>Ga0315282_10009862_pt1 | contig 15110 bp, 14 predicted proteins | sample YL17G07_20_MG_FD_203693 | JGI IMG/M metagenome (GOLD analysis project Ga0315282, IMG submission 203693) | Sediment microbial communities from Yellowstone Lake, YNP, Wyoming, USA - YL17G07_20 | ecosystem: Environmental > Aquatic > Freshwater > Lake > Sediment | place: USA: Wyoming | collected... | reverse complement strand
CTTTCCTAAAACCCTTAAAAAACCTGCCTCTGCATTAATATCTTCGATTTTGAGGGATACGAGTTCACTGACGCGCAAGCCTGAGGAATACAGCAGTTCAAACATTACATAGTCTCTCATTGCGGTAGGTCTATGCGTTTTAGCAGATGAGCTTTCTTCGAGGAAGGATCTAACCTCAGAAATACTGAGCGATTTTGGAAGTCTCTCCCATTTCTTTGGTGCTTGCAGGTTTTCTGATGGGTCCTCCTTTATGATGCCTTCAACAATAAGGTACCTGCACAAACCTTTGATTGAAGATAGAAACCTGCAGGTACTCGACATTGAATAACCTTCATCCCTGAGCCTTTCAATAAAATCGATTATATCACCCTTTGAGAATGAAACAAGCCCTTTATCTTTTGATGATAGGAAGGCGTGAAATTTCTTAAGATCAAGATTATATGATTCAATAGTATTTCTTGAGAGTCCTTTTTCTGCTGAAATATATGTAAGGAAATCTTTAAGTTGTTCCAAGAACCACTCCTTAAATTAATTAACCCAATTTAGTATATATCATTCTGGCTTTTCCAAAATCCTTCTGCTTTTCTGTCATTTCGGCTTGTCCGAAATCCTTCTTCAGAAAGATTCCCGACAAGCGGGAATGACAACAGAATTTACCCCGATGCAAAGCAGAGAAGAACCCTTTTATTGAACCCGCTGGAGCAAGTACTTTTTCATCAAGATCCAATTATGGATTGTATATCCCATTCATCTCATCTGTATAACTACCGTTCTCTTTATAAATATAGAATGGCTTTTCCACCTTTAATCCTCCTCTTCCCCCTTTGATAGCTTCCAACAGAATCATCTTTGCCTCTGATGATACATTTGAATGAACAAATCTCAATCTTTTCGGCTCAAGCTCTCTCTTTTTTAAGGTATCGATAAGTTCTGAAAGTCTATAAGGGTGATAAATAATGCAGAACCTCCCCTTTGTCTTCAAAAAAAATGATGCTGCATCGATAAGTTCATGGAGTCTCATTTTTATCTCATGTCTTGCAATAGCCTTTTCATCCTCTATATTTAAACGACCGCTCTTAAGCCGCCTGAAAGGAGGGTTTGATACAACGAGGTCATAAATATGAGGTTTGAGCGGCATGGCGTAAAGCGTCGTTAGATCACATCTTTTTACCTTAACCCTGTCTTCAAGACAGTTCTGAACAACATTTTCTTTTGCGAGCCTAATCAGGCTATCCTGAAGCTCAAAGAGGGTAATATGTGAGTCAGGATATTTTTTTGCAAGCAAGATACCAACAATACCTGATCCGGCGCCAAGGTCAGCGATGCTGTTTACCCTTTTGAGGTTTACAAAATCGTATAGCAGGAGGGAATCTACAGAGAAACGGTATCCACCTCTTGACTGGTATAATCTTATGTCCCTTATAGTGTCAAGCGTGATATCCATACAATATTAACAAAATCAAACAAAAAGGCCATGCATTGGAGCATGGCCTTTCATCTTTTTTATACGTTGAAGTTATCCTTAACTTTTCCTTTCTGCTACCTGTACTCTTGCTACTGACCTCCCAAGGGAAGATGATGACCGTGCAAAATCGAACTCTTCTGCCTTTTTGAGTCTTTCTTCTGCCCTTTTCATAGCAGCTTTTGCCCTCTCGACATCTATGTCTTCAGATTTCTCTGCACTGTCAGCAAGTACCAGAACCTTATCAGGCCCAACCTCAGCATATCCCCAGTTCACAAAGACATATTTTGTTGTATTTCCTTTTTTATAAGAGAGCATCCCGATTTTCAGGGTTGTAAAGAAAGGCACGTGACCTGGAAGCACCCCGAATTCACCTTCGCTTCCGGAACATGTAACTCCTTCAACTTCTTCACTCAAAATAAGGCCGTAAGGTGTAACGATCTCGAGTTTTAATTTATTTTCCTTCTCCATATTTCTCCTGCCTTAACCTTTTAGCTTTCTTTATACCTGTCTGGACCAGCCGAGTTTCTTGCCCTTTTCTTCAACTTCTTCAATCGGTCCGACCATATAAAATGCCTGCTCTGGCATGTCATCATATTGTCCTGCTACGATAGCCTTGAATCCTTTTATGGTATCTGCAGTCTTGACATATTTACCAGCCTGTCCTGTAAATGTTTCTGCAACATGGAACGGCTGGCTCAGGAATCTCTGAAGTTTTCTTGCCCTTGCAACGATCATTTTATCATCCTCTGAGAGTTCCTCGATACCGAGGATTGCGATGATGTCCTGGAGCTCTTTATATCTCTGAAGGGTCTTCTGAACACTTCGTCCAACATCGTAATGTTCTTCTCCGATGACCTTTGGGTCGAGGATCCTCGATGTAGAATCCAATGGGTCAACAGCAGGATAGATACCAAGCTCTGAAATCTGTCTCGAAAGAACGACTGTTCCATCCAGATGGGTAAATGCTGTTGCAACAGCTGGGTCAGTAAGGTCGTCAGCAGGGACGTAAATAGCCTGCATGGATGTAATAGCACCTTTATGTGTCGTTGTAATTCTCTCCTGGAGAGCACCCATATCTGTTCCAAGTGTTGGCTGATAACCAACAGCTGATGGCATTCTTCCTAAGAGTGCCGAAACCTCAGCCCAGGCGAGTGTATATCTAAAGATATTATCAATGAATAAGAGAACGTCCTGTCCCTGATCCCTGAAGTATTCTGCTACGGTTAGGGCGCTCAGACCAACATTTGCCCTTGCTCCAGGCGGCTCATTCATCTGTCCATAGATGAGGGCTGCTTTTGGCAAAACACCGGAATGTTTCATTTCCAGGTAAAGGTCATTACCCTCTCTTGTTCTCTCACCAACACCTGCAAACACAGAGACACCACCATGAACCATTGCGATATTATGGATCATTTCCATTATAATAACGGTCTTACCAACTCCTGCACCACCGAACATTCCCATCTTACCGCCTCTGACGAATGGTATCAGAAGGTCAAAGACCTTAACTCCTGTTTCAAATGCCTGCGTTGTAGCTTCCTGTTCAATAAAATCAGGTGCTAGCCTATGAATGGGCATTCTCTCTGTTGTTTCTATTGGTCCCATTTCATCAACAGGGTCTCCTATGACATTTATTATTCTTCCCAATGATGCCTTACCGACAGGAACAGTAATTGGCTGGCCGGTATCTACAACCTTCATGCCCCTTACCATGCCGTCCGTCGCTCCCATAGCAATGGTTCTTACCTTATTTTCACCAAGGTGAGCGGCTACCTCAAGCGTAACATGAATCTCGGGCACACCCTTGGATGGGTCCCCCGCATGGTCTACCTTTATGGCGTCACGGATTTTCGGCAACTCTTTTTCAAATTCAACGTCTACTACTGCACCTATTACCTGTGATATTTTTCCTTCATTCATTGCGATACCCCCTAAACTATATTAAGAATTTCCTAATTCTCTATTCCTTCAATGCCTCAACACCGCCGACAATATCCATCAACTCTTTTGTAATGGATGCCTGTCGAACTTTGTTAGCCAGGAGAGTTACTTTAGTAATAAGTTCTCCGCAGTTCTTTGTTGCATTTTCCATTGCAGTCATTCTTGCAGCTTCTTCAGCAGCAGATGATTCAAGCAAAGCCCTGTAAATCTGTACCTCTATATGTTTTGGCAACAGTTGTTCAAATATAGCTGCTTCTGAAGGCTCATACATATAATCACCAAAGATGGAAGGCTCTTTCGTCCCACCTTCCTCTTTGTCTATTGTACCTATCGGAAGAAGCTTCATCTTGGTAATCTTCTGGGCTATAAGTGATTTAAATTCATTGTATATAAAGATGACCTCATCTATAGTCTCATTTGAATAGTTTTCAATCAGATCATTTGCAATCTCTTGTGCATTTGAATACGTTATTCTACCGGAAAGACCAATCCATGTTTTCCTCATTGGTACATTTCTTCTCCGGAAGTAATCACGGGACTTTCTTCCAATTACGCTCAGGCTTACTGCAATGCCTTCATTTTTCAGGGTTTCAATGTATCTGGCCGAAGTCCTGAGAATATTTGCATTAAAGGCGCCGCAAAGACCTTTGTCTGATGTAAGAACAATAACCTCTACAGTCTTTCTGGGCCTCAAAACAAGAAGAGGATGAATTTCCCTTTCTGCGACTTTTGCAAGATCAGACAGGACTGACTGCATTCTCATTGCATAAGGTCTGAAATTCAACATTCTGTCCTGAACCTTTCTCAACTTTGCCGCAGCCACCATTTTCATGGCAGCGGTGATCTTCTTTGTATTCTGGATCGCTTTTAGTCTTTTTCTTATATCCCTTAAAGTTGGCATTTATCCTCTCCTATCACAAACTTATTATGCTGAGAAGGTTTTCTTGAATGCTGTGATTGCCTCGGTAATTTTTGCTTTAAGGTCATCATCCAGTACCTTTTTCTCCATTATCTCTTTCTTTAGATCCTGCTTTTCTGCCCTTATATATCTCATAAATCCTTCCTCAAAGGATTGTATTGAATCAACGGGCACGTCATCGAGGAATCCCTGTGTCCCTGTAAAGATCAGGATAATCTGATCATCAACCGGCATAGGAACATACTGGTCCTGCTTCAGGAGTTCGACCATTCTTCTGCCTCTCTCAATCTGTGCAAGGGTTGCCTTATCGAGGTCGGATGCGAACTGTGCAAATGCGGCAAGCTCCCTGTACTGGGCAAGGTCAAGCCTGAGCATACCGGCGACCTGTTTCATGGCCTTTATCTGTGCAGCGCCACCGACACGGCTGACCGAAAGACCGGCGTTGACTGCGGGTCTTATACCGCCGAAGAAAAGTTCAGGCTCAAGATATATCTGACCATCTGTAATTGATATAACATTTGTCGGAATGTATCCGGAAACGTCACCAGCCTGGGTTTCAATGACCGGTATTGCAGTAAGTGAACCACCACCATGCTCATCACTCATTCTTGCGGCCCTCTCGAGAAGTCTTGAATGGAGGTAAAAGACGTCACCAGGATATGCCTCACGTGAAGGAGGACGTCTCAAAATCAGGGAAAGCTGTCTGTATGACTGTGCCTGTTTGGTAAGATCATCATACGCAATAAAGGCATGTTTGCCGTTATCCCTGAAATACTCACCCATAGAACACGCAACATAAGGAGCTATATATTGCATCGGCGCGGGCTCACTTGCAGTTGCAACAACAACGATTGTATGTCCCATTGCACCCATTTCTTCAAGTTTCTGTACTGTATTAACAACAGCGGGCCTCCTCTGGCCAACTGCACAATAGATACAGATAACATCACCGCCTTTTTGATTGATAATTGTATCGATGAGAATAGCTGTCTTTCCAATCTGACGGTCACCAATGACAAGCTCTCTCTGTCCCCTTCCAATGGGAATCATGGAATCTATCGCCTTAATGCCTGTCTGTAGTGGCTGGTTAACTGGCTGCCTCCTGATGATACCTGGCGCAACAACTTCGACCCTTCTTGTCTCTTTGGTATTTATAGGTCCTTTACCGTCTATAGGCTGCCCTATTGCATTCACCACCCTTCCTACAAGGGCTTCGCCAACAGGGGTCTCCATAACCTTTCCTGTCCGTTTTACAATATCTCCTTCCTTAACAAGCTTGTCTTCACCGAAGAGGATAGCACCTACTGCATCTTCCTCAAGGTTCAGGGCCATACCAAAGACACCGTTTGGAAATTCAAGCAACTCCAGATTCATACAGTTATCAAGACCGTAAACCTTTGCAACGCCGTCACCGATATATGTGACAGTACCGATCTCACTGACATCAACCTTTTTCTCAAAATCTGTGATCTGCTTTTTTAGAAGTTCACTTATTTCTTCTGTCTTAATTTCTGCCATAATGTCACCCCTTTATTAACTCATCTTTTAAAAGCCTTAACTGGCCTCTTATGCTTGTATCATACATGGTACTTCCGATCTTGATGAGAATTCCAGCAAGAAGGGAAGGGTCCATCACATACTCTATGTCAACATCCCTTCCTGTTAATCTCTTGAGGGACGATTTGAGTGTATTCCCATATTTCTCGCTTATCTCAATAGGAGTCATGACGAGTGCTTTCGCCTTCTTTTTCTTTTCGAGATAGAGATTGGTCGCTATCCTGATGATATCAGGCAGTGCGGTTATTACCCCTATTTCTGAGAGATACAAGATTAGTTTTACCGAGTTTTCAGAAAGTTTGAGTTTTTCTGAAAGGGACTTTATAACCTTTACCCTCTCATCCGATGTGAACCGGGGATTAACGAGGAAACTCCTGAACTCCTTACTTCTCATCATTAGTTCATTAATTGAACTGAGTTCAACGATTGCCTGAGGAACATTTTCAATATCAACTTTTCTCAGCAATGCTTTCGCGTATCTGTTTGCCTCCTTTACCTTTTTCAACCTCTGCCTCCTATCTTCATAAGAGAATCTTCAAGGAGTTTTTCCTGCTCATCCTTTGTCAATTTATCCTTAAGCTTTTTCTCTGCAAGTTCCATAGCAAGCTCAACAGCTTCAGCCTTAAGCACCTCTTTTGCATGTTTTAGCTCGAAATCTATATTTGTCTTTGCCTGTTCTAATATCTTTTCTTTCAGTCTTGTACTTTCTTCAATAATGCTGTCCCGTTCGTGTTCACCGGATTTTTTTGCTGCAGATAGGATTGCCTCGATCTCTGCGTCTTTGGTCTTAAGCCTCTCCTCTATCTCATGCAATGCCTTTAATGCGGCCTCTTTTGCTTCCTTGGCCTCATTGAGCGTTTTTTCTATTAATTCAGTCCTTTTCTGGAGAAAATTCTGGAGTGGCTTCTTGGCAAATTTAAAGAGGATAAGAATCAGGATTCCGAAATTGATAATCTTCCACATATACTCTTTCCATAATGGTGTAGCGTGCTCTGCTTCTTCACCGCTGCCAAATGCATATGATGCAAAGGCAATACTAAAAATGAACAATGGCAAGATCAGTTTTTTAAATTTCTGAATTCTGTTTTCTGTTTTTTGTTTTCTGTTTCTCATACTTTTACCAACTTTCTTACGATTTCATCAGAAAACTTATCGACATCGGCCCTTAAAGCACCCCTTGCCTTTTCAGCCTCAGCCTTAATCTCTGCCCGGGCCTTCTCAAGTATTGAAACTGCCTCTGCATCAGCAGCTGAATGAATCTCTTTGTGCTTGCTTAAACCTTCAGCCTTAAGGGCTTCAAAAGTTTCTTTTGCTTTATTCCTCGATTCAGCAAGTTCCCTGTTCAGTTTTGCAATCCCTTCTTCTCTCTTGTTACCCATTTCTTTTGCAGTATCAAGATTGCCCTTAACCGTATCTTGTCTTTCTTTGAAGATCTTAAGGAGGGGTTTAAATAGAATGGCATTTAAAATGATAAGCAGGATAAAAAAATTCACAACCAAGACAAAAAACCACTTGTTAAATTCTAACATATTACACCTTCCGTCAAGTAGTCTGGGAAAACGTCACCAGATTACCACAGGCTAAAAAAAATTGTCAAGAGGTTTTTATAATTTAAAAAAACAGGGTTTCTAAAATTTTAGATTTAATCTTCAATGTCTGTCTCGCTATCGTGGTAGAATATGCTTATGTTTTTCAAAAACCTCAACAATCTAAAAGAAAAAAAGCTTTTCAGGGATTTGAAAGACCGAGAAACTCCACAGGGGCCAAAAATAAGATTGAATGGCACGGAATATATAAACTTCTCATCCAATGATTATCTTGGCTTTGCAAACCATCCTTACATTATTGATAAAGTGAAAAAGGCTCTTGATACCTATGGCTATGGTTCAAGTGCATCGAGGCTCCTTAGTGGAGGAAGCACATTGCATAAAGAGCTTGAGAATGAGATAGCAGAATTCAAGACCACGGAGTCTGCCCTTGTCTTTAACTCCGGCTATGCAGCAAACACAGGCATTATCCCTTCTATTGCAGATAAAGATGACGTGATTTTCAGTGACGAATGTAACCATGCAAGCATTATAGACGGATGTCGACTGAGCAAGGCAAAGACATTGATATATGGGCATAAAAATGTATCGCAACTCGATGATCTTATGAAAAAAGAAGTTGCAAAGAGGAAGATTGTTATAACTGATACAGTCTTTAGTATGGATGGAGACATCGCTCCCTTACATGATATGTATGAAATATGTGAGGAAAATAAAGCAGTCCTGTATATAGATGATGCTCATGGTACGGGTGTACTCGGAAATGGCAGGGGCGCACTTTCACATTTTGATATTAAACCCAAACCCTGGATTCTGCAGATGGGAACATTCTCAAAGGCACTTGGTTCTTTTGGAGCCTTCTTTGCTGGCAGTTCCGATATTATTCAATGGACGATCAATAATGCACGAAGCTTTATGTTCTCAACAGCCCTGCCCTCATGTGTCATTGCTGCATCTATTGCTGCACTGGAGTTAATTGAAAATAATTCAGAATTCATAAAGAAACTGTGGGAAAACAGGAACAAGGCAGCCAGCGGGATACAAAAAGCAGGATATGACATTCTGGAAAGCGAAACTCCTATTATACCTATGAGGACGAGGAATATAGAAAATACCCTCCATGTTTCAGAACATCTTTTTAAGAAAGGTATTTTCGTACCAGCTATAAGACCACCGACAGTAAAAGAACCGAGACTAAGGATAACAGTCACTGCAGCACATACAGATGAGGATATTGAAAGACTCATCGTAGCACTGAGAGAGGTGTAAAAAAGCATGGAGCAGAGAGCATGGAGCAGAGAGTGGAATGTAAGGGGGTTTTTCATAACAGGCACTGATACAGGAGTTGGCAAGACAGTTATCACTGCAGCATTGATTAAGGCTGTCAGTCTTTTAGGGTTTAAGGTATGCGGAATGAAACCGATAGAGACAGGGTGCAAAACAACAGACAGCAGACGGCAGTCAGCAGTCAGTAGTAAGAAAAGAACTTTGATCCCCTCCGATGGAATGTTTTTAAAGGAAATGGCGGGTATCGATGATTCCATAGATTTAGTTACCCCAATTCGCTTTGAGAGTCCCCTTGCACCTTTGCCTGCTTCTGGGATAGAAGGTACGTCTGTTGATTTTGAAAAGATACAAAAGGCATACGATGATCTTTCAAGAAATTACGATGTAATTATTGTTGAAGGAATTGGTGGACTGCTCGTCCCGATCAAAAGAGACTATTTTGTACTTGACCTTGCGAGGGACGTTGGATTACCGATTCTGATTGTAGCGAGGCCAGGCCTCGGGACACTCAATCATACGCTGCTGACAGTTCATTATGCCTTGAAAGAGGGTTTAACCGTTGCCGGAATTGTAATCAACTACAGTTACCCCCCTAAGCACACACTCGCTGAAGAGACCAACCCAGAAATTATTAAGCAGATCAGTCCGGTACCAATTATAGGTATTTTCCCCTATCTCAAAGATTTAAAAAGCAGCACTATTGAAAAGGCTGTAGTAATAAACCTTGATATCAAGACCCTTAAAAAATATCTCTAAATAATTTTTTTAAATCAGCTTCAGATCAACAAGCACTTTTCTCAGTTTTTCTCTATTCGCAGGTGCCATTTCGCATAGCGGGAGTCTGAATTCCTCCTGTATTTTTCCCATCATCGCAAGCGCTGTCTTAACAGGTATCGGATTTGTCTCAATAAACATCGCTGCGTTTAAGGGCTCGAGTTTATAATGTATTGCCCTTGCTTTATCATGCTGTCCCTTCATCCATAAGGAACACATCGTAGAGACGTCTTTTGGAGCAACATTTGCAGAAACAGATATTACACCTTTTCCACCGAGTGCAAGGAGAGGCAGGGTTGTAAAGTCATCACCCGAGAGAACAGTTATTCTGTCTCCACAGAGCCTGATAATCTCGCTCACCTGCTTCATATCACCCGATGCCTCTTTTATTGCAACAATATTCTTAATCTCTGCAAGGCGTGCAACAGTCGACGGGAGTACGTTTGATGCAGTTCTTCCAGGTACATTATATGGAACTAAAGGCATGTCGACTGCCTCTGCAATAGCTTTATAGTGTCTATAAATACCTTCCTGGGTCGGTTTGTTGTAATAGGGAGATACGAGCAGGGCGGCATCAGCACCTGACTTCTTTGCATGTTTTGTCATCTCTATAGTCTCATCGGTAGCGTTCGCTCCAGTGCCTGCAATAACAGGAACCCGTTTGTTAACCGTTTTTACAGTGAGATCAATAACCCTGTAATGCTCTTTATAATCGAGCGTTGCAGATTCACCTGTTGTACCACAAGGTACAATTGCATTGGTGCCCTGAGATATATGCCACTCTATGAGATCGCCAAGTGCCTTTTCATCAAGCTTCCCCTTTTTAAAAGGTGTAACGATTGCTACTATTGACCCTTTAAACATAGCTGCCTCCTTTTTTACTTTTATACCTTAATGACACCTTCGAAAACCTTTACGGCAGGACCTGTCATATACACATGGTCGGCCGCAGCCCAATCTATATATAAATCCCCGCCAAGGAGATGAACTGTTACACTCCTACCTGTAAGACCCTTAATACTTGCTGCAACAGCCGCAGCCGATGCACCTGTCCCGCATGCCATTGTTTCTCCTGAGCCGCGTTCCCATACCCTCATTGTTATCTCTGTGGAATTTGATACCTCTATGAATTCTACATTTGTTCTTTTGGGGAAAATAGGGTGACTCTCAATCATAGGGCCGTAATACGGTACAGGAAAATTGGAAACATCGTCAACTACAATAATTGTATGGGGATTCCCCATAGACACACAGGTGATTTTAAACTCCTTATCGTCTATGTTTAGTGGATAATCAATAACGAGATTTGAGATTTTTTCTGCTGACTGCTGACTGCTGACTGCTGATTGCTGGATATTTACTGGTATTTTTTCAGGTTCAAATATAGGTTCTCCCATATCAACCCTTACCATATCACCTGCTTTCTCCGGTTTAATAATACCTGCAAGGGTTTCAATATGAAGTGTGTTCTTATCAGAAAGTTTTCTGTCCCATATATATTTTGCAAGACAACGTATCCCATTCCCGCACATCTCAACTTCGCCTCCATCCGCATTAAAAATCCTCATTTTAAAATCTGCAATATCCGACGGATACAGCAGCAGAAGCTGATCAGCACCTATCCCGAATCGTCTATTGCATAGCCTTTTAGCAAATTCGCTGAACGCTGATTTCTGAACGTTGATTTCTTGCTCCATGCAGTCTATGAGGATAAAGTCATTTCCAAGACCGTGCATCTTTATAAAGTTTGTCTTCATTTCAAAAAAGCGGGGATCCTATCATTTCTTATAAGGTCGCTAAATGTCTCACGCTTCCTTATTAAAAAGTGCTCTTTACCTTTTACGATAACCTCTGCAGCCCTTGTCCGACTGTTGTAATTTGAGCTCATGGAAAACCCATATGCACCTGCACTCATAACAGCGAGATACTCGTCCTGTTTTACAGTCTTGAGTTCCCTTTCCTTTGCAAGAAAATCACTCGATTCGCATATAGGGCCGACAACATCACATATGATTGTATTCCTTTTCTTCCTCAGAACAGGGAGTATACGATGATATGCATTATAAAGTGCCGGCCTTATCAGGTCATTCATACCGGCATCTACAATAATAAACTCCTTCTCCTCACTATCCTTAAGGTAGAGTATCTTTGTAACAAGTATGCCTGCATTGCCTGCTATAGACCTGCCAGGTTCTATAATCAGAGTAAGTCTTCTACCTTTGAGCAGTGGAATGAGATTCCTTGCAAGGTCTTTCGGGACGGGTGGTTCTTCGTCCCTGTAGGAGATACCAAGACCACCTCCAACGTCCAGATATTGTATATCTACTCCTTGAACACTAAGTTTATCTATGAGGAGCAGTATCCTCTTTAAGGCATCTACAAAAGGAGAAACCTTGGTTATTTGTGATCCTATGTGTTTGTGTATTCCGATAACTTTGATATTCTTGAGACTTGATGCAAGTCTGTAATACTCTATGGCTTCCTCTATAGGTATCCCGAATTTGTGTTTTCTTAGACCAGTTGCTATATAAGGATGCGTCTCAGGGTCAATGTCAGGGTTAATCCTCAATGCAACTGATGCCTTTGTCTTCATCTCTCTAGCAGCTCTATCAATCTCTCTTAGCTCGTTTTCAGACTCCACATTGAACATGAGTATCTTTGATCTCAGTGCAAATCTTATCTCATCCTCTGTTTTTCCAACACCGGCATAAACTATTTTTTTAGCTGGTATACCTGCTTTTAATGCTACATAGAGCTCTCCTCCCGAAACGATGTCAGCACCGCCGCCATTTTTTGCAAACAACCTGAGGATAGCGGTATTTGAATTAGCCTTGACTGCAAAACATATTATGTGCGGATAACCATTAAAGGCATTGGTATATGCCCTGAGATGCCTTAAGAGAGTGTTGTAGCTATAGATGTACAAAGGTGTACCATATGTTTCAGCAAGCTCTTTTACAGGAACATCTTCTGCAAACAATTCACCTGCTCTGTATTTAAACAAGTGCATTAGAGATCTCCATAAACTGATTTCTTGTGGATTTGTCCTCTATTTTAAACATATTTCTTTTGAATCTCAAGAGATGACTGAAGCCCGAAAAATAGAGATAGAAAAGCTAATGGCTTAATAATCCTGTCATTGCGAGAACCCGAAGGGTTTGTGGCAATCTCCTTGAGAAAGGCAAGATTGCTTCGTTTCACTCGCAATGACAATTTCTACCTCTATTTTCCAGTGAAGGAAGGGTTTGCATTTCGTTGCAACAGATATGTTAAATTTTTATATTGTATCGTTTCGAATAATTGATAGCGGAGGAAGAGTTGGGAAAGAACATTGTAGAAAAGATATTTGAAACACATAGGGTTTACGGTGATCTTAAAATAGGCATGCCGGTTGGATTAAAGGTTGACCAGGTTTATACACAGGATGCAACAGGTACGATGACTTGGCTACAATTCGAGGCTATAGGAATCGATAGGGTAAGAGTCCCACTTGCAGTATCGTATGTTGACCATAACATGATTCAGTCGAATTATATGAATGCTGATGACCATTTGTTTCTCCAGACTATTGCAGCAAGGTATGGTGCTTATTTTTCGAGGCCTGGGAATGGGATAAGCCACCAGATACACCTTGAGCGGTTTGCAGCCCCTGGTAAAATTGCCATTGGAACAGATAGCCATACCCCAACAGGCGGAGGTATGGGCATGATTGCCATAGGGGTTGGGGGACTTGATGCAGCAACTGTTATGGCCGGAGTTCCTTTTGAACTTAATATGCCGCAGGTTATGTTTGTAAAGCTGACCGGCAAACTCAACAGACCATGGGTTACAGCAATGGATGTAATACTGGAGCTTTTAAGAAGGCTTACGGTTAAGGGAGGAATCGGGAAAATTCTGGAGTATGGCGGTACAGGGGTAAGAGACTTAAGTGTAACAGACAGAGCTACAATTACCAATATGGGTGCTGAACTTGGTGCTACTACCTCTATATTCCCGAGTGATAAAAGGACGCAATATTTTCTCAAGGCACAAGGTAGGGAATCAGACTGGATTAAGCTCCATGCTGATAAAGGCGCAGAGTATGCAGATATTGTTGAGATAGATTTGAGTGCAATAGAACCAATGATAGCTCAACCCCATAGCCCTGATAACGTTGTGCCTGTAAGAGAACTTTCAGGTACAAAAGTTGATCAGGTGTGCATAGGAAGCTGTACCAATTCATCTTACCAGACCTTAAAAACAGTTGCTTCTATCTTGAAAGGTAATTCTGTAGCAAAAGATGTAACCCTGTTCATCAATCCTGGCTCGAAACAAGTATACGAGATGCTTTTACGTGAGAGACTTATAGCGGACATGGTTGCAGCCGGTGCGAGGATACTTGAATGTTCATGTGGTCCCTGCATCGGTATGGGAGGCTCGCCTGGCACTGGACAGATATCTATCAGGTCATATAACAGAAATTTCAAAGGCAGAAGTGGAAATAAAGATGCATTTGTATATCTTATAAATCCTATTGCATGCGCGGTTTTTGCAATTAAGGGAGAGATTATTGATCCGCGTAGTTCGGGTCTCGAGATAAAGGTATTGAGAGAACCTTCGCATTACCTTATCAATGATAATATGCTCATAAAACCTCAAGGTGATCCACATGAGATAAAGGTAATCAAAGGCCCTAATATAAAAGAGGTTCCTGTCAAGGAGCCCCTTGGGGACAAGATAGAGGCAGAAATCTTATTGAAACTAAGTGACAATGTAACCACGGACGATATCATGCCATCTGGGTCAACAATCCTTCCGCTGCGTTCAAATATACCTGCGATATCAGAGTTTGTTTTCTCTCATATTGATAAAACATTCAGTGAAAGGGCGAAACAATCAAAGGTAAAAGGCGGCGGGATTATTGCTGGAGGCGAGAACTATGGCCAGGGATCCTCAAGAGAACATGCTGCAATTGCCCCGATGTACTTGGGCATACACGCAGTAATCGCAAAATCTTTTGCACGAATCCATAGATCAAACCTTATTAATTTTGGAATTCTGCCATTACTTTTCAAAAATACAGGTGATTACGAGAAAGCAGAAAAAGGTGAAAGGCTGATCATAAAGGACATAAAAAATTCATTAAAAGGAAAACAGTTTTATACTATACATAACCTGACAAAAAATTATTCATTCGAGGCATTTTCAAATCTCAATGATAGAGAAAGGGAGATAATTTTGTCAGGTGGACTGCTGCCAAGTACTAAGAAACACATTCAGGATATTTGACAAGAAAACAGTTCAATAGGTAAATTAAATGATACCTTCGGGCCGCTAGCTCAGTAGGTAGAGCAACGCCCTTTTAAGGCGTGGGTCGTTGGTTCGAATCCAACGCGGCTCACCAGGACGTCCCCATCGTCTAGCCCGGCCTAGGACATCGCCCTTTCAAGGCGGTAACACGGGTTCAAATCCCGTTGGGGACGCCAATAAAAATCAAGGGTTTGCAGAGATGCAATTCTTTTTGTTTATAGTTCATCACCGTTTCAAGATTGTTTTCAATCCCCCCAAGTTTTTGTTACCATAATACCACTTTTATTTGGCCCTGGGGTACTCACATAATAAAGATAAAGGAGGAGCTGCC
>Ga0315282_10009861_pt1 | contig 15111 bp, 13 predicted proteins | sample YL17G07_20_MG_FD_203693 | JGI IMG/M metagenome (GOLD analysis project Ga0315282, IMG submission 203693) | Sediment microbial communities from Yellowstone Lake, YNP, Wyoming, USA - YL17G07_20 | ecosystem: Environmental > Aquatic > Freshwater > Lake > Sediment | place: USA: Wyoming | collected... | reverse complement strand
AAATTCCTGTTCAACTTGAGGCTGAAGATCTATGGTGAACTGGCCTTTCCCAAGCAACACTCCTTTGCGTATGCCCATTTGAACCGCTAAAACCTTTTCTTCGAACTGTTTAAACGCCACGACGTCTTGGTCAAACCTTCTTTCCCGGTCTACGATTTGGCGTTGGGTTAAGAGTTGGATTGAAGCGATTTGGTTGCGTAGCTCAAGTGCCCGTTCATATTCCCGTTTTTTAGCAGTAGTTTTCATCTGCGCAGTAAGATCTTGTGTTGTCTGGTCATAGTTGCCCTTTAGGAAACCTCGTGCCTGCTCGACCTGGTTTTGGTACTGCTCTTCGGTGACGTTACCTATGCATGGTGCGGTGCAGATGCCAATATGAAAGTTTAGGCATGTCTGTTTTGGCATCGTCCTGCAGGTTCGAAGCTTAAAAACCTTCGTAACCAATCGTTGAAGGTCGCGACGCATAACGGCATCGGTGTAGGGACCGTATGACTCCAATTTAGGCGAGACTCTGCGTGAAGTAAGCACTCTCGGAAAAGCTTCTCTAGTAAACGAGATGTAGGCGAAGGTTTTCGAATCTTTGAGACTAATGTTGTATCGTGGCTGATGCTGCTTAACCAGTTTATTCTCCAAGAGAAGTGCTTCAACCTCATTGTCCACCACGATCCAGTCAATACTATGAATTTTGCTGACAAGCTGCTGCGTTTTAGTGGGTTTAGGCGCGTTTGAAAAGTAACTTCGAACTCTCGAACGCAGGTTTTTAGCCTTGCCAACATAGATGATTTTGCCGTTTTCATCCTTGAATAAGTAGACTCCTGGACTTGTTGGAACTTTTGCGCTTTTAAAGTCGAAGGGTTTCGAAGTCACTTCAGCATCCTCCTCAAAAATTGGCCGGTGTATGACTTCTCGTTTTCCGTGACTTGTTCTGGTGTTCCCTGCGCGATCACTTCGCCCCCTGCTTCGCCGCCTTCCGGACCTAGATCCACCAAATAATCGCAACTTTTGATGATGTCGAGGTTATGTTCAATTATGTAGACTGTGTTTTCCTTGTCCACCAGCCGATTTAACACGTTTATCAGTCGTTTCGTATCGTCGAAGTGCAATCCTGTAGTGGGCTCGTCCAGAAGGTAAATCACGTGGCCCGCTTTATGTTTAGCCAATTCTCGTGTTATTTTTATTCTCTGACTTTCTCCTCCAGACAACGTCGTCGAACTTTGACCGAGCGCGATGTATCCTAAACCAACATCCTTTAGCGTCTGCAGCTTTCTTGATAATAAAGGCATGTTCTCGAAGAATTTGACGGCTTCGTCGACGGTCATGTCCAACACTTCCGCAATGTTCTTCCCCTTGTATAACACGCTGAGGGTTTCCCTGTTGTAACGTTTGCTCTTACATTCGCTGCATGTCACGTAAACGTCAGGCAAAAAGTGCATTTCTATTCGCAGGACTCCGTCGCCTCTACACGCTTCACATCGACCTCCTTTCACGTTAAAAGAGAATCTTCCCGCCTTGTATCCCCGTGTCTTCGCCTCTTTAGTTGATGCGAACAGCCGCCTGATCTCATCGAAAATTTTGGTGTAGGTGGCGGGGTTACTCCTGGGTGTTCTCCCAATGGGATCCTGGTTTATCACAATGACGTTCTGCACTATTTTGGGCAACTCTATCGAACTGTATTTTCCCACTTTGTCAACGCGTTCCCCAAACTTGCGTCTTAGAACCGGCATCACCGTTAAACTCATAAGACTACTTTTGCCCGAACCCGAAACGCCAGTCACCCCACACAGAACACCTAATGGTAGTTTCACAGTTAGGTTTTTCAGGTTGTTCTCTTTCGCGCCTTTCACAACCATGAAGGCAACGGGTTCCCTCCGGGTCTCTGGCACGTCTATTTTCAGTTCGCCGGAAAGATATTTGCCAGTAAGGCTCTTCTCGCTTTTCATGATGTCTTCAGAAGTGCCTTCGGCAACCACGTATCCTCCATGCACGCCGGCTCCGGGGCCCAAATCCACAATGTGATCTGCATTTCTAATTGTTTCTTCATCATGCTCCACCACTATCACTGTGTTGCCGAGATCACGCAATCTCTTCAGCGTGTCTATCAATTTCTTATTGTCGCGTTGATGTAAACCTATGCTGGGCTCATCTAGAATGTATATAACACCCATAAGGTTGCTGCCGATCTGTGTGGCTAATCTTATCCTCTGTGCTTCACCCCCAGACAACGTCATCGCCGGTCTAGAAAGCGAAATGTAGCCGAGCCCCACATTTTTTAGGAAGCCGAGTCTCGTGCTAATTTCTTTGAGCACTTGTTTAGCGATAATTAATTCTTTACCTTTAAGCCGCGACGGCAACTTGGCGAAAAAGTCAACCGCCTGATCGATTGACAAGTCGGTGATATCCATGATGTTTTTGCCCTGTATTCTAACAGCAAGCACGATGGCCTGCAGCCTTTTTCCCTTACAACCCGAGCAGGGTGTTGACGTGAAATATTTCTCGATTTCTTCTTTGCGCCATTCACTTTCGGTTTCCCGGTACAACCTCATTGTCTGCGGAATTATTCCTTCCCAACCACTTCTCATCCACATGTTAGCTCCGCTCGCCCAAGTTCCCACAAGCGGTTCCCTATCGCCGTACAACAGAACCTGTAATTGTTTTTTGGTGAACTTATTGATAGGTGTAAAAACGTCGAAGTCATATTTTTTGCCAATAACTGCCATTTGCTGCGCTCTCCACGAAAGATCCATGCTGCCGTAGACGGCGAGTGCCCCGTCCATTATCGATTTGGCCTTGTTGGGAATTATGAGATCTTCTGAAACTTCAAGTATTTCGCCAAGTCCGTGACACGCGGGGCACGCTCCAAACGGCGAGTTGAACGAAAACATTCTGGGCTCTAAACTTTCGAACATGATGCCTGAATGATTGGGACATGCGCCGAAAGTGCTGAACAACGTTTCGTTTTCAAACCGTTCCAACTCTTTTTTCTTGCCAATATCCGCCTTTTCAGTTTCGACCACAACCATGTTTCCTTTTCCAATTAGTAGAGCTTGCTCAACGGCTTCAGCTATCCTAGAACGTTCATTCTCATTAATTTTTATGGTGTCTATCACTGCTTCTATCCAATGTTTCTCGTAGCGTACTAGTTTCACTTCTTCCTTCACTATGTCCGCCGCGTAGATTCGCTGGTCCACCCTAATTTTGGTGAACCCTTGTTTTTTGAGATCGTCGAAAACCTGCTCGTGAGTTCCCTTTATCCCCCTTATAATCGGTGCGAGGAAAACGAGGGTTTTGCCCTTGTCGACCATAACGAGGTTGGCGATGTTTTCTGGGCTTTGAGGGTGGAGAGGGTAATTGCAGATTGGGCAGTGGTGCGTGCCTATCCTGGCGAAAAGTAGGCGGAGATAATCATATATTTCCGTGACTGTGCCCACGGTGGAACGGGGGTTCTTGCTGGTTGTCCGCTGTTCGATAGAGATGGCTGGCGACAAACCTTCTATAGAATCAACGTCCGGCTTGTCCATTAGCCCCACGAATTGCCTTGCATAAGCAGACAAACTTTCAACATATCTTCTTTGACCTTCAGCGTATATTGTGTCGAAAGCAAGAGTGGATTTTCCGGAGCCTGAAATCCCAGTAATAACTATAAATTTGTTTCTTGGCAACTCCACATCTATGTTTTTGAGGTTGTGTTCGCGTGCACCTTTAATGAATATGCTGTCTCTCATGTTTTTTCTTCCCTCACAATTTTTTTCGCAAGTGTTTTTTTCATTTCAGTAATCGTGTCGCGTAGCTCGATTGCCTTTTCAAAGTCAAGTTTTTCGGCGGCCGCCCTCATTTTGGCGTCAAACTCAATTATTTTCTTTTGAATCTCTGTTTTCGGCAGGTATTTAATGCCTACTACGCGGTCTTCTTCCCACAAAATGGCCTTCACAATGGTTTTCGGCGTGATGTGATGCTCCGCATTAAACTTTGTCTGAAAATCCCTTCGGTACTGGGTAATCTCCATTGCCCGCTTAATCGAGCCAGTCTCAACATCGGCGTAAAGAAACACTTTACCATTAACATTCCTCGATGCGCGTCCAATCGTCTGAATAAGACTTCGTTCGTCACGCAAGAAACCTTCCTTATCCGCGTCTAAAATGAAAATAGTGGCAACCTCTGGAAGATCCAACCCTTCACGTAGCAGGTTAATACCCACTAGGATGTCAAATTCGCCAGCACGCAACTGCCTAATCAACTCTATCCTGTCCAAGCTTTGAATGTCTGAATGTAAGTACCTAACGCGAAAACCTTCCCTCGCCAAATAATCAGCCAAGTCCTCCGCCATCCTCTTTGTTAGCGTCGTGATCAGTATGCGATCGCCTCTCTCAATCGTTTTTCTGGCTTCCCTCATTAAATGTTTCATCTGCCCCCCAATCGAATGTAACTCAACCTCTGGATCCAACAGTCCAGTCGGCCTCGTGATCAGCTCCACTGGTGCCCCGCTTTTGTCCAGTTCATATTGGGCGGGCGTTGCCGAGACGAAAAGGGTTCGGCCCATTTTTTGTTCAAACTCGCCGAATTTTAACGGGCGGTTATCATAAGCACATGGCAACCGAAACCCAAAGTCAACAAGATTCTTTTTACGGGAATAGTCGCCGTGGTACATTGCGTGTGCCTGGGGAATACTCTGGTGGCTTTCGTCAATAATCAACAAGAAATCTTTTGGGAAATAATCAAGAAGAACAAATGGGGGCTCGCCTGGCTTGCGACCGTCGAAGTGCCTGCTATAATTCTCAATGCCCGAACAGTATCCCATTTCTTGAATCATTTCTAAATCATAGTTTGTTCGCTGATTCAGCCGTTGGGCCTCGAGTGGAGGAAGTTTTGGCAACTGCTCCGCCAATTCTTTCTTTATTTCTTCAATGGCTTTCTTCTGCTTTTCTTCGGGCACTACATACTGTCGTGCGGGGTAAACCGTGACGCGATCAACCTCTCCTTTCACGTCGCCAGTCAATAAATTCACTTCTCTGATCCTCTTAATATGCTCCCCTTCTAACTCGATCCGTAAAATGTTCTTCTCATAAATCGGAATTAAATCCACGACGTCGCCTCGCACTCGGAAACGACCGGGCTCAAGCACCTGATCGTTACGCTCATACTGCATATCAACTAGTGAGTAAAGTAGTTGCTGCCGCGTCATCTCTTTTCCGATTACCAACTCGGTTGCCATGCTTCTAAAGTCGTCAGGGTTTCCAAGTCCGTAAATGCAGCTTATGCTCGCCACAATAATCGTGTCTTCCCTGCTTACTAGGCTCGAAACCGCTTTCATCCTCATCGCTTCGATCTGCTCGTTGATGTCCGCATCCTTCTCAATGTACGTGTCGGTTGTTGGGAGATAAGATTCGGGTTGGTAATAGTCATAATACGAAATGAAAAATTCGACGCGGTTGTGGGGAAAAAGCGCTTTCAGTTCGCCGTAGAGCTGCGCCGCCAAAGTTTTATTGTGTGAAATAATTAGCGTTGGCTTCTGCAACTTGTTAATTAGAAGGGCAAACACAAACGTTTTCCCGGATCCCGTGATCCCCAAAAGGGTTTGCTTCTGTTTCTTTCGGTAATTTTGAACTAGTGTTTTCACTGCTTCTTTTTGTCCTGGCGACGGTTTATATGGCGCGACAAGTTTAAACCGCATTCTTTTTATTCTCACAAGCGTTTTTCTAAAGTTACTTCATCAATTGCAATGTTGCTTCGTTAAGTTATGGACGCAAAACCATTTAAAGAATCCACGTGCCCCTGCCTTTTTTTGTCTAGCCCCCCTCAATTCAATGGAAAAACTTATTAGTTGGTTTACTCCCTTGTTATTGTGTGATGTTTGTTGCCGCTTGAGATAGAAGACGAATTCGAAGAAGCATGTAAAGAACAGAAAAGACGCGAGGCGGAATCTAAAGTAAGATGTGAATTTGCCGACATGCTTGTCAAAGCGGTGCAAGCTGATTTTAATGAACCTCTTCATTACACTCTTTCGGTTTACGCCGGCAATATCGACGAATATTTGATACATTTCAAATGCACACGTCGCTGGCTTAGGGGTCGCTGGACAAGAAAACACGTAATGTTGCAAGTGATAGATTATCGCAGAAACAAAAAAGGCAAGAAATACTCGTTTGTCCTCGCCATTTTTGATCCTTCACTAAGGCCTATTGCGGAAAAATTGGCTGGTCACTTGGTACTAGTCCACCGAGGCGAACATATGAAACTGCATGCAACTAAAAAACCGCTCACAGTATAATCGTTAATTTTCGGCAGGTTAACCCTCTCCGCGCCGTTTCTTATAATCAACAATCATTTTAAAAGGGGCTTTCTGTTTTGGGTTCTCGTGTATAAATGATTCAAGAATTTGGTGTACAAAAAGAGGTGCCTCTGAAGAAATCACGAAACGTTGCGCCTTGTGCTCAAAACAGTGAATCAACTCGTGGACGATCGCGTGTTTCACTAGAAAATCCGCCTCTTTAATTGATGTCGCCGGTTCGAACAGGCTGGGCAAGTAAATAAACACGGCGTAGTCCGCATCATCGCCAAAACACTCCTCAACAAGCTTGACAAAATTCAGTGGATGCGCCTGAAGTAGTCGTGCCTTTTCTTCCCCCGGCAACTTGCTAAATTTTTGGGAGTGGAATGGTCGCGAAACTGCCATCGCCGCGGTGTTCAAAGGGGCGGGCGCGTGACCTTTGTATTCGTATGGGTTGCTTGAAACCGCATTAACTGCCAGCCGATTCACGCGGGTCCACCCTTCTTTTGAAAACACGTAAAGAATTCGCCATTTCGGTGCCGCCCACTTGTACGTTTTTGAAAACCATTTTACGAAACATTCAGCAAATCGGCGTGCGTCAGAAGCAACCTGCACATCTTCCATACTTTGTTCCCATGAGCAATATCCCCTGAGGAATATTAAGCTTTGTGGAGTGGGTGCCCCCTCCCCAAAAACCTTTAAAGGCAAGAAACAACTAGTAAATAATGTGGTTTGAATGCGTGTAATTGCCGACTTGCACATCCACGGAGTTTATAGCCGCGCCGTAAGCCGAAACATGTCCCTGCCTCAAATTGCCCGATACGCAGAAGTTAAGGGACTCGACGTTGTGGGCACGGGCGACTTTTTGCATCCAGAGTGGTTCAAGCAGCTCCGCGAGAGTTTAGATGAGAAGCATGCGGGAATATTCCAGTTAAAAACGGGTTTGAAAACATATTTTTTGTTGGCCTCCGAAGTAAGCGTTCGATTTCAACGTGATGGGCAGATGAAGCGCATACACCACCTAATCTTGTCCCCTAACTTCGACGTTGTTGTTCAGTTGCAGGATAGGCTACGAAAGTATGGCGATCTGGCTGGAGACGGACGACCTGAACTGGACATGTCTGCCGCCCAACTGGTAGAAGAAGTGGTTTCGGTTTCGCCACAAAACTTGGTAATTCCGGCGCATATCTGGACGCCTTGGTTTAGCCTGTTCGGCGCGTTCAGCGGGTTCGACAGGCTAGACGATTGTTACCAAGACATGACTAAACATATCCACGCCCTAGAAACGGGTCTTTCGTGTTATGATGAAGAAACTGAGGTTTTAACCCTGGCCGGATGGAAACCCTTCTCGCTGATCACTTATGCTGATCAGATTTGTACCTTAAACCCAGGCAAAAATCTCATTGAGTTCCAGCTCCCGATCAACATTGTTGCTGGGTTTTACGCGGGGTTGATGTATGCGTTGCGAACCAAACGTGTGAATTTGTTGGTGACTCCGAACCATCGCCTTTTAGTCAGTGGATGCGACTTCCGCAAACCGCCAAACTTTGCACTTCGCGAAGCAACATTAGTTGTCGGCAAATCAAAACGAATAAAAAAAGACGGGATATGGGTCGGAAATGATAGACCGTTTTTTGTTTTGCCTGCCGTTGAGGCACCACATGGAAGTAGGTACTATCGCGGAAAAAGAACCGTGCCCGCCCGGCAGTTTCCAATCCGAGAGTGGTTAAAATTTTTTGGCTTTTGGTTGGCTGAAGGCTGGACCACAAAAGGGGGGCCTGGCTGTTACGATGTTTGTGTGTCGAATTCGGATGTTGGTCTGCTTTCGAAAATACGCAATATCCTAGAACGTTTGGGATTCTCTGTTACCTCTAGCGTAAACCGTTCTACCGGCGTACTTCGTGTCCGAGACATTCAGTTATATCTCTACTTAAAGCAGTTTGGAGCATGCCATGAAAAATTCGTGCCTGAAAACATCAAAGTTCTCTCATGTGACCTTTTGCGCCTTTTTTTGGAGTATTACCTCAAGGGAGATGGTCGCATCTACGGCAGGAACGGAAAAGGCCTGTCCGCATCCACCACCTCTGTTCGGTTGCGAGATGATCTGCAGGAAATTGCTTTAAAAACGGGTGTTTCAGCGTATTACAAACTTGAGCACAGGGCTAGTACGCAGTTTAAATCATCGCGCCCGCCTTTCAAAACATACAAATTCAACCATGATGCATGGGCGGTCTATTTCATTCGTAAAAACATTCACACTATATTGCCCTCGTCTGTTAAAAAGTACCTATATGATGATTGTTTTATTCCCTTCAAGGGGCGCATTTTCTGCGTTTCGGTTCCAAACCAAGTAATATACGTGCGCAGAAAGGGAATTCCTGTGTGGTGTGGAAACTCGGATCCTCCTATGAACTGGCGCATTAGTAGCCTAAGCAAGTATGCTTTGGTGTCTAATTCTGATGCTCATAGTTTTTGGCCCCATCGTTTGGGCAGAGAAGCGAATGTTTTCGAAGTGTCGGAATTAACTTTCGAAGAAATTGTTTCGGCAATAAAATCCAACAATGCGCAACACTTCCCATTCACTATAGAAGTTAATCCGGCATACGGCAAATACCACTGGACGGGTCACCGTAAATGCGGCATCGTGTTCTCGCCTGACGAAGCAAAAAAGGTAAATTCAATATGCCCCGTATGCCGCCGCCGGCTAACAATCGGAGTAGACCAACGCGTTGCCGAACTGGCTGATCGCCCGCTAGGATATAAACCCCCGAACACACCTGGATTCGTCCATTTAATTCCTTTGCCGGAGCTCATAGCCAAAGTTCTCAAGATCGCATCTCCAACGAACAATGCGGTCTGGCAACGTTACTACCTGCTAATTAAAGCCTTCGAGAATGAGTATAATGTAATGCTTAATATTCCACGCGGTCGCTTAGCCGCAGTGGTTGAAGAACCTCTTGCTGACGCAATTATTCGCGCCCGACAAGAAAAAATTCAAATCAAACCTGGCTACGACGGGGTCTACGGCGACTTTAATCTGGAAGATAAACCTCCAGTCAATCATTCAAAGAAGACAATATTAACTGACTTTTTTTAATCGAGTCTTTTTTCATTTGAGCAGGGCATAGGGAGAGAGAGGTGTCGTTATGTGTAACTGATGGCTTTTCCTGCGTCCGCCACTCACTCCCTTTTTTTCGACTGTTTCGTATATAATACATATAATACAATGTACTACATGTATCACATGGGCCCTTATGTATTGTTAATGTATGGGGATAAGGTTAACTGCAACTTTACGGTTATTGGCAACCACTTTGGCAAGACAAACGCGAGCCATATGGAATATAGAAAGGGCGCGGAGAAACTTCGAAGGCGGAATTTGGCTTGTTCGTTATTTGTTCGGGGGAGTTCAAAAGATTACACATCACGTTACCTCTCTCTCTATCCGTAATTTACAATAACGGGCCAAAATGCCCCCAACATATCTGGGCGAGAAATGAAGCGCAAAAGCCATAAACCAACCAAATCACACGTCACAATAACTCGCTCTCGCCATAAATTGCCCTACAGAGAGGTGTCGTTATGTCTAATCTCGCGGATTTCCGGTTAAAAAATGCGTTTTCACAGGTATTTCGTGGGAGAAAAACGCGGGCGATTACGCGGCGGCGTAGCTTCTTAGAGGTAGTTTCGAGGCGGAAAAACGCCGCATTTCGGGAGTTGATTTAAAATATCCGTGAACGCAGCTACGGCAACCCCGGCGGGATACGGCATATATGTTGCGCCCGGGTGCCTTTTGAGGATATCTCTAAATGAGGGGAAGCAGGCATCTTTGCGGGCGGTGATTTTGTACCGGTTTCTGCGACCAGTTGCCTCAACGCCTTCGTTGGGCAAAACAATGAAACTTGTTGCTGAACTTGAGAAATTCACTATTGTAGAAAAAAAGACTTTGAGATAAAAAGCAGTAAAAGTTAGCGAACCGTTTTGACATAAATCTTGTATCGCTTCGCTTGTTCTAGCACTCTCTTTCGGGTCTGCGGCGACAGGGCTTCGGGTGGAAAGACTCCTTTTCTTTGGATGTGGGGAAGAGCTAGCAGGAAAGAGGCTGTTGCGGCACCGGTTGGATAAGAGATGTATGTTGCCCCTGGTTGTTTCTTAGTGATTGTGGTCAGAGCGGGAGAAATAATGTCTTTCCTAACAATTTTTTTTCTTTTCTGTTTTGTTCCAACCACTTCAACAGCAATTGATAACAAACCCTCTTCTATTATCCCTCTGCGAATAAAGTCTATTGTTTTTTGTGGCGAAGGCGATTCTCTTACAAGGGCACAGAACACCTGGAAAGGCGAGATTTTCGTTCCGTTAACCTTGATTCGGTCTCTGCGGAACAGTCCGAGTTGAAACAGTGCTCGCGCGTTTTCTATCTCTGCCCCCCCGCTTTTGTAATCAACGTTTTTCACATTTAAATATAAGGGTAACGTGGCTACTTCATCACCATAAATTGTGTAAACAGGTCTTTGTCCTGCAGGTTGGGAGAAGGAATATTCTTCGGGGGAGGAAAAGGGTTTAACGATGTGAAAACGCCCTGCAGAAAAAACAAGGACGGGAGATGAAAGTTCTCTAACTGTTATGCGTGGGTTCCAAGAGAAGATGAATCTTTTTGCGTGTAAATCCTCCAACAAACGTATTTTTATCGAGTCGATAGTGTTCAAACGGCGGGCGCATTCAGCTGCAACTAAATTGGTTAGCCCGGGCGAAATTCCCGTGTTTATCAGTCCAACCAACCCTTCCTTTTTGAACTGGCGATCAAAACTCAGTTGTTCCGCGTGCCTTAAATCCGCCAGTCGAGAGTCTAAATCTTGATAATCCACGCCGACTTTTAAGGCGGCGGACATTATTTTTAGGTTAAAGTCGGGAAGGCTAGCGTTAACTATGAGGTCAACATTCTTGGCCAGTTTGGCGACTTCGCCCGTTTTGGATGCGTCAACTTTTCTCAAAACAATCTTTTCGTTGTGAAAGTCTATAAATTCTCTGGCCCTACGCAAGTTTCTGTCAGCACAAATGATAAGAGAAACCTTTTTTTCATGTTTTAGAATGTTGGTTGCTGCAGAGGCGACGCCACCAGCACCAACAAACAATACTTTCACTCTTTTCACCATAATCATGATCGGTTTTGCCCATATTTAAACCGTTTCCTCGCCTGTTTGTCTTCCAAAAGCAAAAAATTTAAATTTAGGAGCGCTTCTATTACTCTGAGGCCCATGTTAAAAGAAACTTACTTTGCGATCGTTCCAAGAGTAAAAAAAGACCATCCTGAGGCAATGTTCTATGCGGTTGCTTTGAAAATGCCTTTTTTCGTTGACAGAACCCTGTTTAAAGAACAAGTGCTTCTGTTGGCACCTACTGCGGATCTGTTGTACGAATATAAAAATGAGGAGAAAAAACGAGGAAATGTTGCCGCGTTCGAGTTTACCCGTTACCGCGAACGGTTTAGAAAGCAAATATTGGAGAATCCGGCCTCACTTGAAAAACTGCGACAAATTTTTTACGAGTCACAAACGAAAGAGGTTTACCTCGTTTGCTGGGAGAAAAACCCCCCGTGTCACCGGTTTTTATTGCTTGAAATTGTTAGCGAGAAACAGGCAGACTGGTTAAAAACACGCCCAAAAACGTTCTGAACGCGCACGACATGGAAGAGGGAGTTTATATTTAGATAAACACATACTTCTTTGAGGTTGAACTTCAATGTATGCTGAGCTGTTTGAGATATGGCGTAGAGAAAACGAGTCGCCGACACTTTTGAAGTTGCCAGACGTGTTTTATTCACGGGCGCTCGAATATGTCCTGGAAATAGAAAGCAAAATTGCCGGGGCCACAGGTGATCCCGCCATAGGGCTTTTTAAGAAAGAGGCAGCAAACAGCAAGATTCTAATCTTAGAACTAATCCAGACCCGCGCAAGAAAAGTGGCGAGGTTAGAGCCGAATGAACCCGAGGTTTCGGATGAGGAGAAAATTTTGTTCCGTAAAGTGGCGCTCAACCCAGCATCTATTTTCGAGCAAGCACCACCACAAACCGAAGCAGAAAAACCTCCTGAACCAATTGAAAAAACCCCCGAGCCAGCGGCACCAACACCACCACAACCTTCAACTCTCCCGCAAGTCGAAACTGCTTTTCCGTCAAAAGAGGAATTCATAATGGTGAGAGTGATAAAGGAAACTCCCGCGTTAATGGGCACTGATTTGCAGGTGCATGGACCATTCAAACCAGAAGACGTTGCGATGCTTCCCCTGGAAAACGCGGAGGCACTAATTAAACAAGGTTTAGCTCTGAAAATTTAAAGTTTTTAGTTTAGCGAAGATTTCTGTTGCGCCTTCATCTGCAGAGGTTTCCAATGAAGAGCATACGTGCTCCACAAACGGTACGTGTATTTGTCGATAATATTCAATTATCGGGGCGGTTTGCTGTTCGAAGATTTTTAGGCGTGCTTTTATTGTTTTAGGCTGATCGTCCGCACGTTGATACAGCGCTCCACCACATTCGTCGCACACGCCTTCAGTTAGCGGTTTTAAAGTTCGCGTGTTGTAAACCCGTGCGCATTTCTTACAAATTCGGCGGGCAGTTAATCTTTCGATGATTAGCCACTCGGGAACGGCGAGAAGGATTATTGCGTCAATAGAGGTTATTTTTGACAGTTCTGCCACCTGGTGGAGGTTTCGTGGATAGCCATCGAGAATGAAACCAGTTTTAAGTAGAGGGGTTAACTTTACTCTGATGGCGGCAGTTACAATTTCATCTGGAGCGAATTGTCCCTTGGCGATGTACTTTTTTATAATATTTCCCAATTTATCTCCCTTTGTTGTGGCCTCGCGAAGCACGTCGCCCATTGCGATTACTGGAAGGTTTAGCAGTTTTTGGAGGCGTTGTGCGTAGGTTCCTTTTCCCGCGCCAGGCGGCCCAATTATTAGTATTCTCACATTAGCACCTAAGAGTATTCTCTCGTCTGGGGATATAAATTTTTTGGGTAACGGGCACGGTTAAGTCTTTTGTCATGCGTAACGTGCTCCCCTCCGTAAACGGCGTGGGGTTTCCCACTCGCATTGGTTAAATGTGTTGTATCACTGTGTGTGTTGGCTTGTTGGGATACTTGCAGACGTTGCAGATGAGTTCGGCCTCCAAGATTTCTTTCATTCGCCCTGGAAGCTCGTCGCTTTGGAAAATCCGCCTCTTAATAACCAAGTCGTGAGAGGTTCTCTTGTGACACACCACGCAGTATCGTTTTTCAAACCCACAAAACGTTATTTGTTCCCAGTTATTCCCACTCATTTTAATTCAAGACCACCGCGTCAAACAATATTGTCTTGAAAAATATTTAAGTCTTTCTGTCGAGCGGCACCGTTAAGTCTTTTGTCCCATTTAAATAAGGGTATTGATCACGCCTAACCCTGAAAAGAGCCAACAGTACTTAGGGTAACGCCCGAATTATTGGGCTCACAAAAAAAGGGAGCCGATCATGATTGTTCTCAAGGCGAAAAGGTTATATCTTTCATTCCCTCCTTTTTATATTGGCTGATGGATGTTGGACTATCGAGAGTTTGATTCTTCGTTCGAGTTCTCTGGTGAAGAAGACAAATTAAAAAAGAGGGAGAACAAACTGCGCCAAATATTGTCGCCTGAAGCACGCAGTCGTTTAAGTACGCTTCGGCTAGTTAAACCGGACCTCGTTACGTTGGCCGAAGACTGGGTTCTTGAGTTGGTCGAAAAAAACAGGATAAAAGTGCCCGTTTCCGACGAAAATTTGAAGCAAATTTTAATTATGATAAATGGAAAAAAGAGAGAACCACGAATCACTCGGAAATAAGTGTTTTTTTTAAGACACGTAGTTTCGCCGATCGCGCATAAGGATTTCTCACAACTTCATTAATTGAGGGAGTTAATGGTTTTTTCGTTAACGCCTCAACAGTGCCCGTTCTAGATTGTTCTTTAATAAAGCGTTTAACAATGCCGTCCTCCAACGAATGGAAAGAGATTACCACTAACCTTCCATTAGGCACGAGAAGGTTTACTGCTTGCGGGAGCACCGTTTGAAGGTTATCCAACTCGTTATTAACCGCAATTCGCAAGGCCTGGAACGTTTTTGTTGCGAAATGAATTTTTTGGCGGCGGTACCCGCCAGGGGTTGCATTTCTAATGGCTTCGATGAGGTCAAACGTTGTTTTCAACGGCCTAGAACGCATTATTTCTCTCGTGATCCGACGGGCAAAACGTTCTTGGCCATAATTGAACAATAAATATTCAATATCAGCGCGTTTCCAATAGTTAACTATTTCCATGGCGGTTAAATCAGCTTTGTCGCTGAAGCGCATGTCGAGAGGTTCATTATTTTGAAAAGTGAAGCCGCGCCCGCTCTCTTTAATATGCCACGAAGACAGGCCCAGATCAAGTAGCACGCCCGACACGTTTTTAAAGCCCCTCGAAGAAGCCACCCTTTCGAGATTAGCAAAATTCTCGCAGACCAAAACAAAACGGTCGCCGTATGCCAGGCACATTTCATTTTGAACGCGGCTAAACAAGGCGTGATCCCATTCGAATCCAAGAATCGCCCCGTTTGGTTGGATCCGTGCAAGTAGCAGTTTGCTGTGGCCGCCTTCGCCGACCGTGCAGTCTATTAAACGAGCGTTCGGTTTCGGCGCGAGCCACATAATCACTTCATCAGTCATTACGGGAGTGTGCATTCAGTCACCACTAAATATTCTACTAAAAGAAGGATAAACCGTTTTTGGTTTGAAGATTAGAGAATGTAATTTACTGTTGGTGGCTTCTTAAGCTTTAGGGTTCGGCCGTCAGCGGTTTTGAC
>Ga0315282_10009860_pt1 | contig 15112 bp, 11 predicted proteins | sample YL17G07_20_MG_FD_203693 | JGI IMG/M metagenome (GOLD analysis project Ga0315282, IMG submission 203693) | Sediment microbial communities from Yellowstone Lake, YNP, Wyoming, USA - YL17G07_20 | ecosystem: Environmental > Aquatic > Freshwater > Lake > Sediment | place: USA: Wyoming | collected... | reverse complement strand
TGGTGTGGTGACTCCCTATGTGATTGAAGTCGGGGAGGAATACTGGATGTATTACCATTCCTACGATGGAGAGCGTGACAGAGGATGCTTGGCGACGTCACTTGATGGGATCAGTTGGACGAAGTACTCTGGGAATCCGGTCGTGGATGTTTTCGCCGGATCGTTCTACTCTAGGAGGATCGATCCAGAAGTTGTCTTCTACGAGCCAGATGAAGAGCTGCCTTTCAAGATGATTTTCGGGGCGTATGAAGATACCGAGTTTAGATGTGGATACGCCGAATCACAAGATGGAAAGACATGGTCAATCGATTCTCGTCCGGTTTTCACCAAGGGACCGGCCGAAGGGTGGGATGGTGTGCATGCGTATCCTGGGCACGGCATCAGAATGGGTGATACCTACTATCTCTTCTACCAAGGTTATGATGGGAATAGCTGGAGAATAGGACTCGCTTATTCTGAAGACCTCAGAACTTGGACGAGGTACGCCAACAATCCGATAGTAGGTCTCGGAAGCTGGAACACCGTGAGCGCAGAGAATCCCTGTTTGGTCAAAGTGGGGAATAACTTCGTTGGTCTGTTTTGCGGAGCTTTCAGCGGCTCGGGCATATACCCAAGCTCATATGACATAGGGCTCTTCTATCAGACCGTACATCCATCCTTGTAGCATCAAGGCTTCTGGCTGTTGCCCTAGAACCAAAGACACGATATTGAGAGATCCCAATTGGTGAAGTGAGTGGACCGGGTGGGATTCGAGCAGAAACGAGTTTGAGTCTACGACCAAAATGACGAATCTGTGTTTCTCATGCGGTTCTTTGACCTAGTCACGCGTTTTCGAATCCGACTGATCGGCGAAACGCAACGGATCCGCGCGCGTTTGAATAGAAGAGGTGCCTTCCAAGTCAGTTCCGATGAAGCAAATGCTTGATTCTTGATTTTCGGGTTTCAGCGTCTCACACGCGCGGAAAGCGCGCCTCATGCGTTGTACATGTCAGGCCCCTATCTTTTCTTTGATGGCTTTGACATCGGCTCGTATCTCTTCGATTAGATCCATGATCGCGGGATTCGCCCTCTCAGGGCTAGCGCTCCTCTCTCTTCCACCGTAGCTCCCCCTATTGAATCTCTCTCTCCCACCGAAAGCCCCCTTCCTCCCCCCTCCTCTCTTCACATAACATTCGCGGCAATAAACGGGCTTTGAACCATCTGGCTTGAAGGGGACCTCGGTCTCCTTGCCGCATTCGGCACAGGTAGCCTTATGCATCTCGAAGCTTTCTCTTCTACCGTAGCTCCCTCTATTGAATCTCCCTTTCCTACCGAAACTCATTGATGATAGTGAACGGTTGCACCCCCTTATAATCGTTCGCGCGCAAGACTGTTGACTGCACGCTTCGTGATAGGGTCGACGGCCCTATTGCGATTGACACAAAGGAGGACGAGGAGCACCTCCACGTGACGGCGATTGAGAGGTTAGAGTCGGAGCGCGGGAACTGAATGCATTACGGTAAATGGACCGGGCGGTGTCCATACCGGAACGGGTTTAGAACCAACATGGAAGTGAGTAATCTGAGCCGTATCGCCCATTTTCTGCTGTTTTCCAGACTTAGGAGCAATCTGTGGTGGTAACAGCTTCTACGAATAGGTCGAGATCCGACAGACTGGCAGATGAGATATACTTCCTCTGGCGCGTCAGGTGACTCAAAGTAATTATCGTGTACGATCACACCCGCGGATGGTCGGCCGCGCGCGCGAAGCGTCTCCTCGTACTCACAGCTTCAGGCCAGGCTAGGGTAGTTGTCCTTGAAGTACGCAAATGAAACTATGTAGAAAGTGGACTTAGACAAGACTGGCTCCATCTTGCTGTTCATGTTCCTGGTCGTGAGAGGAATCCTCAGAACCTCGGTTTCGCTGGCAGGTTGACCGTTCTTGGCTATGTAGAGGGGAGCTGTCGTGACTATGATCAGCTTGCCTTTCTTCAAGGTGCTGAGAGCCTTCTCATACATGGTTCCCAAGTCGTACTTGTACATCTGAGTAATGATCTCATCGGCATCCTCGCCTTGGCACATTAGTCCATCTACATTATTGCTGTAGAGAATGAGGGCCTTCGATTTCCCCCAGTTTTTAGCCTCGAGCACATCGAACTCAAGACCATAGCCTCTCGGAACCTTAACAAGGAAATCGGGATGGACATCTTCTCTGTAATAGCGCAGTACGGGTTGATAGTAGAAGTCCTTTACCTCGCTTCTTCCTTGAAGCTCTTTGAGCCGACCAGCTATGTCGTCCTCCAGCCGGATTCCATTCATTCTCTCCAAATCAGGGATGGAAGCTGAGGTGGACTTCATAGGCTAGCTATCTCCCTCCTTCTCGTTCAAGGCGTCCTTGCCGTCATCAGCGAGTTCGTCATTGCGCCCTTTCTCAGCCTCCATCTTGGATACCGAGACGTCCTCTAACATTGTACGGGCCACGCGCGTTCCGAACTCGACCCTCTTGAATTGTTCCCATGACTCCACACTTGTACATGATTGACTCTTGAGTTCTTCCTCATAGCGTCGCCGCAACTGCACGTACTCCTCCTCAATGATGCTCGCAGCCTTGTAGCAGCCGAGCGAGCGGATAAGAGAAACGATCGCTTCCAGATCATCCAGCAGCAGAAGCTGTCTTCTCCCCACAAGTTCATCCGCGGGAACACTGCTGGGCTTCTCGCCTTCCTCAGCCTCCTCGAGGAGCTCGTCAATGAGCCCCTCCCTCGCAGCGTTTGCAACCATGCGTAACAGATCCTCCACCGTCGCTGCACGACCGCCCGCCGACAGCCACATTGGTTCTCTCTAGCTAGGACGGATATATAAACTTTCAGTAGGACGCTGTATACAAAAATGTGAATTAAATGAAGATTTTACGCCCACTTAATTGGCAAATAGCGGGGATATAGTGACCTAGAGAGACGGATATAGTGACCTAGAGAGACGGAGATAACGAGTTGGTCTGGGAGTCCACGAAATTTCGCATCGGGGCACTCCGGTCTGCGTGCTCAACACCGCGTTCCGCCTGCTCAAGCCCCCTCTTGCGTTTCATGCAAGTGGACTCCTTCTGGAATACTTGAGTGCCTCGCTTGGAGAGCACAGCAGTCGTGTATGACCGTAAGGCTTGGCTCAGCGTACCCGTTCGATTTCTCACAGCGGCTTATCAGCGTCTGGCAAGAAGGTTGGGTTTGGGGGCGTCAGGGTGGCGGTTCCCAACAGGATGGGAAGAACTGTTCCGACGGTCAGACAACTCATGAACGAGGAGTACAGCGAGCGGATCAAGATGACGAAAATGCTACCTGTCGAAGAGAGGAGGGCACTCAAGGAGCTACTGGACGCCGCTCTCACAAGATCAGATGCGGGATCAATAGTGCCAAGGGTGATTCCCAGCGAGACGATGTTCATGCTGATGCTGGTCCACCTGAAGGCAAGGGTCGATGAGCTTGAGGAGAAGAGAGAATAGGTTTGGCAGTTCGCGTGCGAACTCGGCAGCATAAAGGCATAATAGGAATATGGTGCTTCTGTGGAAGTAAGTCTTTGGTCCTTGGGTTCAAAGGTGATGCGATCTGTCTCAGCGGATTGACAGGCACGAAGTTGAAATGCGAGGTGCTTGGTGAATACTACCGTTTCTGGTGGGGCATAACCTCAGGCGGAAGGAGCAGGAGCTACCAGTATCCGACTGCGATATTCGAACTGAATGCAGCTACAGGCGAGGTCTGCATCGAGGACACAGACGAAACGGTCTTAGGCTCCGCGGGGCACGCCTTAGAACTGAAGATGCGCAATGCTCCAGATACTGACCGTCTCAAAGTCATCCTAGTTGAGGAGAACAGAGACTGCTACGCACGCTTGAAGAACGTTGTCAAGCGTCGGTGGCCTACCGTCTCCGTAGAAGAGGCTGAAGGTCCAATTGCCTCCAACTCTTCGGGCGTGTATCTTCTGAACATGGATATTGGTGGAGCTCTCGACGCGACGGAAGGGATCCAATTGGGCAACGCCATCTATTTCTTTGATCCCTTGAGGAGTGTCGAATACAGCACCATAGAAAAGGTCGCGAGCAAGAGGATGGGAGCTATTCCATTTAGGACAGGTACGGAGTTCATAGTCTTCCTCTTTACCTCAGACTGGTTCCTAGGTAGGGAGGACTTCTCCCCCCTTCCATGCACGTCGATGGAGAGCGCGTGGAGTGAGCCGGAGAGGAAAACCGTCTTGGAAGGAGACGCCCTTTTCGGAGGAAGAGAGTGGAGAGTTTCTCTACTCAATAGCAATTCTCCAGGGCACAGAGAAGGCGATCTTGTCAACCTGTACAAGAGAAGGCTATACAAATGGTTCAGGCAGGTCCTACCATTGCCATTCAATCCAAAGAAGGATCAATTCTTCCATCTCATGATTTGCTCCAACTACGGGCTCGGGGTAAGGATAACCAGAAATAGATATGCTTCAAAGACGGGCAATCCCAGATACTCACCGAGCAACAAGCAGGCCCTTGGTAGGTTCAGAAAGTCTCACCCAGAGGTCTTCAGGGGTCTGGCAAAGAACGAAAGGCCACTGGAATGGAAACTCTTATGGTCCACTGTCGTTGACCACGCAGAAGGGATGTGTGACTCCGAGTCCAAAGATCTCAAGGAGAAGATAAGGAAAGAAACAGATCAGAGCAAAATCCAACCCGCACTGGAATGGCTGGAGAAGAGGGGATATCTAGTTAGAGTCGACATGGAAAATGGTTGGAGCTCGGACCTGAGGAGGTACAGACTGGATTGGTCCGCCGCAAGACAAGGGCTAGGTGTGGATCCCCCTCCGCCTCTCACGCCAGTCCCCCCTAAACGGGTGAAGGCAACGACGAGGGATCGCTAGGAATGAGGACGGAGAACGGATTGAGGGGCAGAAACAGAGGTGGAACAACATCGGGTACTAGGGAATGGGCCGATCACAATGTCAACTGCATAAGGGGCTGTTACAATGACTGCCGCTACTGCTACGCTAGGATCATGGCAGTCAGATTTGGCCGTGCTAGGTGGCAGACCTGGAGCAGGATGAAGGTACGCGACGACGTGCTCAATGGACCGATGAAGAGATTTCGCGGAAGGGTCATGTTCCCGAGTTCGCACGACATAGTCGATATGCCACCTTTCAAAGAAGCTTGCATGGTGGTCCTGGGGATGCTACTGAGCAACGGCAACCAAGTTCTCATTACCACGAAGCCAAGAATCAATGTGATCAAGGAAATAGACAGGCGGTATCACTCACTGAAGTCTCTGATGCAGTTTAGGTTCACGATAACCTCCATCCACGACGAGACGCTGGCCTTCTGGGAGCCTAACGCCCCCGAGTTTGGAGAGAGACTAAGATCGCTGAGGTATGCCTTCAGGAAAGGGTACAAGACGAGCGTCTCAGTAGAACCTTTCTTAGACTACGATCCGACGGAACTGATTGAACGGGTTTCCCCTCTTGTCACCGAATCGATCTGGATCGGTAGGATGAACTACATTCGGAAGACGGGGCTTTCGCGGATGGAGAAACGACGCTATGAAGAGATTAGAAAGAACTACGAGACTGGACACTTGGCTGAGGTGTGTCAGAGACTCCGTGCGCACCCGTTGGTCCGGTTCAAAGATAGCGTGAGGATCCAGCTGAGATCAAGCACTCTTAAGAAAGGCACAATTCCCACAACGACGCATGTCCACTAGATACCATTCGCTAGCTATTTCCGGTCAGTGCTGCGCAGGCAAATCCATGTCTAGGAGATAGATTATTCTTTCATTTTGCCCATCCAAGCGTCTAAAGCCTTCGCGTCTGCCACAGGGATTTGCCAAGAAATGAACTAACTCGCACAGATTGAATCGGGGTCCTAAATGTGTGTTTCTCAACTGTGCCTCTATGACCATTACAAAAGCGAAAGTAAAACTCGGGCCTTTTGGTTTCTAGGTGTGTTCACATATCGGTCGCGCGCGCAAGGCCGTAGAGAGTGGGGATTGGTCGTTGCGCAACAAAACCTTCCATCAGTTGGCGATGGATCTAGGAAAGATTGCACTGAATGCCGCGCGTTCTCGAACACGATGAACCACCAGATCATAACGGCGTGAGGAAATCGGAATCAGACTCCGAGGATGCGTTTCGTTGAGACCGTTGACCGCTGGTATCCTGATCCGATTCTATTCGACAACAAGGCCCCTCTTCAGATGGAGTTTGTCCCTCAATCCCTGAGGAAGGTCCATTTGATCCCACTTGTCTGCCAATATGTCGACTAGTTGCTCGCCGTCCACAGTGCCTATTCTGGGAAAGCCTGCTTCCAAAGCCGCGTCGCGGGCTGCTTTCTGGAATCCAGCGGTAGTGATGAACGCTCCTTGCCCTCCATTCGGGATATTCTTACGAAGGTCCACCACTGTTCTCCTGTCAATCTTCTTGTCGGGCTTGTAGCGCTTAGCTTGTATGAAGACCTTCACGTTAACTATGCCATAGGGATTGAGTGTTCCGATGGCATCCACTCCCTCGTCACCCACTTTCCCTGTATGTGCGGCTTCCCAGCCCAGGGCCGTCAACATGGCGGTGACCAAGAGCTCGAATTCCTTCGCATCAAGCTCCATGATGCGTTGCAGGACTGTTCTGGTCATGCTGTCGTGTGCCTCCTCGTCTCTCGAAACAAGATCCGTCTTTCCAATCTTCTCGAAGAATTCGTTCCTATGGTCTACGGCGAAAATGGTGAGAGACGAACGGATCGTGTTCTGAAACGGGACCGAGAATTCACTTCTCTGCAACGTTGTTGCGCTCCAATTGACAGGACGACGTTGCCTGTACGGACAACCATCGGTTGGCGCTGCGTGGTATGGCTTGTCCTTGAGTTGTCCATAGCGGAGGTACTCGGGGTCTTCGGTAGGGGTGATGACGTGGTCCCCGGGCTTCATATCCAGAAGGAACCTAGCTATCTGACCCACTTGCTGGCCTATGACGTATTGGCTATCTTCGGTTGGTTGGTCTTTTCTGAACAATTGTTCCAATTGACCTCTGTCAGTGACATTGGTAAGATCTGCCTCATCGAGCCAACCAGCTGCAATGTACCCCCCCTTGACGAAATGGTCTGTATATTGCCCGAAGTTTGCCCTAACACAGTATAACTTTGGAACCTCAGACATACGACGGTCTCCACTACTAGCTGTGTCTATTTAGAGTTTCGCGCGCGAAAGACAGAGTTTTATTCATTCGATACACACGATCCCCGATGAAAGAGGAAGCCGATTTTGACAAGTACATTGTAGCCAAGGATAAGAGATTCACATATCGGAGGTGTCCGATTTGTGGGCAGGAGATCTGGGATAACATAGGGCAATATCCAACTGGGTTTAGTACTCATCTTCACCAACACCAGCAGACCAGACAGGAACCATGACTTCGGGAAGTGACAGGTCTATAGAGCCACAGGCCCCGCTTGGTGCTTTCGATAAATATGCGAAAGCCTTGGCCATCGCCGCGGAAAGGGGCTGGGCGTCAAGGGCAAAGGAGATTCATAGTACATTCTACGGTCTCCCTGGAAAAGCCTGCTACATCATCATGGGGAAGAAAGAGTGGCGCGCGCTGCGACCGGACGAAAACTTTTTGTGCGAATCCCGTACCAATTCAGTTGAGGACGATTGGAGGAAGCCTGGAAGTTCTATTCCGATGCCGAGAAAGAGTACTTCGAATGGCTCATTGAAGTGGAGAAAAACATCTTTGTGGCCCTGCGCTTGGCAGCCGCATCAGATGATGCTTTCCTGGCTGGGCTGGATGCCAAGCTGAAAAGCAAGGATGACCTCGTAGTCAATAAGATGCTAGGCAGGATCCCAGACAAGCACTTCTCTCATCTTTCAAAGAAAGCCAGGGATGATTTCATCAAGCACGGCAAGAACGCATATCGTGGTGATTATGTGATAGGACGTGCACGGAGGAGATTTGAAGATGACCATTGGTGGAAGGAGCTGTGTCAAATATCAGCGATAGGATTGCCCGACAGGGCCAAGTACTACCTCAGGGAATGCCTCAAGTGCTATTTGGTCTGTGCGTTTGATGCATCAGTCGTGATGGCAGGTAGGGCCACTGAGTTTGCTCTCAAGGAAAACCTGCGGCGCAGAGGTGTATCCTTTGACCAGAGGGACACCCTCCATGATATCGCGGACAAATTCAAAAGGAGTCTCGGTATTGGTCAGATTTCCCGCGAGACGGAAATGATGAATAAGATAGAGGATTTGGTTCGAATATACAGGAATACCACAGCTCATGACAATCCCGAGAAGGCGACCAAGAATGAGGCAGAAATGTTGTATGCATCCGCCAAGGTCGTGTGTGATTCACTCATGCGCTAGACGGAGTAGTATCTGCGCGCGCTGGACATAAGGCCGTGCTTGAAGACTTATAGTTGCTGGTTCAACTCATGACATGAGGAACCGCCATATAGGGAACCTGGTGGGGATTAAGTGAAACCTGAGGGAGAGAAACAGACTCGCAGAGACTTGATAGACAAGCAACTGGAGAAGGCTGGATGGGACCCGGCGGACCACACCAAGGTCATTCAGGAAGTGGATACCAAGAAATCCGATCTCAAAGCTAGAGACTATAGGACAAGAGATGAGACGCTACGAGAAGAGGGAGAGCGCGCCTACGCGGACTACCTCCTGCTAGACAGCAGTGGCTCACCATTGGCGGTAATCGAGGCAAAGAAGACTACCAAGGACCCCATTTTGGGGCAGAAACAGGCGGAGGATTATGCAGATGATATCAAGAAGCAGACAGGCAAGGATGTCTTCATATTCCTGACCAACGGGTATGAGATCTGGTTCTGGAACAGGCCACACGAGAATCCGCGAATGGTGAAGGGTTTTCACAAGTTAGAGGCCTTGGAGAGGATAGGATTTCAGAACTACGCGCGGAAGGACTTCAGCGAGGTTGGGATCAAGGAAGAGATCGTTGACAGACCGTACCAGATAGAGGCAGTGAAGCGGGTCCTCGAGGGGATAGACAAAGGCAAACGCAAGTTTCTGGTTGTTTTGGCCACGGGGACAGGTAAGACTAGGGTCGCGATGGCCATAATAGATGTGCTGCTCCGTTCGAACAGAGGGCAGAAGATACTATTCCTTGCGGACAGGAAGGCCCTGAGAGATCAAGCTTTCGACGAGAATTTCAAGGTATTCTTTCCGAACGAATACAAGAACAAAGTCTTCTCTGGCAAGCTCGAGAAGAATGCGAGGCTATTTGCCTCAACGATCCAGACCTTCATGGAGTGCTACCAGGAGTTCTCTGTGGGGGATTTCGACGTCATCATATCTGATGAGTGTCACAGGTCAATATATGAGAAGTGGAGGGATGTCTTCACATATTTCGATGCCGTGGAAATCGGTCTAACGGCCACACCTTCCGAACTGATAGAAAGAGATACGTTTAGGTTCTTTGGTTGCGAGAACAGGATTCCTACAGTTCTCTACACCTACGAAGAGGCAGTCAAGGACGGTTGGCTCGTGCCCTTTGAATTGTACAAGGCGCTGACTCACTTTCAGATACGAGGGATCAAACCGGAGGATGTTCCGTATCATGTGATGAGCGAGCTCGTTCAGAAGGGCATAGAGCCCGAAGGGATAGACTTCGAGGGGACTGACATAGAGAAGAAAGTAGTGGTGACAGGTACCAATGAAGCAATCGTGAAAGAATTCATGGAGAACTGCCTGACGGATGGCACCGGCACACTGCCAGCGAAAACGATATTCTTCGCGATCACCAAGAAACACGCGAGACGCCTATGGGAAGCATTCGAGAAGCTCTATCCTGAATATAGGGGTCGAATGGCTCGGATCATAGTATCAGAGGATCAGAGGGCTCAAAGCATGTTGAAGGAGTTCAAGAACGAGGAGATGCCAAGAGTGGCGATCTCGGTGGACATGCTGGACACCGGAGTGGACATACCAGAAGTCTGTAATCTCGTGTTTGCAAAGCCCGTGTTCTCCAAGATCAGATTCTGGCAGATGATTGGCAGAGGAACGAGAAGCGACGCAACGTGCCACCACGAGGAGTGGTTGCCAAACATGCAGAAGGAGAAGTTCCTGATCTTTGATTGCTGGAGAGTCTTTGATTGGTTTGACATACATCCAGAAGGCAAAGAGGTCGAGCCAACAGAGGCTATCCCGGCGAAGATTTTCCTCTGTAGGATAAGGCTGCTAGATCACTTCACCAGGGTCAACGACCAGAGAAGGGCAGACGAGACTAGGAGCAGGATAGTCGAGGACATAAGAGCACTGCCACAGGAATCTGTTTCAGTCAAAGAGCACCTCAGAGATGTTGAATTGGCTTTGTCTCCGAAACTGTGGGATAGAATCGGAATTGATCCGCTAGATTTCCTGAAGAACAAGATCACGCCTTTGATGAGATACAAGACAGGTGTGGAACTCAATGAGGTATCGTTCACGCTGAAGGTAGAGCAGCTCAGTCTGGCTATCCTCAAGCACGATAAGGCGGAATTCGATAGGCTGAAAGAAGAAATCGCCGAGGATCTCAACTCTCTTCCTCTGACAATTCGCGAAGTGAAGGATAAGGAATCCCTATTGGACAGGGTATTGAGTCCACTGTTCTGGCAGAACACAACGTTTGACGATGTCCAAAGCTTGTTGAGAGAGATTGCCCCTCTGATGAGATACAGCCTACCTGAGCCAAGACCACAGATAATCCTTGACATAGATGACATAGTTGAGCAAAGGGAATTGATTGAATATGGCCCGACTATCGCCCCCAAATCAGAATATGTACTTGATTACAGGACGAAGGTCGAGAACAGGATAAAGGTGCTCGCGGAGCAGCATCCAACGATCCTGAAAATCAAACGCGACGAGGTTTTGACAGAAGAGGACCTACGCAGCCTAGAGGAGACGTTGAACAGCCCAGAACTATACGTTACAGAGGAGATCCTGCAGAAGATCTACAAGCAGCATACGGGCACTCTGGTGCAGTTCATCAAGAAGATACTGGGGCTCTACGAGTTCCCCGACCCAGAGAAAGAGATAGAGGAGGCCTTCAAGACTTTCATGATCGAGAGGAACTACCTCAATGCAGACCAAGTGAATTTCCTTAGGACTATCCAAACCGTCTTCACGAAGAAGCGCCATATAGAATATGCGGACCTGTTCGAACCTCCATTCACGAGCTTCGGGCCCAGAGCTCCCGTTCCACTCTTCGAGAAGGAAGAACTTATAGAAGTGATAGACCTGTGTGGGAACCTAGAACTGGAGGTGGTTGCGCGTGCTAGATCCTGAGATCAAATCAAAGATAGACAAGCTCTGGAATATGTTCTGGGCTGGTGGGCTAGCCAATCCTTTGACTGCAATAGAACAGATGTCCTACCTGATTTTCATGAAGCGTCTGGAAGACCTAGACAACTCCAACAGAGCGCGCGCCGAAGCTCGGGGAGAAGAGCATAGGTCGATTTTCGCTGGTCGCGAGAACTGTAGGTGGTCCAGCTGGAAGCACATGAATGCGGAGTCGATGTACAAACACGTTGGCGAAGTCGTGTTCCCGTTCATCAAGAACCTGACCAACGGGGCCGAGGTACTCTATTCACAGTACATGAAGGATGCTATTTTCATGATTCCGAAACCTTCTCTACTGCAGGAGGCAGTGTCAATAATCGATGAGATTGAGATTGCAGATCGCCCGGACATCCAAGGGGATGTATACGAGCACCTTCTCGGTGAACTCAAGACTTCAGGCAAGAATGGTCAATTCAGGACGCCCCGCCATATCATACGAATGATGGTTGAACTTGTGGACCCCGACATAGGGCAGAAGGTCTGTGACCCGGCCTGTGGAACGGGTGGTTTTCTCATAGCAGCATACCAACACATACTGGGCAAGTATACGACCAAGGATATGGTCAAGGTAGACCCAGATGGAACGCCCCATAACCTGATCGGTGACAAGATAGTCAAGAAGGAGCATTGGGAGTTTCTATGGAATGAGACGTTCTATGGCTTCGACTTCGATATCACCATGGTTCGCATTGCGCTAATGAACATGATACTCCACGGCATAACACAACCAAACATAAGACAGATGGATACGCTGTCAAAGAAATTCGAGCAGAAGCTAGCCTACGATGTTGTTTTGGCCAATCCTCCCTTTGCTGGATATGTGGACAAGTCAGACATCAATGACGACTTCGTGCTGAATACGACGAAGACCGAACTCTTGTTCCTAGAGCTATTCTACAAGCTTTTGAGAGTCGGAGGCAAGGCTGCCGTCGTTGTACCTGAAGGGGTTCTTTCCGACACCTCTAGTGCTCATACCAAGGCTAGACAACTGATTCTCGAAAAGTGCGACCTTCAAGCTGTCATCTCCATGCCATCAGGGGTTTTCCTGCCCTATTCACCAGTCAGCACAGCGGTGCTAGTGTTCGTGAAGGGAGGAAATACCGAAAACGTCTGGTTCTATGAAATGAGGGCAGATGGCTATAGCTTGGACCAGAAACGCGACTTTGTTGACGGTAAGGGAGACATACCTGACATCATTAGCAGCTTCAAGATGGAGAGAGCCGAATCTGGTCAAAGCATCATTGTGCCCTTCGAACAAATAGAGAAGAATCGGTACAGTCTTTCGATTTCTCGGTACAAGAAGATACAGTATGAAGAAGCCGAGCACGAAGAACCTGGAGTTCTCATTGAAAGGGTCTCGCGGCTAGAAGATGAGATAGCCAGAGAATTGCAGGAACTGAAAGGAATGATGTGAATGTCTGATGAGTCTCTGCCCGAAGGATGGTACTTGAGAGAGCTTGGCGAGATCTGCACGTTGCCAGATAGGCAAGTTCCGCCTAGGGAATTCTCGAGGTATCAAAACTATGTGGGACTTGAGGACATAGAGAGCGGCACTGGCAGAATCATAAAATACAGAAAGGTGAGTGAGGCCAAGTTGAAGAGTTCGAAGTTCCCGTTTGATGAGTCCTGCGTTCTCTATGGCAAGCTAAGACCGTATCTCAATAAGGTTGCCCTTCCTGAGGTCGCTGGAATCTGCAGCACAGACATACTTCCCTTAGCTCCCAATACCGATGTTGTCTTGAGGGAGTTCCTCTACTTTTACCTAAGGAGCCCCTTGTTTGTCGAAACTGTGTCCAAAAGATCAACCGGGGCAAATCTGCCGAGGATAACACCGGGACTCTTATTGCACATGCGAATTGCACTGCCTTCTATAGAAGTACAGAAGAAGATGGCACGAATCCTTCTGAGAACAGAGCAAGTCTTGAGAAGGCGGCGGGAGGCAAACGAGCTCACAAACAAGGCCACTCAATCAGTCTTTCTGAAGATGTTTGGGGATCCAGCAAAGAATCCGATGGGGTGGGAAGTAGTGACAATTGCGGATATCGTGGCGGAGACCCAGTACGGCCTATCCAAGGCCATCAATGATGACCCGAGCCACGTGCCAATAGTACGTATGAACAACATTACACCTGATGGCAGGCTGGACCTGAATGATCTTAGATACGTTGACATCGGTTCCAATGAACTTGCGAAGTATGGGTTAGCAAAAGGCGACGTACTGTTCAATAGGACCAATAGCCGGGAGCTTGTAGGAAAGACGGGTCTCTTCAGTGGTGAGGGGGAGTTTATCTTCGCATCATACTTGATTCGCATAAGGGTCGAAGAGAAGAAGGCCGTTCCAGAGTATCTATGGGCGTTCCTGAACTCTTACTACGGCAAGCGGACTCTGCTGAGAAGAGCGCGAGGCGCTATTGGACAAGCCAATATTAACGCGCAGGAGCTCAGATCAATTAGCTTACCTCTTCCGCCGATTGAGCTGCAACTCCGATTCGCATCCCTGATGGAAAGAGTAAGGTCGCTTACTAACAACCAGACTCGATCGGAGCATGAAATCGCCGCACTGTTTAACGCTCTGACAGAAAAGACCTTCAGGAGAAAAGAAGGAGAACCGGTCGCCTGAACAGCCGTGTAGACTAACCATGAAGGATTAGAGTGGGTGTATGTGTTGGTCTCTGCTAGCCTTACCACTTAGGTAACTCCTCAAGGCCGAGCTTGAGGAACAAATGCACTTGAGAGACAAAGACTGAGTCAGAAGGCTGTCCAATCTACCCAGAGACTTCGGAGCACGCCTCGGCACCCGCTGACCCGCTCCCCTGCCTAGCTCAAGAGCGTGGAGCAATTCCGTTCGTGCCGGCACCGAGAGCCTGTCATTTTATAGCTAGACAATTACGACGGTATTGAGAAAAGAAGGTACTCACGGTCAGTTGAAGCAGAAAAGGCGTGTCGATGGAAAGAAAGGCAACTGTGGAATAGTTTGTTCCCTTTGCGACTACTTCCACGAGCCTTGTTCAGGGTGCTTCGCCACCAAAGCCTGTCTGGTCGACTACTGCATTAAGGGGATGTCGTACACCGGGATAACCCGCCCGCACGCTTTCTGCCTGCTAAGATCTTACTGCCCTATAGGTGGGAGAGGAAGACCCGCACCAGAGCATGTCCCGCCGATCCACCCCAAATCCAAAGCAACTGTGAGTCTGCCCGGATTCATACCGATTGTGAGTATCACAGATCGAAGGTCTTGGTTCTGGAGTGATGTTCAGCTACCCATGATCATCGTCAGGTTGGCGGAGCTGATCACGAAGCCTAACTTGTTCTCCGAAGTGTGTAGGGAGGGACTTCATGGCCATCTGAGATTCGATGGAAGGATAGTCCTTTCAACGATAATGCCCGATGAGCTGATCGATGAACTTCAACCGAAAGACTACCTGAGGTTCGTAAGAGACCTCAAGCCCGATGCCACCATGGTTCCGGACAACTACACCTACATGGACGACCCTCTGTACCTGTCATGGTCACAGACAATCCGACTTGTCAGAAACGCACTCTCATTTCTGGAACTTGACATTCCGGCGATTGGTCTGATTAAGGGGGCAACCCCAGAGCAAGTTAGCTGGTCGACAAGACAACTCGTGGAAATGGGTTACCGGAGCTTTGCTCTGCCAGCAAGGGAACTCTCGCGGTCTGACCTTCTGGATAACGTCTTGGCGCCGGCACTCCTCGTCTTTGAGGAGTACAGACTGAACGCTGATTTGATGATCTATGGAAGATCGTACCCAGTCAGAG
>Ga0315282_10009859_pt1 | contig 15114 bp, 12 predicted proteins | sample YL17G07_20_MG_FD_203693 | JGI IMG/M metagenome (GOLD analysis project Ga0315282, IMG submission 203693) | Sediment microbial communities from Yellowstone Lake, YNP, Wyoming, USA - YL17G07_20 | ecosystem: Environmental > Aquatic > Freshwater > Lake > Sediment | place: USA: Wyoming | collected... | reverse complement strand
GGACAACTCGGATCCGTTCTGCAAGGGTCGCTTTCGCCATGTCCCTGCATCGAAAGGCAGCATAGTAGAAGTGTCATTATCTCTGCTACGCCCGAGTGCCATTATCTCTGCTACGCTACACTTAGCCAATAGAATCGGACGTACGGATGAGAACGATGTTGAAGATAGGTTATTAGATACTATTTTTTTGATATTTGAGGTTACGTTAATCCAGATCGCCTACTTCATCTATGCTAATCCAATCGGCGTATCGTGGGCACTTCCTGATTTTATAGCTTCATTCTATTTCTTTTTGAAATGCATTGAAGCATCGATAGTTGTCCTTACATCCCCTATCTATATATGGGTGTCAAGACTAATTTACATTAAATTTCCAATTTCTAACTTAGCTATTAAAAGTGAGGGACAGCAATCAAACCCTTCATTCCAACATTGAACGATGATCAAGAAGAGGGAGAGAGACTAACACTGATATAAGTAGGTCGATCTAGATCCACCTCAGATCCATCGCGTCCTGCGTTGGTCGCTTCCCCCGATTCTCGCGATGTGGAGCCATCATTTCCATGCTTTTTACCTTCGAACTTCGCCCCGAGCGTGCCTGAAGAGGCTGACCTCATGCAGCGTAGCACTCGCCGCGCATACGGCGACAGGAAGACCAGAGCCGTCTGCCACTAACGAAGAGAATAACGCCTAGGGCCCCTTAATTCCGAAAACGGCGTCAGTTAACTTCTTTATATCCGATCCCTGTCCCGAACTCGTCGAGAATGGCCTCCATCGCGTTTACTGCCTCGGTGGCTCGCTTCCCATCCAAGCCGTCGTAGTCCGGATATGTTGCTCTTACAAACATTTATAAATTGCTTTACATATACTGTCTCAGCGAATAGAGTCTAGAGCATATGTCCCAAGAATCAAACATTGACGATGCAGCTGTGCCAAAACTGTTGATTGATAGGCCGTCTGATTTCAGATTTCATGCGACTTATCTAATTTATTCTCAGGCGTGGGACAAATCTACATCTCCAGAAATTAGGCGCAAGTTGAACGAAATGATAACATCGCTTTCCAAAGATGAGATTGACTATAAAACTTTCTACGGAAAGATCGGTCAATACAGAGTAGATACTAATTCTGAATTCTATTCTCTTGGCACCAGAGCTAGGATAGAGACTCAAACAAAGAAAGACTCGAGAAGAAGAGAAGCGAAAAACGCAAGAAATGCTAGGCACGGAAGAAGATAATCGGAAAATAGTCTTTATCTGTCTGCCGAGTGATCAAAGATGAGTTATGAAAAGAAAATAACTCCAATCGTAATTTATCTGCTTTGTATGTTAGTTATAGGAGTGCATAGTGCTAATGGCAATCCTAATGCTAGCTTTACTCACATCTATATTCTACAAAGCGATGGGACTACCGCTGACTTAATAAATGGCGGTATTGCTAACGTCTATGCGAATCAGGACATAGTTGTGTCTTTTATCATCTATAATCCAGACCTAGATATAAGACAAGGTTCCTATCTCTATATTTTATGGGGGTATTCCGTCGGAAATATGTATCAGTTGTCAAAGGGTTCTTCGGTAACGGACAAGTGGACGTGGAACTCGCACTTTGGAGAGGCATATTCCTATTCGGAGCATGTGGAGCTTTGGTGGTTTAACAATGGAAAGACAGTACTTCAAGACGATAGAAATTTCTTCATATCCACATCCAAAATGTCAGCTTACAATCTGAACATTAAATTAATCGATCAAGCAAATAGACCAGTCTCTAGTGCAGTAGTTTCTATCCAAGGATATTCCGCAAGCACATCAAAAAGTGGTTTGGTGAGCTTCAATCTGCCAGCAGGAGTTTATAGCGTCACGGCAAGTTGGCTAAGTCAATATAATCCCGAACCTGTATCAATATTAGAAACCCAAATAACCATTGATAGCACAACCACTGCAAAGACCGTAACACTTCTGACATCTGTTTATGACATAACACTTCAACTTATTTCACCATCCGGGAAGCAGATTTCCGGTGCTCAAATGAGCCTTGCGGGCATATCGCTCGGCATGACGGGTGTTGACGGGGAAGTTGTAGCCCCTCAGGTGCCAAGCACATATAGCGATACGACAGTAGCTTATCCAGTCTCAACCAATTGGTTGGGTGTAGACATCAGCCCAGGACCCTTGACGGTAACAGCATCGAGGACATACATACTGACAGCATCGAATGTAGCGACTTTAACCGTGAAGATCGTAGGCACACGAGGACAGGGCCTTGGTGAATCCCAAGTAAGAATCGAAAATCCTGCTGGAACTACAGTCTTCAGTGGAGTCGCTGACGAGAAAGGTACCGTGAGCGTAGAAGTTCCATATGGAACGTATGGCATAAGGGTCAACTACAAGGGCTTCACGAATACCGCTGCGCTTACAGTAAACACGTTAGCTGGAACAATTCAAACGATAACGACCGACGTCTTCATAGAAATATTTGGCCAGCCGATGATGTTAGTGACATTCGTGATCTTGATAATCTTCATCATAATCGGCGTGCTGGTGCTAGCTATAACGATATATCGCGCATTGCATCGTAAGGAATTATTACCATTGCCACCACCTCCACCGCCATAGTATATCATCGCTGTATGCTTTTCAAACCGCAGGCCTTAATTTCATTCATGCTAAGGAGATACAAACTATTCGGAGTAGAATTAAAAGGAAACAATATGAATTAGAATAACTTAACAAAGCTCGTTGGTATTCACTCGAAACGCGTTGTCGGTATCTATAATAGCTGAACCGTATCATTTGGAACCTAAAGAATATATTTTGCTGCGGCTGCGGAAAACGTTATAATATCTTACAAATGACGCTATCGACGATGTATCAGTGCTCAAACCAAGAGAAAGGATCGTCAGGGCTTTATGTGTTGAGGAAGCAGATGAGATCCCGACATTTGAGAAGTGGTTCGCCCCTCCAACGGCGGATGCCGTCCTCGGCAGACCGTCGATAGTACATTGCATTCCAAGGCAATACGAACTGCTCGCAGAGGATAAGCTCGATAAATTACTGAAGGCCCAATTGGAAGACAACATTGACTTCGCTAAGCAGCTGAAGTGGAGCGCCATATCCGTTGGCACAAATCCAACACGTAAATATAATCCGAAGGCATTCAGGAAGATATCAGAGAATATCTGGCGGATAGGTGAGCGCATTGTCTTCTGCAATCCAAAGACTCAATACATAGTGGAAATGGGTACCTCAGAAATCGGCCGAGGAGGCCTTGAAGCTCTCAAGGCGCATGTGGAGGGCCTAGAGGCCATAAAGCCAGATGAGAATTTAGAATCATTCTCGGTACTGCAGAATACCGTGAAAAGGCTTAAGGAGGAGAACTTGGACATCTTCATCTTTGGGGGCGCTGGGGTGAGCATCCCCAATACAGCGGATTGGTTTACACTTTTCCTCAGATGCCTCTACACATATCCGGACTTGATCAAACGCTACATGCGCGCGTGTCTTAAGTTCGCAATCGTGACTTGCGAGACAGCTGTAGAACTTGGCTGTGATGGGATTCTAAGCGGTGGCGACTTGGCCTATAAACACGGTCCCATGATATCTCCCAAACAATATAAGGAGTTCGTGCTTCCATATGTGAAGGTGCTTTCCGATGCAGCTCACCGGAAAGGCGCATTCATCGCAAGCGCTTCGGATGGGAATTTATGGCCCATAATCGATGACTATCTCATAAATTCCGACATCGACGGTGAGCTTGAGTTAGAACCAAGTGCGGGGATGGACTTGGGAGCCCTCAAGGAGAGGTTCGGGGAGAGGCGATGCCTCATCGGTAATGTGGACTGCGGATACACCCTTGTCTTTGGAACCCCCCAACAGATCACACGGGAGACAACGGAATGTATAATGAAGGCGGCTCATGGGGGCGGGTACATATTACAATCTAGTAATGCAATCCACGGGGGCGTAAAACCGGAGAATTACTTTACGATGATCGAGGCGCTGAGGAAATATAATAGGTATCCGATTCCTCAATAATTTCTGGATAGCGAGTTAGAAGCGTCGTAAGTCATATTTCTAAACAACAGAAGGTCTTCTTCTCATAGGACCAGAGCATAGGGAAGTCATAAATGTAAATAAGAGCCTCAACTTATTATTGAAGGTTGAAGCCCGCATATGGCCATCCACTTGGTGTTTCACCCATTAACTCCTGAGAGGTGGTCTGATCTGGAAGGGCTCTTTGGGAAAGACAAAGTTTGTAGTGTCTGTTGGTGCATGTGGTGGCGAATCTCAGCTGCGCAGTGGACGAGTCAAAGAGGTAAAAAAAACAAGAAAGCCCTGAAAGCCATAGTTGGTTCAAGAAAAGCTACTGGTATATTGGCTTATTCTAATGGTCAGTCCATTGGCTGGTGTTCCATATCTCCAAGAGAAGATTTTCATAGACTGGAAAGGTCCAGAACGCTGAAGCGAATTGACGCTAAACCAGTGTGGTCTGTCGTATGCTTTTTCGTGGCTAAGCCCTTCCGCCGGCAAGGTGTTTCAACCAAGCTACTGGAAGCAGCTATGAACTATGCCAGAAGACAAGGAGCCAAAATCATAGAAGGTTATCCAAGTCGATCCAATAAAAAACAGCCGGATCCTCTCGTCTATATGGGCCTTGCCTCACCATTTCAAAAGTTAAGATTCGTGGAGACTAAAACCAATTCCAAGACTAAGACGATTATGCGTTATATCTTCAATATGTGATTTGATCTTCATGCCTGAACCGTATGTCGTCATGCGCGATAAAATCAAAAGAAGACTGCAAGGTAAAAGTGGCAATCAAAGAATAAGGGAGATAAAGGCAGTGCTAAACGAGCTTTCGCCAATCTTTCAAGACATACGATCCGAATTACACATGGAATTAGAAGGTCTATACAAGACGGAGCGTTCGAAATCCAAAGGCAGAAGCAGGCACTCGATAAGGAAAAAGAGCCCCCAAATGGTCATCGTTGGCTATTCCGGATCGAACAAGGATCTCTTGTTTTTAAAACTTAGTGGTAGATCTGAAGCAAGCTATAATCAAGGTATTTTATTAGGCAGTTTGAACTACAACGACATTTACATCCAACTCCTTCTGGCTCCCTATATTTACAGTGGCATTGCAAAAGATGATCGTCAATTGTTTTCCCTTTTGAGGGCTACGGACGGTCTGCTTATCGTCAGCGTTGATGACGGAGATTTTCAAAGGTCGATTGCGGAGTTGAACAAAGGGGGAATATTCCCATACAATCGGCAACAAAGCCAAGGTATAAAACCCGTCAATGCCAAAACATTTTTGCCTTCACTGGCCATTTATGAGAAAAAGGCGCCCAAAACCGATCTAAACGCCCTAAGCATCGATGAAATTAGGAAGATAAGAAGCGGCATATACGAATGTTTGGGCATTACCAGAATATACATCACGAGAACGAACAAAGGCGAATTTACAAAGCCACCCTTAATCTTCATGGATGGACCGCGCACCGTAGAAGACGTATTAGATAAGTTGAGGATTTCCACAATTGGTTTCAAGTATGCAAAAGTTTGGGGGCTTTCTACAAAATACGATGGGGGGGTAGTTGGATTGAAAAGGGAATTACATGATGGCGATATAGTCAGGATCTACACAAAATTAGCTTGATGATATTATTTTACAGTTTCTGATACGCAGGATACGGAAAATACAATGTTAAAAATCAAGACCATGATATCCAATCAGATAGTCATATTCGTTCCTTTCGAAGAAGATGAAGCATATTAATTCTCAGTCATTATAATCTAATCGAGCATATGAGCGGTATGATTTCTCAGAGCCTTGAGCCTAGCGTGGAATTCATCATCGTTTTGATGGGGCACGATGTAAGCCTTAATATTTGTAAATCCCTCGGACCCCTTCGTAAGTAGGCTTATGTACCGAGCTCCTGCATGATCAGAAGCCTGTGGTTCTACTAGCCTTTCATGGGTCCCTATCTCGACATTCACCGACGGCGTATCGCATGATACGAACACCCTACCTCTTCCCCAGAGTATCTCTATACCAAAGGGGGTTATGTTGGGTTTGCCACTGAAGTGAAGCCGCGACTCGACACTTGCTCCCTTTTGGCACTTGACCTTGTCTATAAGCACCAAACCTTCATCTTGGAAAAAGATCAATGTCCTATATGCTTCTGACAAAACGTCCCTTGGATAAGCAATCGTGAGGTCAAGGCGAATCATATCGTAATGGGGATCGCGAGAATACTCGACTATCCTTCCCTCGTATTCCCTTCCCGGGACTTGGCTCCTACCATCGACGAAGATCAAGTTGTGGCCTTCAGCCCCGCAGAAAGGGTTCTCGTATCTCTTATCGCCAAAGTAGTCACGATCGTACACGCCCGCGCCCAGATCACAGATGAAGCTGTTCCCATAACAGTGGTAGATGAATTGGCCGATATCCAAGTGGTTATGGGGCTCATCGTTGTGTCCAGCTTTGACGGCCAGAATGGGAGCATCCGGGTCGGTCCACGAAGCGCGCGTTACGATCACGCCCACTCGACGATACCACTTTGCCGTCTCTTTAGGTGGTTGGGACTGCAAATCGCCGGGTGATGCCCAGAGCAAGTCGCGCAAGGATCCGCCATCAAGCAGGCCCTCTTCCTCGAGCCTACTAATGTACCACGCGATCGAGGGTTCGCGATAACTATCCATGAGCCGCCTTAAGGCCTCGGGAAAGATGTTAGGCTCGCTGCTAGTATCCCCAAAGTTCACCTGGTATCGAGGCGGAAGGTACATCCAGATCGGAAATGTTGCAGTCGATCTGATTATGGAGTTTTCCAACAGATCGATGCGTCCCCCTGTTATCTTGGCCAGTAAGTCGTACAGGTAGATGACGCTGAGGAAGCCATAGGCCCAATACCCAACTCCCTCGACCCACGCCCCGTCCGGATCGGCCGTTGATAGAAACATATCTATTTTTGTGAGTAACCTGTGAAGTAACTCCATTGCCCATGGTTCATTCAGAGCCGTGAGGATCAAGGCACATCCAGAGTTCCCGCAGCAAACCCCCGTCCAGTTCGATTCGAAGCTTCTCGCCCACCAATGCTCATCCAGATGGTCTCTGAGTGGTATGAGTACACGCTGGAGGATCCTACTGCGCATCCATTCCAGTGTCTCTGGATCCAAGTCGTCGTGCAATAGATCCCATAGGTCGGCCATCAGAAGGGCGGCTTCCGAGGAGTAGAGTTCGATTTGCGTCACAACATCCGGGTGCAAAGGAAGGTAGGTATGATCGGGTGGAAGGAAGGCATGAGCGGGTGGAATCCATGTGAATTCCTCGATCATCGCCCAAATATAGTCTCGACACCGATCCAGGTATTCTGGTTTTTCCGTCAGGATGTAGACTTGAGCCAGTTCCTCCGGTGCGCTCCTCCGTTTGGACAATAGCTCCTCAAATCGGTCTCGCCTCCCCGTCCTGAAGAAGTCATCGTAAAGGCTGCGAGGTAATTGTGGAATCGGTACCTTAAGGGCTTCGTCACAGCGCACTAATTTGGCCTTCAGAAGCTCCTTCCAATGTCCTTGGTTTGTCCGGTTGCGGATCGCTTCCTTACCGCCAGTGCCCTGCAGCAGCAATGGCCGGGGGAAAGACGGATCGATGAATCTCTTCAACTCGTCAAGGCTGGGGATGGGCATCGCTCAACATCTCCGGGATAAGCATAATGTAAGAGCGTTTTTTCCAGCTAATGTTCCTTTCTGCATAGGCCTCTGTAAAAGCGTCCTCCGACTGACCTTAGCTTCTTTCCAGAACCATCCAAGCTGAAACATTCGCTCCCTTTATCGGCGAGAACCTGATCCTGGATCTGGTGAACCCGTCATCGGTAGAGTACCTCCAAATTCGACCACCGATGACTCTATCCTCATATATGATATTCCACTGATTCATTCCCGCGGGATCTATCTCCACCTGGACGTTTCCCTCTTGTGGGCAAGAGAGGAGGAATGTCTTCCTCTGAAATCCCAAACAGGTAATTGCCGATGTAATGGCGCCTGATGGGCCGATCTCATCGTCCACCCATAATGGGTAGCTAAGGCCTTTCTGGGCCAGTGGATTCACCAGATCCGCATCGACGCGCGCCGCGCAGATTCTATGTTGGGCCATCGTGCTCGCTCCCACGACCTCGACGTAGTAAAGCACCATGTCCTCTAAGAGGAGCATTGGGTGCACTGTGCTCATGTCCTGTTTCACGTTCGGCTCTGTGAGGGGGAAGATCGGGTTCTCTGGGGACCGCGCCCACACCTCGCAGTCCGGTGAGTAGGCAACTCCAATGTTGTACCTGTGCGGGTAATTACCTAGCCCCTCGTAGAGCATTGCGTAGTGATCCCCCAAGGCGATGACCTGATGCACCTCGATGCCTGCATCCCATTGCACACATCTTGGGTCATCGAACCAACCCCTCTGCCTGAAAACGGGGTTGCGGGGACATCTGCTCCAGCTCAAGCCGTCATCGGAAGTCGCCATTCCGAGCTGCATGGCATTGGGAGCATAGCCGCCGTATACTAGCTTAAAGCTCCGAGTGCCCTTCAGGACCGAGGGAAATGCAACGCCCTCTGACTCGAAGCTGCCTAGCGGACCTATGTCCATAATTGGATTGCCCTCGAACTTGGACCAGGCTCTCAAGTCCTCGGAGGTTGCGAGCCCTATTCTAGCCTTGCCGTCGGTGCCAATTCCAGTGTAATAGAGCCAATATCTTTCGTCGATCTTCAGCAGCGAGCCACACTCGAATCCCCCTTGATCCCAAGTTCCAGAGGTTGGCTGCATCACAGGATTTCTCCCGTACTTGGTCCAATGCAATCCATCCCCACTCTCGGCCAGACCCAATATCCGAGGACCCGGGCCGTCAGCCCACCCTTGATAGAGCATGAGGTATTTGCCCTCCTCCTTCCAAACTATTGGGGCCGCTGTGCTCTTCCCATCCCAAGCCCCTGGAGTCGGCGATAGGACTATTCCGATTCTACTTGCCCTTGTTGTGCTCAACCCATAACCATCCATAGATGATCTCCTAGCATCATCGGCTCTTAGATCCATCAGTTTTTCACAATGAGATGGCATATTATATGTAACGGTAAAAAGACATGGCATGAAATAACCACACAAGATCCTGAGCGCTAATGATGGGGTGGATGATTTTTTATCTACGTCAATAGCAGATCGTCATTAACCCAGAGCCCTTCTGATTTCATCAATGCGTCTATTGATAAAGGGGGAGAAATGGCCCTCGTAACGCTGCTGAAGCGCCTTCACTCTCCAGTCTTTTCCCGTAATGGTTCCCCTGCACAGGTGTGAGCCGCACCTACATTTCCACGGCATTACATACATTTCGTCGTCTTCCCACATCGCGTAATCGGCAGTTAACTCCTCTCCGGCCCCAATATCTCTCCTCGCCACTAGTGTGACCTCATCTTTCATCCAGACGTTCGGATCGCACGAGTGATTCATAAAATCCGAAGGATCAGGTGGAACAGTGGAATCCCCAGCTAAGTAGAGCCCTTCCCCTATGGCGGCAATGGAGCCCTTCCTGGCCTCTCCATTCGCAACCTGTTCACGTGTGAAAATTTTTCCACCCCAGACGACAACTACTTCGCCCGCTCTGATTAGTTCTGAGGCAAATAGCCCCTTTCCCCCCAGCCTTGAGGGATGGATTACGATGCGAGGATCCATCCAAGATTCGATCGGGTACGCCTGAGCGGCCATCACAATGACCTGTTTCGACCGAGCTTAATTAACACCTACACAAGTCAGCTCGTAGATGCGAGAATCCAGCGAGTTCGGTGAATGCAAAAGTGGTTTAGAAGGGGATGAAAAACCTCACCATGCCTGTGATGATGCCGATCATGCTTGCTAAGACCACACCCGTAATGAAGCCGCCCACCAAGGGCAGCGCATACTTCTCATAAAGAGAGCTCCCGCCAGTCCTCAGGACTATCGTCTTCGCTATCCAAGCGATCAGGAAAGCGCTCCAGACGCCGAATGATTGACCTGGGAATGAAGTGGCTATGACGAAGCCGATTGGCTCGAACGGGAACCAGACGAACCTGGCGTGCATATAGGAGAGGAGGGCTGTGAAGACAAAACCAGCGATGCCATAAGTTAGGTATAGGGAGCTCGCGGGTCTACTTGCTTGTAGCGCTGGGCTGGTCTCGCACACGTTCTCAATAGCGCAGCTGCCCCAACCGCTGAGAACCCTTTGGCCGTATAGGTTCGCGGACCAGACCGATGACGCTAAGATCACCGGTATTGCGACTACCCAGCATACGGCGGCCACGAGAAAAGTATTCCTGTTGCTGGCTCCCGTCAGGCTGGCCATCTTGAGACACTGGGCCGTTACGTAAAAGCCGTTCCCGAATACATAATTGGGCTCGTTTTGCCCATTTTCGGCAAAGTAATGGCTCATGACGTAGTCCAAGTTTGTTGGAGCTGTAGATGGATCGGGCCAGAGGATCCTAAGATATCCCGTGGTCCACAGAATCCTATCAGAGGCACCCATGCCTCCCATGCCGAATATGAGTGTCATCGCGAACCAAGTGGTAAAGCAGCTCGTGAGCATGGTTACGATGGCTGCTGCGAAGTCTATCCCCATGATCATCAGGCTGGCAAGGCTCATTGCGGCTGAGATGACGAGCATGAGGTACGTGGACCTGTAGCTCAACGCTTCGTCCTTCTCGAGCTCGGGATTTGATCCGTGTATGGCCGACCTTAAGGTTTCGCGCACATAGCCCCTGTGTATGAAGATGAACATCACCGTCAGAGCCACAAAGCCACCGAGCTGACCGAGGTTGGGCCAGTAGAACGGGGGGCCCGCCCCCGGACCTGTATTGCAGCATACCCTCGCCCAGCCACTCAAGCCAGGACCCCCTGTGTTATAGCCCATGTAGAACGCAATCTGGTCAAGGATATACATGACGAAGGTCCAGAACCAGACATTGAAAGAAATGCTCAGCGGTGCAAGGAAGAACAGCGCCACGGAAATCGGATCGACTGATACCGAGCCTAGGCCGATGATAGAGCTCAATGGGCTATTTTCCGGCAGCTTCCAGGCGTTACAAACCGCAATTGAGCGCCAGCCGTAGATATCGGGGAACCACGGGAATGTCCTCGCCATGAAGAGAGGCACCATGAAGACAAAGCCCAGAAGTATACCGATGAGGAATGGCCTCTCTCGGCCGTAGCTTTTCTCATCCTTAGCTTGCACGACCTTCGTGAGCTCGTAGGTGGCTAGAACGAGCGGGAATGGAATCTTCTCCACATCAAACCAGGAGCGCCTGAATATCAAGACGATCGAAGACGTGAAGAAGAAGAAAGCGATGAAGAGCAGGCTAATGGCGAAGATACTTGGTCCCCAGGCAATCCAGTCAGTCGCAATGCCGCCCTGTATCATGGCTTGGGCAGCGCTCAGTGGTGGCTCCCACCAAATATTGAGGAGGCCGACGTTGTCGGAGATCCTATAACGTGCGAAGATAGTGGGTTCGGGCTTCGTGAAGCCGAAACCCAGGGCCATGGACGACACAACTCCAGCGGTGTACAGATAGGTCAACTTACTAGGGCTTAGGTTCAATCTCTTGCGGAAAGGGTAAACAAGTGCAAGGAGAAGCGGAGGATACACCCTAGGAATACTGTTTGAGAGATCACGCCGAAGTTATAAACACATTGCGTGCCATTTCCCACTGCAATTAAGAATCTGTAGGAGACAATGGCTAGAAAAGACAGGAAGGCCGTCAATAGAACGAGGGGGATCCAAGGAACCTTCTCTACTCCCTTCTCCTCTGTAGTGCTCAAGTTCTCCTCTTTAGCCGGATTTTATAATTAACTATTTAAAACTTCTCACACACAGGATAGGATTCAGTTAAAAAATAGAACTTAATAGCGAATTGGCCCAAGAAATGAGCAACTTTGGTATTTAGTAGGAAGATAAGTAGCCAGAGGTCTCTCGCTCACTTATAAGCTATTCAAGATGTGTGAATAAATTTTATAAGATTAAAACTATTGGATAGAAAGAAAATCAAAAATGGCTCAGGAAATTAAGGGAGCAGTCAGTCCTGAAGTGAAAAAGGAAAAGATCCGTTGGATTCCTCTGGCGATTTTGACATTTGTCTTTTCAATCGTCGGAACCCTTGCAACAGCTATGAACGGCGCAGTCGGTATGAATATGCAATGTTCCTTCAACTGGGGTGTCTATTCCAGGCCTGTGTACGTTGCAAGCCTCTCAATTATTTTCCCGATGTTGATGTATCCATTCAGAAAGCGGACCAGTACAACGACTTTGGTATCCCTCTATACTACTGGCTTGGTAGTCTCCTACGCGCTCGGTCACTATGAAACCTTCGCGCTTATCCCGACGGGCTTCACAAGGTCTCTTGTGTTGACAGCCGAGCCGGTTCGAAGCCTTATGCAGAGCTGGTGGTGGGTGCCACCTTACGATGCTGTGCAGAAGATGGTCACCGGTGGATTTGCCACCGATTGGTCCCTCTGGATGCCGACTGTGGTCTTCTGGTCGGCCTACTACTTCGTGTTCTTCTTCCTTTCATCTAGCATGATGTTGCTCTTCAGGCGCAGATGGATCGATATCGAAAGGATTCCCTTTCCGCACGTGCTAGCAACGTATGAGACCATCAAGAGGATAAGCCCATCGAGCGAGCCCAAAGGCAGGGGTAAGTGGTTCCTCATCGGAATGGTCATTGGGGTGTTGTTCATGTTACAGTTAGTGTTCACATACCTATTTCCATGGTGGCCTGACATACTGCTGTGGCGTGCCGCGGGCCAAAATGCACCAGGATGCTTTCATCCTCCAGCGGGGGATACTCTCGGCTCGAGCATAGTGGGCTGGGTAGGCTTCAGCAAAGATCCGCTCAGCTTCGCCATGTTCTACCTTGCGCCACTGAATGTGTCCTTTACCGTTTGGGTTGTGACGCTAGTGATGTTAGCTCTCACTCAGATAGCCTATGCATTGGGTTACTATACGGGCCTTCTGACCGTTAGTGGCTGCTGTAGGATCTTTGGATTCAGCGGGACTTCAAGCTTCGCATTTGGCCCACCATTTTACTGGAGCTACGTAGCCACTTTGGGAGGCGTGATAGGCATTTTCATCATGGTGCTGTGGAATTCTAGAAGCTACCTGGCGGAGACCGTAAGGGCAGTTAGACACCAGACGGGGCCTGAGATCGAACAGAAGGAACCTTTCAGCTACAGGACCATCTACATGATGTTGGCTGCATCCATTATACTGGTTTTGCTGTTCCTGTTCTCAGCCGGTCTCGGGCTTGCTTCGGCTCTGGTGATACTTGTCTTTGGTGGCTTTATCAATGTGATAAGCCAGCTATACATAATGGGACTTACTGGCATGAATTACATCGGCGATAGAGGCGTATGGGGAGGCTGGCCTCTAATACTTGTCTGGCCGACACAGCCCTCAGCGTACACCACCGACTACTTGATGTCGCATACCTTCTTCGTGACTGCTCAGAACCATCCAAGTCATGGAATGCTCATACAGGGAATGACAGCAGGGCAGGCGTATAAGATGGCCGATATATCGGGCTTCAGCATGAAGCACATCTATTATCTCATCGTCATGGGAACGATCATTGCCATACCAACCGCGATTGCTACGAGGGTATGGGTACTGAACACGCTTGGAACAGGACGAGTTCCGATATGGGGCGCATGTGGCATCGACACATTGTGCGGCAATGCATTTTCGTGGTCCTTTGGAGGAGGCATATCGACGATGGTCAAGTATGGGTGCGTGGCAGCCGGTGCCGTAATAACAATAGCCCTTTTCCTCCTTCAATCCAGGTTCGTGTGGTGGCCAATAAATCCAATCGGATTCATCGTGGCTGCAGGATCAAGCACGATATGGTTTGGCAGTTGGGATGCATTCTTTGTAGCTTGGGTTGCTAAGACTTTAACTCTCAGAATAGGCGGAAGCAAGACGTATGAGCAGTATGGGGTTCCTATTGCAGGAGGAATGGTTGCAGGGGTCACATTGGGCAGCTTCATAGCTTACATTGTTGGGATGTATAAGTTCTTAGTGCCGTTTTAAATATCCAACACTATTTATTTCATTTTTCTTTAAGTGGATACGAAGTATGTTCCTGTGGTTGAGATCCCAGTAGAATGCATATATATAAATGCAGATGAGGTGTGGACTGGTGTTTGGATATATTTTACAGATGGATAGTAAGTTTGATCGGGAGTGGACATCAGAATAATGGCTATGATAGGAGGTGATAATCTGTGAGCGTAGGCCCAACAACCACGATTCCCACAACACATACACTCATCCATGGTCCACTAATTTTTCAATGCTTTCCTAATCAGACCTATTTAGCGCATCCCTGTCCAAAAGAGGAAAAAGATATTGCCGTAGAAATTTCTGCTTGTTCGGGTTGTTTGTTTAAAGAATGTATTTTTGCTGGAAAGACCATTGACAAGATAATAACAATGAGCCATCCGATATTTTTCTATAGATATCCAAAGAACATATCTGCTGGTGATAAATTTAGAGTTGTATTGGAGAGGTCTGATAAATCTACAAACTAGTAGCTTGGGTGCTAAAGTACAATACGCTTCAAGTTGGCGGAAGCAAGCTCTATGAATCACTTAGTAGTCACACTCGAAAGAGCGAGTCGCATTTCAGGGGCCCATCTCTTAAGCAGCTCTAGGAAGTCGTCGGTCTCATCCGTGTCCATATCTCTGCCGACTTGGGTTGCGTAGTACGTATGAACGAGACCCCAGAGGAATCCCGTAATGAGGCTCAACAGGCTTTCAAGATTCGGTTGTATTCCGATGTCTCTTGACATTTCCACAAAAAAATCTAACTTTGCCCTAGGATCTCGGATGATAGAAGTTATGTTCTCCTCTAGGATCACCCTAGCATCCCCATGTAACTTTGCCAATGCCAGTTTAGCCTCCAAGTCATATGGACCCACTAAATGCATTTAAACAGTAGATCAAAATTTAATGGGAGCCACCCCACAACCTAGCTTATGACAAGCAATCTAAATCTAAGCTATGGAGCGATTCCCAGGGAGTACGACAGAGCCAAGGCCTACTTATTCTTTAGGG
>Ga0315282_10009858_pt1 | contig 15114 bp, 8 predicted proteins | sample YL17G07_20_MG_FD_203693 | JGI IMG/M metagenome (GOLD analysis project Ga0315282, IMG submission 203693) | Sediment microbial communities from Yellowstone Lake, YNP, Wyoming, USA - YL17G07_20 | ecosystem: Environmental > Aquatic > Freshwater > Lake > Sediment | place: USA: Wyoming | collected... | reverse complement strand
TGGTCTGGGTCATGATCTCGGCGACCACATCTTCCCAGTCCGGGCTGTAACTGCCCAGGGTGCGTCTGACTCTGAAGCTGACCACCGGTCTGTACTTGGTGATGATCTCTTCGAGATTGAACTCCCACTTTTCTGCGCTCACGGCTGCTATTATATCGATTGGTCCCTGGGTTGACAAGCGAAGGACCTGTCAATTTATGGTTTCGAGCCTCGACTAATCTTGTGCATTTGAAGTGAGGACAACCATGGGAGATCATCCGGAGGGGCGAAAAGGACCCGGTTATTTCGTTCTCAAAACAGAGCGAGATTTCTATAACCACATCGAGAACAGGCTAAAACAAGAAGGTTTTGAGGTCCTGGACCTCTTCGCTCCCAGTCAGCCGGAACGCCGTTCTGCCGCCGGAGTCGTTCAGGAAGGAGCTTAGGCCCGGCGTAGGAGGTTGGCCATTCTTTGAGGAGGAGACAAAGGATTCAATTTTTTTTTGCCTTTTCCGACTAAACTTTTGGAACCGCGCTTCAGGATGGAAGTATAAGAGTAAACAAGGATGAGACGATCGATGAAGACAACAGCTGAGAGCGGACGCCAAAAGCGGTTTGTCCTCGAAGATGAAAAAGGCCTGAAAAGCGTCTTCTATCAGACCATGACCCCCAGGGAGTTTGAATACTTCCAGACCTTTAGCAAACTGGAAGCCCTGAGCCCTCAGAAAACCTGGACATTCTCAAGCTTTAGCCTGACGCAGGGGCTGAACGCCCTTCTCATTCAGGACCGCGGCGGAGACACGAACGGCCGGACTCTATCCCCGATGCCACTCCCCGAATCTCCGGAAAAAGAGCAGGAGCTCGAGAAACATTTCCGTTGGGATAACCAGCTCGAGAAGCTCGTCAAGATCATCTCGGCCCGGCGGATTCTTAAAGAACTGGACCAGTACTATGAGCGTGTCTTCAAGGAGCACGTATCCGAGATGGGAAGGAACGTCTCCGAAGCCCAGGTGTTCTTCAACTCCAACCTTCTCTATTTCATCGCCGCCACCGACGACAACGAGGATTCTCTGGGCCATTCCCAGTACGTGGCGAGCTATGCGCTGCTTCTGGCCAGGGCCCTCGGGATCGATGATAAGAAATTCCTGAGTGACCTGGAGAGGGGCGCTCTGCTTCACGACATCGGCAAGATCGGAGTCCCCGAGTCCATCCTGAAAAAGGCAGGCCCCCTGACAACGATCGAGAGGGAGATCATCAAGGACCATCCTCTCCTCGGCCACGAGATGATCGCCGAATTCGATTCCTTAAAAGAGGCCGCCCGGGTCGTGCTCTACCACCATGAATCCTACGACGGCAGAGGCTATCCTTACGGCTTGGCCGGGGAACAGATCCCCCTCGAAGCCCGGATCTTTGCCCTGGCCGACACACTCGACGCCATCACTTCCGACCGGCCCTACCGCAGAGGGAGAGACTTTGATGAGGCCATTTGGGAGATCGAGAAATGCAGCGGCAGTCAATTCGATCCGCTGGTCGTCGATGTCTTCCTCTCCATTCCCAAAGATAAGTGGCAGCGCTCCAGGCTCGAGACCAAGAGCTCCCTTCGCCTGCCATCAATCCATTAAAAACGTCCCCCGTTAAAGTCACCAAGAAGACAGTGAGCTGTGAGCTGTGAGCACTGAGCAGCTAAAAAACGATAATCCAGAACAGCTGAACACGCCGTGCATCCTTCCCAAGTAACGTCCGGGCGGGAATTAAAGATAGTCACGAACATAAATCAAGAACCCCGAGCTTACACTTGGTGCTTTGTCCGATCCCCTCAAAATGAGAGCCGGACACACATCCAAGCCCAGGTCCGCGCCCCTGATTGCCGGCTGTGGGAAAAGAGCCGTCTGGAGTGAGTTTTAATCGCGGTGTCAAGCATAAGATAGCCTTTTATGCTTTTCACTGCTCAGTGCTCACAGCTCACGGCTCACTGGTTGTCTTGACGAGATAGACATGCGACGAGACCAGACAGACGATTTTTTATTCTTCTTATCGCTCTTTTTGTTTGAGATAGGAGATGGGGTCGACAAGAATGTCCCTAGGCTTGCTTCCTTCGCCGGGGCCCAGGATCCCTTCTTGTTCCATCTGGTCGATGATTCTTGCGGCCCGGGCATAGCCCAGCTTCAGCTTTCTCTGGAGGTAGGAGACCGATGCCTGGCCGGTGTTGAGGATGAGTTCCACGGCTTTTTCGTAGAGCTCATCCTTCTCCCCATCCTCGTCCCAAACCTGATCCGACGGGCCTTTGACCACGTTGACGATCTTCTCGTCGTATTTTGGCGTCCTCTGTTCCCGGACGAATTTGACCAGGCGTCTGACTTCCGGTATGGAAATGTAAGCGCAGTGCAGCCGGATGATCCTGGGGTAGTTGGGAGGCATGAACAGCATGTCACCGAGGCCCAGGAGCTTATCAGCTCCGATCGTGTCGATGATGATTCTAGAATCGACTTTGGAGGGTACGCGGAAGGCGATCCGGCTTGAGAAATTGTTCTTGATCGTCCCGGTGATGACATCGATCGACGGACGCTGGGTCGCCATCACCAGGTGAATGCCCACGGCCCGGGCGAGCTGGGCCAACCGGGCGATGCAATTCTCCACATCCTGGGCGCCGACCATCATCAGCTCGGCCAACTCATCAATGATGATGATGATGTAGGGGAGCGGCTTGAATTTTTCTTTCTCCTCATCGGAGAGCTTCCCTCTCTTTTCGGTCAGGATCTGCTTCACCTGCTGGTTGTACTGCTCGATGTTGCGGACCTTCATCAGGTTCAGTGTCTGGTACCTCTCTTCCATTTTCTTGATTGCGTAATAGAGCACAGGGGCGGCTTTCTTGGGATCGTTGATCACCGGGCTGAGGAGGTGGGGGATGCCTTCGTAGAGGGTGAATTCCAGCCTCTTGGGGTCGATGAGGATCAGCTTCACTTCGTCCGGGGTGGCCTTGTAAAGGATGGAGGCGATAAGGGCGTTGAGGGCGACGCTCTTCCCTGTTCCCGTCGCCCCGGCGATGAGCAGGTGGGGCATGACCGAAAGATCGGTCACGTAGACCTCGCCGTGGACGGTTTTCCCCAGGGCGAAGCTCAGCTTGGAGGGAGCGTTCATGAATTTTTCCGACTGGATGATGTCCCTGAGGTTGATGACCTCTCGGCGATTATTGGGGATCTCCACTCCTAGTGAGGATTTGCCGGGGATTCTCTGAATTCTCACCGATTCCGCGCCCAGGGCCAGAGACAGGTCCTCGGCGAGGTTGGCGACCTGAGCGATTTTTATCCCTGGATCTGGACAGAATTCGTAGGTCGTGATGACCGGGCCGGGATGGTACTCCCTGACCTCTCCCTGGACCTTGAACTCACGGAGCTTCTCCTCGATCCGCTGCTTTTTTTCATAGAGTTCATTTTTATCGACTTTTTCCGATGGCTTGCCGGGGTCGAGCAAGTTGAAGGGCGGAAAATGATAATCCCCTGTCAGTTCCATTTCCGGGAAGAGGAACTTCTCAGGCGGCCGCGGGGGTTCGGGGACAGGAGGAGCGGTCCCCAGTCTGAGCCCCTTCCTTGGCTCCTTGGCTTTTTTTTGCTTCTCTTCTTTTTTGTCTTCTTTTTCTTTGTCTTTCTCCGGAACCGGCGTGGAGTACTTCTTGACGACTTTATCCCTCATCTTCTCTTTGTTCTTGGACTTCTGGTAATGGATAACCCGGATCCTGACTTCCTTGAAGGCGAACTGAGAAATGCGGGCCAAGGAATGAAGGACCTTGCTCAAGGAGAATTCCGTGGAGAACATGATGAAAAGGATGAGCCCGGCGATGAGAAAGATCAGCGTCCCGACGTGGTTAAAATAGCGAATCAGGAGGGAAGAGAGGGAGCTTCCGATGATGCCGCCGGCCGGGATCTCTGTCCCTCCCCAGGTGTAGCGCTGGAACAGCATAAAGGATAGGGAACTCAGGATAAAAACAAAGAGGACGGTCCCGCCGAATCGCAGCAGGAGTCGGGCGGTTTTCTGGGACATGATTGACCTGAGCCCCAGATAGCCCAGGAGGATGGGGAAAACAAAAGAGGAAAGGCCGAGGAACTGAAGAAGAACCTCGGCCAGCGAGGCTCCGACTTTTCCTCCGAAGTTATGGACTTTGGCCCGGGAGGAAGTGACGCTGGCCCAGGATGGGTCCTTGGAGTCGTAGCTGACGAGGCTGATCAGAAGGAAAAGCGACAAAAAGACGACGAGGATGCCGACGATCTCTGAGGAAAAAGTGCGCTTTTTCGCCGAGCGTTTTTCCGGCACCGGCGCCGTCTTCTTGCTTTTCTTGATCCTCATCGGGGGAGATTATAACACATTTCAGTGAGCCGCGAGCAGTGCTCCCGGCTCACTTCTCACTTTTTTCCCTCGAAGGGCGGGAGCTCGCGGACCTCGAAACTTTCCGATCCTCCGGCTCGGCCCGGCTTTTCATTGTTGTAAAAGGCATCGTAGCCGACCATGATCCTGAAGGGACGAGGCAGAGAAGGAATTTCCCAGGATCCTCTGACCGTTGCTCTACGGTCGGCCTGCCAGGAGCCCACCCTGCCCTCAAAGAGAACGAGTTTTTGAACCTCACGGCCGTCTTGGTCGATGATCTGCACAAAGGGGTTGAGGACGTACTCATCGCCCCAGCGGAGCTCTCCCCCGAACACCGTGCTGGAGAGTCGCCATAACCCGCCCTTGTTGGCCAGGGAAACGATCTGGCAGTAGGCATGGCCGCGGTCATTTGGAACGAGGATGTAGTAATAAAGATAGAGGAAGGACTTTTGGGAAGGATCAGACTTGACAGTTCCCTCAAAGACAGTGGATTCTTTGGCCAGCTCTCCCTCCGGCTTGGGAAGCCTGAGTCCGGGGGTCTTAAGGGCATATCTATAGCCGATCGAAACCTTGGCATCATCCGACCATGAAGGAAGACGAGCGGAACCCGAATAGGAAAAGTCGGACTCTTTCTCCAAACGGCCCGGGTAAACCTCTAACCGACTGATTTCTTTTCCCCGGTGATCGGAGATCCGGACGTACGGGTTTCTCACTTGTTCATCCAGCCCGGGGAGCGGCCTTCCGGTAACGAAACTGGAAAGTGTCCAGCTCCCGTCATCTGCCTTTTTCAGGGCGACACTCTGCGAATAAAGCGCAAAATTTCCTGGGAAAAGAAAGGTGGGACAGCTCGTCCATTTGTAAACCTTGATCGTGGGGTTGTGGAGGTCAGTCAAAGGGAGGTCATTCTTGTACTCGTCCCAGGCAGGCTCGAACGTTTTTACTGGGACGGCGCGGGCTTCCAGCGAACGGTAAAATTCCGCTTCTTTGGGAAATTCTTTGGGAAAGCGGGTGAACCGGGCCGACATGGCGTCACTGGTGACCACATATTGGATTTTTTTCCAGGTGAGCCACTCCAGGTTGACCTGGCTTAGGGTGTGCCGATAAAAAAGTTCATAATCTTCTGAGGAAAGTTGAGGGCAGTAGGACTCCAGTGCGACCCGGCTGCCCTTCGGGATGATCTTTTCGATCCAGACCTTGGCCGTGATCCGGGTGTCTTGCTGAGTGAGGGTGCGATCGAACATCACGACCTTGTAGGCTGGGGCCAGCAGGAAGAGAATGACCAGGGCGGCGGCGAGGATCTTATCACCAGCGGGACGGATCTTTGTCCTGAACCTCAGTAAAGATGACGGCCCTTGAAGCCGCGATAAAAGAGCGTCCAGAAAGAGTGCTCCTAGGAGAATAAAGAACGGTGCGAGGGGGAGCATGTACCGGGTGGCTCTTGTCTTCCATGTGCCGATGATGATGAACAGGAAAAGGGGATAAGAGAGAAGGATGAGGTCTTTCTTCCTATGACGGGCGAGGCCCAAGACGATTCCGCCGAGCACAAGGAACTGGGCCAGGATTCCGACGTTCTCTCTGAAACCATATTTAAGGTAGAAAAGCCAGGCCGGGTCGGCCGTCGAATCGCCAAAATGGCCCACTGTGTAGAGATGCCGGGACTGCCAGCTGAAGTCTCTCCAGAATGTGGGAAAGTCCAGGATTGAATAGGGGCAACCGGCAAAAAAGGCCGCGAAGAAAACGACGACGGACAAAACGAGATTCGAGCTGAAGATGATTCTCCGGAGGGGAAGCTTATTTTCCAGGATGTAAAATGTGTGAGCGAGGAAGAGGGGCAGGAAAAGAATTTGACCTCCATACTTAGTGGCTGTGGCCAAGCCGGCGGCCAGACCGGCCAACAGATAGAACTTCCGCTCGCCCCGAGTATAAATGAACCAGATGAATAGAAATGACAGAGCCAGGGAAAAAAGCATCGGAGAATCAGGTTCCATATAGTGGGAGATCTTGTTGTGTTCGGGCGAGAAAATGAGGAAAAGTGCGGCCAGGAATCCCAGCCGCCAGCTGTACATCCTTTTTCCGATGAAATAGACAAGCAGCACCGTCCCCACGCTCAGGAAAACGGTCAGCATGCGCCCGAGGATGTAAAAGATGGTTGGGTCCTGATTAAAATGAGCGATAAATTCAGCCCGCGTCGGGAATCTGCCCGCGATCTTTCCCAGCCCGCAGTAAAGCGCCCAGGTTCCGGACACGAGATAGGTATAAAGTGTGGGAATGTGAAAAAAATGGGGATTCAATCCTTTGCTGAAATAGTCAATGCAGATCTGGGCAATGTGGGCTTCATCGACATTGAGAGAAAGCGGGAGGCCAAAGTTGATGCCCCAGGTCCGGACTAAGAGCGCCAGAACAATGAGAAAAACGAAAGCGGCTTTTTCAGAAGAGATTTTCTCGGAAATCATAGATCAGGGTAATATAAACACACTTGAGGAAAGGCGTCAAGAAGCCACGCGGTGGTCCGGAGTCGTCAGAGTTATTTGATCGGGTCTTTGTTCAAGCTTCCGTTTCTCTCAGCATCCCCGTAGATTCCGGAAGAGCTGACGATGGCGCTCTCGTGGCCTTGATTGTCCACTGCGGTCACGGCGTAGGTGTAGAGGTCCATGCCTTTGACGTCCATATCCAGGTGCGAGAAGGTCTGGCTGTCCACGTCCTTGATCGGCCTGTAAGCAGTGGTCGATTCCTGGATTCCCTTCCGGTAGATACGGTAGCCGGTGATCTGGATGAGGCCTTGATTCTTTGGATTGCTGCTCCACTCAATCCGGGTGACATAGCGGGACTGGAAAAGACTCTCATCGACCTGGGTTTGCCACCGGACGTTCAGCGGTGCGTAGAGGCCCAAGACGGTGATGGATTTGGTCTTTGAGCCAGTGCCTCCACGCTCGTCTGCGACCGTCAGTTTGATGCTGAATGTTCCGCTCTTGTGATAGGTGTAGCTGGTGAGCTTGCCGTTGCCAGTCGCGCCGTTTCCGAAGGTCCAGGCATAGGTCGCGACCGATCCGTCCGGATCATGGGAAGCCGAGGCGTCAAAATTGACCGCCAGCGGGAAAATGCCGGTTGTGGGGGAGAAAGCAAAATCGGCCGTCGGGTTGACATTCGGCTTCAAGATTTTTATGGGCCTGGAATATGTTCCGGTCGCTCCTTTGTCGTCGGTGACGGTGAGTTTGACGGTGAAGGTGCCGTTCTTTTGAAAGGTGTGGCTGACGATTTTTCCTCCGCCACTCCCCCCGTCGCCAAACGTCCAGGCGTAGGCGACAACACTTCCATCTGGGTCATACGAGGCCGAACCGTCGAAGGTGACTTTCAGAGGATATTCGCCCGTGGCCGGGTTGAAGGTGAAGTCGGAAATCGGCGGCTGGTTTAGGGGCGACGGTGGCGGCGGGCTTGACGAGTTTGAGGTGAAGTAGATCTCTCCGTCCGAATCCCAGAGAAAATAGAAGACCGAGCCGTCCGGGCTCGCGGCGGCATCGCAGAATGACCCCCCTCCCGACTGCGGGATTGAGGCCTGCCCCGCCCAGTTTCCGTCCTGGCGGATGTTGTAGGCGACGCTTGTGCCGGCGTCGTAGGCTCCGATCTGCCAGATGGCGCAAACTCTCTGACCGTTGGCCGCGATCGAAGGATAGTGCAGCATCTGCTCCCTGGAGATATCTTCGGCCGACGTAAAGCCGCTTCCAGTTGAATGGGTATAAGTCACAACCCGGGTACCGCCGAGCTCCGGAGTCCAGACCACGTGGGCCATGTCGTTCGCATCGATGGCCACGACCGCGTGCTGGTTGGAACCGGTGTGGGAGGGTAGGCTCGCCTTGGCGGTCCAGGCCGAATTGTAAGAAAGATTTCGTTTCGTGTAGCCCGCCGTGTAACCATTCGAACCCTTTTCGACGAAGACCGAGTAGGCGACGGAGTTGCCGACGGCGATGTCGGGGAATTTTGTGAAGGCTCCCGTGCGACTGATGGTCTTGACATCCTCCCAGTTGCCGCCGACCCTGGCGCGGGAACGGATAACTCCATTCTCTGTCCACCAGCAGGTAAAAATGTCACCTCCCGGGGTGACTGCGATTTTTGGGCAGTTGCATTTGTAGGTTGTGGTGTAGAGAGTTGAGGTCGCCCCCCAGGACCCGCCCGAATAGATTCGGAACTTCACGATTTCGCTCTCGACCCAAATGACGTAGATGCGGCCCGAACCGTCAACGTCGATATCGCAGGTGCGGTCGCCGTTGACATAAGCTTTTCTGGAGTTGCTCAGATTGAGGGGCGTGCTCCAACTCGCTCCGTTGTCGGTGGACTTGGAATAGAAAACGTCTCCCCCTTCGGTCGTATATATTTCGACCCAGGCGACGTAGATGTTTCCACTGGAATCGGTCGCAATCCGTGGGCAGGTCGAATCAAGGTTCGAAGACTTGGAGACGTTCGTGCCGGCCAAAGCCCGGCTGGAGAATACTCCTAAAAGCACAAGAATGGCGAAAGGAAGCCAAGCATATTTTGATCTGATTTCAGTCATCGGTTACCTTCTCAAACTCCTCCACGCCGGTCAGATTTGTTTCCAAGTATCTATGAATCTATCTTGCCACATTTTTTTAAGATGTCAATCGGTTTCTGGCCATAAGCCTCCGTTAACTCCAGTTATTTAGTCGGGGAAGAAGCCGTAAACTGGGAATCTCGGCAGATCAACTCAAACCAAGGAATTCCGCGGAAACAGCGAAAAAAGTGTTAAAAACGACGAGGATTATGGTATAGTAATGCCTTACATTTCAAGATTATAACCTTAGGACAGGAGGCCGATGTGAAAAACTTGGCAAAAATTCTCTCGATAGGGGTTGTGCTTGTCTTTTTTGGGCTGAACGGCCAGCACGTGATGGCCAATTCAGCTCCTCAGGGTGTTTCCGAGCTGAAATCAATATCCTACCAGGAGGCGGACAAGCAGCTCCAGGTGATGATCAAGGTCCAGGGCAACTTCAGCTTTGAAATCTTTGAGCTCCGCCAGCCCAACCGGCTGGTGCTCGACTTGACCTCGGTTGGGAAGATCTCGTCTGAGCCGTCGCTCCAGATCAATGAATTGGGAGTCTTGACCGTCCGGGCAGGCCAGTTTCAGCCCGGTGTCGCCCGGGTCGTCTTCGACCTCGATGAAAAAAGTCCTCTTCACCGGATTTCCCAGGTCGAGGACGGTGTAAAAGTTATTTTCTGGCAGGAAGGTACTCCTGCCCCCGCTCAGGCAAAAGAAGAAGCCGTCGAGGTCAAAAAAAAGGAACCGCCGGCGAAGAAAGAAACGCTGACCGAGGCGAAGAAAATCAAGCCCGCCAAAACGGCCGTCCGGGAAACGGCGCCGACCGTGGGGAAAGAGCGGAGCTTTTTCGTCCAGCTCGGCGGGGGGATCGGAATCCCTTTGAGCTCGACGACGCAGATCCAAAAAGACCTGATCCTCTACGGGGAAACGGGTTCCTACAGTGAGTCCTACAAATTGAAATCGAGCCCCCTCTTTGAACTCGGGGTGGGCAAATATATGAAGGTTGGGGAAAAAGGGATCAGGCTGACTCTCGGGCTGGGCTACTCTCAGTTCAAGTACACGGAGACGCTCGACCTGACCATCCCACATCCCTTTGTCCCCGACAGCCCCCGCACGGTCAGCGCCGCGGATGAGCTGAAAAACAACCTCTATTATTTCTATCTCTCCGGCACCTACCCCGTCCTAACAACTGACAAGCTCTCCCTCTGGGTAGGCCCGGTCCTGGGCTATGCCAGCGGCAAATACACCTCACTCCAGGATTTCTCGATCGAGGACAACCCCCCTTATACGAGCGCCGACGTGACGATCAGTTCGATGACCCACGTCGATGAAACGATCTCGAGCCTGCTCGTGGGGGGACTGGTGAATCTGGAATACCTGGTCGGCTCGAACATCTCGTTGAACTTAGACTGCCGTTTGGTCTACTTCAGCCCGAAGGTCAACAATCTCAACCTGAATGTCAAACTCTCCTCCCTCCAGTTTCTTTTAGGGCTCAAGTATGACTTTTGAGGATGAATTCCGACTAAAGGGTTGAGGTTTTTTTTGAACAAAAGAAACAGCTGCCAGAAAAATATCGCCTTCCGTCTTCTTCTTTTCTTCGTCCTGTCTGTCCTTCTGGGCCCGCTGGTTCAGGCTTCCGATAAGCAGGGAACAGTCGAGTTTATATACGGCCGCTTCACGCCCAGCGACGCTCAATTCAAGAAGGTCTATCAAAAAGGAGGAAGCATCGAGGGCCTGATCCTGTCCGGAAACCTTGTTTCCAACTTCAATCTCTACCTCGAGGTCAAAGCGTTCTCCCGGAGCGGTGAGCTTACGTTTACCAAAGAAAAGACGAAATTCTTCATGCTTCCTCTTTCTCTCGGTGTCCGCTACATTTTGCCGAGGGGCTGGTTTCTCCCCTACGCCGGGTTCGGGACCGACTTCTATTTTTATTATGAGAACAATCCCATCGGGACCGTCACCAACTACGCTCACGGTTACCATCTCCAGGGTGGGACCTATATCCGGCCTGCCGAGAGCGTCCCGGTCTGGTTGAACCTGAAGCTGAAGTACACCAAAGCTCAAGCCGAATACAAGGGCCGGACACTGGAGCTGGGAGGATTGGAATTCGGGATCGGGCTGGCGCTCGTGTTTTGATTGTCACTAAAAAACTGCTCAAAGACCGGATTCCTTTCCCGGCAAAATTCCTCAGGGATTAAATCTCTTTTTGTATCCACACAAACCGGATCCTGCTTAGTTCAGTTTTGGGTAGGCTCGCGGTTGAGGATAATAACCTCTTCCCCGGTTCTCGAAACCAACTCAGAATTATAGTCTCGGGGAGACTAGCCAGCAGGGTCTTTAGCGAAAATGGAACACTGTATTGATGAATCGGACGATGTTGCTCCGGCCGATGATATCGCGCTTGTTGATCAGGCTGATCAGGAACCGGGGGAGGGCCACGGCCAGGTAAAAGTTCTTGACCCGGAACATGCGGTATAGGTGGCTCTTGACCAGAAACCTGATGAGGAATTTGGGAAGCAGGGGAACGTAGTTGAGCAGCAAAGAGACGCTGTAGTAGTCCTTCGAGTCCCGGACGCTCCCGCCGAGGTGGAAATTGCCCGGAGTGATCTTGAAGCCTTCCTCAAGCCGTTCGATGTCCCCGTCGGTCAGGATGCCCTTCTCCTTGGCTATGTCCAGCATGGCCACCTTAGGATAATAAGTCAGCCAGAAGACGCTGAGAATATCCGGTTTGTTCTCAGCATAGTAGAGGATGGCCTCTTCCTCCAGGGGCAGGGAATCCTCCGGGATGCCCAGGATGTGGTCGACCTGGACCAAGATGCCGCATCGCTTGAAGGCTTTGATGTCCTCGGCGATCTTCAGGCGATCGGACTGCCGTTGGAGAATCCGTTGGTTGATCTCCTGCGACAGGGACTGCACGCCGATTGTAATGGAGTTGCAGCCGGCCCGCTTGAGGAGCTTAATCTTTTCCCAGTTGAGGTAGAGGGGATGGGTCAGGCACCAGAAGGGGAGCCCGACCTCTTTTTTATAGCGCTCGCAGAAATCGGTCAGCCAGGGCGTGTTCGTGGTGAAACAGTCGTCCAGGAAAAGGATGTATCCTATCGGGAAGTTGGCTTTGGCCCAGAGGAGCTCCTGGATAACGTTGTCCACACTGCGGTGCCTCACTCTCGGGCCGCCCCGGTCCTGCATGCAATAGGAGTTGTAACAGTAGGAGCACCTAAACGGACAGCCTCGAGAGGTGATAACGAAATAGAAAGTGCCCGCGTCCCTGAGTGCCTCCACAAAAGGCTGTTTGTAGGGGAAGGGAAGCGTGTCCAGGTCATGGACGATGTCGCCTTCCTCGAAGGTGCCGATGAGCCGGCCGTCGTTTTTAAAGACGATGCCCTTGACCGCGTTCTCGGGAAGGCGGAAGGAATTCCCGGCAGGCCGGCACGCTTCCAGTAACTCCGGGAGGGAGATCTCCGCTTCGCCTATGGCTACGCTGTCGACTTCCGCCCGCTCGATGACCCGCTCGGGAACGGAGGTGGAATGGACACCGCCGAAGAGCGTGATGACCTCCGGCAGAAGCCGCTTGAGCTCCGCGGCGATCTGGAGCTGATGCCGGTAATTGTCGGTGACGCAAGAGAAACCGGCCACGTCCGGTCTGGTTGCGGCTATGACCCGGGCGATGCGGGAATGGGACAGGCCTTTGTTCTTGGTGTCGAAGTATGGATTTTCCGCGCTGTAATGGACGAACTCCACCTCGTGGCCTTTCTGGCGGCAGACGGACATCAGGTAACCGACGCCGAGACTCTCAAAATCCGGGTAGATGAACGTTATCCGCATGGCCTAACATCAGCCTCCGATGGCGAACGGACGCGCACCGGAAATTTCGTCCATCTTATAGCATATTGACTCATTAAATAAAAGGTAATTCCAGAGAATGTCACCACGAGGTGACGGCAACCTTCCGTATCCTGTCACTCCTTCCAAGCGTCTCCCCTGGTACTTTTCCCGTTTGAATTTCATAAATGGCCGGAATCTTGCCGGCGAATTTTGGTGCCAAGAGGTTTACCAATTTTCGCTGCTTTCTAAACCCGTGTCTTGACAATTTTTAAGCCTTGGTAAATCATATACACTTCTTACAGGCAGAGGCCGAGACGTGCCAAATCTGGCCGGCAGTTTTTTTGGCGTGAGGAGAGGCGGATTTGATTCGAAATCTTGCATATCGGTGGAAGCAAAGCTCGTCTAAAGCAGATCAATCATTCCATAAAGCCTTGAAAAATTGTTGGAAGTGTAGTTTTGCGATCCTCTTGATCTGCTTTCTGGTTACTCCCCATCAATCCTTCCCCTGCAACGGAAAAATGAGATGGCGGTTTCTTCCTAGGGCGGAGGCCTTGATCGAGTATGCCAAAATCGAAGCGGAAGCCGTGAAGCAACAAGGGTTCTATCCTGACGTGCTCTTTCCGGGAGGCGACCGCTGGTTCAAGTTTTATGGAAACCCGGTCCTGAGCGCAGGCCTGCCGGGCTCATGGGAGGAGAAGGCGGCGGACTGCCAGACCATCGGTTTTTATAACGGACAATATATGATGTGGTATGTCGGAACACCGCAGAGCCTCCATTGCCAGATCGGTGTCGCGACATCGCGCGATGGAATCAACTGGACCAAGCATCCTGAAAACCCCGTCATAAGGCTCGGGCCGGCGGAGTCTTGGGACTCGAGCATCCTGATTTGCGAAGCCGTCCTCTTCGATCGGGAGGAGCGGGTTTTTAAGATCTGGTACGTGGGAGGCACGACCGGCGGAGTCTTCGGCATCGGCTATGCCACCTCCCCGGACGGCATTCACTGGACCAAGTACCCGGGAAATCCCGTCATCCGGGTGACCGAGCCCTGGGAGGGGAGGAATATCGAAGGCCAGAGCGTGCTCAAAACGGCCTCGGGTTACAAGATGTGGTATGCCAGCTATCATCCGCGTCAGGATCAGGCCAGTATCGGGTACGCGGCCTCTCCGGACGGCATTCACTGGGACAAGCATCCTCAAAACCCGATTTTCGTGCCCGACCAACCCGGCCGCTGGGACGGCTACAGCGTCGACGAACCCGACATCCACTACCAGGACGGGATCTATCAAATGTGGTACAAAGGCTGGAACAGGCCCATGGGAGTGTCCTGGATCGGACGCGCGACATCCGTGGACGGCATCCACTGGGAGAGGGCTCCAGAGAATCCGGTCTTGATGACGGCGAATTCGCCCCAGGCCTGGGACGTTTTCCAGGTCTACCGCGCCCGGGTCATTCTGGCGACGGAGTGGCAAGGGGAGATGGGCCAAGTCCTCAACAGGATGTGGTATTCGGGCCGGCCATATTCTCTTAAAGCCCGCCTGGGCTACGCCTTCCAGTTTATGCCTGACTATAAGGACAGGGAGAGGAGAAAAAAGATCCCCCTGGTCACCCAGGATCGGCTGGCGCTGACCGTGGAATCAAAGTCCTCCGGGTCCTTAGACCTCTATTATTTCACGCCCTGGCTGGACAAGATTTCGGTTGTCATTTATAATCAAGCTGGACAGAAAGTCAAAACTCTGGTGAACGAAACCAACTTCCCTGGGTTCTATCAGACGATCTGGGATGGCCGCGATGAGACCCAGAGAAGGGTCAGCGGCGGGGTTTATTTTTGCGAGATCCGATCGGCCAATCACCTTCTGACAAAAGAAATCACAATCAACAGATGAAACCGCTCCTTCATGAACAATCGCGGCGTTTTGTTTGGGCGGGAGCCATTTTTCTTCTGCTCTTGTTTCGCATCAGCCTTGGCCAGGAGGCCGAGCACAACAGCGCTGAAGCCTTTGACAAGATTGCCCGGACAACTCTAAAAAACGCGTACCCTTACCTGGCTTTGCAGATCAAACAAGATTATGGGATCACAAGAGGACTCTGTGTCGAGGCTGGGGCAGGCGGAGCTTACCTATCGATCGAGTTGGCGAAGATTACGGAATTGAAATTTCAGGCCCTGGATATAGACCCCGCGGCGATCCGGATCGCCCAGCGAAACATCAGGAACGCGGGACTCACCCAGAGAATCGAGGCAGTCTTGGGTGATGTCCAGAAAATGCCTTTCCCCGACCACTCGGCCGATCTGGTCATCAGCCGCGGCTCGTTTTTGTTCTGGAAAGACAAGGTCAAGGCGTTTGGGGAGATCTGGCGGATCTTGAAGCCTGGCGGAGTCGCTTTTATCGGAGGAGGAGTGGGAAAAC
>Ga0315282_10009857_pt1 | contig 15117 bp, 8 predicted proteins | sample YL17G07_20_MG_FD_203693 | JGI IMG/M metagenome (GOLD analysis project Ga0315282, IMG submission 203693) | Sediment microbial communities from Yellowstone Lake, YNP, Wyoming, USA - YL17G07_20 | ecosystem: Environmental > Aquatic > Freshwater > Lake > Sediment | place: USA: Wyoming | collected... | reverse complement strand
AAATAGTAATCGACCAAATGAATACAGTCTTTATCCTGTGCAACCTTATGTGTGTAAAAGATATGGCCGAGTTCTCTGGCACCTGCCATTCCGAGACGTTTTTTGCAGCCGGAGAGCCACGCCAGGGAAGCGGTCCTAAAAAGGCCCTGCAGGTCAATTACGACATCAAATTTATTGCGATTAAGTCGCCAAATAAGAGACAACAAGGCAGCCAATGCGCGTGGATTAAACCAGGCTTGGCCGAGAAACTTACGGTCAAAAAGGACTGTTTCGGTTAAGTGGGGATGATTTTGAAGAAGTGGTGCAAACTCCGGCCGGATAAGCCAGCTAATCTTCGCAAAAGGTGCGCTTTTGCGCAAGGCCGAAAGTGCCGGCAAGGCCATAACTATGTCACCCAGTGAGCTGGGCTTGATTATCAGAATGTTTTTCAGCGCCGAATGCAGATGTTTAGCTTTAGCCCTATCTGATAGCTCACGGAAAATCCTGTGGCGATGCGAAGGCTCAAGGCCTGTAAGATTACAATAAGAGATAAAGGTTCGAAAGTAATCTGTTCGGTTAACGGCAGATACAGAAAGGAGCGAGGCGGCAAGCTGCCACAGGGAGCGAAATTGGCGGCTTCTGCGCCGCAGAAAATACGGCTTTATTCCATCCACATCGACAAGTAATATTTTGCATTTACCCTCGATGCTTTTGCAAACGATAAAATTAGTCGCCTTTGAATCCCTGTGCCATAGGCCGTTTTTATGAAGCATTGCCAATATGGTGGCGAGCTGATAGCACAGTTGCTTCCGTTCCGCTTGCTTTCCTGACAATTGCTCAGATGCAAAGTTGCGCAAAGTAAAGCTGTTCTCGAGGAATTCAGTAATATAGATGCTCTGCTCAGTAAGAAGGTTGCGTCTTTTATGCAAAGCGGCAAAGGGAGCTGCTGTCGGGATGCCACGGCTCAGTAATTCCAGAGCGGTATCGAAGTTTCGCAGTGCTCTGCCTCGTTGAAACGAACGAAAGAATTGTCGCAGGCCGGGGCCGGGATAGTGGCGTTTGACGACTACTTTAAGATGCCTATCTCCTATTGTAAGGTTTTTCACAGCGACACAGTTTTGGCCTTCAGTTTTCAGGATTTTTCCGACATTTTCAAACAATAGATGTGGTTTTGAAAGGCACTTAATCCAGTCGGCCTTCTGAAACTGCCTCCCCTGTGCGTCTAATAATACCGCCCTGCCGCTCCAGCCGTTACCGAGTCTGAGCGAAGCGACCTCAATGTTTTTAGCGGAATTTTTCTCCGAAAAGACCATAATCAGGTCATTGTAAGCAATAAAGGAACTTTGAGCAATTGATTATTGATTATCGACTGTTGAATTATTAAATTGTTGGTTTCGGGTTAGCAGTAAATCGCAAGAGACGGATTTGTGAACTATGGCTAAAAAAGGTAAGTACATTTATGATTGGCCGAGGCCGATGGCTGCGGCTGACGCTACGGTGTTTGGGTTTTTCGCAGGCAAAGCTAAACTGCTGCTTATCAATCGCAAAAACGAACCGTTCAAAGGCAAATGGGCCCTGCCCGGCGGATTTGTTAATATCGATGAGGAGCTTGAGACGGCAGCGGCCAGAGAATTGGCGGAGGAGACGGGGCTGGCGGGTGTGCCGCTGGAACAGATTCATACCTTCGGCAATGTTGGCCGCGACCCAAGGGGAAGAGTAATTACAGTGGTATTTATGGGAATTGCAACAAAGGGACAGAATAAGTTAAAAGCGGGCGACGATGCGGCAGAGGCGCAGTGGTTCGATATAGAAAAATTGCCGAAAGATTTGGCCTTCGACCATAATGAAGTAGTCAGGCTCGCAATAGAGAAGTTAAAAAAAAGAAAAATATATCAGCTGAATATAAAACAACAAAGGAACAAAACAATTAAGAATCGCTAAGTGATTCTTTGAGCTGTTTATTGAACATTTGCAGTTGTGCATCAATAGCACCAAGTGCCCAATCGATATAGTGTAATTTGTGAGCGGGACGGCGGTGCCTTTCATTCATTAAGCCATCCCGGACGGTATTTAAAAATTTGCTTATTATTCGGGGGCTGATTTCTGCAGGCGCAGCAGCCCATTTTTTTAAATCCTCATATTGCTGCCGCAATCTTTTGCTCCTTTTGAGCTGCTCTGCACTTAAATAATCCGCCGGGTTATAGGCCAACTGGAGGCCTTTAAGGCACAAGATTAACGGCTCATAATTGGCTCTTCCTTCCAGACGAATGAACTTATACTGCTGGATGTATGCGGTGGCCTGAGCAGGAGGTTTGTCGGCAATTTCGTCTTCACCGAGATACCATCTGCGTTTGCTGGTTCTGGCGAAGACAAGTTCTTCGCCGTCGTTGCGCTGGGTTATTTCATCATAGCCCATTCTTGAAATCCATAATCTGCCGGTCTTTTTCTTCTGCAAACCGCCGCCGAGTGCAAGCAGGCACTTGACGAAATCCAACGGGAGAACTTTTTGGCGGCCGATTTGATTCTTTCGAAGTTGAAAGGAAAGATGCAAACTATGTGGGCGGACGTTATAGAAAGCAGTAATCTCGTGTATTAACTGATTAAGAAGCCAGGGGTCTGCAGTTGCCGGTCGAGATAGTTCTCCAGCGATATTTAGTCTGCCCGGCGCCAGCTCCAAAAAACCACAGCGGCGTGCCCGGTCAGTTGCGCCGGTGTGGTCGTCAATGTATCCGCCGAGTTTCCAGGACAAAACATCCAAGCAAAAATCGTGGAAATATCTGAAACCATCGTATACCGGGTCAGTTTTTTTCCGAGAGCTTGCCTGCGGCTCAACAGCAGCAGGGCCCAAATTGCTCAATTCAATCTCGGCTCCAAGTGGTATAAGACCAGGGTGGAAGTTGGCGCGAACACGCTCAAGATGTGAGTAAGCCACGCGCGAATCGAATATGCTGTCGGCTGCCTGGACAGCGTATTTGACGTAGTCGATAAGGTCGTATTTTTGGTATGGCATTGCCTTGAGCGCCTTATCGATAATCAGTTCAACAGCGCCGGTGTTTATCATCTGCAAAGCGATGAGAAGACTGACTGAGCGTTTGAAGTATCTTTCGGAAGTACGCATATGCTCAAGCTCAAAGCGGTATTGGGACTGAATTCTTTCGTCGAGCTGATTGAGCATGACCTGTTTTATGACCAGCGCCAAGTAGTTTTTGACAAAGGACGCAACATTCGGTTCGTCGCGGAGGGGTTTTATGCTCGGCCTGGGACGGTCCAGTTCGTGCTCGAGATAATAGTCGCTGACGGCATCGCTGCGGTAGTGACTTATGACCAGGTCGCGTTCCGTGGTCGCCAGCAGCTCTCTTTCTGCTCGGCGTTCGAGGTTGGCATCGGTGGTTTCTTCGCCGGGGCGGGTGTGTTTCTTTATAAACTCTTCAATCCTTTTCCGCAGCCACAGCTCATGTATCAGGTTGACGTGGAATCTGTCGCCGAAGTGTTTTTTCATTGACTCGTGTGTGGCCAGATATGCCTGTGCCTCGACCAGTCCCCTTGCGGTATTGACGTGAACGGTTTCCCTGTCATAGCGTTTGCCTTCATATCTGTCGATTTCGGCCATTGCGGAGGGAGGAACTCCGTAAATAACAAAACCTTCAATTTTTGAAGATGTGGCTGGCACAGCATAGAAATAAACGTTGTCGGGCGTTACTTTTCGGTAGTAAGGCAACATAGCTGGCTCAGCCAAAAGGGTTTCTTCGTTGGTCCGTGACCTGTCAATAGTAAAGCCCAGGCTGCTAACCGACTTGAATATTCCGGGCTCCCGCAGTGAGCCGTAGACGAACAAATTGACCTTCTCTTCGTTCATACCTTGTATTGCGTATCGTGCCTCAATTATCAACTTCCGCTTAGAATTTGGCTGCGTAGTTTGAACAGCTCTTTGAACGCACGAAGAAGTACTTTTAAATTAGCGCCGGTTTGTGCGCCGGCTGTCCGTGGATAATGATGCACACCTTTTTGGGTAATAGAATAGCCTTTGCGGATAGCACGAGCCAAAATCTCAGTATCAATCAGAGCTCCGGTACTTGATAGTTCAATCCGTCCAGGCGAATCAAAAATTTTTCTTTTGTATAATTTGAAAGCACAGTCAACATCACGGATTTTCATACCGAACATCAAGCAAACCAATTTTGTCCAGCACCAGCCATTAATTTTTCGTATAAAAGAGTCCTGACGGTTCAGGCGGTAGCAGCTGACAATATCATACCGCTCTGTCAGCGGCAGCAGCAGCGGCATTTCGTTGATATCAAACTGGCCGTCACCGTCGGTATAAAAAACAAGTTCTTTGGTGGCTGCTTTAAATCCAGACTGCAATGCGGCCCCATAACCGAGATTAGTGGGATGGTGCACCACTTTTACTCTGCTGTCTCGGCGGGAGATTTCATCGGCGATTTGCCCGGTGGCGTCGGAACTGCCGTCGTCAACGATAACTACTTCAAAGTCAGCGTTAAGTTTCTTTAGAACGGTAAGTGCCTGTTCCACGGTGCGCTCAACATTGTCTTGTTCGTTATAACAAGGAAAAAAAACACTGATAGAAACAGCTGCTTTCTGGTTTGAATCAACGAGATTAGCCGGCAATTTATCTTTTATCACAGGTTACCACCTCGCCTTTTTTTGCAATGGTTCCTGTTCACTCTGATACTCTTTCATTTTGGCGTCATAAAATTGCACAAGTTCGGTGTTTCCTTGTTTTGCAGCACTTTCCCGCAAATATCTGCCTGCGACCAATGCGGCCCAGATTCTATGGAGATAGCTATCCTGTTTTGCATAAAGACTCTTATCTTTTGCGAATTCGTCGAAATAATTTTTGCAGAAATCACTTACAAAAGGTTGCAGCTCAGCGTATTGAGCAAGAGGCAGAATTATCTGTATTGGGGCTTGTGATGGGTATAAATTGAACGCCTTGATGGCAAAATCAAGGCCCTGTTTCTTTGCGGTACCGCCTACAATGTTATAGGCAATGATAAGGTCTTTGGAAAACTCATCAGGGTAGAGTGTTTTGCCGTTGAATATGCCCTCGAAAAGCTCCTTGCCCTGTGGGGTTGTTACATCAATAAAGAGTTTTTCTGTGTTATTAAAGAAGACAAGAGACCAATTAGGATTACGTTCAAGGCTTTTTACGAAAGGCCCATTATATACTTCTGCGTCGGATAGGGGTATCAAGACTACCCAGACATCGTATTTTTTCAGCTGTTCATCTATCCACTGGCCGACTTTGGCATAATCGGGAGTGGTCTTTCTTATCATAGCACTTTGGACAATTGGGCCTCCAGACATAATAGTAGACCAAATCTGGTAAACTTTCGGCTCATAAGCTGCTTGCGCCCTGCCGTCCATAAATAATTGCAGAGGAGTTCGGCCTGTGTTCGGGTCAGGCTCTTGGCCCCAGGCGATGAAACCGCCTTCGGTCCAGTAATTAAACATTTTCCCTTTTAACTTGTTATCTCTTATAAACTTACAGGCGTCAAATGGTTTAACATGCGAGGCCGTCATCCGAATAAAAACAGAACTCAATTTTGGGTCTGTGGGCCAAGGGTCGAGATACACACGCTTAAATTTAAGTCCCCACGAGATACCAAAAGCCATAACCGCAACGGCGGCAGCAAAGATAAAAAACAATTGGAGGTTATATGGCACTGGGCTGACAGAGAGGGAACGGTACTTGTAGAAATTACGTGCGGCCGAGATTGTGCGGGTCATCTGGTCAATAAACATTGCTATAATCGGGCAGGCTGCGATAGCTGCTATCGGTATAAACCTGCGGGAACGATAGGCCATATAGGTGGTAAGGGCAACAACGGCCATTAACGGCAAATCAATCTTAGACAACTCGTATTGAACAATTTGGGAGTCTTCGCGGATTTTATTCGGAAGCAAACCAAATAATTTTCGCAAGTAAGGGAGTGCTAACCAAATAACAATCGAACCAATGTTCACAATATAAAGGACACCAAACAAGTGCTCATAGGTTATTTCAAGGTTACGTTCATACTCGGGGCCCCATGGCCGACGCAGTTCTAAAAATTGCTTCACAGCATTCAAAAAAGGCATTTTAAACTTGAAAGGATTAAAGATAAGAATCATTAACAACAACGAAACAATGGCTGCCAAAACAACAAAAGCAATATTTTTTGGTTTGAATTTAACAGTTTTCGAGAACAGCGAAACAAAAATATGCAGTATGACATACACCGGCAGTATAACAAACGAATAGATATATCTGCCGGAATAGTTGGCACCAGCATCGCCGGACCACATAGCCAGCAACGTTAAGCCAACTGCCAAATAAATGAAATCAACACTCTTGTAAATACTGAGCAGCAGGATACACACAAACACAGCACACAAAAGCAAACTCGCCGCATCAGCTTCAACGAAAAAAAAAGAAATAAATGTAACCCAACATATAAATACAGCGGCTGCACAGCCGAAGATTGTCGATAGAGCCTTGAATAGCTTCTCCTGTGCTTCAAGTTCATCCTTTGGCGCTTTCAGCAATTTGGGTTTGAGGAAATAGCTGAAGAGCCAAAAAAAAGTCAAACCAATACTTAAAATAAAAAGAACTAAAAATGGGAAACCCGTACCCACGGGATTTTGCCATGCAAAAGCCGGATGCCACTCGTTGACAGTACGCCACATCTCAGCGTGTTTACTGACGCTGATAACGAAAGTATGTGTGAGATTGGTAAGGTGGAAAGGGTTGAATATAATCACCGCAACAAAAGCAACAAAGCCGGCGGCAATGGTATGATATACTCCTTTTAGACCGATAGAAACAAACCTTCCTTTAGAGATACTCGTTAGAAGGTTCAGAACCACGAATGGCACGAGCATTATGAACGCATAAACGTACCCGCCGTGAACATTACACCAGAAAACAGTGAGCGGGACAATGAGCCAGATATATAATATGCTTCGATACGTGGCAAGGACAAGTATAAGCAGAAAGACAGCAACCAGCAGATTTGAGAAACCTGCGGGGCGAATGTCAAGGAGGGAACGCCCTGTAAACATCGCAAAACAGGCAAACACTGCCGACAAAGCTGGATTAACCCCCAATAATCGACCAGTGTAGTAAACACAAATCACGGTAATTATATAAATCGCAAACTTCCAATAGACCAGCGTATTGAATGAAAAAGTCTTGGCGTCTGCGAAAGGAGACAGATGTGTCAGCCAGTAAAAAATAACATGTGTCAGCCAGTTTTGGTTGACCCAGCCGGTCGGATGCCAGTATTTAACTGCTCTCATGCCGACTTTGTCTGCAATCCATTGTGCCCAGTTTGGCCAGGTTTTGATTTCCTCCTCTGTTGGACCCGCTTTGTGTGCATTCGCGCTGAATGGTTCGACAGTGTTAACTCCATGATTGATAAAATGCCGACCGGAGGCCATTGCAACCCAGGTGTCGCCGGCACCAACCATATGTGTGCTCGCGTGAAGGGCAAAAATCAGCATTGCCGCCCAGCCCAATATCATCGGCCAGCCGGATAAAGCAGAGCGTCTTTTGGCATTTACCTCGTCAGAAATTTTCAGTTTTTCTACCATATTCTTACCCTCTCTGGAATTTCTAATGGGGGTTATTGACTGAGCCATTTTTCCAACCTGTCTAATCCCTTGGTAATTTGTTTAATCGAGCAAGCAAAACTTAAACGCACATTTCCATCACAGCCGAACGGCAAGCCCGGCACAAGGGCGACATTGGCCTGCTCCAGAAGTGCTTTTGCGAAGTCCATACTGCCGCCGATTTCCGCGCCATTGATAGTTCGGTCATAATGGCTCGAAACATCAGGAAAACAATAAAAAGCTCCGGTAGGTTCGCTGCATTCCACACCTTCGATGTTGTTTAGTCGCTGGGCCATATATTTGGCTCGACGCTCAAATTCTGCCCGCATCTTTTCCACAGCACCACCATCGTCGCCAAATGCAGCAATCGCTGCATCCTGAGCAAAGGTTACGGGATTGGATGTCATATGGTCTTGCAAACGTCCCATTGCTTTTATAACTTCCAGCGGCCCTGCGGTATAGCCCATACGCCAACCGGTCATTGAGAAAGTTTTGCTGAAGCCATTGATGGTTAAGGTCCTATTATAGGCATCATCGCTTAATGAAGCAAAGCTGACAAATTTGGTTTTGCCGTAGATGAGTTTTTCATAAATTTCATCTGAAAGCACCACCACTTTTGTTCCTTCGAGAATCTTCGCAAGTCCAGTCAGTTCTTCAGGCGTATAGGTAAACCCGCCGGGATTGTTAGGAGAATTAATTACCAGCATAGCGGTTTTTTCAGTGATAGCTTCTTCCAGCTGCTGCGGTGTGATTTTATAGCTGTTGACTTTGTCGGTTTGAATAATCCTGGGCGCAGCACCGGCAAGCTTTATCACCTCCGGATATGTCACCCAATACGGAGCGGGCAGAATGACCTCATCGCCGGGGTCGAGTGCTGCCTGCATCGACTCATAGACCGCGTGCTTGCCGCCGATGTTGACAATAACCTGGTCAGGCGTGTACTTGGGACCGTTTTCTCTTTGTAGTTTTTCGGCGATAGCTGTCCTAAGTTCTACTGTGCCTGCCGCAGCTGTATATTTCGTTTGCCCAGCTTTGAGAGCTTTTATCGCTGCGTCTTTGATATAATCAGGCGTATCGAAATCCGGTTCGCCTGCCCCGAAATCAACTATGTCCACGCCTTTGGCCTTCAATTCCTTCGCCAGCGAAGTAACGGCTATAGTTGCCGAAGGCGGCACCGCCTGGGCTCGTTTACTTACTCTCACTTTCTTCGTACCCTTCAAATTTACTTTTCTTTTTGCAAACAATGATATTTGAAACAAGACAACAGGTCAAGAAAATTGGCTAAATCAAACATCAGTAACCTCAGAAAAGTATATGGTTCAGCTTTAATTTTCTTGAAATATTTGGCTGCCGGTTGTAAGATTAAGTACAGATTTGGCCAGAGGCCTTTTTAATCTGGAGTATGGGCTGTTGCGCCTGTAGCTCAATTGGATAGAGCGTCGGTCTACGGAACCGAAGGTCGGAGGTTCGAATCCTCTCAGGCGTATTAAGAGTCGTTTGCGCACTTGCTTTTGAATTTACCTAAAAGAACATTAACCAGGTCTTAACGAATCGTCGGACGTCACCCTGGATTTTGCAGAAGAATTCTGCTGTCCGCCACCACACATCCTTCTCCTTGAGGATACACAATCAGTGGATTGATATCCAGTTCTGCAATTTCAGGGTGCTCAGTGACCATCTGAGAAAGTCGAAGAACGCAATCTTTGATGGCATCGATATCGCAAGGCGGTGACCCGCGAACGCCTTTGAGAATACTGTATGCTTTGATAGTTTGTATCATTATCTCTGCACTGATTTCCCACATAGGAGCTAATCGGAAAGTTACATCCTTCATTGCTTCAACAAATGTTCCCCCAAGACCGAACATACAAATTGGCCCGAACTTCGGCTCCCGCACTGCCCCAAGAATAACTTCCACTCCGCGCTTGGCCATCCTTTCTATGATGACACCATCGATTTTTACTGAGGGCTTCAACTTCTTTACATTTTCAATAATTTCTTCAAAGGCTGTTCGTGCTTCATCTTTCGTCTTGATTTTCAGCCGAACTCCTCCAACATCAAATTTGTGGACAATATCAGGGGAACAAATTTTCATGGCAACCGGAAAAGCAAACCCCTCCGCTGCTTCATCTACCTCAGATAAATCCTTCAGCAGAACACTCTTTAAAACCGGAAACCCGTAACATTGAAGTATTTCGTTTGCTTCTTTTTCAGACATATAATATCTGTCCCTGCCGGTCAGTTTCTTTTTTATAATCGCACTGGCGGTGTCACGGTCTGCAGTCACTCTCCGCACTTCTCTTCTGTCGAGACTCAGGAGCTTTCCGTAAAAAGCCATAGAGGCCATCGACCTCACTGCCGCCTCAGGGAACGAATAGTTTGGAATGCCATTCTTTTCCAGATACTTAACACCTTCGGAGACATCTACAATGCCCATAAATGAGCACAGCACCGGCTTGTCAATATCCTTGGCCACATGCGGGACTATTTCCGCTGTTTCGAGAACATCGGTCATCGCCTGAGGGCTGAGTATTACAATGGCACCATCCACATTTTCGTCCATTAGAATGTATCGAATGGCGGCTTCGTAACGCTCGTGGGTGGCATCGCCAATCACATCAACAGGATTCTGAATGTTGGCGGTCGGCGGAAGTACTTTTTTCAACTTCTGCTTTGTTTCTTCAGAAAAAGTGGCGATCTTCAGATTGTGCCGAACGGCGGCATCCGTAGCCATAATACCAGGCCCCCCGGCATTTGTAACAATGGCAATGTGGTTACCTTTCGGTATCGGCTGTTTGGCAAAAGCAATGGCACGGTTGAAAAGCTCATCGACGCCCTCCACCCTTAGGATGCCGCTCTGGTAAAAAAGAGCATCATAAGCGCTGTCGGACCCGGCCAGTGAACCCGTATGAGATGCTGCAGCACGAGCACCTTCAGCAGAACGACCGGACTTGACGGCCAGCATCGGCTTATGGGCATCCCAGGTAATCTCTCTTGCGGTCTCAAGAAACTCACGACCGTTAGTTATATCTTCCAGATACATCAAAATTACATCCGTATCAGGGTCGTCTTTGAGATAACGGAGCAAATCTGTCTCATTTACATCTGTTTTGTTTCCGAAACTGACGAATTTGGAGAATCCGATGTTCCTGCCTTCCGCATAATCGAGTACCGCAGTGCAAAGCGCTCCCGACTGCGAAATAAAGGCAATGTTCCCTGCTTTTGGCATCTTAGTGGCGAAACTCGCATTCATCCGGACCTTCTGGTTGTTATTGATAACTCCCAGGCAGTTAGGGCCTACCAGACGGATGTCGTATTTCCTGACCGCTTCTTTCACGCAATTTTCCAGCTCTACTCCCCTGCCGCCTATCTCCCTGAATCCGGCGCTAATCACAATCGCACCTTTGACCCCTTTCTTGCCCGCCTCCCCCATCACAGAGCAAACAGTCTCAGCAGGAACAATAATGACCGCCAGGTCCACTTCATCAGGGATATCCATCAACGCAGGATATGCCTTTACGCTTTGGACGGATTTCGCCTTGAGATTGACCGGATAAAGGACCCCTTCAAACCCCGCATTGAGAATATTGCGAAACACCGCAAGACCTACGCTGCCAGGCCGGTTCGTCGCACCAACCACAGCAATTGACCTCGGACTCATAATGGATTCAATATTTTTTGGCATTATATTCTCTCGATAAGCAAGTTTGTGTTGCGCAATTATAATAATAATGTCTCGGAAATCAACGATATCCTGCAAATTTGGTGGCGAACAGATGATAATGGATGCCGGATACGCCAAACGCCAATTTCAGAGACCGTGAAAGGAAAAAACATTTGCCTTGACTGCTTCTATTGTTGCCTCTATTGCAGGCATTACTGCTTCACGCTGCGGCTCACTCACAGCCGCTGCTTTATCCCGCAAGCTCTCTTTCCCTTCTCCGCCGGCAAAAATACTCCACGCAAGTGCCCACGCCCGCACGGTATTATCGACATTGTACCCCCCGCCGCCGGTCGCAAGGATTGGTTTCTCAAAACTTAACAGATGGCCGATGACCTCGGCATAAACATTATTAGTCAGACACAAATGTGCAAGAGGGTCGCCTGCAAGAGCATCCGCCCCAAGCTCGAAAACAAATACATCGGGCTTGAAAGCCCCAATCAAAGGCAGTGCCAGCGCCTCAAATGCCTTCATATACGCCTCGTCGAAAGTGCCTATTGGAAGAGGAACATTTACGCAGTAGCCCTCCCCTTCCCCGCTGCCGATTTCATCCTCGAATCCTGTTCCCGGAAATAACGTCCTCGGGTTCTGGTGCAATGATATAGTCATAACGTCTCGCCGGCCGTAAAAAGCATAAGCAACCCCGTCGCCGTGATGAACGTCCACGTCGAGATACAGAACTCGTTTCTTTACCGCCGAGTTCGCAGAGACCGCTGAGTTTTTTACTTTTATATCTAATTGCTTCTCTGCGTGCTTCGCGTGCTCTGTGGTGAATCCTTGTTCCGCCAGTATCATACACGCAAGCGCAACGTCATTGATATAGCAAAACCCCGATGCCCGTTCAGGCCTCGCATGATGAAACCCGCCCGATGGATTAAACGCCACATCTGCTTCGCCCGACAGTATCAGCCTTGCACCCACCAGCGTCCCTCCCGCTGCCAGAACTGCTCCTTCATATAGTCCTTTAAAGACAGGACAATCCGACGTCCCGATTCCCATACCCAGTGCTTCAGCGTTAAATTTGCCTTCGGATGCCTCTTTCAAAGCGTGCAGATAACGCGCTGAATGAAACTTTTTTAGAACGACCCTCTCAATCGGCTCAGGCGCAGCTTCTCTCCTCCCGTCCCCGGACAAAAGCCCCATTGAATTTACAATCTCTCGGACTCTTTTAGCCCGGATTGTATTAAACGGATGCTCCGCCGGATAGCGGTGCTTTTCCAGCTCTTCCGAATATATAAATACAGCTTTTCTATTCAACATTAGATTCTAACGAACTTAAGGTGCAGTACCTTCAAGCCAGTTATCGGCAAATTTACCCAAATCGTATAAATCCACAGAACCGCTCTTGTTAAGGTCGGCCCCGGAGCACCAGTTCGGCTCAGCGCAATTTTGATTCATCCAGTGGTTGGCAAAGGCGGCGTAATCAACAAAGTCCACATCCCCGTCAATATCGAGGTCAGCGGGTATCTTTTCCCAGAGCCAATTTTCTGCGAAGATTGCAAAATCCACAAAATCGACTGTGGTATTATGGTCAAAATCTGTCCTATCACACCAGTTTGAAATGTTGCAGTTCGTCTCAAGCCAGTGATTGGCCAAATATGCCAGATCCCAAATATTTACCACTCCATCTGGCGGGCCAAATTCGGCTCCACATAAATCAAAGCCGCTTGAAAAACCGAGGGTTACCCAGTTTTCAATGCTACCGCTGCCGAGAAACTGTTCACCGTTACATATGAGACTGTTGGCATCCCGTTCCTGTCGACTTATGATAAAATCACACCTGCATTGCGCTCCACGCATAATATATCTATCAAAAACTTCGTCCGTCATTGTCTCAAAATAAGAAATATATCTCATTCCCGAGGGAGTATTGACCCAAACAGCAATATCAAAACAGTAAAGCTCAGGAGAGTAACTGGCGTGTCCCAGTAGTTGTCCCGGCCAGACGCTTGTCCCTATATCGATGTCAGACGAAATTAAATCGGTATGAAAAATTACAAAAATAAAAGCTGGTTGCAGGCTCGATCTGATTCTGATACTTGAGCCACTTTGTTCGTTCTGGATGTTGTCTATAATACCTTCAACGGGCGAGTAAATTTCAATATTGTTGCTGTCCCGGAATATTTCAAACGGTGCGTAATAATGTTTCATGCTTCGACATGACTCTAAACAATCCGAGTAGTCATGACCCTCACCCGACCTGAATCGTGAAATTCCACTGATTTTGTTCAGTTCAGTAAAATCAGTTTCAACAAATCGTGGGATGCCTTTGGTATCAATATCATAGCTGTATTGGAGCCAGACACCGTCATCAACTTTAGTGCCGGTAACTGTGCCGCCCATATCGTAATATTGCCACGTTCCAGAATAAGTTTCACCGTTCTCCGAAAACGTCAAGACCATACTTCCTGCAGTGCCAAACAAGACCGTCATTATACCACCATTGACAGTCGCAGATGCAGGACAATCCCAGCTGAGAAAAACAGTAGCACTGGTTCCGGACTGTTCAATCCGCACATATTCTGATGAATTCACATCGCCCTGAATTACACAGGTATAGGTTCCTGAGTAGTCCATACCTGATGCCAGAGGCAAGAAGCCAGAAGAGAAAAGAAACAGCAGAAATACTAATATAATAAAGATTCCATCTTTAGTGAATCGTCTTTTTATCACAGATTTGCAATATGATAAATTCGTATCATTCATTTCATAACTGATACAAGTACTTTGGCCGATGTCAAACGGTACTGATGTCAAAAACCCAAATATTAGATGTGATTTCATAACTTGGTATTTCCCATATTAATCCACCGCGGGCGGACTAAACGCTTATCTACACAAACAAGCCTTCTAATTGCAACATTATATCAAAATCTTACTCGAATTGCCTTTTATTTTTTCGATACTTCCTATCTGCCGCCTTAAAAAGTGTTTTTTCAAAGCTCTCTGTCCTGCCGTTACTGCTTTTCGCCATTAATCCACCTTATCAGTGCCTATCGGTGTGAATCAGTGTTCATCTGTGGCTAAACTCCCTGTGTAATCAGCGTCTAAAAAATTTGTGTCTATTCGTGTCCATTCGTGGTTAATTTTTCTTGTAGCGTAGCGAAGATCCTCGACTGATGCTCACTTGGCCCTCTGTCGGGGATCCAGTCTTTTAATTCCCTGCCCTGTGGGATGCGCCTTTTGCTATCCCACCGGGGTCAATTTCCCCCCATTCAAAAACCCCTAATTCTCAACCCCCTCATTCTCAAAATCCTCACTAAAAAACCCATGATTCTTAAAGCATTACATTAGTATATATGCATATACTAATATGCTCTCTGACGCCACCACAGCACAACCCGCAAACTTCAAAATCTGCGTCCAGAAAATCTCTGTTAACTTAGGTAATCTGCGCCTAATTTTTCTTCGCCTGTCCGTCCGTAGTCCCAATGGAATCGGGACGAAGGCGGATGTTTTTTGTGCCTTTTCGTGGCTAACTATAAATCAGTGTAATCAGTGAAATCTGTGGTTGCTTTTCCTTCGGCCAAACCAAAATAAAAGACAGTGTTAATCCCGTGTAAATCTGTGTCTAAAATCTCTGTGGCCTCTGTGTGCTCTGTGGCAAAAAACAGTGTCTATCTGTGTTCATCTGTGGCTGAATTCCTTATCTTATTCTCTCATTGCTGGCACATCCGGCTCGATGTGAATCGTAATGTTAACGGGGCGTGTTATCTGCTCGGTCAGTGCTTTTTCTAAACTATCGGCTATTTCGTGGGCGGCGGCTATGTGCAAATGCGGGTCGACGAGGATATGCACATCGAGAG
>Ga0315282_10009855_pt1 | contig 15118 bp, 15 predicted proteins | sample YL17G07_20_MG_FD_203693 | JGI IMG/M metagenome (GOLD analysis project Ga0315282, IMG submission 203693) | Sediment microbial communities from Yellowstone Lake, YNP, Wyoming, USA - YL17G07_20 | ecosystem: Environmental > Aquatic > Freshwater > Lake > Sediment | place: USA: Wyoming | collected... | reverse complement strand
TATTGGAGGAGGGGATATGAGTCAAAAGATACAGATCGATATGAACTCTGATGTGGGTGAAAGTTTTGGCGTCTACAAACTGGGCCTCGACGAAGAAGTGATCCCTTATATTACCTCGGCCAACATTGCCTGTGGATTCCATGGAGGAGACCCGGGGGTGATGCGAAAAACGATCTCCTTAGCAAAGCAGTACGGGGTGGAAGTGGGAGCCCATCCTGGATTTCCGGATCTCATAGGATTTGGTCGAAGAAATGTTGATGCCACTCTTGAAGAGATCCAGGATGATGTCGTCTATCAGATGGGGGCATTGCAGGCCTTTGCCATCTCGCATGGACTGAGGCTCCAACATGTAAAACCCCATGGGGCTTTATACAATATGGCAGTGGCCAATCACAGGATATGGGAGGCGACCGCAGAGGCAGTGGCCAAGGTGGATCGAGAAGTCATTTTAGTTGTCTTGGCCTCTTCGAAGAGAGAGCCCCTTCAAGAGATAGGAAGACGCTACGGTCTTCGCATCGCCTTTGAAGCCTTTCCGGATCGAGCCTATCGAAGCGATGGCTCCTTAGTACCTCGCAGAGAGAAAGGGGCGGTCATCCATGATCATGAGATCGTGGCTAAAAGGGCATTAAAGATGGCTTTGGAAGGTAAGGTGACTGCGATCGATGGGACAGAGATCGAACTCAAGGCGGATACGCTCTGTGTCCATGGTGATAATCCTGCTGCCGTCCAAATGGTAAAAAAAATTCGCGAGGGTTTAAAGGCTGCTGGTGTTGAAGTCACAGCGATGAAGAACTTCGTTTAAGATTGCGGAGTGCGGATTTCGGATTGCGGGTTTAATTCTGAATTCCGCATTCCAAATTCCGAAATCTAAAACATGGCGATGTATCCAAGGAGCATTTTCAGGGTAATGGGCGATCGGGGTCTCCTTCTCGAATTTGGAGACGAGATCAGTCTCGAAATCAATGAGAAGGTAAGGAGGATGACTTTGGCCGTCCAGGCCGGGGTGATCGAAGGCATCATTGAAAAGGTCCCTACCTACCGATCTTTGCTCATTATCTACAATCCGTTAATTATCAACATCGAAGATTTGAAAAAAAGATTGGATTGGATGGAGGAAGCACTTGGACAGAGCCCATTTCCAGAACCCAAGTTGACCCGAATTCCAGTGGTCTATGGAGGTTCTTATGGTCCTGACTTGAATTATGCGGCCAAATTCTGTCAGATCACTTCTGAGGAGGTCGTCCGACTCCATTGTAGTAAACCTTACCAGATCTACATGATCGGCTTCATGCCTGGGTTCCCTTATATGGGAGAAGTTCCTGAGGCTCTCATTACTCCTCGACTTAAAACACCGAGGCTTTCGGTCCCTGCTGGTTCTGTGGCTATTGCTCAGAGACAGACAGGGATCTATCCGATGGAGAGTCCAGGAGGTTGGCAGATCATCGGTCGAACCCCTGTTCAACTGTTCGATCCAGAGAAAGAGCATCCAGCCTTGCTTCAAATGGGAGACCTCGTACAGTTCTATCCGATCAGTGAAAAAGAATTTAAGGAATGGCATTCTAAGTAAACCCCGTTAGAGGAGCTTCGCCCTTCTAACGGGATGGCTCACAGGGGGCATTAGACCCCGTGTTCGCATCAAAAGGAATTTATCTTCATCCCCGCTGCAAGCAGGGGGGCTTTCTAACGGGGTAAAGCCTTTAATTCCAAATGCCAAAGTTCGCACGAAGTGATGAACCGAAGGTGAATCAATGTCAAATGAATGTCAAATTCCAAAATTAATCAATAATCCCCCCTCGCCCCCCTTTAGTAAAGGGGGGTTGGGGGGATTTGATATTTGAGCTTTGGATGTGATTTGAAATTTGCCTGCCTGCGGTAGGCAGGAGCTTTGACATTTGGCATTTCAATAATCAAAGTTGATTCGTGGATACTTATTCAGGAAGATTGGAAAAGATGAACCAAGTAGCAGCTTTTGAAGTTATAGAACCCGGTATTCTGACTACGGTTCAGGATCTCGGCCGTTATGGATTCAGTCAGTTTGGAGTCCCTCCTTCCGGAGCCTTGGATACTTTCTCATACCGAGTGGGGAATTTATTAGTAGGAAACCAAGAACAAGAGGCTTCTCTCGAAACCATCGTCATGGGGCTGAAGTTAAAAGTACTTCGAGAGGTCGTCATTGCCATCACTGGCGGAGACCTCTATCCTACATTGAACGGGGAGCCCTTAGAGATGTGGAGAACCCATCTCCTCGTCGAAGGTGATGTCGTTAACTTCAAAAGAGTTCGGTCGGGTTGCCGTGCCTATCTTGCCCTGAGCGGAGGATTGATCGTACCAAAAATCATGGGAAGCAGATCCACCTATCTCTCGGGAAGGTTTGGTGGCTTACAGGGAAGGGCGCTGAAACGTAGAGATATTCTCTATACGCTCGACCATCCACTGCCTTTAATAAAATTGGGTCTCCGATTTCCGGGTGATTGGATTCCTTCTTTTAAGAAAGAGATAATGCTCAGGGTGATTCTTGGACCTCAGGATTATCACTTCGCAGAAAAAGGGTTCCAAACATTTTCTTCCTCTGCCTATCAAGTCACTCCACAATGCGACCGCATGGGGGTGAGGTTGGAAGGCCCCAAGATCGAGAGGAAACCCGATGTGGAGGAGTCGATCATTTCGGAAGGTCTTATCTCAGGTGCAATCCAAGTCCCCGGTGATGGGAAACCGATCGTCATTTTGACTGAATTGGTCACCGGAGGTTATACAAAGATCGCTACAGTCATATCTACGGATTTAACTAAAGTGGCACAACTCAAGCCAGGGGATCAAGTGCGTTTTGAGCCCATCTCAATCGAAGAGGCTCACCACTTGCTCAAAGAGCAGGAGGGACGGTTGAAAGAGTTCAAAGAATTTCTACAGCGGCGTTAAGGGCATTCGGCCCGTTCGGAGAATGGGCCCTACATTTTTTATATTAATTTTCGTAGGGTGCGATCTCCCTGCCTACCGCCTGCCTGCCGGTAGGCAGGGCAGGCAGGCGAGCGCACCCCTTATGCGTTGCAGATACGGGACACGCCTCCATGGGGTAGGTAGCAACACGGTCATGTTGTTTTCCCTGAAAGGAGATCCAATATGTCATCGTCCTTACCGATTTACGAGATCTACGCAGCCAAATATGCAGGTCCTCTTATCGGCTCTGTAGCCATGGTCCTATGGAATACGGAGTGGGAGAAGAAGATGGAACGCAATTACTATATTTGGGTTGTCCGAGGGAATAGCGAAACCCTGATTGTGGACTGCGGCGTGGCCCCTGCTCTTGCAAAGGAAAGGGACATTCCAGGTTATGTCAATCCCGTAGAGGTTCTGGCAAGGATTGGAGTGGAGGCATCCCGTGTAAAAAGGGTGGTGATCACTCATATCAATTTTGATCATATCAGCGGGATAGAACTCTTTCCCAATGCCACTTTTTACATTCAGGAAAAGGAGTTTAATTTCTGGATCAAGGATCCCATCGCCCAAAAACCCCCATTTCTCAGACTCTCCGATCCTGTGGGAAATGACTATCTGGCAAAACTCGAGGGGACAGAAAGATTGGTTCTCGTCAATGGAGATCAAGCGATCCTTCCAGGCATTGAACTTCTTCTCGCTCCGGGACATACCCCTGGGCTCCAGGCTGTTGCTGTGAATACGGCTAAGGGCACGGCTATCGTGGGATCGGATTGCGCTCACATCTTCAGAAATTATGAAGAAGAGATCCCGAGCTGTTTCATTATAGATATGGTCTCCTGGATGAGGACTTATGACAAGTTGAAATCGAGGGTTTCCTCCCCCGATCTTCTCTTTCCAGGCCATGATATAAGGATGCTCACTCAATATCCGAAAGTAGCAGAGGACATTACTCGTTTGGTTTAGTAGAAGGATCGAGAGGAATTTCAAATTCGAAGAGATTTGCTCCAGAACCAAAATAGATTTTTCGGCCCAGCATTGCCATACCTGAATCGATCGGAACCGTTGGTTTCGCCAAAAGGGATACCTGGTCGTTCTTCGGATCGATAAAGAAAATGGCTTCTTTTGAAAGTCCATAGAGTTTCCCATCTGGCCCAAGTTGGAGTGAAATTTCTCTCGGTTCCTTAAATTCGAGATTGAAAACCTTTTTAATCTCTCTCTTCTCTGAATCGAAGACGAAGACCTTCTCATTGTCCGTGATCCCATAAAATTTTCCATCGGCGGTCGCAGCAAGGGAGAGAATCGTCTTTGCTTCTGGAACAGGAATAATCTCAAAAATCTTTTTCTCTTCTTTCGGGTCCCAAAGGATGAGCTTTGCTTCTTTCTCAATAGCGCGTGTCCCGGCTCCTCCTCTGACAGAGGTCCCTGCTGCTATGAGATCTAATTTCTCAATATAAGCCAGGGAGACAATGCTCTGATTCATCACAATATGGCGATAGACCCTCTTTTCATCCTTTTTTGGATCATAGACACTGATGGCACCGCCTAAAAGTCCGTAGTCAGGATAACTACCGATATAGATCTTTCCATGGGGTCCCGCAATCATTGCTCTTGGTCGGTCCTGCTCACCACCCAATGGACCAAGGTCTCGCGGATTGTCATCCTCCTTATTGCCAAATCGTAAAGGCCTTTTTGGATCGTAGACCGAAATCCTGGCTCCTGGATAGGAGCAAAGGTAGAGTTTCCCGTCGAGGGTTCCTAAGGAATAGATCTCTCCATCTGAAAAGGCAGCTCTTCCAAGATTGGTGAGGAGACTATTTTCACAGTCATAGACGAAGAGACGGAGGGGAAGCATACTGCTTCCATAGATTCGACCATCTGGACCAAGCCCAACCACAAAAATATATGCGCCTGAGACTTCATATTGGAGAGGAATTTCTTTCTCTTCCTTTGTCAAAAGATTTTGGATTCGAAGGATTCGATTATTTACGAGGCTAAACTGCCGGCCATCTGGAAGCTCCTTTTGGGGAAAAGGTATATGGGACTTGGAAATCTCCACCAATCTTTCTCCTTCTTCGATACGAAACCATTGGTTGGATGGGGAGATCCCTGCATAAATTTTTCCGTCCTTGCCTTTCATCAAACTCAGACGTCCAGGTTTTCGGCCCTCTGAAGGGATGAGGGAAACTTTAGTCTTTTGCTTCGGGTCGAAGACAACGATGTCCATCTTTTCGAATTGGATCGCACAGTAGATCAGACCATCTTCTCCTGCAGTCGGGTAACAATAGAATTGCTCAGGATCCACCCGTCCAAAATTTTCGCTCTTTCCGGTTTTTGGATCGTAGGAAAAGAGTTTTGCAGAGGGAAAAGTTCCACCCCAGATCTTTCCGTCAGGCGCTGTTGTCAAGGCACAGATGAAAGACTCTGTTTCTCCTCCGGGTCGTCCGAGATCATCCCAATGCTCTGTTCTTGGATCGAAACGCAAGAGGTGACCATTATAATAACTCCCGAGATAGATCCGATTTTCATGATCCACTGTAAATCCCCAAGAGCCCATTTCAGAGGAGAGAGGACCGCTGAATTGCCGCATTTCACCAGTTTCGGGATTGATTGCGAGGAGAAAAAGGGGAGCTTTATATTGTCCAAAGGAGAGGTAAATCGTATTCTTCTCTCCTGTCTTTCCTGGTCCAACATGGACTCCCCAGCAAATGGCCTCCTTCACAGGGATGCCGAGGTCACGGAATGCAAACGAAGTCTCGTGGTAGAGGCTCAGGAGAAAGAAAGTGAAAATGGTGAATAGAAAACGGTTTAGGCGAGCATGCATAAACTCAGCAATGCCAAATTTCAAAGCTCCTGCCTACCGCAGGCAGGCAAAGTTCAAATGAAATCCAAAGCCCCCAGTAATAGAATTTATCGAAAAAAATACTCTGAAATTTAGACATTTTGAAATTCATTTGGCATCTGGACTTTGACATTTGAACTTTAAACAACCGGCTCCGTTTCTGGAAGAGTTGGTCCTGAAGGAAGAGGTTCCGAAGGAGGCGGTTCTGGTGTAGGAGTCTTAAGTTTTGGTCTCCTCTGCCGTGGTCGCCAACGGGGCTTCTCTGTTTTCCGTTCCTTCGCCTCCTCTTTACCTTTCTTCTTTTCCTTGCCAAAATCAACAATGACATAGGTGCCGCTTCTTGAATCGGTTCGGAGTTGGATGATGCCTTCCTTTTCCGCATCTTCAAGGAGGTCACTAAAGGTTCGGTATCCGTGGTAAGATTCATTGAAGGAAGGTTTCTTTCGCTTCATCGTCTCTTTGACCAGGGAGGACCATAGCACTTCCTTATTCTCTCGAACCAAGGCCACCACGGAATCGACTAGGAGTTGGAAGGCCTCTTTTTTCTTTTCGGGCAGATCCTGTTCAATCCTCGGAGGCGTACTCAAAGGTCTTTCGAGGTCTTCGTAATAGATGAACTCGTCGCAGTTGTTGATTAAAAGGTTGGAGCTCGACTCCTTCATTCCGAGGCCGATCACCCGTTTCCCATTCTCCTTCAGTTTGGAGACGAGAGGAGAGAAATCACTGTCTCCTGAGACGATGACAAAAGTCTCAATGTGCTCCTTGGAATAACAGAGATCGATGGAATCCACGCAGAGCCGGATGTCTGCGGAGTTCTTTCCGGTCATCGAACGCTTCGGGATGTCGATCAACTCGATGGCAGCTTCGTGAAGGGCCCTTTTGTAATCTGCGTATCCTGTCCAATCTGCATAGGCCTTCTTTACAACGATCTTTCCCTTCTCAACCAAGCGTTCTAAGACCTTTTGAATGTCGAACCGTTTATCCTTCTTGCCTTTGAATCCGAGGGCGAGATTCTCAAAATCGATGAAGACCGCCAGCGTGTGTTCTCCTTCAGTCATTCTCTTTCCCTTTCCAAATCCCGCCATCCCCCCCTTTGCTAAAGGGGGGGAGAGGGGGGATTTCCGTCCTTTTTACCTGAGATTATCCTACAATTAAACAACCCATTTGTAAACAGATTTAAAATTATCTATCCTCGCCTTCGTTTGTGAGGACGCGGAAGGGTTCGCCTGGAAAATCCAGACCAACTTTTTTATGGATAACACCTTGGCAATTATTCTTATTGAGGTAAAAAATTTCTATTGAATACTTATAGATTCTTTAAGGTATCGTTTAATGCGTTCACGGTTTGTGCCAAGGCTGGAAAACTGCTTTTCGCAGACATCGCTGAAACGTGCAAGTACTTTGCGGTTAATCTCCTCTTGATCCTCGAATATGGCAAGGGAGCGGAAAGAGAGCCCCCATCTTTCATGTTGAAGCAAAGTAATCATTGCATCCCTTGTTTTATCGTCGTTGGGTACCGCGAAAACATATTGAGGTTTAGGCATACTATTAATCCGGCAATCGATTAGATACTTGCCTTCTGGATCATGCTTAGGATCATGCCAATCAAATTCCCTTCGATTTGCAGGAACTGTTTCTTCCATAAATGCCCTGAAGTCTTCCATAAATGTTGAACGAACCCGTTCTCGGGAAAGATATGTAACATCCGTAATCCTCAAAAGTGCTTGAATAAAGCTATATAACGCATCTCCGTAAAGATCTTTTTGAATAGGGACGATAAGTTCTCCTTCCCGGTCTTGAACGCTGAATACAGAAAGTGCGTTAGAAATAATTTTCTGTCTCGTGCCACGTTGCAAATCCCTTTCGTCAATGTCGTAGGTCAGGTGCATATAGGTGTGCCCTTCATCGGATAGCATCCATTTCCCATTTTCTCTCTTAAGGATGATTGAAAGATGATCACCATCCTCGAACATGAAGGGAGTGAAAACGCGATAGCGATTTACTCCCTCAGACGTAAGTCTAAGTTTCTCACACACTTTTTCCTTAAAATCGCGCTCAATGGTTTCTAAATCCATGTCTCATGCCTGAATCAGACGAGAGGTATCTTGGTCAGAAAAAATAGCCGCCATTCATCATCCCCATTTTCTGTTCCTTTACAAAATATTACCATAAACTTTGTTTTTTTTAATTCAAAAATCACCGTGAGAAACTCTATTCCCAAATTGTCGGAGCACATGCCGACAAGATATGCCTTGTGGATAATATTCCTTACGCTATGCGCCATGCTCCATGCGGTATTTTGTGAAGTGGGCCAACTTTTTTATGGATGACCCCCCGCCTTTATCCTCATACCGCTTGTCCATGCAATTCATTATATGGCCTGATATTTCTAAGAATGTCCCTTCTTTTCATCTTGACCAGATAAAGGTCGTACTGATTCTGAAGGTTCATCCAGATCTCCTCAGATGTACCAAAGTAACGAGCAAGCTTGATTGCCATTTCAGGGCTGATATTTCTCTTCTCGTTAACGATCTCGTTAATGGTGCGGAAGGTCGTACTCAATTCCTTGGCTAACTGAGACTGTGTTAGTCTCAAAGGATCCATAAACTCTTTCTTCAGAATTTCGCCGGGATGGGTCGGCTTTCTCTTCAGTTCAAGCATTGTCTTCCTCCTTCAGTGATAGTCCGTTATTTCAACTTCGTACGCATCTGATTCAACGAATCTGAACACAATCCTGTACTGGTCGTTTATCCTGATGCTGTATTTCCCTTCATATCTACCTCTCAATACCTCGAGTCTATTGCCGGGCGGCAATCTAAGATCTTCAAGCCGCTTCGCCGCGTTCAAGTAGTCCAGCTTGCGCAACCCAATATTACAGACAGCTTCGGTAAACTTCTTGCTTTTGCCCGTGACATAGAGTTTTTTCGTCTCCTTGTTTGCAAAGGACTTAATCATTTTTGCTCATTATAACACATAACGTTATATTATTGTGAACAAATTTTGACCGAACCTTACTGAAAAGTTAGAAATGCACGATTTGTAGATCTTCCTGACCTCGAAGATATCAGACCTTGGAATGTGAATGATCAATAAGTAAAAATCAGCGCAATGTTCTTTTTGCTATTCGCTCTGCGCTTTGCGCTCTGCCCCATGCTCCATGCTGTTCTTAGTTTTAAATTCCGCATTCCCTGCCTACCGCAGGCAGGCGCAATCCGCATTCCCCATTTGTAGTGGGCCAACTTTTTTATGGATGATACCAAGTCCCAATATCCTGGGCGTATAAAATTCCCCTCCCTTTTTACCGGCAGATTCTGCAAACATGTTGATTAGAAACTCGTAAGCTGCACCAAGCAGGTCGGAAAACTGGAAATCTTCGTTTCGGAGTCGGTAGCGGTTGAAATGCCGGACGAGACCACGGCAATCCTCATCGCTAAGCACTCGCTTGCCACCCGCCATTTTTTGGAAATGGATGTGGTCGAGGACGTGCTCCAGGGAAGGGTTGCGGTCGCTCAAGGCTCCGAGGGCCTTGTCGAGAATCTCTGCGATGTTCGAAGCATTGAGATTTGGGACGATATGCTCATTCCATCGGGCCTCGTCCGGGACGAAGAAGGTATCGAAAAAATCAGGGTTGTTTCCGTAGCGTTCAACCGCCACGTCGTGCGCCACGCCTTCTTCAACTTTACGAACAATAAGCCGCTCCCGTTCGGTATCGAAGACATCAGAGCAGCGCTTCAGGAAAAGCATTCCGAAGATATAATCCTTGTATTCAGCAGCATCCATTCGCGGCCGGAGGATGTCCGCAGCAGCGTAGAGATACCGTTCGAGTTTAGCGAGAGAAAGTTTGGGCATGCTTCAATTATTCCTGGTTAAAAAAATTCTTAGCACGACTGCCGTTATTTTCATAAGGTGCTTTGGTTTTGGTATGAGTTTATCAGATTGGGATAAAAAATCAATGGAGAGATAGTTCTAACTCAATCTTTGGAGTGAATACCCCTTTTCTTTCAATCCCTTTTCGATCTTGCGGATGTGTTCTGGACTCCGGGTCTCCAAAACTAAGATGACCTTTGAGTATCCAAAGGGAATATCTTTGGCTGCCCTTTCGTGGATGATGTGAAGAATGTTGGCTTTGTATTGAGCGACGAGGCTGGAGAGCTTTGCAAGTGCGCCTGGGGCATCTCTCAAGAGGACTCCAAAACGAACGACCCTTCCTGTCTGAGAAAGTCCTTTCTCAATGATCCGATCGAGGAGGTGGACATCAATATTTCCACCGCTAATGACCAAAACGACTTTCCTCCCCTCTATCCCTCCTCTCTTCGATAATAAGGCGGCCAAAGGAGTCGCTCCTGCACCTTCTGCCACCACACGTTTCCTCTCCATCAACATGAGAATGGCTGAGGCGATCTCATCCTCCCGAACCGTGATGATTTCGTCCACCTTCTTTTGAATGATAGGAAAGGTCTTTTCTCCAATCCTTCCGATGGCAATCCCATCGGCCAGTGTAGGCTTGACCTTCACCTCCACGAGTTCCTTTCTTTTCCAAGAATGGAATGCGGATGGAGCGTGAGCGGCCTGAACTCCGATGATCTTGACCTTAGGTCTTCTCTTTTTCACAATCGTGGCGATTCCCGAGATCAAACCTCCACCACCAATCGGGACCACAATCGCTTCAACCCCTGGAACCTCCTCCAAGATTTCGAGGCCGATCGTACCCTGTCCGGCAATCACCTGTTCATCGTCAAAGGGGTGGATAAAATATTTTCCTTCCTCCTCCAGCTTTCTTGCATGACTGAGGGAATCAGCCATATCTTGGCCAAAGAGGATGACCTCCCCGCCGTAAGATCGAGTGGCCATCTGTTTCGCAATAGAGGCTCCTTCCGGCATCACAATGGTTGACTGGATTCCTAAGAGAGAGGAGGCAAAGGCAACTCCCTGAGCATGGTTTCCAGCAGAGGCGGCCACGACCCCTCTTTTTCGCATCGAATGACTCAATTGGGATAATTTATAGTAGGCTCCTCTGATTTTGAAGGAACCGGTCTTCTGAAGGTTTTCAAGTTTGAGAAAGACCTCCTTGCCCGTGAGCTTTGAAATAGTATCTGAATAGAGCATCGGGGTTCGAAGGATGACTTTTCGGACTCTATTTCGTGCTAATTCGATCTCTTCCCACAGTTTCAATTTCATGCATTTCCTTTCTTAATAGGCTGATCCGAGGCATTCCTGAAACAGGGTTTTGATCCACCCACACCTCACATCCATAAACTGTTTCAATCGTCTCCTTGGTGATGACCTCTTGAGGAGTACCCATTTTATAGATTCTCCCTTCTCGGAGAAGGATGAGCCGATCACAAAACTCAGAAGCAAGGTTCATATCGTGAGTAGCCATGACGATGGTAAGACCCCTCTCCCGATTGAGGGAGAGAATGAGATCTAAGAATTCGATCTGGTGGTGGATATCCAAGTTGGCTGTAGGCTCGTCCAGAAGAATCACTTCCGGTTCCTGAGCTAAGGCCCTGGCGATAAAGACTCTCTTCCTTTCTCCACCCGAGAGTTCATCTATAGGGCGTTCAGAAAAGTTTAGGATCTCTGTCCATTCCATCGCCTTTTTTGCGATCTCCAAATCCCTTTCGCTTTCGAACATCAGATAACCCAGGTAAGGAGACCTTCCCATTAAGACGATCTCTATCACGCGGAAAGGTAAGAGAGGATAGGTTTCTTGAGCCACTACAGCAATCCTCTTGGCAACATCCGTCCGAGTCATTTTTTTTAAAGGGCTAAGTTCAAAGAGGACTTCTCCCTGTTGAGGTGAGAAGAGGCGGTAGAGGATTTTCAGGAGGGTGGTCTTTCCAGATCCATTGGGACCAATCACTCCGATAAATTCCCCTTTACCGACTTGAAAAGTGATATCTTGGAGGACCCAGTCTTTTTGATAACGGAAGGAGACCGAATGGACATCAATCATAATGTTTTCAATACCTTTCTTGTCCTTAAGAGATAGAGGAAGAAGGGACCTCCAAAGGCGGCAGTGATCACGCCCACCGGCAACTCAGTGGGCGCAAGTAGAGTCCTGGCGAATGTGTCTGAGGCGATGAGAAAGGAGGCACCGATCAATGCTGCTGAAGGGAGGAGGAGGCGATGATCGGGTCCAAAGATTAATCGAACCGAATGGGGAACAATCAGACCCACAAAGCCAATCAGACCACACACCGAAACAGAAGCGGCCGTAATCAAAGAAGCCAAGAGATAGGAGAGCAGTTTCAATCGCTCCACGTCCACCCCCATTTGGAGAGCACTCTCTTCCCCGGAAAGAATCAGATTTAACTGGCGAGCCCGAAGGTAGAGAAAGATAAACCCAAAAAAGATATAAGGGAAGATCATGAGGATCGCCTGGGGGTTGGAAAAACTGAAGTCTCCCATCAGCCAGAAAACGATGGTATGGAGTTCTTCCTTCTGGGAGATTGAGATAAAAAACATGATGAGGGCAGAGAGAGAGGAACCAATGATGACCCCGGCAAGCAGAAGGGTATTGGGATGGATCTTTCCATCCTGCCTACTGAAGTGGAAGACAATGGCGATGGTCAGAAGGGCTCCGATGAAAGAAGCCAGAGGGAGGCCAATGGAAAGGGTGCTCAATCCCATCAGGATGGCGACGATCGCTCCCACGGCTGCACCGCTGGAGACTCCAAGAATATAGGGATCGGCCAGAGGATTTCTCAAGAGGGCCTGAAAGATAGCTCCTGAAACAGAAAGCCCTGCTCCCACCAGGCCTGCTAATAAGGCCCTTGGAACCCTGAGAGAGAGAATGATTGCCCGCTCTGTGTCGGTCCCAGTTCCCTTTAAACCCAGAATCGATTGGATGAAGATGGTGATCGAACGAAGGAGGCCAACCTTCACACTTCCCACTGTGATGGAGAAGAGGATAACGAGGCCCAAAAGAATGGTGAGCAAGATCGAGATACTCATGACCTTTTTTCGAGTAAGAATCTTCATTTAAATCTCATTGAAAATTGTAAAATGATCAATTAGCAATTCACGTTGATAATTTTGCAATGTTAATTTTGCATTATTTTTTTAAATCTTTCTGGGTGAAGTATCCGAGCCATTTCCTCTAACCCGTCAATAATTCTTGGTGAGGGCCGATCAATCAGATCGGAGTCAATGAGGTGGACGCGGCCATTTTGAACTGCAGGGATCATCTTCCAACGGGACCATTCCTGAAGGACTCTCTGATAATCTCCCCTGGGGTTCATCGAGCTGATAAGGATCACCTCTGGGGATCTTTTCAAAATCTCCTCCATCCCCCATCGAGGATACATCTCTTTCTCTTTTTCTGCAATATTTACACCACCAGCCAGAGTGATGAGATCGTCTGCAAAACTCCCTTTTCCTACAGTAATCATCGGAGCCTCTCCGATCTGGAGGAGAACCTTTGGCCGAGAAAGGTCTTGGGTGAGTTCGATCACTCTCTGGCTCCTCTGTTTCATGACTTGAATGATTCCCTTCGCCTCTTTTTCCCGTCCCACAACCTGACCGAGATGACCAATGCTTTTGAGGACGTCACTAAAATTCTTCGGAAAGATCACATAGGTCGGAAACCCTAATTTTTCCAGGCGCTCCACCATCTCCCTTGTATTTCCAGCTCCGGTAGCGATGATAAGGTCGGGCTTGAGAGAGATGATCCTTTCAAAATCGAGGCTGATATAACTTCCTACTTGGACCTTGGTCTTGGCCTTTTCAGGAAAGTTGCAGTGGATGGAGACGCCAGCGATCTCTTTATCGAGGCCGAGGCTGAATAGAATTTCGGTGATATTGGGCGCTAAGGAGACGATCCTTTGGGGAGGAAATGAAACAGCCACCTCCCTGTTTACTTCGTCTACAAACTTTAGTGAGGTAGAATGAGAAACGGTTGCCCAAAGAAGAGTGGATATCGAAAGTATCGTCATTGCGAGCGTAAGCGAAGGAATCTCTTTTTTGGGATTGCCTCGGGACTTCACTCCTCGCAATGACGTTCTAATTATCCTCCATATATTATGGGCACGTCGTATTTCCATTGAAGTCCGAATTTGATCGGAATAATCACCCAACAGGGAATTGATCCATCCCCTTGATTGGCAGAAATAAATTTCCATTGGCAGGAACTTTTACCCCGTTAGAAAGCCCCGCTATTTACCCCGTTGGATAGTAAACATCCTACGGGGTTCATGGCGGGGATGATATGGATAAAATTTCAACTCTCAAAGTTCTCATTTTATGCCAAATTCGATTTTTCATATCCTCACCAATAAAAAACCCAGTCTTCATGAGAAAGACCGGGTTTTTATACGCTACCCTTCACAGCCTTCCACCGAAGACCTATTGTGAAGCGCATTCAGGCGGGTGTTCTGACTTTCGGATCATCCTACTTTGGCCTGAAGTCTTAAAGACTTCAGGCATCCTTGCCCCTTCCCACCCTGATCCTTCGACCCTTCGATACACTCAGGGCTCAGGACGAAAGGTAGTGGCTCTGGCAGGTTTCGTCCCCGATTACAGCGGCGTGGCCATCCCCGATTCCCACGGGATTCCCCTTTTGGCAATCAGCCACCTGAATACGTATTCAAATTTGTTTCTTAATACCACAATCTTAAAGTGGATGTCAAATTGAATCATTCATTCGAAGTAGTTTTTCAACTGGAAGCAAAGGTAAAAGAGTTGGAAGGAAAAGCGGGGAGCTTTCTGCCAATTCGTAAATGCGGACTGCGGAGTCCGGAATGGATGTCAGAAGATCATTTGAGTTGGCAGTTTAGAGTTCGGTGTTTTAAGTTCGGAGTAACCTCAAATTGCAGATTAGTCCATTTAGTGGTTCAGGTTTAAGGTTTTAACTTGAAACTTTCAACGCGCAACTCGAACCCTGGATCTTCCGAATTCCGCAATCCCTGCCTGCGGCAGGCAGGCGCATTCATTTATCGAGGATTTCCCTCACTATAAAAGCTTAACCTCCTTTCAAATAGGTAAAAACCTCCTAAACACTATTCTTATCATCGGCAAAATCAGGGTAAAGCTTTTTCATACAATCCGGACAAATCCCATGACTGAATTCTGCTTCGGAATGGTCTCGGATATAACTTTCAATCTGATTCCAGTAACCTTTGTCATCCCTGATCTTCTTGCAGGATGCGCAAATGGGCAGTAATCCACTCAATTGTTTAACTTCGGTAAGAGCCTTCTGAAGTTTGAGGATAAGTTGTTCTCTATCTTCCAACGCTCGTTTCCGTTCAATAAAAAGCTGAGCATTGGCAATAGCACCGGCAATCTGATTGGCCACTCTTTCAGCCAGCCTTACATCCTTATCCATATAGGCATGGGGTTTAAGAG
>Ga0315282_10009854_pt1 | contig 15118 bp, 15 predicted proteins | sample YL17G07_20_MG_FD_203693 | JGI IMG/M metagenome (GOLD analysis project Ga0315282, IMG submission 203693) | Sediment microbial communities from Yellowstone Lake, YNP, Wyoming, USA - YL17G07_20 | ecosystem: Environmental > Aquatic > Freshwater > Lake > Sediment | place: USA: Wyoming | collected... | reverse complement strand
CTGGTGATGGTCGTTATCATGGTCATAATATAGACCATTTTAGAGACCTATACAAGTCTACTGAACGACGAACGGCGCGCAGGTGGAGACGCCGGCGCCAACGATGTCGTAGCCGGTGGAAGGCATGTAGCTCGTGAGCTGGCCGCCGGAGAGCTTGTAGACCGTGGTGTTCCCGTTCGGCCCGTGGAAGAGGTAGTAGTCCCCTCCCCAGTGCGCGAACGCGAACGCCGCGTTCCCGGCCAGATTGGGGAAGGATTGCGTATTCGATTCCTGGCCCGTGGCCTTGTCGATCTGCGACACATGAGGCGGCGTGGTCCACGCGAAAAAGCCCCACAGCTCGCCGTTGGAGTTGCCGGTCATCTCCGCGGTCCCGGAGAGCGGCCCGATCACGGTCACCTTCCAGGTCTGGATGTCGATCCACGCGAGCCTCGCCGGCGAGGTGTTGCTGCCGATGTAGAGCTTCTCCGCTTTCGTGTTCGGGCCGTCGGTCGCGAACCCCATGCCGAACGTGTTCCCGTTGACCGCGTTGCACGCGAACGCCGTCTTCCCGATGCAGGACGCATCATGGATATCCACGGCGTTGATCCCCACGCACGAGGAGGCGCCGTCCCAGTAGAGCACGTAGGCCACTTCGTCCCTGGACACGGACATGGAGAAGGGCTGTCCGCCTCCCGGGCACTGGATCACCCCCACGGTCTTGAACTGCTTGTCCGGAGGGTGGAAGCTGTAAAGGGTGTTGCTGCTGCCCACGAGATAGACCAGCTTGGCCTCCTCGCTGCAGTCGTCGTTGCTCTGGCCCGAATCCCCATCCGCGTCCGTGTCGCCGTCCGCATCCCCTGCGCCTGTCCCTGAATCCGCCCCGGCGTCGTCCCCTTCCCCGCCCCGCCTGTTGTCCCCGCCGCACCCGTTCGCGAAGGTCAGAAGCAGTCCGAGCAGCACCGTCATGGCCATAAACATTCTTTTCATGTCTCTCTCCCTTCAGGCCGGATGCTTCCTGAGCCACATGTTGTAGAGCCACATGCTGATCGCCGATACGAAGCCGATGCCCATGAGCAGGAGCCACCCCGCGGCATTGGCCGAGGGGTCCAGATCGAGCAGGCCGTCCGGCCGCTTGACCGCGCCGCGGCACATGATCTCGTTGAAGATGGCTGCGCCCGCCGGCCCTCCGATGAGGGCGCCGATGGCCATGGGCAGGTTCGCGTAGCCCAGGAAGAGCCCCTCCTGCCCCTTGGGCGAGAGCGCGCCGATGTACTCGTACGTGCGCGCCGCGCTGAAGAGCTCGCCGAATGCGATGAGCACCACCGTGAGCGTGATGAAGATGGATCCGAGCGGGATCCAGGCGTCGATGGGGACGGAACGGACGCCGCCGGCCATGAAGACCGGCACCAGGTTGATGATCATGGAGAACCCGATGATCAGGGTGCCGACGATGATCGAGCGGATGGGCTTCATCCTGCCGAAGAGCCAGGTGATGAGCAGCTGGCAGCACACGATGGTGATGGGATTGGCCATGGTGATGAGATCCACGGCCGGGTCGGTCTCGACCACCTTCTTCAGGTAGAGCGGCAGCACGTTGTAGACCTGCGCGTAGAGGAAGAAGAACCCGCTCGACACGATGAGGAAGAGCATGAACCGCACGTTCCCGAGCACGAGCACCATGTCGGCCAGCTTGCGTCCCACCGTCTTCGTCGGCCGGTCGTCCCTCGCGCAGCCCGGATCCTTCTCCGTGTCCCGGTAGAGGAGGAGCACCACGAAAAAGGCCACGGCCGCGCTCGCCATGGCCACGGCGAAGATGAACGAGAGGTCGTACTGCTTGCGCACCACGTAGCTCGTGAGACGGCCGATCACGGAGCCGATGTTGATCACCATGTAGAAGATGCCGAAGCCCAGGGTGGCCCGGCCGATGGGCGCGGCGGTCTTCTGCACCGTGCCGGAGATGCACGGCTTGATGACCGAGCCCCCCATGCCGATGAGCACGATGGCGGCAAGCACGGGCCCGACCACGTTCATGCCGGCCGTGACCCCGCTCTCCACGGTCCTGGCCATGATCGCTCCGCCGAACCAGACCGGATAGCCCATCAGGAAGTAGCCGGCGGCGAGCAGAACGAAGGCGACGAGCAGCGACTTGCGGAAGCCCACGATGTCCGCGATCGTGCCGGAGAGTATCGGCAGGAAGTAGACGAGCGTCCAGAGGAAGCCGTTCAGCGTGCTCGGCCAGTAGTCTCCCAGGCCGAGCTGGCCCAGGTAGAGCACGACGAAGCTGGCCATGGCGTAGTAGGCGCCGCGCTCGAAAAGCTCGGTGAGGTTCGCGGTCCAGAACGTGCGCGGGAACGTGGCGCGAGCGGATGCGGTCTCGGTCATGTGCTCCTGCCTTCGGTTGTGGCGGTGAAATAGGGCTCCCCGATGCCCGGACGGGCCTCGATCCTGCCGCGGCTCACCATGGACCGGACCGCCTCCTCGATCACTTGCCGGTCGAGGACGAGCGAGGTCGCCAGGTCCGGGATGGTGCAGGGTCTTCTGGCCAGCAGGGCCAGGATTCGCGCCTCGATGCGCTCCACGGCCGTCTGCCGGTCGTACGATTCGCGCCACGATCCGGGAAACGACGCGATGATCCCGGCCCTGGGCCCGAAGATGCCACAGGCCTGCTCGAGCAAGGGCTCGTCGCACGGCCCGACGGCCTTGTTCCATCCCGGCCTGATGGGCGTATTCACGTCGATCTTGGAGCAGGCCATGCGATCGAGAAGCCGACGGAAGGCTTCGAGCTGCTCCGTGGACGTGTTGATGCCGTCCACGAGCATCACCTCGAGCCTGCACTCTCCCTGGTATCGTGCGCAGAACCGCTCCAGTCCATGGACCATGCGGTCGAACGTCACGTCCGCTGAAGGCCGGTTGATCGCGAGAAAGGTCTTCTCGTCAGGCGCGTCGAGGGACGGCGCCACGATGTCAGCGAGGAGCGCGGCCCCGACCACGTCCTCGTCGTGAAATAGGCTTCCGTTCGTGATGAGCAGGACCGGCTTGTGCGCAAGGCGCTTCAGCTCCGTGATGAGGGGCCCCAGCGATCGGTACAGGGTCGGCTCGCCGCTCCCGGCCAGGGTGATCACATCCGGTTCCGGGCCCTGCTCTAGCGCCTCTTTGACCTGGCGCAGGATATTCTCGAGAGAAAAGAAATCGCGGCGCTTTGCAGTCAGCTCCTCGGTCTCGCCCACCTGGCAGTAGACGCAGTTGTACGAGCAGACCTTGCCCGGCAGGAGGTCCACGCCGAGCGACAGGCCGAACCTTCTTGAAGCCACCGGACCGTATATGCAGGTGCGTTCCATCTGTCCGTCATTGTTATGACGCGTTTCATCGCCCGATTCAACCCTCACTGAGGTTCACGGCGGCTACTGCGCCACCTTCAGCACGCAAATGTCGTATCCGCCGGAGAAGGCGTGAAGCGGAGGCTCGCCTGAGCGACCGTTCCAACCCAGGTCCTCCGGTTCCAATCACCTTTGATCGGTTTCCCTGCAACCTTTGCCCCCGTTCCCCCGATATCTTCTCCGGAGGTACCACCATGGCCCGAAAACCGAGATTCTGGTCCCCGGACTACCCCTACGAGCTCACCCTCCGTACCGAGCACCGCATGTTCCTCCTCAAACCCGACCCTGACACCCATAATATCCTCGGCTCCTGCCTCGGTCGAGCACTAAAGAAATACCCTGTCAAACTCCACGCTTTCTTCTCCAACATCAACCACTTCCACTGCATCTTCTCCCTCGCTCCAGACCAGGTCCAGAACGCCTCCCTCTTCCTTCGCTACCTCCACGGTCAGACCGGCAAGCAGCTCAATATCCACTACAAACGCACGGGCCGCGTCTGGTCCTCTCGAGGCCACGTCATCCCCATCGTGGACCAAGACGCCCTCCTCACCCAGCTCCTCTACGCCGCCACCAACGTGGTCAAGGACGGGCTCGTCGCCAAGGTCTCCCACTGGCCCGGATTCTCCACCCTCGACCAGCTCGCGTCAGGAGCCAGGCAGACCTTCTCCTACCTGGACCGGACCGCTTGGTGGCAGGCCGGAGGATGGTGGAGAAGGATCCCGAAGGAGAATTTCATCAGGACGGTCGATGTGGTGATCTCTCCGCTCCCTGGCTGGGAGCACCTGGCGCCGCACGAGCAGCAATCCCTGTTCCGTCGCATGGTCCGGGACCAGGAGAAGGAGTTTGCCGAGATCCGGGAGCGGGAAGGCCGGCCGGTCCTGGGCAAGGCCGGTCTGATGCAGGTCGAGCACCTCGCAACCCCCCAGTCTCCGAAGAAGCCCACTCCCATACCCAAGTGCCACGCGAGCAGCAAGGAGAGTCGCGACGCGTTCATCAAAGATGTCCTGAAGCCCTTCTGGGACAGTTACCGGGAGGCGTCGGGCCGGTTCCGGTCCGGAAACTATACTGCGGAGTTCCCGCTCGGCAGCATCCCGCCGCCCATCCCCACGGTCCGGGCTGTCCAGAGGCTATGACCTCGGAGCCCCCCTCCCGTTTTCCTCTGATTCCGTCTTGCTCCGTGAACCCGGCTGGAGGGATCTGTCCTCGCGTGGGATCTTCCTCCATTTCCACCTGATTTTCTCAACAGGATCTCGAGAAAAACCTCCACATTTTCTCGGAGAGATCGCCTCCGTCTAGCTCTCCAGCTATTCTCTCCCTATTTTTTTCAACGGATCTACTGGGATGCCTACAAATGATTGGCACCGATTGTTTGGGAAAATTTAAATATACAGCTTGTCCTTGTCGATTTCCCGGAGGATCAGGAGCTCGTCCTTTTCCGGAGGCTGGATTTGCTCGATGGAGGGAGCGAGCAGGAGCTCGAAGCCGGTCTCGTCTAGGACCTTCTTGGCCGTGATGCCCGGGCTCGTGGCCACAAGGCGCATGCGGAGCGACCCGGGCTCGTAGTCCATGATGCCCAGGTCAGAGACCACCCGGTACGGCCCGGTGCCGGCCGGCAGCCCTACCCGCTCCCTTGCGCCCGGCCCGTCCAGATACCCGGGCGTGGTCACGAAGTCGCACTTGGGCACGAACCGCTGCCTGCCGTGCCGCATGATCGCAATGGTGCGCCAGCAGAGCGACCCCACGTCGTTTGCGCCGCCGGAGCCGGGCAGCCTCACCTTGGGTTTTGCATGCGGCCCGATCACGGTCGAGTTCAGGTTGCCGTACGGATCGATCTGCGCGCCGCCCAGGAATCCGTACTCGATGCACCCGCGCTGCGCGGTCTCCATGATGTCGGCCATCCACGACGCCGAAATGGCCTGATGATACGTATGCCGATCCCCCACCTGGCGCGGCAGGGTCTCGAGGATCGCGCCCGTGCCCCCGAACTCGAAGATCGGAATGAGGCCCGGAGCGTGCCGCCGCTGCGCCACCATCACGGCCAGCATGGGGATGCCGGTCCCCACGAACGCCGTGGTGTTGTCCTCGATGAGGCGCGAAGCCATGCAGATGAGAAGCTCGGTGGGATTGTAGTTTATGGCCATCGTCATTCGTCGTCCTTCAACCGCAGGCGCTCGAGCCGGTCGCGGCCCACCAGGTCCAGATAGGCGTCGTGTCCCGACACGCCATACACGTACTTCTTCATGAAGGCCTCGGTCCCCTCCTCGGTCTTGGCCGACTCGAGGAAACCCATGTAGACCTCGTCGTCCCGGTCGTAGGCGCGCGGCATCTCGCCCGGGTGGGACCCGAACGGCGCCTCGACCACGGCGTCCACGAGGTAGCCCGGGATGACGGTCCGCTCGGGCCAGGCACGGACCTTCTTCTCATCCACGATGGTCTCGGTCGAAACCACGACCCGCTTCGCGGCCCGGCTGATCTCGTGGGCGAAGCCCAACGCGCCGTCGATCTGGCAGTTGCCGAGCCGATCGGCCCGGCTCACGTGGATGAGCACCACGTCCAGAATCACGGCCGGCACCAGGGTCACGATCTCGCTGCTGAACGGGCACGTCACCGTGACCGCAGGACCGTACTTGAAGGTGTCGGTCCCGGCCAGGACCTTGCACGGCAGGAAGGGAACGCCCATGGACGCGGCCTTCAGGGCCCAGGTCATGGAGGCGTTGGACCACTCCACCACCTCCTCGGCCACCCGGCCCTGCTCCACGGCCCGCCGCATGATGGGCGACACGCCGTACACCTCGTGGCCCACATAGGTGACGTTCATGGAGCGGACCCGGATGCGCCGGCACGCGAGCAGAAGGTCCAGGTCGTGAACTCCCGTGCCCACGAGCCGCATGTCCTTGCGCCCCTGGCGGCAGAGCTCGCGGACGAGCGACATGGGCGCGCGCACCGTGCCGTAGAGCTCGGTGGCGAGGAAATCGCCGTCCTTCACGAACCGCTCGATCGCGTCCCGCTCGGATGCGACCTTGTCGACGAGCTTCTTTGGCTTCTCACGGTTCCAGGTCCGGAAGTGCTCGATGCCGACGGTCCAGCCGATCTTGCCCGCTCCCCGCTCAATGACCTCGAGCGCGGCCTTCCTTGCCATGGCTCCTCCTTGGGCTAGTAATAGCGGATCTCGAGACTCATGCCGACGAGATCGATGTCCGGGTCGTCGAACAGGAACAGGTGCTCGTAATCGAGGCCCAGACCGCCGGCCCAGTTCGCATCGAAGAAGACCTCGTACCCGACCCCGACCTTGGGCGCCGCGGTCATGACGTCGAGTTTTCCCGCGTGGAGCCAGCCGAAGTCGGCGCCGGCGCGGACATAGAGCCCCTCCCACACGAAGTAGGCGGCCCGCGGCCCTCCGAGCAGGGTCACGGCGCCGTCGCCCACGGAGAGGTAGAGGCAGTTGACGTCCACCTCGATGGTGAAGTCCTGCGTGGCCCCTCCGCCGAGCATGAAGCCGCCCCCGGCCCCGAACCCGGCGTCGCCGTTCGAGATCGCGACCCCGCCCTGGCCGCCCAGGCCGAAGAAGAAGCCCGTGCGATCCTGGTAGGCGTCGAGCGCCTCGGCTCCTGACGCGAACGCCAGCACGAGGAGAGCCGCCAAAACCCCTCCGACGATTCTTGTTTTTCTCATGGATGGTCTCCTTGTCTATCTCAGGGCCGACACCGGCAGCACCACGAACCCGCCGGCCGGGATGTCGACCTCCTTCGTAATGGTTTTGACGCCGCCCCTGCCCGATAAAGTCACGGTGATCCGGTGCGTTCCGGGGGGCAGCTCGTGCCTCGAGATCAGGATCCTCGCGGGCAGCGTCGCCCAGTTCCGCGTGTCCGGGGTGTCGGCCGCGGTCATGGCCCCCTCGACCGCAAGGCTGATGAGGAGCGAGCCGACCCCGCCTGCGCCGGCCCCCTTGCCTGCGGCCTCGGTCCCCTCGGCGATCAGGGCCCTCGCAATCATGCGGACAATGGCCGCCACCATGACGGTTCCCTTGATCGACTCCCACGCCGCCTTGACCTTCTGGGCCACCTCCAGCCCCGTCTCGGTCCGGACCGGCGTGCCGTCTACCGCCACCTCGGCGTTGTCATAGGCGTGCGGGGTGTCCTTGAGCACCGGGAAGTTGATCCACATGAGGAGCCCCTTGGCCGCGAGCCGGCCCGCCTGGGCCCGCTGGCTCGACGACAAACCAGGGCCGTAGATCACCGCGCCCGCAATCACGAGCGCGGCGCCGATGGGGATCCGCATGGCCTCCTTGTGCGGCACGAGCCCGACCTCCGGGATCACGAGCAGGGTCCCGGTGGCCGGCCTGGCCCCTGCCGACGCCGCCTGCACCGGCCCGCCGGTCTTCTGGAGCACGGTCTCGATCCGGTCGGTGCGGTAGCTCACCTGATTCGCGAGTCGCGCAACCGGCACATGGAGCGAGGGGTAGTCCTCGTGGGCCAGGGCCTCGTCGTAGTAGCGGATCGCCTCATCGGGCCTCCCGGACATCTCGAACGTGAACCCGGCGAGGTAGCTTCCCAGGCCGAGCAGCGCCTTCTGCTCGCTCTCTTCGTTCTTCAGGTACTCCTGCATGGTCGTGAGCCGCCGCGCCTCGACCCTCGCGTCCTCGAGGTTGCCCCGCGCCAGGTAGTTCATCATGTTCATGGTGTTGAGGAGCAGTTTCTCGTACGCGGGCGCCTTGTACACGGTGGCGGTGTCCGAAAAGAGCCACTTGCCGATATCGCCGGCCGTGTCGTTCTGCAGGTCCAGGAGCTCGAGATGCTTCTCGGCGACCTGCAAGTCGCGGCTGGACCCGGGGTAGTCCGCGAGCCCGTGCAGGATCGTGCCCCGCTCGAGCAGAAGGAGCGAGGTCTCCTCCTTGATCTTCAGGGGGATGTCCTGATCCGTGGGGACGTCGAGCGCGTCGTCGACCTTCTCGAGCCCATCCTGGGGACGGCCGGCCGAGAGCGCGTTCCGGATCGGCTCGGTGGTGGCCGCGTAGCCGCCGCATGCGGACAGGGGCAGCACCATCAGGGCGCCGAGCGCGAATGCGACTATGAATTCATTCCGTCTCATCGATTAATAAATTGGACCGCAGGCAATCCTTACAGCACGCCCTTGGTGATCGCCGCCTTGTTCTGCCAACGCACCAGCCCGGTCTCCACGTCGATCACCTGCATGAAGAGGTAATACTGCACGCGCTTCTCGTCCTCGGTCCGCTCGGACGTGCTGTAGACCTTGCCTGTCACGAAGAACTTGGCGCCGAGCTGCCGGCCGTAGCTCGCGGCCTGGCCCTGGTCGAACGCGCCTCCCTGCTGCTTGCGCACCTCCTGGATGAGCTGGTCCTGCTTCTCCCGCGACACCACCTGGGCGATGCCGCCGTTCACCATGCGGGTCTCGATGTCCGACAGGAGCGCGTCGAGCTCGTTCGAGATGTGCTCGCTCGTCTCGTTGTTGATGGGGAAGATCGCCACGATGGGGGGCGGGGACTGGGTCTTCCACTCGGCCACCACGGCCGAGGCGGTCAAGGACTTCATGTTCTCGTCGAGGAGCTTCTCGAGGTCCTTCTTGTCGAGCCCGGTACTCATGGCGTACTCGTCGAGCTTCGGCTCCTCGCTTCCCCGCACATAGGTGGGCCCGCATGCCGCGAGCGCCAGAACCACGATCAACAGTCCGAAGATTCTCATGGCATTCACCTCCCTGTGTGACTCCGAATCGTTTGCATCCAACCGCCCGAAGGCGGTCCGATCATAACCATCCGGCCGTGGATACGGAAGCAAAATTCTCAAGCGTTGTCCATGGTCGAGGAAATCACTTGGGGTCGAAGAGGTCCTTGGCGTAGCCGGTGAGCTCTGTGTAGCCCACGCCCGTGACCGGCGTGGCGCCGCGGGTGCCGGTAATCGTGGTGGCCCCTTCCCAGTAGTTCTGCTCGAGGTTGTGCATCTCCTGGTCGTCCACGCCGACGAGGATGCTGAGATCCCAGTCGCCTTCGACGATCGGGATGTCCCAGTCGAGCGGGTAGATCCCGTTCGTGTACGGGCTCGTCCATGTGCGATGCGAGGTCACGGTGAAGGAATCGAGCCCGTCGAACGTGACCTGATTGCCGTCGGGATCCATGATCGTGCCGGCTTGCGTGACGAGCACGTTCTGCCAGTTGCGGAACCGGAAGAGCATGATCTCGTAATTGTCGTCGAGCTGCATGCTCCACCAGTCCCACCCCTTGAACTCCGTAAGCGGGTCGAACGGTCCCCACTGGTGGTCCATCCAGGCGATGCCCGAGACCGGGTGCACCACGCCGCTCGGGCCCTTGATGGCGCCCGCGGCCTTGAGCCGCGTGTACGAGTAGTACCAGCTCGTGCCGCCCGCGTTGCTCATGGGGATGTAGCCGCCGTCGCCGTGGAGCGCGGGCCGCTTTTGCGGATCGACCTTGAGGTCGATGGTCCAGGGCGCCCCCTTGTTGTCCTTCTCCTTGCCCTTGGCGATCGCGCCCTGGAAGCGGTCGTGCCCCAGGCCGCCGAGCTCGAAGCGGCAGGAGCCCACGCCGAGCACGATCGGCGACGAGGTCCAGACGTCGGGCAGCGGGGTGACCTCGTCGGTGTGGTAGTGGACGCCAGCCGTGGCGTCGAGCACGGCGACATGGCACATGTACCCTTTGAACACGGATAAATTATACTTGAAGATCGTGACCTCGAACCCGTACTTCTGGTCTCCGTCGGCCACGTGGCCCGTGTAGTACCACCACTCGGTCTTGCAATCGTGCGGAGCCGCGTCCTTGGGCAGATGGACCCGCGACGTCGCGCACGCTCCGTAGTTGCAGAAGGTTCCGGCGCCGCAGGGGGTATGCGTCTCCTGGCCGTTCTCGCAGGTCACCACCACCTCCCCCTCGCAGCGGGGCTCTTGCTGGGTGCACGCGCCGGCATCGGCCGTGGCGTCCCCTGCGGCCCCGGAATCGGCCGAGGCGTCCCCGGCTGTCCCGGAGTCGCCGGGCTCGGTGTCGTGATGGCCTGCCTTGTGGCTTTGATTGCCCGCGTCCGCGGAATCCTGGCTCCCTTCGCCGCATGCGGCGAGCACGAGCACAATCAATAAAGGGATGAAAATCGAGAACAGCTTCATGATAGAAAATCCTTCTTCAAAATGATTTTATGATATTTTATAAATACTGGAAACAAAAAGGCCAATTAAAGAACGAGGTTGAGCGGTGCGTGCTTGGCGATCTGCAGGAAATGCTTGTCGAGCGTGAGAACGGCCAGACCCTGGTTGATGGCGGCCTGGGCCAACACCAGGTCCACGGTCGGAATGGTCAGCCCACTGGCAGCCAGGCCGTGACCCAATCGGCCGGCCTCGAGGAAGGTCCTGCGGTCGATGTCGATCCATCGAACGATGGAAAAGAGATCGTCCAGGGCGCGCTGTTCCTTTGCTTGCCGGGCTCCGCGGAGAAGCTCAGCCGCCACGAGGCCCGTGATGACAGCGCCTTCGTTCTCGAGAAGCACCCGCACCACGTCCGCGGCCGGCCCTTCTCCGTCCCTGAAAAGCTGAATCCACGCCGAGGTGTCCACCAGGATCTCATCGGCCATCGCGAATCCTCTGCATCTCCCGGTCCTCGGCGAACCGGAGCTTTCCTGCCAGCCCGAGAAGCCGCTCCGCCTTTTTCTTCCGGATCAGCTCCTCAAGCGCCAGGATCACGGTCCGGCTCATGATACGGCTGTTGCAAACCAGCATCGCCTCGTGGATCAGTGTGTCGGGGATATTGATCGAGGTCTTCATAGTATATCCTTCCTTTCATATTTATTATATACATTTCTTATAAATATGTATATCTTTTTATCCAGCGCCAGTATTTACCCAAAGTACTCCAGGTCGGCGAGGGCCAGGGCCTGCTTGAGATCGTCGTGGCCGTGAAGCCGGTCGAGGTTCTTCCGGATGCGCGCGAGCGAGCCCTCCACGTAGGGCAGGAACGACGGGTTCTTCTTCACCCGGTCGATGAACACGAATCGCCCCGTGTCCTTGCACTTCCGGTGCACGGACACGAGATGCAGCTCCTGCCGCACTTGGGCCGGATCCGGACCGCGAAGCGACGCGTACCGGTCCGCCATCCTGTCCTGGATCTCGGTCGGCACGTCCACGTACGAGTCGTTGAGGAGCGACGCGAGGTCGTAGATCCGGGGACCCGTAAGCGCGTCCTGGAAATCGATGACCGCGAGGCTTTCCGCGCCAGGCTCGTCTCCGAGCACCATGAGATTCCGCGACTGGTAGTCGCGGTGAACGAAGCCCGAGGGCAGCGAAGCGATCTCCTCGGTCAAGGCATCGAACGCGTGGTCCAGCCTCTTCCGGATCGCAGGATCGAGCGGCCTTCCCTGCCGGGACTCGAGGCCGTACTCGCTGAAGTGCTCCAGCTCCCAGCGGAGCATGCCGGCATCGAAGCGTCTGGAGCCGATGAGACCGTCCCCGGGCATGGGCGTCATGGCCTCGTGCATGCGGGCGGCGAAGTCGGTGGCCGCTTCGTACCAACGGGTCACGGTCTCAAGATCGGCATGGGATACGATGGACCCCAAGGTCCGGTCGCCGAGATCCTCAAGCAGCACGGCGCCGTCGGCCGCGGCATCGAGGTACACGGCCGGCGACCGCACCCCTCTTGCAGTGAGCGAGCGGGCGACGGCCACGAACGGAAGCGCCGTGGGCCTCGGCCCGGACATGATCTCGTCGGACCTGAACGGGTCGTCCGGCAGCTCCATCACCACCACGCTTCTCGGCGAGAACCCCTCGGGCATCACCAGCCGGTGATACCTCCGGCCGGACGCGTCCCCTTTCAGGGTCTTCATCGAGACCGGGTGGCTAGGCCTTCCATAGAATCGTTCCAGGAGCGCGTGGAGGTCCGCTGTCATCGGTTCGACACCTTCGGACGTCCGTCCTTGCGCCGCCAGGTCGCGCCGCGACCGCGGCCGGCCAGCTCCAGATCCGGCTGGCGACGGAGGTCCTTGAGCGCCTGCTGCCTGGAGACCGTGTGATCCAGCGCGTCCAGGTACTCCGCCAGGGTGAACTCCTTGCGCCTTTCGGCAAGCTCCAGGAGAATCCGGCGTCGTGTCCCTGCGTCGTACCGCCCCAGGCTCCGTCTCGTAGCCAAATCGGCCACGGGCCGCTCGGTCCCGATGAGCCCCCAACGCGCGTACGGCGCGAGGTTCCGTCCGAGCCGACGCAAGGCCGTGCGGGACCCGGGGACTTCCCCATCGATGAAGAAACGCTCGGCCGGTTCGACCCGCGACCAGCCGGCCGCAAGATAGTCGGACAGGTATCGGAGCTCCGGATCCGGCCTTGCGAGCTTGATGAACTCAATGACGACCAGAAGCGCCTGAGGCCATCGCATCAAGGCCATCTTCGTCCTCAGCCGGAGCGGGTTCAGATCCGTCCATCGATCCATCATCAGTCGGAAAAGGAGGCCGAGAAGCCTTGCGTCGTATCGTAGCATCTCGCCGGCAAGGACGACTAGGTCTTCCAATCCCCGGGGCGAATAGGGCCACGGCTGCCGGGACCCGAGACCCGGAGCGCCGTATCTCGCAAGCTCGAAGTACAGGCGCTCGAGCTCCCGGGGGCGGGGAGGGTGTTCGAGCAATCCCATGCTCATATCCCCACCTCGTCGCGGAGATCGTCGAAATAATCGGCCGCCCTCTCGGCTCCCGGCACCCGTTTTTGGATGAGCTCCTCGATACGTCGGTCCACGATATCGAGGTTCCGGCAAAGGCGTATCAGCCGAAGAGCGTGGGGGCGGTCCTTGTCGCGGCCGGAAAAGCACTTCATGAGAATCAGATCCTCGGGGCCGAGCGCCGCGACCGAGAGGGATTTCCCCTGGAAAACGGGATGGAGCCTCGTTCCGTAATCGCCGGGAAGCACATGCGTGAACGTCACGAAGTGCGCGTTCAGCCAGTCCGGCGCGATGCCGAGCCGTTCCGCGACCTGCTTGGCCGCCGCGTCCAACTCGTCGATTGGGATTCCCCCTTTGGCCGTGAAGGCGTCCACGTCCAGGGTCGACAGAGGCAGGTCGTAAGCCAGGACCATGGCCGCTCCGCCGCCGATGATGATCCGGGTGGATCGGTCCACATGGCGATCGAGAAGCTCGAAGGCTTCCTCAAGGATCTGCTTCGAAACGGCTCTTGGTTTCCGCATGGTCCTATAATGACATCATATTGACTACTTGTCAAATAGTAATCATTCGAGAACTCGACACCCCTGCGGCCGTCCTTTTTGAAATTTTACGTCGGGATCATGCACTAACGGAATAGAATGTTTCTTCAGGTGGAAGAGATCATGCGCCGCGTCAATATCGTCGTCGTCACACTTTTGGCCTTGCTCCAGGGCTGCTCCCATGCCTACGAGACAGGGAACTGCAGCAGCGCCAACGACTGCCCTGCGGGCTGGTTGTGCGGCCCGGACAGGAAGTGCGTGGATTCCACCGTTGCGGATTGCCCAAAGGACGGATGGCTGGACATCGACGGAGTCTGCCATTTGCCGGCCGACAACGGCACCGACACCGACGCTGACGCGGACGGCGATGCCGACGCGGACGGCGACCTTGACGGCGATACCGACATCGACGCGGACGGCGATGCGGACCCCGAGGCTTTGGCCAGCATCATCGGAGAGCCCTGCACGCCGGACACGAACGGTCCGGCACATTTGCCCGGCACCTGCCAGGACCTCGACGGGTACAGCGACGCCATGCCGGTCTTCTGCTTCGCCTGGCCCGAGCATCCGACCCAGGGCTTCTGCACCATCGACGGCTGCATGACCCGATACACGAACGATGCGGGAACGGACACGTGCCCCGGAGACCTGAACATCTGCTCGGACATCTCTTCCGTCACCCGGGACCCCTCGGACGACGAGAATGGCTATTTCATCTGCACCCGCAGGTGCCACGTGGTCGACCGGGATATCCCGGATACGCAATGCCCCCCGGGTTTCGCCTGCGATCCGTACCGGGGCATCGCCACCAACCACGAGTTCGTTCCCACCTGCGTCATGCCCCGGTGCGACATGGACTGGGACTGCCCCTTGCACACCGGCAAGGACTGCCAGCCGGGCCCCAACGGATCGGGCTGCGACGCCGCCGCCGAGGAAGGTTGCACGCCCACGGGCTTGTTGGATGCCTCGATCGGAGAATGCATCACCAACGGGGTCTGCCATGCGAACGGCGTTTGCGGAAACCCGGGCGGCTCGAAACCGATCGGCGCACCATGCCGTTCGGACCTCGAGTGCCCGGAGGACGGCTTCTGCCTCGTCAAGTTCACACAGCTGTCCGTCAACGCGCCGGACATTCACATCGTCGCACCCAACGGGTACTGCACCAAGGCCGGGTGTCTGGCCCAGGACGATGCGGATTGGCTTCAATGCCCTGCGGGCTCCGCCTGCAACCGGCTCTATTCGATCGGAGGCCTCTGCCAGCGGATATGTGATCAGCTCGATCCATGGGCATGCCGCCGCACGATATGGACCGGCAACGTGCTGGATCGGGACGCCGACTATGAATGTTACAAGCTCACCGCGTTCGGATTCAGCATCGACGGCAGCATGGTGCCGCTGGCGGACACGCCGGTCTGCGATCTCGTGTTCCAGTTCACCTGCAGGTTCATGCAGGACATGAGCTCGTTCGGGCCGCCCGTCACGTGCTCGAGCGTGGGTATGACCGGGAGCGGCATGCTATGCCGGGACAAGAAAGGCCGAGCTTACGATGATTACTCCACTCCCGATACCTACTG
>Ga0315282_10009853_pt1 | contig 15118 bp, 10 predicted proteins | sample YL17G07_20_MG_FD_203693 | JGI IMG/M metagenome (GOLD analysis project Ga0315282, IMG submission 203693) | Sediment microbial communities from Yellowstone Lake, YNP, Wyoming, USA - YL17G07_20 | ecosystem: Environmental > Aquatic > Freshwater > Lake > Sediment | place: USA: Wyoming | collected... | reverse complement strand
GAGATCGCCCGGAATGTGGGCGTTGGTACCTCGGCTGTCGCGATGGCAATAAAGAAGGAGGACTCCAGTAGAGGACATTGATAATTTTGAACAACGTCCCCTTTATTCTTATCCAGCTTCGCCAGATCCACCCTGCTGTTTTTTAGAGGAGTAAACTGGTCAGACTTCGAGGGGGAGAATTTCGCTGTTTTTCAGCCTCACGTATCCCTCGTGGCTGATTCTCAGATGAGGAATGGCAGGGGTTGTAAGCGTATCAATGGTAAGGGCGGGCTTTTCCCAGGCGATTCCGTTATCCTTAAGAGCTGCTTCGAGCCTTTTCATCTCTTCGTAGATGCTCCTCATCGGTTCGAGCGACATGCCACCACAGAAGGGAGTTGAAATCTCAGCAATGATCTCGTTGCCGATCGCATAGACGCCGCCTCCGCGGATTTTCCTGAGCCGTTTCATCGCTGTCCTCATCGATTGAAGATCGCATCCCACGACGATCATATCCACTGTGTCCCAGGTCATCGTCGATCCGTAGGCTCCCCTCCGGAGCCCCAATCCCTTCAAAAGGCCCATAAACCATCTGAGTCTTCCCAGCCGTTCCGACGCAAGGATCATGGTCACATCCCTGGTTTGTTCTGGGTCCTCGAGGTCAATAATTGTTTCCTTGGTTACAAGCCTTGTGACGAGTTCGATGACCCTAACTTTTCCTCTTTTCGGAAGGGGATGAAAACGGTGTCTCAGTACTCGAACGGTATCAAGGAGATCATCTGGCCATTCGACCTTCCTCGGCTCCACGAGAGTCTTGCCATCCCGGAAGATGATCTTCCCGTCACACATCACCAGTTGCGGTGAATATTCAGCGGGTTTGGGAATCATGACAAGATCGGCCACCTTTCCAGGAGATAATGATCCAATGAGATGATCAAGACGGAAATGCTCTGCCACGTTAAGAGTAACCATCTGGTAGGCTGCATGGGTAGGCACGCCCAATTTCAGCGCGCTTTTGAGCGCTGCATCGAGAGAACCCTCTTCGATGAACCTCTCAGGGTCCACGCCATCTGTGACAAGAACCATTCTCCTGAAGTCGACTTTTCTGTTGAAGACTTCCTTGATTCCCTCCAGCTCCTTCCTGATGGAACCTTCCCTCACCATGACCCAGTACCCGAGCCTCAACCTCTCCATGACCTCGTCTTCCGTAATTGGCTCATGACAGGACGAGGCTCCCAAACAGGTATAGGCCTGAAGCTTTTTCCCTGATGCCCCAGCCGTATGGCCTTCAACCCTCTTGCCGCAAGTGAGCGTCAAATCGGCAAGCTCCCTGACCCTTTTTCCCTGCTTTCCTTTGATAAAAATATTCCCCCAGTAGATCTCACCGAGGCCCAGGCACTTCGGATTCCTTAGAAAGGGGAAAAGTCCCTCGCGGGAAAGAGCGTTCACTTCCGTTGAGGGAACCAGGCCGCACCCGGGAGCAACGGTGTAATAGAAACGGATCGGCTGCCTTTCAAGTCCTCTCGCAAAATACTCTATGCCCCGTTTTCCAGCCGCCATCCCCACTTCGAGGGTCTCCATGATCACCGTCGTGACCCCGGCCGGAATCACGTATCCCGTAAATTCCTCTATTCCTGACCGGTTGAGATGGGTATGGCCCTCGATCAGGCCCGGAAGAAGAACCATACCCCCTGCGTCGATCACGGAGGTATTCTCCCCTACTGGAGGGTCATGATCCGGGCCCACATAGGCGATCATCCCCTTCTTGATCCAGATAGCCTGTTTTTCTATAAACTCTCCCGTGAAGACATTGAACACCGTCCCGTTGACGATGAGAGTATCCGGGGCAACATTGCCCAGAGCCACCTCACTCAGCATCCCTCTTTTTCCCATTTCGTCCATGGAGCGTTTCTTAACAAAAACTTTGCCCCAATGTCAAATGCATGGAAAGCAGATGGGATTTTGTGCTATATAATTAGGCGATCTCGTATTGAAGGAGGCAAAGATGCGTCTTCCAAAGTTTGAATATCTCGAACCCAAAACCCTGAAAGAGGTGACAAAAGCCCTTGCTTCAGACCCTGGAGGAGCGGTCCTTCTCGCGGGAGGGACAGACCTCGTGGTCAATATGAAGCACGGGGTAATTCAGCCTAAGCTTGTAATCAGTCTGAACCGAGTTCCCAAACTGGCGGGCATTTCTGCCGGGAAGGAAGGGCTGAAGATCGGGGCATTGACAACCCTTCACGATCTTGCGTATTCTGAGATGGTAAAGGAGAAGTACCCTGCCATCAGCCATGGCGCTACCGAGGTTGGAGCTTATGCCCTTCAGGCCATGGGAACCCTTGGAGGAAACCTCTGCCAGGGCACCCGGTGCCGGTTCTATAATCAATCGTCATTCTGGAGGAGCGTGAGACCTCCTTGTTACAAGGCCGGAGGGAAAACCTGCTATGTTGTAAGAAAACCGGGAGAATGCCATTCCACCTATTGTGGCGATATGGCTCCTGTCCTTATGGCCCTCGACTCCCGGATAAAGATCATCGGACCTGAGGGAGAGCGGGTTCTTCCCCTCAAGAAGCTCTACACAGGAAATGGGAAAAAACCCCTTTCCCTTAAAAAAGGGGAATTTCTGAAGGAAATCCTGATCCCCCCTCCATCGGGAAAAACGCTTTATCTGAAGTGGAGGTTGAGGGAGGCTCTTGAATTCCCAATTGTTGCTGTGGCTCTTCATGTAGAACAGGATGAAGCCAACCGCGTGAAGAACGCAAGGATCGTCTTCAGCGCAGTTGGATCGGGTCCGGTGAAAACCTCTGAAGCGGAAAAGTTGCTCAAAGGAGCCCCTCTTGATGATCAACTGATTGAGAACGTTTCAAACGGAGCCGTTAAGGAGATTTCTCCGATGCGGACATCCACGACGTCCCCTGCCTACAAACGAAAAATGGCAGGAATCCTTCTCAGACAAGCACTGGGGGAAATAATAAAATCCTAAATTCGAAGCGCGAAATCCGAAACCATTTCCAATGACCGAAATGGAAATGTTCCAAACGGATCCAAGAGTTTTTCATCATTCGGTCGTTCGGGGTTTTGACATTGCGTTCTTGAGTTTGTTGCGGATTTCGGAATTCGGATTTCCATTTTGCAGAAAGGGGTTTTTATGAAACGGGTTATCCGACTCAACGTGAACGGCGAAGAATATGAGGTTCTCACAGAAATCCATAAGACTCTTCTTGAGGTATTGCGGGAAGATCTGGAGTTGACGGGGACCAAGAGAGGCTGCGACCTTGGAGCCTGTGGGGCCTGCACGGTCCTCATTAATGGAAAACCACGGCTCTCCTGCCTGACGTTGGCCGTCGAGGTTCAGGGCAGAAACATCACGACCATTGAGGGCCTCGCTCACGACGGAGAGCTTCATCCTCTTCAGAAATCTTTCGTGGAAAAAGGGGCGATCCAGTGCGGTTTCTGCACACCGGGAATGATCCTCACGGCCAAGGCTTTTCTCGACGAACATCCCCAACCCTCCGAGGGCGACGTGAAGAAGGCGATCTCAGGGAACTTGTGTCGCTGTACCGGGTACGTGAAGATTGTGGAAGCAATCCTTGCTGTGGCCGAAAAACAATAGTTCGGAGTTCGGAATGACTAGTTCGGAGCAAACATCCCAGAGCCCGTCATTGCGCCCCCGCACCTGTTTCGGGGGAAGCAATCTCAGAGATTGCTCCGTCGCTACACTGCTCGCAATGACTATTCTCTTTTGTCGCTCACTGTAGACTTGCTTTTTGAAACGATATTGGGGGAGACTCCCAACTCCCGACTCCGAACTCAAAATTCTAAGAAGGAGATTCCAATGGATCGATTGGATGTGGTGGGCAAGCGGGAACCGATGCTCGATGCCTTTGAGAAGGCTACCGGACGAGCAAGTTATACAGACGACCTCTCACTGCCCGGAATGCTTTACGGGAAAATTCTCCGAAGCCCTTTTGCCCATGCAAAGATCCTTCATGTCGATCTTACGGGAGCACAGAAGCTTGCCGGGGTCAGGGGAGCGATCTGTGGAAGGGATATCCCGAAAAAGAAGTACGGCATCGTCCCCATGGCAAAGGATGAATATGCTCTTGCCATTGGGAAGGTCCGTTATATGGGAGATGAAGTGGCGGGCGTGGTCGCCACTTCTCTTGAAGCTGCGGAGGAAGCCATCTCGAAGATCCGGGTTGAGTATGAAGAGCTTCCCGCTGTTTTTGATCCGGTCGAGGCGATGAAACCGGGATCTCCTGTCATCCATGAAGAGGTTCTGAACAATGTGAGCGCCACGATTCGAAAGGAATTCGGAAATGTTGAGAAGGCCTTTTCTGAATCGGATTTTATTTTCGAGGACGCCTTCGAGACTCAGGCGGTTAACCACTCCCCCATGGAACCCCATGCGGCCTTCGCCATGGTGGATCATTCAGGGAAGGTCACCCTCTGGTCCTCCACCCAGATCCCTTTCTTCCTCCGGAGAAATCTTGCCAATACGCTCGACCTCCCGGAAAGCAAAGTCCGTGTGATCAAACCCAAGGTAGGAGGAGGATTCGGACAGAAGATCGATCTCTTCGCCAAGGATTTCTGTGCCGCTTTCTTCGCCATGAAGACAAAGAAGCCTGTCAAGTTTGTCTATGATCGAGAAGAGGTCTTCGTCTGCACCAGGCAGCGTCACCCGATGAAGATCCAACTCAAAACCGGAATGAGAAAGGACGGGACGATTCTTGCCCAGCAATTCAAGGTCATTGCAGACGGAGGCGCTTACAATAGCACAGCTCCGTTGATGATCACCCTGTCCTGTTATTTCATCATGCTTCCCTACCGCCTCGAAAACTTACTCTTTGAAGGCTACCACGTCTACACGAATAAGCCCGTGGGAGGGGCCATGAGGGGACATGGAATTCCTCAGGTTCGCTTTGCCGTGGAGACGCAACTGGATGAGATTGCAGAAAAGATGGGTATCGATCCTCTTGAGATTCGACTGAAGAACGCTTTCCATGCCGGAGAACACCATCCCGCAAAATTGATCGTCCAGAGCTGTGGGTTCAGCAATACGCTTGTGAAGGCTACAGAAGGGATCGGGTGGAAAGAGAAGAGAGGAAAGCTCCCGTTTGGAAGAGGGGTGGGGCTGGCCGGGGCCAGTTTCCCGAGTGGCGTCAGCAATATGAGCCACATCTCCTCGGGGGCCATCGTGAAGATGGAGCGGGATGGGGCGATTACGGTCCTTACCGGCGCCGCAGACATCGGCCAGGGCGCCGAGACGGTGATCTCCCAGATTGTCGCGGAAGAGATGGGAGTGCCTCTGGAAGATATCCGAATCACCGCTGCAGATACGGAAATCACCCCTCTCGATCCCGGCACGTTTGGTAGCGGTGTGACTTTAAGAGCAGGAAATGCTGCCCGAATGGCTGCCCGTGCTGCCAAAGAGAAGCTTTTCGAGGCAGTAGCCGAAAAGATGGAGACCCGTGCCGAGGACCTGGAAGCAAGGGATCGCAGAATTTATGTGAAAGGAAGCCCTGAGAGGGGGATGAGCCTTCAGGAAGCGATAAAAGCCTATCAATATTCGGACCGTCCCATGCCCATCATCGGCCGGGGTTCCTATCTGCCTCCAGCCAAGGAGCCCACTACCCTTCTCAAAGAAGACGGAAACTTTTCCCCGGCTTACTCCTTCATGACCCAGGCCGCAGAGGTGGAGGTGGATACGAAGACCGGAAAGATAAAGGTTCTGAAGGTGGTCGCAAGTCACGACTGCGGAAGGGCCATCAATCCCATGCTGGTAGAGGGGCAGCTTGAAGGATCCGTTGTGGGAGGAATGGGTCAGGCCCTCTACGAAGACGTGACTACGGACAAAGGCCAGGTACAGAATCCTTCTTTTCTGGATTACGGAATGCCCACAGCGATGGAGGTTCCCTCGATTGCTTCGGTGGAGGTCGAGACGAATGATCCGGAAGGTCCGTTCGGAGCCAAAGAATCGGGAGAGGGGACACAACTGGCCCCTGCTCCTGCCATCATCAACGCGATTTACGATGCCATCGGAGTGAGATTCAAGAGCCTGCCGGTGACGCCGGAGAAAGTCCTGGAGGCCCTGGAAGCAAAAAAGAAAAAGTAATCGTCGCGTGCCGGTTCCGGGAAACTAAACGTGCGCATCCTAAAGCTTGGGAAACCCGCTCGTCCTTTCGGTCCCGCGAGCGACAAAACCAATTTTCTCACACCTTCTCACTTATCCGGGGGACGATGGGTAAGGGAGGCTGAAGCCTCTACTCTCTCCCTTTGAAATATTCCACCTGGAATCGAGCCCCTTCGACACCATTCGCCCTGAGTGCTTCATTCAGACTTTTTATCTCGCCGGTGGTTCTGCCGCGGCGTTACAGTTGGGACATCGCGTTTCGGCAGATCTGGACTTTTTCAGCCCCAATGCGTACGATCCTGTCAGTCTGCTGTCGCACCTTGAAAAGCTCGGTCAGGTGACAGTGCAGCATGACTCGCTTCGCTTAATCCACCCTGCTTCTGCCTTTGTTGAGAGAAGGGGGCGACCACAGAAGGCCACCCCCAAAGGCACGGTGGACTACGGAGCGGATTCCCGTTTTCACGGGAATGACAGAATGCGATGGCGAACTAAATTTAAATAATTTACCCTGTGCGCTATGCGATTTTCTACGTAAGCTTCGAGAAGTCGGCGATCCTCAGGAAGAGCTGACCAATTCTATCCAGGAGGGCAAGGCGGTTATCTCGAATCCCTTCGTCCTCGACCATCACCATCACACGATTAAAGAATTCGTCAACCGGCCCTTTCATCGAAGTCATTTCGAGAACGGCTGACCTGTAATCCCGCTGGCTCAGGTAAACGTCGATTCTTCCATTAGCCTTGAGGAAAGCCTCATAGAGGTCCTTCTCTGAGGGTTCGCGAAAGAGAGCAGGCGTTACCTCTTTTCGAGACAAGACCCCTTTCAAGATGTTCATCGCCCTTTTGTAGGCGATCACGATGGATTCAAAATCCTTCCACTCTCGGGCTTCCCTCAGGGCATCGATACGGCCCTGAACATCGAGCAGATCATCAAAGGTGACCGTAACCACTGCATCGATCATATCAGAGGGATAGCCTTTATCCAGGAGAAAGTATTGATAACGGACCCGGAAGAAGTCGAGGACGTCTCTCTTCACCTCTTCCAGAGGTCGTTCCAGTTTTTCCTGAAGCAGTCGGCCGCTCTCTTCAACGAACTGAACCAATGGGAGGGAATATTTCTTCTCCAGAATGATCCTGATGATTCCGAGGGCCTGCCTTCTCAATCCAAAAGGATCGGCCGTTCCCGTCGGCAGGAGGCCAACGCCGAAACAACCGACAATCGTATCCAATTTATCTGCCATGCCAACGATATCGCCTATGGGACTTGCAGGCAGCCGATCTCCCGCAAAACCCGGAAGGTAGTGTTCATAGATTGCCTCGGCCACTTCTGTCCTTTCTCCTCCCAGGCGCGCATACTCCCTTCCCATCACTCCCTGAAGCTTCGGAAACTCACCCACCATACCGGTCACCAGATCTGCCTTGCACAAGAGCGCAGCCCTTTCGACGGTCGGTCTCAAACTCGGATCGACCCTCTCGCAGATCCGCAGGGCCAGCCGTTGGAAGCGTATCACCTTCTCATAGGACGTCCCCAGTTTTGCCTGAAAGACCACTTTCTTTAACTCCTCGACCCGTCTCTCCAGGGGAACCTTCATATCCTCATGAAAGAAGTAAGCTGCATCCGAAAGCCTCGCCCGGAGGACCCTTTCATTCCCCTTCACGACGACCTTCCGATCTTTCGGAGCGATGTTGCTCACGCAGATGAAATGGGGAAGTAATTTCCCCTTCTCATCCACAACCGGAAAATACCTCTGGTGTTCCTTCATCGAATGGACGAGGACCTCGGGAGGCAGGGAAAGGAACTTCCGCTCAAACTCTCCGCAGAGAGGGACCGGATATTCCACAAGGAAGACCACTTCCTCAAGAAGTTCTTCATCGATCAGGACCTTTCCGGAAACGGAGGCTGCTTCCCGATCCATTTCCCTCCGAATTTTGTCCCGCCGTTCTACTGGATCAACGAGGATGGAGGCTTCCCGGGTCTTTTCGAGAAAGGACTGAAAATCCTTTACCTGGATCGGATCGGGGTGCATGAACCGGTGGCCGTATGTTTCGTTCCCGCTCCGGATGTTTCCCACCTCGAAGGGTATGACCTCGCCTCCCAAAAGAGCGAGGATCCAGTGGACGGGCCTGGCGAATCGAATCGGTACATCTGCCCACCTCATCGATTTTTGAAAGGGAATAGAGAGGATGACCCGGCAAAGGAGAGAGGGAAGAATCTCAAAAGTGGGCCGCCCGGTTTCCTTTTTTACGGCGCTGACATACTCCCCCTTCTCCGTTTGCATAATTTCCAGGGATTCCAAAGTGACGGACTGACTCTTCGCAAAGCCGATCGCCGCTTTCGTGGGATTTCCCTGAGAATCAAAGGCAGCCTGTTTGGCAGGGCCAACCTTCCTTATTTCCACGTCCCTCTGTGTTTCCGACACGGAGTTCACCACAAGGACGAGCCGTCTCGGCGTTCCGAATGTCTTCACGCCTTCGAAATCGATCCGTTGTGCTTCCAGTTCTTTTCGTGCAAGGCTTTCTAAATCGGCAAGGGCCTGAGGGATGAATCCTGCCGGTATCTCCTCCGTCCCGATCTCCAGAAGAAGTTCTTTCATTTAAAGTAATCTCCCCGTTCAGTCACTTGGTCGCATGGCCGTACAGTCATATAGTCATTCGTCGTTGGCCTGCCCACCCGTCCTTCACCGTTCACCTTTGACCTTTCACCTTATTCAATAGGGGAAACCCCATCTCCTCTCTCTGCTTGAGGTATCCCTCGGCACACAATCTCGCGAGGGTCCTTACCCTCAAAATGTACCCCATCCTCTCGGTGACGCTGATTGCGCCTCGTGCATCGAGGAGGTTAAAAGTGTGGGAAGTCTTCAAACAGTAATCATAGGCGGGGAGGATCAATCCCTTCTCGACCATCGCTTTCGACTCTTTCTCATACATGTCAAAGAGGCGAAACAGCATCTCGATATCCGCCTCCTCAAAATTATACCGCGAAAATTCCACCTCTCCCCGGTGATGGACATCTCCGTATCTCACTCCGTTTACCCATTCCAGATCGTACACATTATCCACACCCTGGAGATACATGGCGATCCTTTCAATACCATAGGTGATCTCCACCGGAACGGGATTGAGCTCAATCCCTCCAGCCTGCTGAAAGTAGGTAAACTGGGTGATTTCCATTCCGTCAAGCCAGACCTCCCAGCCCAGGCCCCATGCGCCGAGGGTTGGAGACTCCCAATCGTCTTCAACAAAACGGATGTCGTGATCAAGGGAATCGATTCCGAACGACTTCAAACTATTGAGATAGATCCCCTGAATATCAAGAGGAGACGGTTTCATAATGACCTGGTATTGATAGTAATGTTGAAGACGGTTGGGATTCTCTCCATATCGTCCGTCGGCGGGACGGCGGGACGGCTCAACATAGGCGACGTTCCAGGGCTCAGGGCCCAGGGACCGCAAAAAGGTAGCCGGGTTCATCGTTCCAGCACCCACTTCGACGTCGTAGGGCTGCTGAATCACGCACCCCTGGTCTGCCCAGAACCTTTCCAGTGAAAAAATCAATTCCTGAAAATTCATCGTTCCTCCCGTGGAAGTTCGGAGTTCGGAGACATTGTTCCCTGACACCACGCGTTAAAACTCTCTCCATTGGTCATTATTCGTTGCCCAATGATCATCGTTTTCTAACTCATCTCTTTCAATATTTTCAAGGACCGGGGTTCCTTCCCTAATTGGTAAGTAATAAACTTGAGCAAAAGCTCCTTGCTCTCCGAAAGGGCTTGAGGCGTGAACTTGAACCTTTGAACTTTGGAGAGCTCCATCTGGGAGATTCTTTCGATGAGCCGGGCTGTTCCCAGAGAAAGAGGGATCAGATCATCCCTTATCTTGGAACATTGCCCGCAGATCAGAGCTCCCCTCTCGATGGAGAAAAAGACGGAGGGCGTCTCTTTTAGACCCACCCAATCCCTCTTGCACGAATCACATCTTTTGAGATTGGGCCGATAACCGAAGATCGAAAGCATCCGTATCTCAAATATCCTCAATTGTTCTTCCTGGGGCTCTGCCTCTTCCAGTGCAGAAAGGCAGGACAGAAGGAGATCGAAGGCCTCCGGATGCGCTTCCCGTTCACCCGTCATCTCGTTGACCAATTCCAGAAAATAGGTTCCGTAACAGATCTTTTTCAGGTCTTCCCGGATGCCTTGGAAAGAATTGAGAATATCGCAACTCTCTGCCCTGACAAGGCCCATTCCTTCCCGGTCGAAAAAGACGAGGCGGACATACGAAAACAGATCCAGGGCGTTCTGGAATCGTTTCTTGCTTCTTCTGGCCCCCTTCGCGATTCCCTTGACCTTTCCGAAGTCCTTTGTAAAGAAGGTCACAATCCTGTCCGATTCTCCGTAATTGAGAGAGCGGATGACAACGGCATGGGTGGTGAAAACAGGCATAACAGAACCCAGAAATTCGAAATCCGAAACAAATCCAAAAGGCAAATGACCCAAGTCTTAAAAGAAGGTTTTCGTTTTGAATGCTAAATAAAGATATTTGAAATTTCCTGGACGTGTCATCCTGAACCATGTCCTGATGAAAATCAGGATTGTTTCAGGATCTCACCAAATGGGACCAATGGGTGAGATGCTGAAACGGAGTTCAGCATGACGGTCTTTTTTAATGGTCCAGAAATGTTAGAGACAAATTCTCAGACTTCCTGTTCAAAAAACTAAAAATGATGAATCCCTAAAAAGTGAAAAAGCAGAGAAAATGTCATGCTGAACCGGGTTCAGCATCTAACAAAATCAGGGACTTACGAGACCCTGGCACAAAGTGATGAACGAATGTGAATCAACAAGTTCAGGGTGACAAATCAGGACTTCTTACGAGACCATTCATTTTCGGTGATTTGGACTTGTTTCGAATTTCGAGTTTCGTGCTTCGAATTTAGAACATCGAATCACCAATCATAAGAGCCCCTATTTCGCACTCGTTCCCTTCCCACCGGAAGGAGAAGCAGGCATCTCCTGCATCTTCAGCACTTCGGTCCCCGGTGGAATCGTAAAACTGAAGAGGGAGCTCGGGAGGCCCACATTCGTCTTGATATCCATGAAGCGCGTCCGGGTCACATTTCCGAGCCCGTCGATGACATCGGCCTGAACAACATAGTACGTCTTCTTGTCCACAGTCAGAACCAACTTCGCCAGAATGGGATTCCGCTCCACGGGGGCTAACTCCACGACGTAGTTCTCCTCCTTCTGGGAGATCGCCTCGTTGAAATTGAGGAGTTTGAAATCTCGACGAAGGTCACCCTCTCCAGCCAGGAAGGCCAGGGGCGTCTTCTCCTTGAGGACTCTTTCAACGTCCGACACAAAGACCTGATTCTCTTCAGGCTGATAGTACCAGAGCGTGGAGCCATTGGAAATGAGCTTCTGATTGGGAACCCGGTAGTCCCACCGCATCATCCCCTTTTTCTTCAGATAGGCTTTCCCCTCGCCCTTCTGGGGGGTCTTCATCACCTTTCCAATATACTCCTGGACGAAACTGGCTTCCAGGTCGTCTGTCTTCTGGTAGCGGTTCTGAATCTCGCCCAACAGGGCCTGCCCCGTCACTTTGGCAAACGCAGGCAGGCTCGCCAAAGGAATGAGCACGAAAGCAAAACAGACAGATAAAACGATTCTTCTCATATTACCCTCTCCTTCACCCTGATGTTGTATAAATTCCGGCTAAACGGGCATGGGTAAGCTCTTCGGAAAGGATTGCAGGCAAACCTTTTAGCGAATGAGCACCCACCTCCGTCGCCCGGACTGGAATCCACCTGAAGGACCTTCCCTCGATTCCATGAAACTTCCAGATGCCCGCCTTGGAAATGCTTGAAGAAGAGCTTACCCATGCCCGTTTATGCAACTGGCGGGTTCACTCTATTTTCTTGACCAGGACATCTCTCGGTTTCATTCCGTCCGAGGGCCCCACCACCCCTTGCTCCTCCATCTTCTCAATGATGCGGGCTGCCCGATTGTAGCCGATGCGGAAGCGCCTCTGGATCAGCGAGATGGAAGCCTGCCCGGTCTCGGCCACAAAAGCAACCGCCTCATCATATTTTTCATCATACTCATCGCCCTCAGATACCTCTTTCTCCTTCTTCTCTTCAAGAGGGATGGAAACGTCATAGGAAGGCTTCCCCTGCTTCTTCAGAAATTCGACAACCCGCTTGATCTCTCCGCTGGAGACGAAAGCGCCATGAACGCGAGCCAGCTTCGAGCTGCCGGGAGGAAGAAAGAGCATATCTCCGGCTCCCAGGAGATGTTCTGCACCGATCGTATCGAGGATGGTCCGGGAGTCCACCTTTGAAGTGACCTGAAAAGAGATCCGCGCCGGAAAATTCGCCTTGATGATCCCGGTCAACACATCCACCGAGGGCCGTTGGGTAGCCAGCAAAAGATGAATCCCTACGGCCCTGGCCATCTGGGCGAGGCGTGTGATGTATTCTTCCACTTCCCTTGACGAAACCATCATCAGGTCCGCCAATTCGTCGATGACGACAACAATATAAGGAAGCGACTCCATCTCCTCCGGGGTCTTCACCCCTCCTTCCTCCAGCATATCCCCTTTCCGTTTGTAAACCTTCCTTCTTTCCTTCAACTCCCTCTCCATCCTCTGATGATAGTGCTCGATATTTCGGACCCCCTTTTCAGCCAATACCGAATACCGTCGCTCCATCTCATCGACGAGCCATTTCAGGGCAGCGGCTGCCTTTTTGGGATTCGTCACGACCGGGAGAAGCAGGTGGGGGATTCCATCGTAATCGGAGAGTTCAAGCATTTTGGGATCGATCATGATGAAACGTACTTCATTCGGAGTGGCCTTAAAGAGGATACTGCAGACCATCGAATTAATGGAGACGCTCTTTCCGGAACCTGTCGATCCGGCAACCAGGAGATGGGGCATCCTCGCAAGATCCACCACGAAAGGTTCTCCGGAGATATCCTTTCCGAGGCCGAAGGAGACCTTCGACCTGGAGTTCCGGAAAAGATCGGAATCGATGATCTCCTTCAGAAAAACCGTCTCCCTCGTCGTATTGGGAATCTCAATCCCCACGACGGACTTTCCGGGAATGGGAGCCACAATACGTATCGAGATGGCGCTCAGCGCCAGCGCCAGGTCATCCGCAAGGTTTGTAATGCGGCTCACCTTTACACCCGGAGCAGGTTCAAACTCGTAAACGGTGATAACCGGTCCGGGCCTGACCTCAACAACCCTTCCTTCCACTCCGTAATCGAAAAGCTTCTTCTCCAGGATACGAGAATTCATGATCAGACTGTCCCGGTCGATCTTCTGCCGCTTCTCGGTATCGGCCTCGAGCAGAGAGATCGGGGGAAGCTGGAAGGCCTTCTGGGAATCTGCAAAGGGAAGGGATTTCTGCTCGATGATCTCCTTGGGTGGCGAAGAAGAGGAAGCCGTGTCGATCACCGTCGGAAGAGGAACCTCTCCTCCTTTCTCTTTCTCCTGTTTCTGTTTCTCCAGTTTCTTCGCCCTCTGGGTACGCTCTTTTCTTACCATCTTGAGGGTGCCGACCTTCCCGGCGAGGCTGCCGAGCTCCGCCCCCAGGCGTTGAAGCAACGAGATAAGAGAGATCCCTGTCCCAATCATAAAGGAGAGAATAAAAACCACCAGAAGCAGGACGCTTGCTCCCGGGAAATTAAAATATCGGACAAGGCCACGGGAAAGGATCTTTCCAATAAACCCTCCCACCATAAAATTCTGGTTCTGGAACAGGGGAGAGTCGAACCAAAGAGCGAAGAGGGAGGAAGCCGCCAGGAGGATCACCAACCACCCTGTCATCTGAATCAGAGGGTATTTCAGTTCCCGCCGGAACATGAACCGAAAGGCCAGAAGGCCCAGACCGAAGGGAATCAGAAAAGAGGGAAGCCCAAATCCCTGAAAGAGGCATCCTGCAACATAGGCCCCCACAATTCCCATCCAGTTATGGATGGTGGAGGGTTTTGGAAAGATGTAACTGAAGCGACAGGGATCCCCTGGGTCGAAGGAAATCAGACTGAGAAACAAAAAAATCCCCCCGGCGATCAGGAGTATGCCGATCACCTCATGCTTCAATTTTTCTCTGACAGAATCTTCAACCATGGCCTTCGTTGCTCCCCTGCCGGCAAATCAAGGCAAAATGACTTGAGATGGCCTGGTTGACCCTCTCCATCAAGGGCTTCCGATCCTTCAGGGAGCAGGAGTGAGTCTCAATGGGATGGCCAATCCTTATCCGGATCTCTCCTGACCTGACGGTGAGTCTCCCCTTGGGCATGATCTCGCGACTCCCGGTGATCGCAATAGGAACAATCGGAACCCCTGATTTGATGGCCAGGGTGAAGCCCCCTTTCTTAAAAGGCTGGATCGAACCATCCGGGCTTCTCGAACCTTCGGGAAAAATGACCACGGACATGCCCTCATGAATCTTCTGAGCTGCCTCGTTCATTGCCTTCACCGTCTCCCGGGTTCCCTCCCGGTCAATGGGAATATAGCCTGCAGCCGCCATAGCCCAACCCAGCACAGGGATGGAAAAGAGTTCCTTCTTGGCCAACCACTTAAAATGAAACGGAAGATAGCTCTCTAGAGCAAAGATATCGTAGGCTCCCTGATGGTTCGACATAAAGAGATAAGGACCTTCTCCCTGGATATGTTCCAAGCCCTCGGTCTTCACCTTCACGCCACTGGCCCAAACGATCCCTTTTGCCCAGAGTCTTGCGATACCATGGCCCGTCCCCCCGCTCCGATCGAACAGATAGATGATCATCACAAGAAAACCGAGCACCAGGGTATCGACCACAATACAAAACCATACAAAAATCGTCCTGATCATAATATCGTATCTCGTGTCCGTGATCCGTGTCCGTAAAAATTTTGGATCATAAACCTTTCATTCTCAATTCTAGCCAAAGATATTTGAAATTTCCCGGACCTGTCATCCTGAACCCTTTCAGGATCTCACCAAATTGGACCAATGGGTGAGATGCTGAATCGGAT
>Ga0315282_10009852_pt1 | contig 15119 bp, 12 predicted proteins | sample YL17G07_20_MG_FD_203693 | JGI IMG/M metagenome (GOLD analysis project Ga0315282, IMG submission 203693) | Sediment microbial communities from Yellowstone Lake, YNP, Wyoming, USA - YL17G07_20 | ecosystem: Environmental > Aquatic > Freshwater > Lake > Sediment | place: USA: Wyoming | collected... | reverse complement strand
ACCTTCTCCTTGTCGATGCTGCCCTGGGTGATGATGTAGAAGATACCGGCCAGGACTGCTGCTACCGATGGCACCAAGTCCATAATCTCAGTTTGCGCTCCTGGCTCCTGAATGAACACGGGGACTATGGCTGCCAGTAGCGTAAAGATAAGCGCGCTGTACTTCTTCTTGCCGTCTAAAAATCTTTGTAACATATTACACTCCTTCGGAGAGGGTAGGACACTGGGGCTATGCCCCAGACCCCAGACTCTCCACCTTTTATTTTTTATTTTATGTCAACCTCAGCTTCGGGCTGTCTCCTGCCGAGGGTTATGTAAAGTAAAACGGCTTCACCACATTCGATTTTAAGCCCCTCTAATACATTTTAGGTAGAATCCTACCCCCCCAGGGGGTTTTGTCAAAATGCCTCTTTTTTCTGTTGTCTCATGGGGGTCTTTTCATTAACGAGTCAGGGTAATGCCGTGGGTGATTTTCTCTTTGGCGCTCATGTCCTCGGGCTTGGGTTTGGGCTTTAGCACCGGGTACTTTCCCATGAGCTTGTCTACCGCCTGGGTCATTGTGTCGACTTCGTTGGGTTCGCCTTCGGCGGTGATGCTGGAGTAGGCGCCCCCCTCGGGTCCCGGGCTAATCGAGAATGTTATTTTTGCCATAGTGCGTTCTCCTTTCTTACTCGACCAGGGCTGCCAGGGTATCGGGGACTGGCTTATCGTTTTCCGTGTAATGGCGCATCAGGTGCTTGGCAGCGTCGAGTATTTGCTGCTCGGTAGCCTCTACCCGCTTACCACGGAAGCCGCCACGGCTTAGCGCTGCCACGGCTGCTGCACAATGCTCCCAATCGGTGGTCTTGTAATGGCCGATCTTGCCTTTGATGGCTCTGAAGATAGCCTTGGTGTGATGCGGCAGTTTCCATGTCTCCGGGTCTTCCTTGTCGCCAACGATGGCGAACGCCTGCCACGGCAAACCGTCCTTTAGCCTGGGCAGTCCTTGTTCGATTTTTTCTCTGGATGATTTGTTTGTGTCTGACATTTTCTACTCCTCTGGAACGAATGTTGAGAATTTAAGTCTCCTTTGTATCGAGTCTGGCCGAAGCTCCTTCAGGAACTTAGCCAGCTTGGTCTTTGCCTGAGAAGCCAGGGCTTTTGAGTTGTCCTGGTACTGGTTGGCGTTTCGCTGATGCTGTCCTGCTTCCTGAATGAATGAGAATGTGGAAGCTATGTAGCGCCCGGCAGCATCAAGATATGCCTGGCGCTTCTTGTTCAGCTCTGAGGCTGCGCTGATATAACCGCCAGCTACGTCTACATATCTGCCGCCGGCAGCGATATGAGCGTTACGCTTCTTGTCAAGCTCGGCTGCCATGCCCAACTGCGCTCTGGCACCGTCAAGGTTCTGAGCTGCCTCTGACAGATAGCCGTCTGCCTCTCGGTTATAGCCCTGAGCGATTTCGACCTCTCTGCCGGCATACTCCGCCCAATGGCCAGCGACGTCCTCGCCTGTATTGGCTGTGTCCATGTAGGCGTTACCGGTGGTTAAATCTGTGGCTGCCTGCGTAAGCCTGGCGGCGATATTGCCGATGGCGGTGTTAGCGCTGGTGATGTTGGTTACGGCAGCATCGATGCGGGTCTGAGCGCTGGCAAGATAGCCGGCTATGGCTTCGTCTATTGAGCCGGCACCGGTAGCGATAGCAGTGGCTATGGCTGTGGCGGCGCTGGTTAGCTGCGTAGTGGCGCTGGTGAGCTGGGTGGCAATGTCCGTGGCTACGGCAGCAGCATCGGTTAGCGCCGTCTCAGCATCGGTTACCTGTCCTGTTACCTTGTCCAGGGCTGCCTTGGCCAGCTCCAAGGCTGCCTGTACCTTCTCTGCTAGCGTGTAGTCGGCGTAGGCTTCGAGGGCAAAGGCAACCGCTCCCAGCGCGATTAGCTGCTCGTCTTTGGTTGGTATGGTAGACGCGGCTCCCAGGACATGCATCTTTCCCCAATAGATGTAGCAGTTTCCGCCGTCACCATCTGTGTCTGTCAAGGTTAGCGTGTCCATATAGACGGTGAAGGCTTGAAAGACCCTGGGTGTCTCGTCTATGGGGAACTCTACCTTATCGACGCTCACTCTGTTGGTAAGCGTGGCGATGTCTATGTCCCGGCTGCCGTCTACGGTGGCGATGGTGGAGTTCTGTGGGTCTGGGTGATGCTTGGAATACTCCTCAACGGCTCGGCCGATGGCTCTATCGAGGTCATCATCCGACCACCGGTAGCTGCCGGGCGTGGTGTCTTTGAGGTCTATCCTGACCAGGGCTCTCATGTCTGCTAGCGTCATATTTCTCCTTTACCCCATTTTTCTCCTTTACCCCCCCCTCACCCGTAATGTGTGATGCGTAATGGGTTGGTGGTGGGGGGTGAAGCTGTCGCAGTAGGTGAGTCTGCCGCTTCTCCCCCCACCTATGTTAAGGAGGTGAAACCCTAACAGGGGGTCGCCTCTGTTAGGCTGCTGTGCTATCGACTCGGTTGTTCAGGAAAAACAGCACCTCGGTAGCGCTCAAGGCGATGCCGATGATGGTGTTGGCGTCTCCTGATGTAGACGGCGCTGTCTGGGTTATTTTGCCGTTATCCGTACCTTCGGCTACATAGACATAGCCGCCGGGTGTAGCACCGGTGTAACCGCCGACTACCGGCTTGTCTGAAACGGGTATCACATCGGCGATAGCTCCGTCGGCCAATGCGACAAGCCTGCCCTGGATAACTGAGCCGGTGGTGGCTAAGGCTCGTTTCCAGCCGGTGCTGTAGCCTAATACGTCGCCTCGCACACATGCCCCGGCCAAGGTTACCGTGGGGGCTTCTGGCCCGGTGCCCGAGTTGATGATTTGTCTGCTTATACCTGGGTCTGCAAATGCCATGGTTTATTCTCCTTTCCTACATCTTGTGGTTCAGTTTTCACGATCTCCGCGCCTGCACCACAATATGTTGTGTTTTTAGTCCTGAGCTCCGATTAAGGCGGCTCGCTTGACCTTTGAGAAGTCGGCTATGCCGACATACCACTTGATGCGGGTCCTGGAGGCGTCCTTCGTCTCCATAGCGCCGATGGGCTCAACGGTAAGTCCGCCTGGGCCGGTGATGCCACACACTGCTCCTTCACCGAAGCACAGTGCGTAGATGGTGGAGCATGTGCTTCCGGTGATAGCCGTCTCCACGCTGCCGACCAGCGTGTGGGTATCCAGTATCCAGTCGTTGATGCCGATGGGGATGCCGTTGTAGAGCTGGACGAACTCTCCCAGCTTGCCGGTGCCGACTTCAAGGTTGCTGCCGGCAGCTCTGGCGAGGGCGTTTATCTTCCTGCGGCTTCTGCGGCTCATTAAGAGCAAGTCTGGCTTCTGGCCTAAGACGGCGTCTATGAGCTGGTCGAGCATGGCCAGTGTAAGCGTAGCGCCTGTAGCGCCAGCGGCTATGACCTGGTCTGATGCCGTGCCGGTATCGATGAGCTTGATGATGCCATCGAACTGATTAGCGTCTGTGGCTGAGTTGCCATACAGGAAGGCTCGCTCGAACTCGTGCCTGATTGCCTTAGCTGTTAGCTCAACGATGGCTGCCTCGATGTCCTGGACATTGGAGCGGGTGCTCTTGATGTAGTTGTCCACATCAGCGTTCTGTCCCAGGATTTTCAAGGTAGCGGTTAGCTGGTCGAATGTCACGGCGGGGCTGGTTACCCAGTCGTCATTGGCGGCGTGCCATTCGGCTGCGGGGAGCGCTTTCTCCCGGTTATAGGTCAAGGCGTTGCCGACTATCTCGGTAAAGGGGCATACCTGGAGAATGGGGCTTTCCTTGACGATGGTTTCAATGACGCCTTGCAACAAGACATCATTAGAAAGTTTAGCTGCTTCGGTTAAAGTTGTTGCCATAGGTTAACTCTCCTTTTTCTTCTTGGCCTGTTCCAGGCCGAGGTTTATTTTCTCTTTGGTGCTCAGTCCTTCCGTACTGGCGGGACCCCTGACTGGCGCACCTGCCGGGACTACGGCCGCTGCTGCCTGCTGGGCCAGGGCTGCTTGAACGCTTGACACCAGCTTATTGGCTCGGCCGAGGGACGCCTTGACTTCCTCTACTGTCGTGCCAGAGATAACCTCTGGAGGCAATAGCGGGTTAGCGCTAGCTGCCAGCTGCTTGAAGTCCTCAAGCGCATAGGCATAGGCTGCCTTAGCTCCATCAAGCTCTCCGGTGGTGGTGGCCACCTGGGCTTTCAGGGCTTCGATGTCCTGGGTCTTTGTGGCTGCCTCGGTCTCCAGGGTGGCTATTTTATCCTGAAGCGCTTTAGTAGCCTGATCCACAAGCCCGGCTGCCTTCTGCCTTTCGGCTTCAAGCTCGGCTTTGATGGCTTCGTAGTCCTCTTTGCTTGGGGTTTCGTTTTCGCCTTTTGGTTCTTTGGTTTCATTTGCCAATGTATTACTCCTTATGGCGTTTATTCAGTTAAAGGTACGCTCTCCATTTCGGCGGCTGTAGCTCTCTCTCGCTCGCCGCCGCGGGTGGATCGTGCCGATTCCTGCCGATTCATTTCCAGGATTTGACGCCTCTCTTCTAACCACCGGGCAAACTCGGCGTCGGGGTCTCTGATGCCTATTTCGTCCATGGCCGTCCTCCTGGCGTGAACGCCTGACTGGACCAGCAACTGCTCGTTCTGGGCCAGGCGGGCTTTGTCCTGGGGCAATACTGTCCCCCAGATGATGCGGGTGCTGACATTGGTTAGGTCTTGCTTCGCAAACTGTTTATGTAAAGCTAGAATCATCTGGCTGCGTCTGCTGTAGGCTGCGGTCCTGATGGTTCGCTTTCTCCTGACCTTCTGCAGTAGCGATTGCAATTCTACTTCAAGGGCTACGCCTGACAGCTCTCTTTCGATGCCGCCGTAGGCTGCCCTGGGTGATTCCGAAATGTCATGCAGGCAGCGGTAAATCATGTCGATATAGTCGACGTGAAGCCTGATGCCACCGCCGGCTAGCAAATCAAGCAGATAGGCTTTGGCGTCCTCGGGTATCGTCCAGACCTGGCCTGGGGCAACCTTGATTTCCTCGGCTGATGTAACTCCCTCGAGCACGGCGATGGGATTGCCTGAGACCTCGAGGATGCGTGATAGCTGGCTCAAGGCCCGGTTAAGCTCTCGCTGGGACTGCTTAAGCTGGGGTATATCGGAAGTGCCCCAGAAGTGCTTCGGCTGCCTCAAGTTGGGGTAGATGACAAAGGGGATAAAGCCGTAGGGGTTTGGCTTGTCCTCTAATGTTTCATTGTCCATGTAGAGCGTAAACTGCTTGGCTGTCCATAGCTCGGTGATAGTAACTGATTTCTTGTCTGTCTTTCGCTGGTAGAGCTGGTCAAGTTCGTCCTGGGTTAGCGTATATCTGCTGGCGACTCGCCAGACCTTGCTCAGGTCGTCTCCAAGCCACCAGGCGTAAAGGCCGCTCACGTCGGGGCTGGTTACCCTGATGCGCTTCTCCTGGGCATCCCAGGTAACCTTATAGCAGCCGTCCCCCAGTATGGCAGCGTCCACCTCGGTCTCGTAGTCTAGCTCCTGGAGGTTGCTCTGCTCGTAGACCTGATAAATGACCTGTTCGGCTGCTCTGGCTTGCTCCTTGGCCTTATCGGTGGCTTCTGCTGGCTCACAGGCGAAGTTAAGTCCTTCCATCAAGTAGCTGGTGAGCTTGTCGATGGCGATTTTGGCATAGTTAAAGACGAGCTGGCGGTGCTTGCTTCTTTCCGTCCACTGCTCGCCGTTATAGAAGTCCAGGTTAGCCTTGTAGTCGGATAGCCTGGTGCGGTCAAGCTGAGCCAGGGAATTCAAGTTAAACATCAAAAATCAAACCTCAAAATTTTTGCTTTTTTATCTTTGATTTTTTACTTTGCTTTAGGGCTCTTTCCACGGTTCTCTGGCTGACGCCGAAAAGCCCGGCTATGTCCCTGACGCTTTTGCCGCTCTGCCTGAGCTCCACCATCCGCCTGTTCCGCGCCGCTAACCTCAGCCGCTGCTGTCCTCTCGGCTCCTCCTCCACACATCTCGGCAGCGGACAATTCAGACACGATGGAAAGACCTCACAGCCCTCATCCCGCCAGTCGATTTCATCAGGCAACAAGTCGAGTTCACTGCCAACCATAAGGCAATACTAGCACTAATGTTCTATTTATTCAAGGTGATTTTGTCGCATCTTGGCCCTCACCCCAAGGGGAAATCCCAAATTTCAATCTCTAAATCTCAAACAATATCTAAATTCCAATTCTCCAAATTTGAGGGGCCTTGTGACCCCTGGTTGTCATTGCGAGCCCTTTGCTCCATGTCATCCTGAGCTTTTTACCACCTGTCATCCTGAACCTTTCTTTTGTCATCCTGAGCGAAGCGAAGGATCTCAAAAACAAGATAGATTCTTCGTCGTTTCACTCCTCAGAATGACAGCTATTTGAATGTTTCGGTCATTGGTATTTTGGGCTTTGAGTTTGTTTCGGCTTGTCCTGAGTGAAGCGAGGGAACTGGTGCTTAGGATTTAGTATTTATTCGAGGGAGGGAAGAACAAGAAACCCAAAGCCTCGGCCCCTCTGAAGAGGTGTGTAAACTTGACACGACACAGGGAGGGGGGTATAAAATCTAAAGCATGAGGTTTATAGGCTATGTCGGCCTGATTTTAATGCTGGCAATGGCGCTGATGCCGACCGCAGTCAAAGCCGGTGGCTGAGTGGACAATGTTTGCCCCACGGTCGTGGGGGAAAAATCGGACACCTCGGGGAGAGTCGGCTCCACAGCAACCATTACCATAGACGCTGGCTCCCAGCAGATAGGTGGGCCCTATACGGTAGTGTGGAGCAAGACGCCCATCGGCGAGTCAAGCATAGAGGGCACCGACTACTTTGTGCTGGTTAAGGATGAATTCCCTGGGACCATCACAAAGGTAACGGTTAGCTTTACTGTGCCCGAGGCTGCCTACGGCACCAACTATGTCCAGTACCGGCGCTTCCGGCGCCCCGAAGCCCCCTACGGCTTCGCTTTCACGGTGCTGCCGGACATAAAGGTGAGCCCATCATCAGTCTCGCCTGGCGCTAAGGTCGCCATCAAGGGCACCGGCTTCCCGGCTAATAAAAAAGAGATTATGCTGAGCTTCGATGGCAAAGATACCAAGCTCGAAATCAGCAGCAACGGGGTGGGCAGCTTCAGCGCCGAGTTCGCCATCCCCAATACCATCGCCGGCAAGCACGAGCTCAAGGCTACTGTGGAAAACATGTCCATCGGAGATGTTATCGCCAGCCTCCAGGTTAGCCCAAAAATCAGCCTTGAACCCGCACATCCCGAGATCGGCGCAGAGGTCACGCTGACCGGCTGCGGCTTTGCCTCGGGCAGTCAGGTCTCCATTAAGTACGATGATATCTCTATATCAAGCTCGCCAACTGACAAGCCGCCAACCACCGACCCGAATGGCAGCTTCAGCCATAAGTTCAAGGTGCCGGAAAGCTCCAAAGCCAACCACGTGATTACCGCCACTGATAAGGCCGGCAACACCGCCACCTACGGCCTGCCACTGGAAGGCGAGCCACCACCAGCGCCAAACACAATCACGCCCGGAGAGAAGCAGCAGAGGTTCGGCGCGTTCGGCTCCCAGCTTGTCATCTTCACCTGGACCGAGGTCGCCGACCCCAGCGGCGTCACCTATATACTGGAGATAGATGACAACCTGAGCTTCTTCCCACTGGAGCCGGGCATGAGAAAGACGGACTTGACCAAGCCGAATTGCACTCTGAAGCTAGAGCCGGGCACGTATTACTGGCGGGTCAAAGCCGTTGACGGTGCCGGCAATGAAAGCGAATGGGCGCTCTCCCCCTACCCCTTCCAAGTCGGCCTTTTCTCCGCCTGGTACCTGGTCATAGGTGGCCTGATTTTCGTCATCATCTTCATCCTCATCGCCCGCGCCTTCTTCCGCCGCATCAGAGAATACCTAAAGTAACGAAAGGTTTCACCCTCACCTTAATCCTCTCCCATCAAGGGAGAGGAGATTTGGGAGAGAGTTAGAGTGAGGGGAATTGACAATACAATAATGAAGAAAAACCAGCGGAGGACTTTTGCTCGCAGACTCCGCCAGCAGCAAACTGAGGCTGAAAGAACCCTCTGGGCAGGGTTGAGAAATAGGCAACTACAGGGTGTGAAATTTCGGAGGCAGCAACCAATAGGCCCGTATATCATAGATTTCGTCAGCTTTGATAATAAGCTGATAGTTGAGGTTGACGGCGCACACCATGGTGAACAGGAAATAAGAAAAGGAGACACCGATAGAGCTGAGATGCTAAGAAGCATGGGCTACCGCGTTTTAAGGTTCTGGGATAATGAGGTCTTGTCGAACACAGACAGTGTCATTGAAGAGATAAGGCAGAATTTAGAGTGAGGTTTCACCCTCACCTTTCTCCTCTCCCATCAAGGGAGAGGAGAAAATTCTCTCTCCCCTCGCGGGAGAGAGTTAGAGTGAGGGGGCGGCGGGCATGCCTGCCTTATCGGCCAAAAGTATGAGCCAAAATCATACTTTTTTGTGATATAAAATCAGCCATATTTCCGATTAGGCATACAGATTCTTCGCTACGCTGCCTCAAACATGTCTTAAACATGTAGCGGCGAGGCTTTAACCTCGTGACCTTGCCATTTGGATTCTTTTTTGACTTTTGATTTATCATTTCGATTTTTAATTTTTTATATTTGATTTCTCAACGTATGGGGTCTTGACAGGCGTGGTACAATAGTACTAGGCAAGGAGAAATCCGTGCCCATTGGAGTATCTATAAAACAAAGGAGGTGATGCGGATGAAAGGAAGCCAAAGCTGGCAAGCCCAGCCGAGGCAAGACCAACACCGTCCTGGCTCCGGGACATAAAGCCTTAAACCCAGAAAAATGTTTCTGGATTATCTGTGGAGTAGCCTGAACGGGCAGGCTTAACAAATACCCAACAAAAAGTGAATACTTTTCCCCGAAAGGGGTTCCAAAACCGGAGGCGGAGTCGAATTTCCGCCGAAGGTCTCCAAAGATGAAAGAACCCCTCACCTAACCTCTCCCGCAAGGGGAGAGGGGAAAAAGGAAAAGCCTCTACCTCGACAGGAGGGGGAATGTGAAAAGAGCCTCTCCAAAGACAGGAGGGGAAAAAGGAAAAGCCTCTACCTCGACAGGAGGGGGAATGTGAAAAGAGCCTCTCCAAAGACAGGAGGGGAAAAAGGAAAAGTCCTCTCCCTCGACAGAAGGAGGAAAAAGCCCTCTCCCGCAAGGGGAGAGGGGAAAGAGACGAAGTAGGTGAGGAGAAAAGCTCTTATCTTTCCTCTCCCTTGATGGGAGAGGAAGAAGGTGAGGGTGACACAGAAATCTTCGGAGTTTAAGAAACTTAGGAGGTATAATGAAAACGAAATATCCTAGAATCTTCGGTCTCCTGGCAGCCGTGCTGCTGGTAGCCTCTTTTGTGGTACCAGTCAGCCTGATGAACCCGGCGCCAGTCGAGGCCGGCGTCTGCAAGTGGGACAACCTGATGACGCCGTTCTACCTGCCGCTGAAGAACGATGTCGGCATCTACGAGCCGCATGACATGGCGGTTGGCGGTGATGGCGCCACCATACTGATTGCCGCCAGATATGCTGTACCGTATGGTCTGGGCATAGCTCATGTCCCGTCTAACGGTATTGTAGCCAACTTCCTGTTCTGGTCAAATAACAACGGCATCAGCTTCACCTCCACCAAGCACTCCTCGTTCGTGGACGCCTGGCTGAAAAAATACAACCTCGATTATACTTACTTTAACCCGGACACACTCTGGCCCAATGCCTTCCTGGTAGCCATCGCACCGGATAACCCCAGCTTCTGGGCGATTGTCACCGACGTTCCAGATGGCGGCACGAGTGTGTCGAATACACCAGTGGAAGTCTGGGTGACCAGCAATGCCGGCGGCAAGTGGGAGTGCACCAATTTTAATGATATCCTACCTTCCGGTGAGGTCATCCGCACCATTGACATCTCGGTGGACTACGGCGGCAAGCGTGACATCGCTATTGGCACCGTTGACGGTTCCGGCGGCGGTGATGTCTATGTAGTGCCGTCAACCGGCTTTGCCGGCTGGAAGCCCCAGGGCTTCACAGTGGGCGACTTCTACGCCGTCAAGTTCTCACCGACCTACATGAGCGATGCGGCACTGGCTGTGGTCTACGCCACCACTAACGCTACCTACTACGACATCAGCCTGCGTGATGTTGACACCAACATCCACTCAAGCTGGGCGATTGGTGCGATAGAGGTCGTTGACCCGACCCTGCCCCTCACATCGCCTGTCATTGCCACGCTGAACAAGGCTGACCTGGAGCTGCCGTCCGACTTCTCTGGGCAGGCGGCCTCTCTGCGCCGCGCCTACATCAGCCTTGATGCCTACCAGAGCAGCGTTACTAACCGCGACGGCATCTTCCGCATCGACGATACCACGGTGTATGTGCTGATGGACACCGCCGGCAATGCCAACAAGTCCATCTACAGCATCGCCTACTTCGGCACCTATGCCTCGGGCAAGCTGCTGGCTGGCGAGCGGAAGGGTGACTCCTGCGCGGCCACCGTGCCGACATGGTTCACCGATTCGCCGACCACCTGCCCCATACCCTGCTGGTACCCGGCACTCAAGCCGACCACCGGTGCTGCCGGCGTAACCGGACTGCGCACTGGTCTGGGCGGTGCACTCGTCGGCTGGAGGGCTGATGGTAACCTCGCCTTCACCGTCACCGGCTCATACCCGGCACGCCCGACCGATACTGCAGCAGTTGGTCCGCCTGCAATTCCTGGCGGATGGTACGGCACTTGGGTAATTGCCAATGCGACGCTCTACTACGGCTTAGTGCCCAACGATGAGTCCGCTTTTGCCATCTCCCGCAACAACGGCGAGACCTGGAACCAGATTGCCATGATTGACACCACCATAAGCCAGTTCACCGATATTGCGCCGACGCCGGACTGCAAGACAGTCTATCTGGCTTCGGTGAACATCTACGATACCTACGGCACAGGTTACTACATGGCTGGCTTCGACAGCGTGTGGCGCACCAGCGCCAACACAGAGGTGGTATCGCCATACCCAGCGCTGCCGGTAGGCATATTCTGGGAGCGGGTGCTCACCAAGCCCACGGCTGACAACTGCACCGCACAGGTCAACAAGGCGCTGCTGAGGATTGTGCCCTACTGCGCTGACCCATCCGGGCAAATCGTCGCCTGGGGCGTTTACGACCCCGGTAGCGAAGCCTCTGCTAGGGACGTAGGCATAGCTGCCTGGTCGCCGGACTACGGCGATTACTGGGCGAACATAACGCCGAGAAACCCGATTCAGGACTTCACCTTCGAGTCTGCTACCGTGATGTACTTCCTCAGCCCTGACGGCGCGGTGCAGAAGATGCCGTATACCGGAACGGCGTGGGCAAGCACGCTGTCCAGCGTTGATACTGTGCTGTACGGTGCTCATACCATCGCCGCCTATCCCGAAGGCAAGGTACTCGTCGGCGCCAACAGCTCATATCACATGTCGCTCTATGCCGTGTCCTACTCGGGCAACTTCAATACCGACAACCCGTCGTTCACGGTACAGAGCATGGCCGGCAGGACACCGTTCGCCGGCGATGTCCATGTCGCCTTCGATCCAGCTTTCAAGGACAACAACACCTACTTCATCGATGATACGGGTACTAGCGGCGGCTCGGTGTATCGCAACAACCCGACAGCCCAACAGAGGTGGGCTGACACCGACATGATGGATGCCGCTAACGGCGCCATCGGCTGCCCTGATCCGATTCAAGAGCCCCAGTACGGTCTGGTGCTGGCCTTCACCGGCAAAGCCCTCTATTCAGCAGGCTTTGATGCCAGTGATAATACCACTGGTGTCTGGCGCACCATCGATGATGGCACGGGCAAGTACGGCCCGCTATCCGGCATGCCCAAGCCGGGCATCGCCTGGGACCGCCTGACAGAAGGCCTGGAGAAGGCTCCGGCATATGTAAAGTTCACGCTTCAGCCGTCATCGCTGAAAGCCTGCGGCTGCTGCACGCTGGACACCGACACCACGCTTTACGCCATTGACAACGCAGGTTATGTTCCCTACACTCGCAATGCAGTCACGTATCCTTTCATAAGTAAGGGTGCGGCAACCCAAGCTGGTCTGGTCTGGGCGTTCACCGACTGCATGGCTAAGAAGGGTCCCAAGCTGATTACCGCGGATAAGACGCTCATCGGCTGCGACCCCGTTTCAGGCAGGGCACAGGAAGTCAACCTGTGCTGGGAGCAGCTCTGCGTGGCTAGCGAGTACGACATCGAGATCGCCAAGAGCGCTGAATTCACCATCAAGATAATCGACTTGTCTTACGAGCACGCTTGCGGCTGGTGGGAACCTGCGGATGTTACCCAGCCGTGCGCCTTCTTCCCGGCTGGCGGCATCGCTGACTGGTATGAGGGCTCAGCTATAGCTGCGTACGGCAACCTGGAATGCGGACACACCTACTACTGGCGAGTCAAGGTGCGCGAGTGCGCTACTGGCCAAGATATCCGCAGCCCGTGGTCTGAGGTCAGGAGCTTCACCATCAAGGCTGGCCTGCCGGTAAGCACTCCGTACTACGGCGTGCAGTTGCTGTCGCCTAACAACGGCGGCCTCGGCATACCGGTAAAGCCAGTTTCCTTCTCCTGGTCACCGTTCAAGGAGACCACGAAGTACAAGTTCGTCCTGGCTAAGGACGCGGCTATGACCCAGGTGGTCAAAGAGGCCGACGTGGCTACCACCGCCTTCGAGTACGATGGCACGCTGGAATACAGCTCCAACTACTTCTGGCGGGTGATGTCCCTAGAGCCTGCGCCGAGCGACTGGTCGGCTACCTTCAGTTTCTTGACTGAGGCGGCGCCACCAGCACCAGCAGGCCCACCACCAGCACCGGTAACTCCGATGTGGGTCTGGGTTGTTATCGCTCTCGGTGCTATCCTGGTTATCGTCACTCTCGTCCTCATCTTCAAGACGCGCCGGGTATAGCCTACCTGCTTGAGATAAGCAAAAGGGGGTGGCTCAGGCCACCCCCTTTTTTATTCCCCCTGTCATTCTGAGCCCCACTTTTGTCATTCTGAGCGCAGCGAAGAATCTCGCTCAGCTCCTTCGGTCGCGGAGTTTATCCTGAGTGAGATTCTTCAGTCGCTCTGCTCCTTCAGAATGACACAAAGCGAAGGACTCCCTCAGGATGACAGTTGGAAGACCGCTCAGGATGACAAAGGGGAAAGGGGCAGGATGACATAATGAATTTTGCATTTTAACCTGTCATTTTGATTTTTAACTTTTGATTTTTGATTTTGTTTGACATTGCGTTCCAACCGCATCTATAATGCCCACAAAAACCGGAGGCTTGAATGATGAAATGTAAATGGTATTTGCCACTTATCGCCATATCGCTTGTCGTCTTAATCGGTTTAACCGCCGGCTGCATCACCATCGTCAGGCAGGAGCCAGCAGCGCCAGCCTCTACCCAGCAGGGACCGACAGCTCCGCCGACAATCAACGCCTTTACCACCAGCCCGGGGAGCATCATCTCAGGACAGCGAACCACACTGAGCTGGGATGTCTCCGGTGCCGCTACAATTAGCATACAGCCCGAAATCGGCACCGTAGGCTCAAGCGGCTCGCTGCTGCTATCGCCTGCTGCCACCATCACCTATACACTGGCCGCTACCAACCAAGCCGGCAGCACCACTAATTCTGTCACCGTGACAGTTATTACACCAACAAATAGACCTGACCTGGTGATTACTGACATCTGGCTTACCGGAGCAGTGGTTAACTACACAATAAAAAATCAGGGTAACGCTGATGCCAAGCCAACCTGGACATACCTTTACGTCAACGACCTGAAGAAAGCCGAGAGCTATGTGGATATACTGGCTGCGGGTGAGGAAAAAACCGAAACTTTTTCCAACCTTGACTGGAGTTTCCCTGGCGCCGCCGGAGACCCGGGGTCAGCCGTAGCCCAGTTCAACGTTAAAGCCTGCGCCGATGCCGGCAATGACATCGAGGAAAGCGATAAGGGCAACAACTGCCTCACTAAAATCTGGGGGCAGACATTCACTTATGATTTCGTGAAAAACGCGCACCTGGCTAAGTGGCGGAGCAGCGCCGGTGATTTGAAATGGCCGATGGTTTCCTATGATAAGAAAGGGGCTGCCTACCTGCTCTATGACACGCTGGTGATGTGCCCCGAGCCGGTGAGCAATGGCTGGATACAGGGGAGGTTCGCCGATTTTTATATCAAATACTACGGACAAGAAACCACCAGCCGAGAGCTCGTGGTGCCAGAGCACGCCAAGTTCACCGCCAGGGTAGGCTTCAAGGGCGATTTTTCCACCGATGGCGTAGGAGTTGCCCTCGGCTATCTGGATGCCACCGGCAGCGTGGTGCTGTTCCCGAAGATGGACGTTTACAGCGACGGGACATTACGTGTCTACGAGATTGATTTGAGCGACATGGCAGGCAAGAAAACAGAGTTCATCCTCTGGGTCGAAGCCAAAGATTCCCCGGAGGGAGACTGCGTGAGGTGGGTGGAGCCTAAGATAGTCCAGGAGGAGTAGGACTAAAACCTGCCGCTACATGTTTAAAGTCGAACATGTAGCCCCGGCCTTTTAAGGTCGGGCACACGAGGCTGAAGCCTCGTGGCTACATTGCTCTACTCAACGGAGAAATCCTAATTTCGAATTTCTAAGCTCTAAACAAATCCAAAATCCAAAGCGTCAATGACCAAAACATCCAAATAACTGTCATTCTGAGGACTTCGCTCTTTGTCATTCTGAAGGAGCAGAGCGACTGAAGAATCTAGATCCTTCGCTTCGCTCAGGATGACAGGTAGATGAGAGTCAAGGTGACAGAAAGGTAAAGACAATGAAACAGTACTACGTTTATATAATGGCCAGTAGGTCCAGAACGCTGTACACAGGTGTAACCGATGACGTGGTACAACGCGTATTTGAACACAAGGATAAACTCATTGAGGGATTTACTAAGAAATACAACATCACCAGTCTGGTATACTATGAAGTGACCAGCGACATTCAGGCTGCAATCCAGAGGGAAAAGCAGGTCAAGGGATGGCTAAGAA
>Ga0315282_10009851_pt1 | contig 15120 bp, 12 predicted proteins | sample YL17G07_20_MG_FD_203693 | JGI IMG/M metagenome (GOLD analysis project Ga0315282, IMG submission 203693) | Sediment microbial communities from Yellowstone Lake, YNP, Wyoming, USA - YL17G07_20 | ecosystem: Environmental > Aquatic > Freshwater > Lake > Sediment | place: USA: Wyoming | collected... | reverse complement strand
TCCGGGACTGAGAACGCCAGCTGCTCCGCTGATGTCGCGGGATGCACCGCGCCGGTCCTGTAATCGACGTAGCAGGCGATCGTCCCCCCGGTGCCGACAATCGAGATGGTCGGTTTCTTGGGGTCAAAAGGTATATGTTTCACTTGTTTTTCAGTGGCGGGATGTTTCTGGACAAGCATGATTTTTGTGTTCTGATCGACCGAGACACCGATATTATATCCTGTGGTAAGTTTAATCGTGATGATGTCATCATCGCTGAACTCATGATGGGGCATGAGAACCCCTTCGTACTGCTCATCGCTTCGAATGATTTTGATGGTATCTCCTATCTCTGCGTTGGCCGTGCGTAGGATCTCCTCGATAACCTTTTTTCTCGGCATGCTACTCTTGTGAAGTATCTTTTTGGTTTTTAAAGAATTATCCTTGTGGGCATCAGAACTGTTTTATGGGAGAAACAATTCAGGTGCTTGTATGCGGGTCGCAGTGAAGTTCGCTTATGATGGAAGACATTTTTCTGGGTACGCGCGCCAACCTGGTCAGCGAACCGTCGAACAAGCGCTTTTAGATATGTTAATTGAATCCGAGGTTCTTGTTGATGCGGACTCGTCTTGTTTTCGTACCGCGAGTCGTACTGATCGTGGTGTGTCCGCCTTGGGCAATGTGTGTGCATTTGATACTGATTGTTCCAAAGAAAAGATTTTTACACGGTTGCCAAAGGACATTTTAGATGTATACATCTACGGGGTACAATTGGTACAGCCTGGTTTTTATCCTCGTTTTGCGAAAAGAAGGAAATACCAGTATTATCTGAAGAAGGACAATCTTGATGTTGATGCAGTGCTTTCTACCGCAGGGTTGTTTACCGGGGAGCATGATTTTCGGAATTTCGCGCGGGTTGAACCGTTGAAAAACCCGGTTCGAACCATAGACAACATTGTGATCTCGGAGAAGCAAGGGTTTTTCGTGATTGATTTTTATGCACAAACCTTCCTGTGGAACCAGATCCGCCGGATCGTGTCAGCGCTTAAAAAAGCAGGGGACGGGATCCTGACACAGAGTGCAATCAAGCATGCTTTATTACATCCCGAAGAACGAGTTGATTTCCAGATGGCAGCACCGGAACCATTGATCCTCAAAGATGTGGTGTATGATTTTTCGTTTGGGTTTGTGAAGGACTACAAAAAGACCCTTCAGAGTTTTGAAAACAGGATTGTCGCGTTGTTGTCATAGTTCTTTGTTTGGGGATTTCCGAATATATTCCACTTATTTATATAGAAAATAAGTGGATATTAATGGTAGATTTCGACCATGTCCGATGAACTCGGATGATAAAAAATATCAGAAGGTGTCTATATGATTGACAAGAACAAAGAATTAAAAAAACTCTACAGGGATGCAACCTATTATCATCTGTTGAATCAGGGATTTACAAAAACAGAAGCAAACGTGTGGGCACGGCGGCTCTGGAATTAGAAACTTAGTGTGTGTTTCCTCATGGTACAAAAACTGTGGAATATGGTATTTATGCGATCACTTCAAGGGCTTTTTCCTGTTGTACAGCGAGTACCTCATTCATTTTTAGATAGGTCATATCCATGTCTTTTTTCTTCGTCCAGGTCTCTTCGAGTGGTGTGAGTGTCACTGTTTTATTAACCATGCCAACCATTTTATCGTTTTCATTGTTCATGACTGCAAGGACCGCTTCGTATCCTAACCTGCTGGCAAGCACCCGGTCAAACGCAGTCGGGTCTCCTCCCCGTTGGACATGACCAAGCACACTGACTTTAATATCCCAGTTGATGGCTTTTTCTATGGCTGATTTCATCTCCTGTGCGCCCCCCGCTGCCTCGCCTTCAGTGATGACGATGATGCTGCTTTGCTTTCCTGCTTTGTGTTGCGCATCAAGTTTTGCGATGAGTTTCTGTATATCCATGGGCGCCTCTGGGACAAGGATGTCCTCGGCACCGCCACCAATGCCGGTGTACAAAGCGATGTATCCCGATGTCCGTCCCATGACCTCAATAATGAAGAGTCGCGAGTGGGATGAAGCGGTATCCCGTATCTTATCGATTGCCTCAAGCGCGGTGTTGACCGCGGTGTCGAAACCGACGGTGAAATCAGTCCCGTATAAGTCGTTGTCAATAGTGCCTGGTATCCCGATGCCTTGGATAGGGAACTCTTGTATGAGCTGATGAAGCCCGCGGAACGAACCGTCTCCTCCAATGATGATAATGCTGTCGATGCCAAAACGTTTTAAGTTTTTGAACGCTTTTTCTCGTCCTTCTTTTGTGAGAAACTCGCTGCTTCGGGCGGTCTGCAGGACGGTCCCACCATCCTTGATGATGTTGCTGACGGAGTACCGGTTGAGTTGTTCAATGTCTCCTTCAATCATTCCTTGGTACCCGCGTTTAATCCCGAACAATATATTCCCATGATAGATCCCGGTTCGTACGACTGCGCGTATCGCTGCATTCATCCCAGGAGCATCACCACCACTGGATAGCACCCCGATGTATTTTCCCTGACTCATCATCCACCACCTCTTTGCCGTACTGAAATCGTTTCTACCATTTAAAACATTCCGGGGAATAAAGAGGTTTGTTCACAAGGTGTTTAACCTAAATATTTATTATGGAAGAACTGTTCTCGTGTCACTCGTGCAGGGGTAGCCAAGCTTGGTCTACGGCGACAGACTCAAGATCTGTTCCTGAAGAGGTTCGGGGGTTCAAATCCCTTCCCCTGCACTTTTTTTAACCTAACAAAGATTTAAATAACCAAGGGTTCTTTATTTTCCTAAAGGGGAAAGGAAACAGATGAATAAATATCCTCTGATTGTAGTAAGTATCATTGTCATAGTTCTTCTCATTCTTGGTTCATTAACTAATGTGGTTGGGTATCAATCTGTCAAATCAACTTCTCTGTCGGATTCTCCGTTGTTTTCGGTGAGAACGAAGAGAGCCATCAACCAAGACTGCAAGGATGTTCTAACATCTGATTATCTTGGTAAAGGGATCATTATCGGCCTTCAGTTTCCAACAAGAGAGAATAGAACGATAATACTTCAAAAAATCATTAATATAATAAGAAACATGGATGATAAAGAATTTAGCAGATTCCTAAACCTAATTATTTCACATTCATATGAAGATGAATACGACAAAAATATTGATTCTATTACCGTTTTATCTATACTGAAACAAATCAGGAGTTATACAAAAGAGTTACCGATCAATAAATTGGGACCAAACGGTACTGAAAAAGATCCTTCTACATCCCAGGCATTTCCAATGCCATCCATTAATCAATTTCCTCCATGGTGCATTATCCTACGATTCGGCCTCGATTTACTTTTGTTAATCATTCTGGGCATCGTTTATGGTATTTTATTTATCATTTTAACAGTTAATTGTCGATGTTGGAATACGGTAGTGTAACGAAAGGATTCAGAATAGTAACAATAACTTAAGGTATATAGATGAAACGATTACGTATGAAATTGTAGGGAAGGTTCATATGCAAACAAAATCTCTACTCATGGAAGGATTTACTCTTGGGATTATTTTCTTATTCATTGTGATAAGTGTCGCTCCATCCACTGCACAAAAGATAGAGAAACCATCCTTCCTCACATCGAGAGGACATTGGTTGTATGTTGGTGGTTCTGGTCCAGGGAACTACTCAAAGATTCAGGATGCGATCGATAACGCAAGTGATGGGGACACCGTGTTCGTCTATATTGGAACGTATCACGAGTATATTGTTATTGATAAATCCATACATTTCGTTGGTGAAGACAGGAATACAACGATTATTGATGGTTATGACCGGGGAGGGATCATAAGAATCTCTGCAAGTCAGATACAGATGAGTAGATTTACGGTTCAACACAGTGAAACTGGTTGGAATAGTACAGGAATAGAGATAAATGCCTATTCAAACTTCAACAACATTTCACAGAACATTATAAAAGAAACCGGAGAAGGAATCCGTATTTATAATTCTAATCATAATCTCATTTCAAATAACATCGTCAGCTCAATCAGCGATGTTGGGATTACTTTAGACGACGTTAGCGACAATAACAGCATCATAGGGAACATCGTAAGTATATGCAATACAGGTATAGCCCTTACATATTCTTATAATAACCTAATTCGAGATAATATAATCGAACATAATAATTTAGGAATTTTTCTCCAAAATGCATCTTATAATAATATCTCTTGGAATCATTTCACAAAAAACTTTATGGGAGTTTTTTTGGTGTTCTCTAAATCTAACCGATTCTCTTACAATAATTTCATTTTTATTAACCTGACTGCTTTTTTTGAAAATGGAAATAATAAGTGGAATAGCAACTATTGGAATAGACCACGGTTTCTTCCAGAACCTATCGTTGGACTAATAGCAATCCCTATCTCTGAGAATGGCATATGGATTCCTATTCTCTGGTTTAATTTCGATTGGCATCCCACCAAACAACCCTATAATATCCCAGGGATGAAGTGAAAAAAGAACGTATAAAATTGTAGAATGATAAGGATAGAATTATTATCCATCAATCTTTATAATACCGGTAAACTGGGGTTCAAATCCCTTCCCCCTGCACTTTTTACCTTTTCTCCACCGGAAAAATATCGTTTTAATTACAAACGAAAAAATGTAACCTGAAAAAAGAGATTTGAACTTGAATAATCTATAGATCTATGTTCGAATCCTGATACGGGAATGTACCATACCATAACTTCTTTACGAAAATCACCCCTGCCTGAAACAGATGTTGTCACCTCGGGTTACAACAGACAAGTTTATATGTGGTACTCCATATATTTTTAGTAGCGAAGCAACTGGAGGAAGAAAAATGAGCAGGGGGGCATCCCACCTGAAGAAAGACCTATTTTTGATCCAAACGAAAAAACAAAAGAGAATAAAAAATAAGCCTGTAACGTCACCTCGTATCCAACTTTATATCTGTGCCATTGCTGGACTGCTGCTAACAGCTGGAGTGGTTCCCGCATTTCATACAGGCATCATCAACGACACAACTGACGCTGCCCAAGGCGGTTGTTTAAATCCTCTTGCAGATAAGAACATCCTTATGAAAAACACTATGGATAGATCTGAAGATGAAGAGTGGAACACTACCTTTGGAGGAAGTAATATCGATGTCGGTTATGCTGCTCGACAAACCTCCGACGGAGGCTATATCATCACCGGATACACCCGTTCCTATGGTGCAGCTGGTCACAATATTTGGCTGATAAAGACCGATTCCGTGGGCAATGAACTCTGGAATAGAACCTTTGGTGGAGGAAATGATGATGAAGGCCAGTCAGTTCAACAGACAACAGATAGCGGATATATCATTGCAGGATGGACGAAATCCATTGGTTCGGGCATGAAAGATCTCTGGCTCATAAAGACCGATTCCTTGGGCAATGAACTCTGGAATAGAACCTTTGGTGGAGGAAATGATGATGGTGCTACGTCAGTTCAACAGACAACCGATGGCGGCTATATCATCGCGGGGTATACCTCATCGTTCGGCACCGGGAGCGTCGATGTCTGGCTGATAAAGACCAATTCCTTGGGGAACCAAGTATGGAGCAAGACGCTTGGAGGGTACAGCTCGGATGGCGCTTGGTCTGTTCAACAAACATCAGATGGTGGATACATCATTACAGGATGGACGTACTCGTATGGTCCAGGCTATGTCGGCAATGTCTGGCTCATCAAAACAGATGACTTAGGCAACCAGGAATGGAACACGACATTTGGTGGAAATGACGTAGACCGCGGGTACTGGGTTCAACAGACAATCGATGGTGGATACATTATCACTGGATATACCTCAAGCTTTGGTGCAGGTTTAGATGACGCACTGCTGATAAAGACAGATGAATATGGAAATGAAGAATGGAACCATACATTTGGAGGGACTGGCAGAGATTATGGAAACTCTGTTCAACAGACCATTGATGGTGGATATATCATCGCAGGATATACCCTTTCCTACGGTGCTGGGAGCGAGGATGTGTGGCTAATCAAGACCGATTCATTGGGCAATGAACTATGGGATAAGACATATGGCGGAATGTACTCTGATGTCGGTTATACTGTTCAGCAGACAACTGATACAGGATATATTGTTGCGGGATATACCCTTTCTTATGGTGCAGGAGTGCATGATGTCTGGCTTATAAAAATAGAGGGTACTGGGGTCCCTCCGTTGGAGGTTGATGCAGGAGGCCCCTATAACGGACTCATCGGTGACCCAATCGCCTTCACAGGGACCGTCGCTGGTGGTATTCCTCCCTATACCTTTCATTGGGATTTTGGTGATAATACGACGGCAAGCGAACAGTCTCCGCTCCATGTGTACGCTGCTGGAGGGGTGTATGAGGCCACCTTCACCGTTGTCGATCATAATGGCACCGAGGCAAACGATACCGCCAGCGTTACTGTACTTCCATCAGATATCACGTCACCAAATGTTACCATAACCAAACCACTCGCTAAGTCCCTGTACGTTGGAAACAGGAGAGTGCTGCCGTTTCCCATAACCCTGCTCATCGGTTCCATTAATGTCACGGTGGATGCCTCGGACAATGACTCAGGAGTCTCCTCTGTCAAGTTTTTCCTGAATGGTATTCTCAAGAGTACGGACACGGCACCTCCATATAACTGGGTATGGAGTAAGCCAGCCTTTGGGCGATATACGATCTTCGTAGAGGCAGTTGACGGTGCAGGAAACAGCGCAGATGATGAGCTCACCGCCTGGAGATTTTTCTAAAATCAATTTCTCTTTCGTGGGATAGTGATTCATACTTTAATGTTCAAATCCCTTCCCCTGCATTCTAAGTATAACTTAAAAAAATTTAGTTAGGACATAATTCCCTTGATCTTAGGTAAGGATGGGTTGATCAGAATTCTGAGCTACGGGAGGAAGTAGTTTATAGGCGCGGAGTTCTATGAAGAGTCATTCCCAGTCCCAGTGTTCCATTCAGGCATAATGAACATCCTATTCCTACTTAAGATATGAACATTTAGTGGAGAAGACCATTCACTTTGCGTCCCATTCACATCCTTTGCTTTCACTCTAATCGTATATGTGCCCCTCGTATGCCAGACATGATGAGCAGTTACTATCTTGCCTGATTTAAAGGGTCCTAACCATCCGCTCCATGTCCCATCACCCCAATCAAACATTAATGAAACCTGATCTCCATCAGGATCAACAGCGCTGCTAAAAAACCTGCAGGTTCTATTCATCATGCACCACTGCAGTCTAAGTGGTTTCCGAGGTTTGTCTGGTGGATTATTAGGTATTCCCTGAGGTATGTTAGGAAGGATGATAGAGGATAGATGCGTACTATCTATATAGAGTGTATTATGTGCAATTTGGTAAGTAATATTTTTCATCATTGGATCAGCGGTATTTGGATTCGCTTGAAACCGGGGGTAATTCGATGATGAGACCGCGACACGAATACAATGACCCGTGTTCCAAATGTAGGATGTACTCCACAGATTAACCGTTATATTATATATCATTCCAGGTTCCATAAATTCCCAGTGATCGGTACTGTTTCGATTTCGCATTCGCAAAATACCATCAGTGATCACCATGGACCTTCCATCGGGATAGACATCAGAGAGTTTTACAGTAAAATCAGTATCAGGACAGTCTGAGGAGACAAATAACCTCGCAGTTATCGGACCTGTTGCTTCATAGGGCTGTGTCAACAACGAACTGGTAAACACGAGAACATCAGGACGAGTTTCAACAGCTGTTTGATCACGCGGTCCTGGGTGAAAATTAAGCGTCTGCCCACCGAGAGTAGGGACAGGGTTATTCGGGTCATACGTATAGACAAGCGGGTCAGCGTTGCCAGGAGGAAGCACAGTCAGTTCTCCATTGTGATGGAAATACCAAGAGATATTCGTTGCAGGTATTGGCCAGTCAGTAGCATAGCGCCATTCATTCCCTGGCGCACTAATATTATCAACATCACTCATCACATAGTAGGAAACATTCGGTAAGCGATCAAAAGCAGTTGTTTCATTCATCGTATATTGCTTAATTAAATCAATAAACATATCAATAGTAAACCAGCACAATGAGTTTTCTGGGTATCTCAATATCCCTTGTTGTGTTGTGATGTACCCTTCATGTGTCCAAGGACCCATCACCAGTTTCGATTTCCCTCGAGCGCCTAGCCCACCATAATGCTGATACCCGATGTAACCATCGATGATTCCTTGCTGAAACGCATCATACCATCCCCCCATATGAATCGCAGGGATATTCACAGCCGGCCATTTATCATCAAGGGTGACATTTGTCCAGAAATCCAAGGTGTAGTTTTCATGCGCAAAAATCTCAGGTAACTCAGAGAGTGCATCCTGACTTTTTAACCAGATTTCAACGAGTTCTTTTCGAAACTCGCCTCCTTGATAAATCGCATGTTTATAGAGATTCGGTGAGGCAACCATAATCCCTTGCCCAGCAAGATTTGGAGGGGCTGCACCAGCCATAAAATATTGACAGATCCCAAGGGCAGAAGGACCAACAGTGGCTACTTTTCCATTTGACCAGCGTTGATCAGAAATCCAAGCTAAAGTATCAGGACCATCAGTGTGAGCACTTCGAAATACCGTATTATTTCCCTCGGATGCTCCTCGCCCCCGCATATCCTGGATAATCGTTGGCCATCCTAACAACGCAAAAAGATTCCCTAGAATGGTGAGATCTTCTTTTCCATACGGTGTCTGTAAGAGTATGGACCCATGCGGGAAAAGATGAATCAATGGCAAATAGACATCAGTGGCTAATCTTACCCCATCACGCATTGGCACCATATATGTTTTTTTAATACAGCAGACCCCTGGATTCTGAGGAAGCCGCCCCTTCAACTTTTCCTCTATAACTCTAGCAAACTGGGTGACACTCGTGTTATCCATGAATATTCTACCTCCTGTATTACCAGCTCTTTCCTCCATTCCGGTAGCCATAACCGTTGTGGAGAAACTCGTCGAAACGAAAAAAACCAAAACCGCTATTGTCAATATTTTTTTCATATGAACACCCGACAGACAAATTACAATATCAAAAATAGTTTTCTCTTTAACTATTTTTCCTCCTGGTCAATGAGAAAATTTTTGTTGAAAAGAAATGTCAGAGTAGCATATTATTAGGATCTGTTTCTGGTTAGAGCATTGTCATCGTTAGAAGATAACGTATATTTTTATCAGTACATTCGTGTTAAAATCTCGTCTCCTATTTCCCTTTATAAACGCAACAGAAGAAAATAGATTTTTTCAAGAGTGAGTTTAACTTCGAGTTGGAGTCTCTTCTCCTGCACTTTGACTTTTTTACAGACGGTATGAAAAACATAGTTTTTATTACGAAATATAGGTTTAAATCTCTTAGTGTGCAATATTGCCAATGGTCAAAAGCCCTTCGCTACAATGTTGTATTAGAATCCATGATCGGTGTATTTGTAAGAACTCTATTACGCAATCACAGACGATAGCGGTGTTTTTTCCCTAAATAACTGATTAGTCTGTTGAGAATTTGTTATTGGAACATTTATCTCCAGTTTTAAAATTGTATCGAAACCCTGGGTAGGTAGATGGTATAGAATTCCCATTTTCGTGTCGAACAAGAGAACGAATGTGTTGTTCACCAAGTTCAACATCTGCTGTCGCATATCATGTAAAAATGAGTAGAATTCGTCTAATTCTTGTTCGGTTGGTTTCGAGAAGTTGATGAGTTGCGAGAGGGAGTCGATGATGACGATATCTGGGTTGGTTTTCTCAATGCCGAAGTGGATGATGTCTTTCATTGTTTGGAGATCTCGTGGTGGTTTATGGTACAGACAGGTATCGATGTTTTCTTCTGCAGGAAATGCAAACCCGGAGACGCAATCGATGAAGAGGATTCGTTTTTGATTAAGAGGTTTCTGTTCCAGTGCATGTCGCATGTAATTGTAACTTCGTGTCAGTGAGATATACAGGATGTTGGTGAAATGGTTTGATTTTATCTTATTGAAAAAATCTATACTTTGGGTGAATTCCATCGAGTTATGGAGTACGAGGATGATGCCTTCGAGGTTTTTCAATACCTCATCTATTTCATTGTGCATCGAACGCCAATACTTGATCTCCACTCCTGTTTCTATCATACGATTCTCTCTAATCTTTCCACTCAGGTTTTTCTTTTATGATCTCTAATTTCATAATGGTATCGGTGAACATGGTCGGGAGTTTTTTCATGGAACCCATTCTATCATCGTATACGAGGATGATGGTATCGCGGGTGATACCGAGGGCATCTTCTTTAATCGATCGGAGGAACGCATAGAGGTTGTGGAGTTCTTCCTCTGTTGGTACGGTGAAATTGATGAACTGTGAGATCGAATCGACAATGATGATATTGGGGTTTGACCACTGGATGTTTTTCATGATCAGGTTTTTCATTTCTTCTAGGTTCGGTGGAGGTCTTCTGTATACGCAGTCGACCGTATCTTGGAGTTCAAGGAGGAAACCGGAGACACAGTCGACGACGTAGAGTTTCTTCGAAGCCAGGGGATGTGTTTGCAGGGTTTGTTTGATATGACTATAACTGTTGATCAGGGAGATGTAGAGGATTGTTGTCTGCTGGTTTCTGCGTAGGTTGTTGAGGAAGTCGATGAGATCTGAGAACTCTATGGAGTTATGAGTGAGTAAGACCAGGCCATGGAGCGATTCCATGGTTTTATTGATTTCTTTCCGAATTTCTTTCCAATAGTTTACCTGGACAACCTTGAGTTCTTCCATGGCGCCTCTCATCACCAGTTATGTTTCTTTCACTGTTTAGCTGGCAGGGCTAAGGAGAACATATTTGTGGATCGTGTGAATGAGATGATCCAACTCAAATGGTTTGGTGACGTAATCGACGATTCCCCTCTGGTATAGTTTTTGTTTTTCTTCCTCTGAGTATCGCACGACTGTGAGTAGGATAATCTTTGGTTTTGTTTTTTTCTCTTTGAGTTTTTCTAGGATTTCTCTGGTTGTTAAACCCGGCATCATGACGTCGAGAGTGATTAAATCCGGTTGGAACTCATCGATTTTGTTGAGGAAATCATCACCATTCTCTGCCGTAGCAGTTTCAAATCCCTCTTTATGGAGCATGAGATTGAGCATTTCCCGTAGGTCGGTTTCATCATCTACAATCATTATTTTTGTCATGATTACTCTCCTTTTTCCTTAGTCTCCTCTTCCCATATAACGGTTTTATTTCTTAAATCATTTTCTATGGTTTTTTTGGCATCTTTTAACCGAAAGATATCTACTTCTCTGAATTTCCCTTCGAGATCATGAACAGGAATGAGTGGGAGAGTGAACTTGAATGTGCTGCCTTCACCAAGTGTTCCTGTGCTTTCCACCCAGATGTTTCCTCCATGTGAAAGCACGATACCTCTCGCGATAGAGAGTCCAAGCCCTGCTCCGCCGAACTTTCTATCCATCCCAGAATCAACCTGGTAAAAGGTGTCAAAAATCTTGGCTTGGTGCTCTTTAGGGATGCCTCGGCCATGGTCTTGCACTTCATAGAGGATGTTGTTTGTCTCTTTTTTTACACGCAGAATAATAGTAGAACCGTTTGGCGAGAATTTAATCGCGTTATTGATAAGGTTCAGGATTACCTGTTTTATACGTTCTTTGTCAATCACTATAGGGGGCAGGTTTTCTTCCACCTCGGCGTGTAGGTGTATCGTTTTTGTTTCTGCTAGTGAATGTGTTGTTTCGATCGCCTCGTTGACCATTTGTTGTATATTTGTAGGTTCTGAGATGAATTTCATCGTACCTGATTCTAATCGGGAGATATCAAGGATATCCTGAATGAGGTTATCAAGTCGATTTGTATTTCTCACAATAACGTTGAGAGCCTGTTTCTGCTCCTCAGTGATCTCACCAAGTGTTCGTTTCATAATCATCTGAATATATCCTTTGATCGCGGACATCGGCGTTCGAAGTTCATGTGAGGTTATGTTCAGAAAATCTGATTTTATTCTATCGAGTTTTTTCAACTGGATGTTTTGGAGTTCGATTGTGGTTTGCGTTTCTTTGAGCGTATCCACGGTTTTCTGTAAATCCTCCATGATATTGAGAGTTGCAGCTTCGCTTTTTTCCAGTTCGTTAACCTTTTCATTAATTTCTTTTGTTCGTTGTTCAACTTTTCTCTCAAGATCTTTTTGTGCCTCAAGTAATTCATTTTTTGATTTTTTAAGGTTATCAGTCATCTGGCTGAAATCGCGAGCAAGCTGACCGATTTCATTCTTTCCAGATACTTCGATATTAACATCTAAGTTTCCTTCACCGACTTTATTAGTAGCATCTCTTAGCTTTATTATTGGTTTTGTAATTCTTTTTGAGAGATAAACACTGATCACGACAGCCAAGACAATGCATAGGAATACGACTAATGCCGTTAGTCTTAGCTCTTGATTTACATCTTCGTATGCCTCCTCAACAGGTAATTCAACTACAACTGCCCAATCAGGACTGCCAAGACATACATGAGTAGTTACAACATCGTTGCCTAGGATGCCCTTAGAAATCTCAGATTTGCCTTCATAGAGTGATTCATTTCCTCCCACAAATTCATATACCTCATCCAAATGAACCAAATTTTCTCCCTTTAAAACACGGCTGGTATCACCAAAAGCTATTAGGTCACCCTCCATATCAACTACATAGGCTACACCTGTATCCCCAACCTTTATACTATCTACTAAATCCCACATGAATTTTAGATTCAACTCAGCCACCAATACTCCTTTAAAATCATCAAAGACATCTTTGATTGGAACAGCAATTAATACCAACGGTTCGCTTGTTACATTATCAACATATATCGAGCTGATGTATCTTTGTTCTTTACTTGTCTCGAGAAAAAAAGGATCATCTAACGTTTCTGTCGATTGATCAGAAGCAAAACTTGATAGACGAGAGACTTTTACCGTCTCCTCTCCTTGTGCATTTAACAAGATCAGACGTCTAAATGCAGATTCCAGACCAATTAACTTCTTCATGGCCGATTCTTCTTCTTCTTGGCTAGTAATTCCCAGATCACCAAGTCTAACTCCACTTTCCAGTTCACTGAATTTCTGAAGAATATAGTTACTAACAGCATCTGCAGCCTTTTGAGCGATGAGTTGCTGTTGGCCATCAATTACTTTTTCTTGGGTTTGTAACCTGAAATATATATTCAAGCAACTGGAAATTAGTATGATCACTACAATTAAAGCCAAAAAAGCAAAAACTAAAGTAGTTGTCAAACTCCTGAACATTTTTGTTTTTTTTAACTTATTCTGCATGCCTATCCCATCTCACATATAGCGATTTTGTGATATCTAAGAATAGATATCAGGTAGATATTCAACCTTGTATCTCAAGTTAAGTGTCAACATAACATAAATAATGTCGTTGACTATTTACCTGAATTCGGATGTTACCGGTAGTTTCACATTTCATTGAATTATCTCATCTGCCATACTCAACAAACCTTCACTCACACTAAGACCTAGTTCTTGAGCCAGTTTGTAATTGATCAGTAACTTTGCCTCGGGCGTGATAACTGGTATGGTGCCAGCTGGGATGCCTCTGAGGACTTTGTCAGCCAGGTCTGCAGCCAGCCTGCCCATATCATCAATCTCAATCTCATAACTAAAAATAATACTCTCTCCGATCGTATAAGCTCCAATTCCTCCAATGGGTATTTTGTGTTCGGTCGCAAACTTAGTCATTGCTTCAAGAGCAGGAGGCGAGACAGAAGTAGGTTCACCCATTATTGATATAGCATCTATGCCAATATCAGCCGATTTATTTCGCGCCTGCAAATCAGCCTTAATCTCTTCCACGGTTGTAACAGAATTTTCTACTAATGTTATATTCATTAGAGAAGATGCATTACGTAACGCATCAAGCGCTGGTGGGATAAAAGGAACATTTGGGTTATAAGTTATATAAACTCGTTTGGCCTGAGGTGCCATTTCATGTAAAATCTCTAAACGCTTGACAAAAATGTCTGGACCAGGCTCCCGAACACCAGTTATGTTCCCGCCAGGTTGGCGCACACTATCTACAAGGTCATTACCTTCTATTGTAGTGTAGGAGAAAACCACTGGGATGCCTGTCCCTTGGGTGGCTGCCTTGGCCGCTAGGGATACCTCTGTGGGAAAGGTGAATATCAAATCAACCTTATCGTCTACAAATTTCCTGAGAATTTGCTGCTCTTTATCAGGCTCAAAGTTTGTCTTCTGTATATCATAAGCAATATTTTTACCCTCTATATAGCCCGATTCTGTCATTTCGGCCTTAAAGCTATCGGCTATGCTGGCCAAAGTATCAAATCCAGATAGAATACCTACATGATAGACCTTTTGTGTTTTATCTTCTACGCATCCAGATAATGCTACCACCAGCATCAAACCTATCGGTATTAAACCGACTAACATCTTTTTTTTCATTACTATCTCTCCACACCCGATTCAATACATCTTTTTTCCCTTTAAATCTTTTTTATATTAATCATATCTAGATTTTTCGCCTAATTTTTTACAAAGTTCATTAACTTCCGTCTTCAATTCTATCATTTTCAGTTCTCTATCAACAGTTATTCTCTTATATTTTTCGAGTTCCTCGATTTTTTCTTTTAATTGTTTTTCTCTTTTTTTTCTCTCAGTGATATCGTGGGCGACACCAACGATTCCCGTAATTTTCCCTTCTTCGTCTTTTACGAGAGAACCAGAAAAACTGGTATCAATTCCTTCCCCAGATTTCGTTTTATACTTTGTTTCATAATTTTTAAATGTTACACGTTCTGACAAATTTTTCAATAGCATGTTTCCAAATTGTTCTTCTCCAAACAGTATATTCATTGGGCTTCCGATAAGCTCTTCTTCTTTAAACCCTGACAGATTGAGCAAAGCTGGATTGATCCTACATATGTTTCCATTACTATCGGCCAGAAATAGAGAATCAGACATGGTCGCAATAATATTATCTGCTGCGGTTGTCGGAGTTAAAACAAACAATTGGTATTTCCGAATTGCATATCCAACAAAAATGCACAAA
>Ga0315282_10009850_pt1 | contig 15121 bp, 12 predicted proteins | sample YL17G07_20_MG_FD_203693 | JGI IMG/M metagenome (GOLD analysis project Ga0315282, IMG submission 203693) | Sediment microbial communities from Yellowstone Lake, YNP, Wyoming, USA - YL17G07_20 | ecosystem: Environmental > Aquatic > Freshwater > Lake > Sediment | place: USA: Wyoming | collected... | reverse complement strand
TCCCCTGATCGGCCGCCGCCGGGTGAAAAAGGCCCTGCGGACCGAGTGGGGGCAACTTTTCTCCCGGTACTAACCCGGATTTCTCACCAGGGAATTGAAGGCTGTCACTTCGGGCATAAGTGTCTTGCCAAGAAGAACTTCTGCCCCGGAGAAGCGCCAGCCTGCTGCCCGCAGAGTGCAACCAAGAATCTTTCCGATTTCGTCCCCTCGCTCGAGGCGAAGCGTGGGGCCGATTTGACGCCGGCGGCCTGCTGCGGCGCGAGGCGGTACGGATCATCCTACGCGGCAACTCGGGTTCTTGCCGCGAGGAGTTGATGGCCTGGGGTGAAGCGCACCAGGTCGCTTACGTGCTGGGGCTGGCGAAGGCAGCGTTGCCTATCCGAAGAAGTTCTTCAACTTCTCCGCCGCACGCCGCTCGAGGGGTTTGTTCTCGACGCGCAGCGAGTGGCCTAGCGCCTCGACTACCTGCCGCTGCTCCCGCGTGAGGTGTCTGGGTACCACGACGTGGATGGTCACATAGAGGTCGCCCTGTCCGCGACCGTCGAGGTCAGGGAAACCTTTGCCCCGGAGGCGGAAGACCGAGCCGGATTGAGTTCCCTCCGGGATCCTCAGCCGTTCCTGGCCGTGCAAGTTGGGGACCTTAATTTCAGTTCCCAGGGTGGCCTGGGCCATGGAGATGGGGATAGTGCAATAGAGATCCGTGCCGCGGCGCTCGAAGAACGGGTGCTCGCGGACTTTCACCACCACGTAGAGGTCGCCCGGCGGTCCCCCATGGAAACCGGCTTCGCCTTCTCCGCTCACCCGCAGGCGAGTCCCGTCGTCGACGCCGGAGGGAATCTTCAGCCCGAGAATTTTCTCCTCGCGCACTCGCCCCTCGCCGCGGCACTCCGGGCACGGCTCCTGGATGACCTTCCCCGCGCCGCCGCATTGCGGGCAAGTCCGCGCGATAGTGAAGAAGCCTTGCTGGGTCCGAAGCTGGCCACGCCCGCCGCACGCCGAGCACACCACGGGCTCGCTACCTTTCTTGGCGCCGCGGCCGCCGCAGGCGGAGCAGTTCTCAAAACGCGGAATCTTGACTTTCGTTTCCAGGCCGGAGGCAGCTTCTTCGAAAGATATCTCGAGGTCGTAGCGAAGGTCCACGCCGCGTTGGGCCCGGGTTCGGCGCGTCCCTCCCCGCCCGAAGAGGTCGCCGAACCCGAAGAAATCGCCGAAGATGTCTTCGAAGCCTGAGAAGATGGTCGAGGAGAAGTCCGGCGCGTAGCCGCCGGAGTTGCCGAAGGCCGCGTGGCCGTAACGGTCGTAGGCAGCGCGCTTCTGGGGATCTGCCAGCACGCTGTAGGCTTCGGTGATCTCCTTGAATTTCTCTTCCGCCTCTTCTTTGTTGTTGGGGTTACGGTCCGGATGATGCTGGAGGGCAAGTTTCCGGTAAGCACTCTTGAGTTCCTGCTCGCTGGCCTCGCGCGACACACTCAGAACGTCGTAATAATCTCGTTTGTGGTTCAAGCCACAACCTCACTGGCCCTGGCGATAATCGCCCTCACGGGCCGGAAACCTCCCGCCATCCGACGGCGCGAATCACTCTTTCTCGTCCCCTGGTGCGGGCGGCTCCGAGGGAGGCCGAGATTTCCCCTGGGGCGGCGCGACGGCGACCTTCACAATGGCTGGCCGCAGGAGCCGCTGCTTCAGTTTGTACCCGCGTTGGAATTCCTCGACGATTTCCTGGTCCCGATGCGCCGAGGTCGGGACGGTCTCTACAGCCTGGTGGAGGTGCGGGTCGAAGCTCTTCCCCACCGTTTCCAGCGGCGAGAGGCCTGCCCGCTTCAAGACCTCCAGCAGATCCCGGTAAATCAGCTCCATCCCCTGATAGAACTGCGCCGGCACGCCCGCCTCGCGGTGCTTCAGCGCGCGCTCAAAACCGTCCAGAGTGGACAGCAAGGCGCGGATCAGGTCGGCCGTCGCGTGCTGGAAATAATCGTCCTTCTCCCGCTGCGTCCGCTTGCGGAAGTTTTCCAGCTCCGCCTGCTTGCGCAGCAGCCGATCGTAGAGCGCATCTTTCTCGGCGCGCAGCTTCTGGTATGCCGCGGCCAAGTCGGCCGGCAAACCGGGAGCGCTTCCTTCGGCCGCCACGCCGGCGGACGGCGCTTCTTTGGGCTGCTCATTGCCGGCTTCCTCCGCGGCTCCACCCTCAGTGGGGACAATCGATTCCTTCTCGTTATCCATATCGTTTTAATTGTACATCATTCTGGCGGCCGGGCCACCGCGTTGACCGGCCCTTGTCATTCTGAGCGCCAGCGAAGAATCTCCCTAGCACTCTCCAATCCAAAAGCACTCCGCGCTTGTCAGATCCTTCGCTTCGCCCCGCACCGTATGGTGCGGCGCTTTGCTCAGGATGACATGGCCATGCTATCTGTGCGTTTGGATGAGACTAGTTGGCACTCAGGAGCCGGCTGCAAAGGTGGGCCACATAATCGACCGTGGTGATGGCGCGATCGTATTCCATCCGCGTCGGTCCGACGACGCCCAGCGCCCCCACCACGCGGCTACGGTAGCGATAAGTCGCCACCACAATCGCGCAGTGCGGCATCTCGCTGGCAGGGTTCTCCCGACCGATAAACGTCTGCACTCCCGGACTCGGAGACTCCAAACACGCGCTGAGAATCCTGACGAGCTTCACCCTCTCCTCCAAAGCCCTCAAGAGCTCTTGGATGGTGCTCGAGTCCGCAAAGCCCGGCTGGCCCAGGATTCTCGCCGTTCCGTCCACAAACAGCGGCCCCGGCTCCTCGCTCCCCAGCGCGCCCCACAGGAAAAGACCCGCGACGGTTGAAACCAGGCGGTCGCAGAGGGCTTTCATTTCTTCCAGGCGCTTGAAAATTTCCACCCGGATGGTCCGGAGCGACCAGCCGCGAAACTCCGCATTCAAGAAGTCAGCGGCCCGGTCGAGTTCCTCCTGAGTCAATTCTTCATCCAGGTAAATGACCTTGTTCTCGATGAGGTCGGGTTTGGAAACGATCACCGCCAGCACTCGCCGATCCGGCAGCTTGACGAGCTTGATGTGCTCCAGGAGCTTTTCCTCGAGCCTCGGGCCGAGCACCACACCCACGTTGTGCGAGACTTCCGAAAGGACACGCGACGCCCTGGCCATCAATTGCTCAGGCGCGGCTCGCTCGGTGCCCAAGGACTGGTCAATGTACTTCTGCGCTTCCGGGCCCAAGCGCGCGGCAGCAACCATCCAGTCCACGTAGTAGCGATAGGCCTTGTCAGTAGGCACCCGTCCAGCGGAAACGTGGGGCTGGTGGAGGAAACCCGCCTCTTCGAGTTCGGCCATCACGCTCCTGACTGTGGCCGGGCTCAACGACTCGACGAGCTGCTCGGCGACGGCTTTGGAGCCCACAGGAACGCCGCTCAAAACGAACAGGCGGACGATCGCTGCCAGGATGTCGCCGTCCCGTTTATCGACTTTGCCTCCGCCCCCCATATTCGCCACTAAGCCATGCCGTTTCAAAGAATTAGAAAGAATACCTCGACTAATTCTAGCCACCTTCTAGTAGCCTGTCAAGGATCACTCATCGTGGTTCAGCGACAGTGCCGTCCCAGCTCGGACGCGTAGTTGAGTCCGACGCGCTCCTTATCCCCAGGCATCGTACCCCCAATCGGCACAATGTCGAGACCACACGGGGAGGCAGGGGCACAATACGCCTGCGGCGGCTCGCCTTGAAGCCACCAGGGGCGTCTGCTATAGTCGGGCGCTTAGAGCAATTACGGGCGGCTCGGATGGCTGATGCTTTTCGACCGGGCAGGCCACAACGTTAGAGGGAGGATAACTGCATGGCTCCGCCGAAAGTTTACAGGAACTTCATCAACGGCGAATGGGTTGAATCAGTCAGCGGACGCACGTTCGAGAACCTCAACCCGGCCAACCGCAACGAACTCATCGGGATTTTTCAGAAGTCCAACCCGCAGGATATTGACCACGCCGTTGCCGCGGCAAAGGAAGCCTTCAAGTCCTGGCGTCTGGTGCCGCCGCCCAAGCGGGGCGAAATCCTCTGGCGAGCCGCGCGTCTCCTGGTCGAACACAAGGAGGAGTGTGCGCAGCAGATGACCCGCGAGATGGGCAAAATCCTCCTCGAGACCCGCGGGGACGTCCAGGAAGCCATCGACATGACGTTCTACATGGCGGGTGAGGGCCGGCGGATGTTTGGGCAGACGACTACCTCCGAATTGCCCAACAAGTTCTGCATGACGGTGCGCGTTCCCCTCGGCGTTTGCTCGCTGATCACGCCGTGGAATTTCCCCATGGCCATTCCCTCCTGGAAGGTAATGCCGGCGCTCGCTTGCGGAAACACCGTGGTGATGAAGCCGGCCACCGACACGCCGCTTTCGATGTACAACCTGACGAAAGTGCTGGAAGAAGCGGGCATCCCGCGTGGAGTGGTGAACTACGTGACCGGCGGCGGAGGCGAGGTCGGCGACCGCCTCATGACGCACGAAGACGTCAAGGTGGTTTCGTTCACTGGCTCAACGGAGATCGGTCGCAAGGTCTCCGAGGCCTGTTCGCACACTTTCAAGCACTGCTGCCTGGAAATGGGCGGTAAGAACTGCATTATCGTGATGGACGACGCCAACCTTGAGCTGGCCGTAGATGGGGCCCTTTGGGGCGGCTTCGGGACCACGGGGCAGCGCTGCACCGCCGCCAGCCGCGTCGCCTGCCACAAGAAGGTTTACAGGGAATTCACCGAGCTGTTCGTGGAACGGGCGCGGGCGCTCAAGGTAGGCAACGGGCTCGACCCCACCGTCCAGATGGGCCCTTGCGTCAATCAGGGCCAACTGAAAACCGTCGAAGAGTACGTCGAGATTGGCAAGAACGAGGGGGCGAAGCTGCTCTCGGGCGGGCAGCGGCTCACGGGCGGCGAATACGACAACGGATGGTTCCATGCGCCCACCATCTTTGGCGATTGCGATCCCCAGATGCGGGTTTCGCAGGAGGAGATCTTTGGGCCGGTGGTCTCCGTTATTCCCTTTGACACGCTGGAAGAAGCGCTCGAAATCAACAACGGCGTGGTCTATGGCCTTTCGTCTTCCATCTACACCCGGAACGTAAACCGCGCCTTCCAGGCCGTGCGGGATTTGGACACGGGGATTGTTTACGTCAATGCGCCTACCATCGGCGCGGAGACTCACCTGCCATTCGGCGGGACCAAGCAGACTGGCAACGGCCACCGCGAGGCTGCCGTCACGGCGCTGGACTTCTACTCCGAGTGGAAGACGGTGTACGTGGATTACAGCGACCGGCTCCAGCGGGCGCAGATTGATACGTAGATCGTCCGTGGGCCGGTGTGCGGAGAATGGGGGCTGGGGGCTTGGTTCTGGGTCTGTTCTTCTGACTCCTGGCTTCTGGCCATTGACTCCTGGTTCCTGACCTTCGCCTACGGCCTTCTGCTTACTTTTGTCGGGGTTTTTTCATTCTGAATTCTGGGTTCTGACTCCTGACTTCTGAAGCCCTGGAAAGGGGGACTGCCATGCAAAGCACGCGACGAGATCTGCTGAAGCGCGGGGCCAGCCTTGCTGGCGTGGCACTGGTCGCTCCCGCGGCCAGCCAAGCCGGCCAGGCGGCCGCGAAACCACCCTCGTCCCGGCGGGTTCGAATCGGTGTCTCGACTTATTCGTATTGGCATTTCAAGGAAGAGAAATATCCCATCGAGCGGGTCATCGAGAATGCGGCCCGACTGGGATTTGACGGCGTGGAGATATTGCACGTGCAAATGCCGGAGGAATCTGCGGCCTATTTGAGCAAGCTGAAGCGCCTGGCGCTGGTGAATGGCCTCGACCTCATCATGCTTTCCATTCATCAGGACTTCGTCTCGCCCGATCCCGCCGTGCGCCAGAAGCAGATTGACCATACCCGGCATTGCCTCGATCTGGCTTACGAGTTGGGAATTCCGTGCATGCGGCTCAATTCGGGGCGCTGGAAGACGATCAAGTCGTTCGACGAGCTCATGAAAGTGAAAGGCCAGGAGCCGCCGCTGGCCGGCTACACCAACGACGACGCCTTCAAGTGGTGCATCGACTCCATTACCCAGTGCCTTCCCGCGGCGGAAAAGGCCGGTGTGGTGATGGCGCTCGAGAACCACTGGGGATTGACGACAAGCGTGGATGGCGTGCTCCGCATCGTGAAGGCGCTTCCCTCTCCGTGGCTGGGCGTGACGCTCGATACCGGCAACTTTGTGGGCGACCCGTATCCTCAGATCGAGCAACTGGCGCCCTACGCGACCATCGTGCAGGCCAAAACCTACTACGGCGGCGGCGAGTGGTACACGCTCGACCTCGATTTCCCGCGGATCGCGAAGATACTTCGCACCGCCAATTTCGAAGGGTATGTCTCTCTAGAAATGGAAGGCCGCGAAGACCCGGACAACGCCGTTGCGAAAAGCCTGGAAGTTCTGAGGAAGGCATTCGCGTAGGCTGTCCCCGTCACGGCAAAAGCGACGGCAGAGCCGCCACCCTCCAGACGGCGGTCAGAGACCTCTGTTTACTGCTTATTATTCCTGCCGCGGGGATGGACTTGAGGAGGACGGCGAGTGGGTCGGCACGGTCTCCGGTTGGGCGAGCGCGTCGCTGCTGGCGCGCGCCTGTGCCTGCGCCATGGGGTCGCAATCTTCGGGTAAGGGGTGAGGGCCCAAGCCGAGCTTCATGAGCGATTTGGCTTCGGGCAGCCCAGTGGCCGGGAAGCCGTGCTCGGCCTGGTAGCGGTGCATGGCATCGCGCGTCGGGTCATCCCATCGGCCGGTGGGTTCCTGGCTCAGATACCCTGCTTGCATCAACGCCCGCTGAATCTGTTCTACGCGCTGGGGCTCAAGCCGGAGCCGAGCCAGGCGGTAACGGTAAGACGTCCTTCGGCTGCGCTTGCGAGAGCGTAGCGACGCCTTCTTCTGGGAAGCCCGCTTCACCGCGGACTTTGCGGTGTCCTTCTTGAGGCTGGACTGCGCGGCCGCCGAGCTGTTTCCCGTCTTGCCCCGCGCGCCCGCGTGGAACGGGAAAAAGAAAGCGCCGGCGAGCGCCAGCACAATCCAGCCGCAGGCCTTCCTGGAATGGACAGACAAACTCGCTCCCTTCCCGCCCTTACGGGAGGCGGTCGGCGAGGTAGAGGGTTGCAAACGTGCGCTGCGTCCGCCGCGCAATGAGGAAGAGGACATCGCTGCCTGACTTGAGCTGGCTTTGCAGGCGAGAGAACTCCTCCACCGAGCGCACCGGCTGGTGGTTCAGTTGCAGGATGACGTCGCCCCGCTGCACGCCCAGGTCTGCGGCAAAGCCGCCCGAGCGGACATCGCTGACCAGGACACCTTCCGAAGCGCCCAGGTGCAACTCACTCGAAAGGTCGTCGGCCTGCTCGCGCGTCAGGCTGCGTACCGAAACGCCCAGGATGCCGCCTTCTTGACCGGCTTCTTCGCCTTCCGCCTCGGAATCCGGCCCGCCTTGCAGCCGACCGATGATCTTGTTGCGGTCACCCACTTCCACTTCAGCGGATATCGGCTTCTTATCGCGGAGAAGCTCAACCTTAAGGGTTTTGCCCACTTCCGTGTCGGAAACGATGGCCACTAGCTCGTCGCCGTTGCGGATCGGTTTGCCGTTCACGGCCGTAATCACGTCGCCCCGCTTGAGGCCCGCGCGGTCGGCGGGGCCACCGGCTTCCACGTTCTCCACCACCACGCCGTGGTCGGCGCCAAACATGCGCAGCTTCACCGGGTTGTTCTGGTTTAGGAAGGTCACGCCGATGGCGCCGCGGCGGACGCTGCCAGTAGAGATGAGGGAGTTATAGACTTTGCGCGCCGTATTGGAGGGGATGGCGAAGCCCACCCCGTCATAGGTTCCCCGGCGGGTGGCAATGGCCGTGTTGATGCCGATCACCTGCCCCGCCATGTTCACCAGCGGGCCCCCGCTGTTACCAGGGTTGATGGCCGCGTCGGTCTGGAGGAAGCGTTTAAACTGGCCTTCCGGTCCTCCCTCGATGTCCCGTCCTTTGGCGCTGACGATTCCGGCCGTCACGGTGGAGTCCAGGCCGAATGGGCTGCCGACGGCGAGCACCCAGTCCCCCACACGCATGGCATCGGAATCACCGAACGGGACAGTGGGCAACGGTCGCCCGGCGTCGATCTTGATCACCGCCAGGTCCGTCCACTTGTCCTTGCCGATAATCTTGGCCTCGTAGCCCTTGGGGTTGTTCTCGTCCCCGTGGAGTTGGACGCGGATGCGGTCCACCGGTTTGTCTTCTTCGCTCCGCATGACGACATGGTAGTTGGTGATGATGTACCCGGCCTTGTCCAGGATTACCCCTGAGCCGAGACTGGTTTGCGGGAATTCGCTCGTAGAACCTTCAGGACCGAACTGGAAGAACCGATCAAAGAAGTCGCCGAAAGGCGTATTGTCCGGGGCCTGAAAACGACGCCGGCTGATCCGGACCGTTGACTCAGTGTTGATGTTGACTACCGCCAGCTCAATTGCGTCAGCAATCTTGGCAAAGGAATTCGAAAGCTCCGCGGGTGAGGGAGCAGGCAGAAGCGCCGGATCTGGCGCCCCACCGGCGACTTTCGCCGCGCGAACCCCGTTCGAAATGATCGTTCCGATCAGAATCCCCAGTGCCAGCGTGAGCGTTACGATTGCCGCTGGCAGATACCGCCGCCCATTCGTGCTCATTCCTTACTCACCCCCATTAGCCTTCCCCGGCACGCGGCCGGACATCACGACATTATACACTTATTAGACGCTTTCGGACGCTGGCGGGTTAGCAGCGCGCGAGGCGTCGGGACGTTGAGCCGAAACTACCCCTCCATAGGTGAGGGGGCCGTGCCGCCCCAGATCTCCGAGACGACCATGCCGGTCAGGATCAGGGCCGCGCCCAGGAGGACCTTGCCGCCGAACTTTTCACCCATCACCAGCCGAGAGGTGAGGGCGGCAAAGACCGGCTCGAGGGCAAAGATCAAAGCCGTGTGCGCCGGAGGCGTGAACTGTTGGGCCCAGTTCTGCACCGCGAAGGCAAATCCCGTAGCCAGGGTTGCGGTCACCAAGAGCGCGAGGATGAGCCCCACGGTCCAGACCAGTCTGAAGTCCAGGTTGAGAGGCAGGGCGGCGGCTGCCAGCAGGCCCACCGCCAGGATTTGGACTGGGACCAGGTGACGGAATGAAAACCGGCGGGTGTAGCTCCCCACCAGCACGATGTGGACTGCGAACGATAAAGCCCCGAACAGCGTCAGGATGTCGCCGCGGTTGACGGCGTGGAGTCCCGACGGAACCACCAAGAAGTATATGCCCCCGAGACCCAGCAGCGCGCCGGCGACCGTCGCGGCGCGCAGTCGGAAACCGTGTATCACCTGGATGAAGGGCACGAGAATTACTGCAAAGCCGGTGATAAACGCCGATTTGGAGGGGGTGGTGTAGAGCAGTCCCGTAGTCTGAAACAAATAGCCGGCAAAGAGGAAGATACCCAGAACGAGCCCCGGCGCGAGAGCTTGCCGGTCCACCCGTCCGCGGCTCATCACTAAGAAGAGCAGGACGCCGGCCAGGGTAAAACGCACCGCAAGAAAGGGCAGCGGAGAAGCATCGCTCAACGCCCCCTTCACGACCACGAATGTTGAGCCCCAGATGAGGGTTACTATCACTAGGAGAACTTCGGCTTTGGCACGCTGGCTCACGTTAGTGGTCAGGTCAGTCGTCAGTTGTCAGTTGCGAGTAGGCAGCTTTTGGCAGTCAGCGTTCAGCAGACTGCAACCGGTTGCCCGGGGGTTGCTGAAAGCTGAGGGCTGACAGCATTTCCTACACCGTTGTTTCCCTGCAGATATCTAAGATTTCCGCGTCGGTCAAAAGCCGGTTGGCTTGCTTGGCGCGCGCAAAAATCTTTTCCACTAATTCCTCGGTGGGCTCAAAGCCCCGCCTCTCGAGCCAGTAAATCACGTTCGACTTCCCACTCAGGGGACCGACTTCGATCTTCTGCTCCATCCCGAACCAGTGCGACGGGACGCCCGAATAGACCTGGTTGGCGAGCTCGACGTCATTCTTCCGGAAGGCTTTGATTACGGCTGCCGCGTGAACGCCGGTGGCCGTCCGAAAGGCATCCGCGCCCACCACCGGGTAGTTCGGCGGAATTGGCACTCCCACGGCTTCGGAAACCACCCAGCAGTATTCCTTGAGCTTCCGCAGGTCGCGGGTGATGGCCCCCATGAGCTTCAGGTTCACGAGCATCTGATCCAGTGGGGTATTCCCCACCCGTTCGCCGATGCCCAGCGCCGTCCCATGCACCTGGTCCGCGCCCGCCTCGAAGGCCGCCAGGGAGTTGGCCACCGCCAGGCCGCGGTCCGAGTGCCCGTGCCAGTCCACGCGGATTTTCTCGCCCGTGGGTTTCACCACCTCTTCGAGGACGAATCGCACGAGCGCCCGGACGCCCCGGGGCGTCGCGTGCCCCACGGTGTCGCAGACCACGATGGCGCGGGCTCCGCACTCGATGGCCGTCGTGTAGAGCTTCTTGATGACCTCGGGGCAGGCGCGCGTGGTGTCTTCGGTCACATACATCACCGGCACGCCGAGACTGCGGGCGTATCTCACGGCCTGCTCCGTAGTGCGCAGCAGGAAGTCGAGACTCCAGTCCTCGGCATACTGGCGGATGGGACTCGAACCCAGGAAGGTGGCGGCTTCGATCTCAACACCCGTGGTCTGAACGATATCCGCTACAGGTCGAATATCGGACTCCGTTGTACGGGCCGCGCAGTTGGGCCGGATGCGCAGCTTGCCGGCAGCGATTTCCTGCGTCAAGCGTAGCACGTCGGCTTTCGCCCGAGGCCCGGCGCCGGGCAAACCCAGGTCCACCGAGTCAATGCCCAGATCTTCCATCAAGTGGAGAATCTGGATTTTCTTTTCAATGGAAGGGTCGAGAACGGAAGGCGACTGGAGGCCGTCGCGCAAGGTCTCGTCGTCGAGCATGGGCCGGCCCGGGCGTATGAACTCCGGCCCGGCCACGCCGTTCCAGTCATAGATGAGGACGCTTTCCACAGCCATGGGCAAGGCGCATGTGGCGCAACGGCTTCGTGGCCAATGGAGACGCGACTATGGGTCGCGGAGAACCGTGTCGCCGAAGATGTTCACCCTCCGCTTCTCATACTTGAGCCCGGCGCTGGAGCGATCGTCCGGGGCAGGCCGATAAAGCGCGCGGCAGCGCTCGCAGCGATACACAGAAACACCCTTGCCCACTTCCCGGACGACGTCCGGCGCCGGCGTATCCCAGCGCTTTAGGTGGCCGACGCAAAGCTTGCTCTTCGCGTCTTTTTCGTCGCAGGCACGCTGGCCAGCCTTTTTGACTTTGATCTTTATCGCTTCTGGACTCACCCTTTCTCCTTACCCGCGCCGTCAGCATTCAACAATCAGACCGGCCTGCCAATGCGCACACTGAGAACTGACGGCTGAGAACTGATTACTTCTGGCTATTTTACTCGAACCCTTCACAGATGTCTAAAACGCGACCGGACGCGGCCAGGAGCGCGGCGGCCCCGGAGGGGCCGGGTCAGTATTCCACCTTCACCAGGCACAGGCCTCGCGCGGGCGCCGTAGGACCGGCCAGCGTCCGGTCGCGCGCTTCGAGTATCCGAGCGAGGTCCTGCGGCGCCAGCTTTCCCCGCCCCACTTCCACCAACGTCCCAACAACATTGCGGACCATGTGATGCAGAAAGCCATTCCCGCCAATCTCGTAGATCAGCATCGAAGTCCGGGGACGCCAACGAAAGCGAGAGGAGAATATCCGTCGGACCACTTCCCCGCCGCCCTGCCTGTCTGGTTGGGGAACACCTTCCTGGTGCTCCCGGTCTGCAGGACGGCCGTGAAGGTCCGGCCCTACTCCAGTCCCTGCCGAAGCTGCGAAAGAAGTGAAGTCGTGTTCGCCCTCGATGAACCGTGCTGCCTCGGCCATCCGCCGATGGTCCAGAGGAAACGGATAGTGCCAGACGAATCGCCAGAGGAAGGGCGAGCAAATCGGCGCCTGGAGGATTCGATACCGGTAGGTTTTCGCGCGGACATCGTATCGGGCGTGGAACTTTTCGCTGACCTCGTGGACGTCCTTGACCCGTACGGTGGGTGGCAGCACGTTGTTGAGCACCCTTCGCAGGTTCTCGCAGGGAATGGGGCAGTTGGTCTTGAAGTTCGCCACCTGGTTCAGAGCGTGGACCCCCGCGTCCGTCCGGCCTGAACCCCAGACGTGAGGCCGCTCTCCAGTTACCCTTTCGATGCTGACTTCCAGACACTCCTGGATAGTCGGCACGCCTGCCTGGCGCTGCCAGCCGTGGAAGTCGGTCCCATCGTAAGCAAGCATAAGGCGGAGATTACGCATGCCGTCCCAGTCAGCAAATCTAATGGGAAGAAGTAGATATGCAAGGGTTGCGGTTGTCAAGCCATTCTGCCGATGCTAGACTTCTTGGTCACGATAGCGGCCTCGAGTTGGTCAAGGCATCGCCGTCGTCTCGACGTCCGCCCCGGCGGGGGGGCCGTGGCAGGCGCAAGCTGCTGGTTTGCAGGGGTGGTGGAGGGCAGCCCTAACCTTTCTGTGAAACCCCACGTCTCAGACTTACGTAAGTATATTGTGTGGTGGGAATTAGCTTAGAAATCCAAACCCGCAGGGAGAAGAACACGCTATGAGATCTTCACGCCTACTTTGGCTGGCCTTGGCCGTTGGCTTGGTCGTCGGTGCCGCACGCCTGAAGGCCCAGCAATCGACGCCCGTCCCATCAAATACCATCGACTTCAAGGCGAATCGGTGGTTCCCCAATCCGTTACAACCCTATTTTAGCCCTTTCGTCCAGGAAACCAGGTTAAGCAACACCCAGCGCCTGCATTCGCTTATCCGCGATGGAGAGCTGCATCTTTCCGTTGAAGATGCCATTGCGCTGGCGCTGGAGAATAACTTGGACATCGCGGTGGCGCGATACAGCATCATTTTTGGACAAACCGACATCCTCCGCACCAAGGGTGGCGGTGCAGCGCGCGGATTCACAGGTTCGTTCCAATCGTCTGCGCTTTACGCCGGTGCCATCGGCGGCGGTGTCACCAGCAGTGGCGGAGGAGGCGGAGGGCGAGGCGGTGGGGTAACTGGTAGTGCCGGTGCGACGCAGTTGGGTGGCGGCACCTTCGACCCTTCCGTCTTCTTCTCGATGGGCTGGGACCAAAACACCTCGCCGCTTGGATACACCGTGGTGGCCGGCGTTCCCTTTGTAACCACCCAAGCCACGAATTACGCGGTGGGTTACACCCAAGCCTTTCAGACCGGCACCAGCTTCCAGGTGGTCACAGCAGGTGGTCGGTCGACGACGACCTCGTTAACCCAACTCTTTAATCCCGCAGTGAACACCTACATGGCCGTCGGATTTACCCAACCCCTGCTCAATGGCTTTGGCCGCCGCGCCAATTCGGTTCAGATTCGCATTGCCCAGAACAACTTGAAGGTTGCGGGTTCCGTTTTCCGTCAGCAGGTGATCACCACCGTTTCCCAAGTCCTGAACCTTTACTGGGATTATGTAGCCTTCAAAGAAAATGTGCGGGTAGCCGAGCAGGCTCTTGCGTATGCCCAGAAGCTCCTCTCCGATAACAGGCGTCAAGTTGAAATCGGCACCCTGGCGCCCATTGAGGTGGTCCGCGCTGAGTCCGAAGTTGCGGCCCGTCAGCAGGACTTGATCGTGGCTCAGACCAACCTGCAACAGCAGGCCGAAGTGATTAAGACCGCCCTGTCCAAGCAGGTTGATCCGGAGCTGGCGAGTGCGAAGATCGCCCCCGAGGACAAACTCCCCGAGCCCAAACCCAATGACGTCCCTCCACTCGATGAAGCGCTTCGTCTGGCCGCCGCAAACCGGCCGGAGCTCGAGCAACTAGAAAGGAACTTAGCCTCTCAGGATTACACGATCCAGGCCCGGCGTAATTCGCTGCTTCCCTCGCTCAACGTTTTTGCCACCTACGCCGCCTCCGGTTTGTTCGGGAACAAGGCGGAGTGCCCAGCGGGCTACGTAGCGTATGGTCAGACGTGTACGGGGGCTGGGGGGACGGTCCCGCCGCTAGATATCGTCGCCGGCGGTGTCTCTCAAGCTTTGACGCAGACTTGGCAAGGACGCTACCCGGATTATTCCTTTGGCGTCAGCCTCTCGATCCCGATTCGCAACCGTGCCGCCCAAGCCGACGCGGCGCGCGCGCTATTGGAACGCCGCCAACTCGAAACCCAGGTGCAACAAACCAAGAACAAGATCGCCCAGGACGTGCGCAGTGCCGAGATTGGGGTCATCCAGGCGAAAGCTCAAATCGAGGCCGCGCGGAAGGCCGTCACCCTTGCCCAGCAGACGCTCGACGCCGAGCAGAAGAAATTCCAGTTGGGCGAGTCCACGGTTTTCCTCGTGATTCAGGCTCAGCGTGACTTAGCTACCGCCGAAGGCAATGAGGTCAAAGCACGCTCGACCTACGCCAAGGCGCTCACTCAATTCCAGCAGGTGACGGCGATTATCCTCAAGACCTACAACGTGGAGCTGAACGACGCCATCGAGGGCAAGGTAACGCGCGTGCCCAACATCCCGGGCACGCCGGAACCCACCGCCAGCCTGAACAACCCGGCCAGGCCGGAAGGCTAGTGAGGGAGAACCACACTTGCCAGGCCCGCGCGCCAAGTGCGGGCCCGGTAGCTGGTTCGCTAGCCGCAGGGCGAGACCGCTATTCCGTGACAGCTCGTTCCACCTGAAAGTGGGTTTGCTGGGCCGGGGCTGGCCCGAGGGGACTTATTGTCCACCTGAGACGCGCCCCGCGCTCAACTTCGAAAAGCCGCACCGTTGAACTACGAACGGTGCGCTACCTTCGTCCAACCGGTCAGTCGGTGCGGCTCGGGGCGAGTTTGACATTAGATTTCGCCGTGCTCTAAGATGCCCGGGGGCTGGATCGCCTCGCAATGAAGAAGGGTAATAAGGCAGCAAACCACCTCTCTATTACTTCCGTCGACCCCAAGCCCTCTCCTGCCAACCGGGACTGGGAAGAGCGGACGCTAAGCCCTGCCCTGGAAAGGTCGCCCGAACGGCAGAAGACCTTCAATACTCTTTCTGGCGTGCCTATCCAACGTCTCTAC
>Ga0315282_10009849_pt1 | contig 15123 bp, 13 predicted proteins | sample YL17G07_20_MG_FD_203693 | JGI IMG/M metagenome (GOLD analysis project Ga0315282, IMG submission 203693) | Sediment microbial communities from Yellowstone Lake, YNP, Wyoming, USA - YL17G07_20 | ecosystem: Environmental > Aquatic > Freshwater > Lake > Sediment | place: USA: Wyoming | collected... | reverse complement strand
CGGCACAACGAGTTCTACGAGGAGCCCCGGGCGCTGCTAAGCGCTATCCCCGGGATCAAGCTCGTGGAGATGCCCCACAACCGCACCAACGCGATTTGCTGTGGAGGCGGGGGCGGAGGGATGTGGCTGGATACTTACTACAAGGCCAAGGGCTACGAGCGCCTATCCGAACGGCGCGTCAAAGAAGCGGTGGCGACCGGGGCCGAGGTTCTGGCTATTTCGTGTCCTTATGAAGTCTCCCGCTTCGAAGATGCCTTGAAAGTGCTGGGCCATGATAAGCAGATGATCGTGCGGGATGTAGCCGAGCTTCTGGCAGAAGCCTTGGAGGTTTGACCTATGAATATTCTCGTCTTGTTGCGAATGGTTCCGGACGTTGTCGAGGAGCTCGAGCTTGCCGCCGACGGCAAGTCCCTGGAGCAGGAATCGCTGCGCATGATTCTGAGTGAGTCTGACGGGCATGCCGTGGAGGAGGCCCTCCTGCTCAAGGAGCGTCACGGCGGTACGGTGACCGCCTTGGCGCTGGATGCTCCCGAGATGGACGATGCCCTTTTCACCGCGCTCGCCAAGGGAGTTGACCGGGCCGTAAAAATAACCGGCTTGGAGCCGGGGCTGACCGCTCGGGGCGCGGCGCAGATTCTCGCGCAAGTAATGGCCACCGCTGCCGGCCTCTTGCCGGCTGATCTAATACTTAGTGGCACGCAGGCCATCGACGACTTGGACGGGTCGATCGCTCCGCTCATCGCCCATTCCCTTCAGCGGCCTTTCGTGGCGATTGTTGTCCAAGTGGCCATGGCGCCATCTGGGGGCACGGTGACCGTGGTCAAGGAGTGTCCCGGCGGCGTGCGGGCCGAGTTTGAAGTCCAGCTCCCGGCGGTGTTGGGCATCCAGGCGGCGGAAAAGCCTCCCCGTTATGTGCCGGTGGCCAAGGTGCGGGCGGCGGCGAAATCTCGGCAGATTGAGTGCCTGCCGGCTCCCGCTCCCTTGGAGCCGCCTTTGGTTGAGGTCCTGCAAATGATGAAACCGGTGGTGACAGGGCACGCCACGATGCTGGAGGGCCCTGACGAAGAGATTGCCGGCAAGATTTGTGAAATCCTGGCCGAACGTGGCCTGATGTGAGGATGGGACCTATGGCTGGAAACATTTGGGTATTGGCCGAGCAATGGCGCGGCCGACTTTCGGAGATCACTTACGAAGTAGTGGCGTTAGGGAGCGAAGTGGCCACGGCTCTCGGGGTGAAGCTGCAGGTGGTCCTATTGGGCCATAAGATGAAGGGCCTGGCGGACACCCTGGGAAGAGCGGATGGCGTTCTTTATGTGGATCATCCTGCCCTGGAGGAGCCCCGGGTTGAAACACAAAGCGCGGCGTTAGCGCAACTGATTCAGGCGCAGCAGCCGCGGTGTGTGCTTATCCCTCTCACCAACGTAACCCTGGGAGTCGCCACTTTGGTTTCGGCGCAACTGCAAGTCCCCGAGATCAGCTTCTGCCAGGACCTGTGTGTGCTGGAGGGCAAGCTCCAGGCGCGTTGCGTTCTTTACGGCGGCAAGATGGAAGTCCTGGTGACCGCGGTGCGCGAGCCCACTGTCTTCGGGATATGGCCTGGAGCACGACCGGCGGAAAAGGGACGGGCGGAGCAGATGCCCGCGGTTGAAGAGGTGGCGGTCACCCTGCCCGAGGCGCTGCCGGTGCGCTTCAAGAGATATATCGAGCCCGAGGCCGGGGATGTGGACGTCACGCAGCAGGATGTCCTGGTCGCGGTGGGGCGCGGCATCCAAAGTCAGGACAATATCGAGCTGGCCGAAGAGTTGGCGCAAGCGTTGGGGGGGGCCGTATGCGGCTCGCGTCCCGTGATTGACCAGGGGTGGCTCCCCCTCTCGCGCCAAATCGGTAAGTCCGGCGCCATCGTCAAACCCAAACTTTACGTGGCGGCCGGTATCAGTGGCGCTCCGGAGCATGTGGAGGGTATGAAGAACGCCGCTCTTATCGTTGCCATCAACACCGATCCCCAGGCGCCCATCTTCAACGTGGCGCAATACGGCACCACGGCTGACGCTCTGGATCTTCTGCCCTTGCTCACGGAGGGCATCCGCAAGGCCATCTCGAAGAAGGCAGGCCCATCATGATTCCGACCGCCGTAAGGCTCGGCCCGCTTCCCGGCTGGCTCATCCTCTGGGTGGCATTTGTGCTCGCGTTAGCACTGTTTGCGCGGCGCGTGTGGTTTTTGGTGCGGTTGCTCCGGCTCGGTCACTGGGAGAATCGCTTTGACCGGCTGCCGGAGCGGGTGAAGCGCGTCGTGACTTATGTTTTCGGGCAGCTTCGGCTGCTGGACGAACCCTTGGTCGGCATCCCGCACGTGCTCATCTTTTATGGATTTCTCGTCTTTCTGGTCTCGACGTCGGGGATGCTTCTCCAAGGATTATTGCCCAACGTCCACCTCCCTTCGGTGGAAGAGAACCGTTATCTAGCCCCCGTGGTGGATATTTTTGCCGTCCTGGTGCTCGGGGGCTTGGCCGTTTCCTCGTTCCGCCGGTTTGTGATCCGTCCTGCGGGCCTGCAACAGACCGTGGATGCAACGGTCGTGAACATTATGATTGCGTCCCTGATGGTGACCTACCTGTTCGTGGAAGCCTTCGGGATGATCGCGGTACCCCACGAGAGCGGTATCTGGCTTCCGGCGGGCCGGTGGGTGGCTGGCCTGGCTGGGAAGTCGGAATTCCTGCGGGCCGGCGCCGTTAGTTTCCATCATTTGTTTTGGTGGATGCACGTGCTCACCGTGCTGGGCTTTCTGGTGTTCCTGCCCTACTCGAAGCACATGCATCTGATGGCGTCCCCGTTCAACGTTTTTTTCAGCCAACTCGATCCGCCGGGGCGCTTGGCGCCGCCGGCGCAGGCGGAAAAGCTGGGTGCGGAGAACATACCGGAGTTCTCCTGGCGACAATTGCTTTCCGGGTTTGCCTGCGCGGAGTGCGGTCGTTGCGAACGGGTTTGCCCCAGCCACCTGTCCGGGGAACCGTGCTCACCGCGCGAGTTGGTTCACAACCTCAAGGAACAACTGTTGCGCTACGGCCCCGCTTGGCTCAACCAAGCTCGCCCGGCGGATGAGCGCGAGCCCTCGATGATCGGTGGGCTCACAGCGCCGGCGGCACTCTGGACCTGCACGACCTGCATGGCTTGTGTCGAACGCTGTCCAGTCCTGAATGAGCATCTGTCAATTGTGGTGGACATGCGCAGGCGTCTGGTGGAGCGCGGGGAAGTGGACGCGCGCTTGGACGAGGCCCTGCGCAACCTCGGACGCTATGGCAATTCCTTTGGCCAGTCAGAACGCAAGCGCGCAGCGTGGACCCAAACCCTGGGGTTCAAGCCCAAAGATGCGCGGAAAGAACCCGTGGAATGGTTGTGGTATCTAGGCGAGTACGCTTGCTACCACTCCGGCCTCCAGGAAATCACCCGCTCCCTGGCTCGCGTCCTGCAAGCTGCGCAGGTGGACTTCGGCATCCTCTACGAGGCGGAGCGAAATTCCGGCAACGACATCCGGCGCGTAGGCGAGGAGGGATTGTTTGAACTCCTGCGGGAGAAAAACACGGCTACACTTCGCCAGGCCCAGTTCAAGAACCTTTTTTCTACCGACCCGCACGTCTACAACACCCTGAAAAACGAATACCCTGAACTCGACCACGGACAGCACGGGGTGTATCACTACACCGAACTGCTGTGGGATCTGTTGAGGAGCGGCCAGCTCAAGCTGAAGCGCAAGTTGCCTTACCGGGTTACGTATCACGATCCCTGTTACCTGGGGCGATACAACGGAGTCTACGAAGCACCGCGTGCCGTATTGCGGATGCTGGGGGTGGAGTTGAAGGAAATGCCGCGTTCGCGCCGTAACAGCTTCTGCTGTGGCGGAGGCGGCGGGCGGGTGTGGATGGAAGAGACCCGCGGGGTGGAATCGCGGCCCAGCGAAAACCGCGTGCGCGAGGCCGCCAGCGCGGACGGCGTTCAGTTTTTGGTCGTGGCCTGCCCTAAAGACCACGTCATGTTCTCAGATGCGTTGAAGACCACCGGGTTGGAAGGGCGCCTGGCCATCAAGGATTTGGCCGAGCTGGTCGAGGAGGCCACCACGGTCGCCGTCGAGGTCGAATGCACGGCCTGACCTTTTCCTGAACCGAGGGGCGAAGCGCAAAGCCTACACGGCCCCTCGGCGGCATGTACAGCGGGCGGAACAGTTCTGCCCGAGAGGGAGCCAGCCATGAGCGGCAACGGAGCGAACGGAGTGCGAGTGGGAGTCTATGTCTGTCACTGCGGGACGAACATTGCCGGGACGATCGACGTGCGCCGGCTGGCCGAGTACGCGGCGACCCTGCCGGGCGTGGTGGTTGCCCGCGAGTACAAATACATGTGCTCGGACCCCGGCCAACAGTTGATCAAGGAAGACGTCCGTGCGCATGACCTGAACCGCATCGTGGTGGCGGCTTGTTCGCCGACCTTGCATGAGAAGACTTTTCGCCAGGCCACGGCCCAGGCCGGATTGAACCCCTACTATTTCCAGATGGTCAACATTCGCGAGCACGATTCCTGGGTGCATACGGATAAGGAGGCGGCGACGGAAAAGGCCGAGGACCTGGTGCGCGCCGCGGTCCGCCGCGTCAAGCTGCATGAGCCCTTGGAACGGAAGCGAGTGCCCGTCAAGGCGGATGTCCTGGTGGTGGGAGGAGGGATCGCGGGGATCCATGCCGCCCTCACCCTTGCCGACTCCGGCAAGCACGTTTACCTGGTGGAGCGAGAACCCACCATCGGTGGACACATGGCCAAGTTCGATAAGACGTTTCCGACCCTGGACTGCGCGGCCTGCATCCTGACCCCGAAGATGACGGCCGTCAAGGCCCACCCGAACATCACCCTCTGGACCCTGTCCTCGGTCACGCGCGTCGATGGTTATGTTGGTAACTTCACCGTGACGGTGACGCGCAAGCCGCGTTATGTGCTGGAAGATCTCTGCCTGGGTTGCATGGAATGCATCGAGGCCTGTGTCTATAAGCAAGCCAAGACTCCCGACGAGTTTAATCTCGGGTTGAGCAAGCGGAAGCCTATTTACATTCCCTTTCCCCAGGCCGTGCCCCAGGTCGTGGTGATCGACCCGGAGACTTGTATCGAGTTCAAGAGCGGACGATGCAAGAAGACTTGCGTCGAGGTCTGCGGAGACCGCAAGAGCATCGATTTTCAGCAACAAGAACGCACGGAAACGATTGAGGTGGGCACGATTATCCTGGCTACCGGGTTCAAGGTGTTTGATGCGGCACGCATCCCTTATTACGGGTATGGGACTTATCCGGCCGTTTACACCGCCTTGGAGGTGGAGCGCTTGACGAACGCCGCCGGCCCCACGAGCGGAGAAATTGTGCTCCGCGACGGCCGCAAGCCCAAAGCCATCGGCATCATTCATTGTGTCGGGAGCCGCGACGACCGCACGAACCGTTACTGTTCCCGTGTGTGCTGCATGTATTCCCTGAAGCTGGCGCACCTTATCAAAGAGAAAACCGAGGCGGAAGTCTACAACTTCTACATCGACATCCGCGCCCCCGGCAAGGCCTTCGAAGAGTTCTACAACCGGGTGGCGGAGGAGGGCACCCTCTTTGTTCGCGGCAAGGTGGCCGATATCTACCCGGACCCGGACGGCAGCGGGCGCCTGATCCTGCGGGCGGAAGATACCCTCCTCAGTATGGTGCGGAAGGTTCCGGTGGATATGGTGGTGCTTTCCGTAGGATTAGAGGCGCACGCTGATGCCCAGGAGGTGCGCCGCCTGTTCAACATTACTTGTGCCAACGACGGGTGGTTCCTGGAACGGCATCCGAAGCTGGCGCCGGTGAACACCTTTACGGAGGGCATCTTCCTCGCCGGCTGTTGTCAAGGCCCCAAGGACATTCCGGACACCGTGGCGCAGGCCGGGGCCGCCGCCGCGGAGGCCCTGGCCCTGATTGACAAGGGCTACGTGGAAATGGAGCCCAATACCGCCTATATCGTGGAAGAGGACTGCTCGGGGTGCAAGACCTGTATTACGCTCTGCCCTTACAATGCCATCTCCTTCCTGGCGGAGAAGAAGAAAGCGGAGATTGCCGAGGTCCTGTGCAAGGGCTGCGGCACCTGCGTGGCGGCGTGTCCGTCCGGCTCCATCAAGCAGCATCTGTTCGAGGACGCAGAGGTCTTCGAGGAAATCACGGGGGTGTTGAACTATGCCTGAAACCACTATACCCGCCGCGCAAATTGCCGGAGACAAGTTCGAACCGAAGATCGTGGCCTTCTTCTGTAACTGGTGCACCTATCTGGCGGCCGATCTGGCAGGAACCTCACGGACCCGTTATGCCCCTAATATCCGCGTCATCCGCCTGATGTGCTCGGGACGGGTGGACCCCCAGTTTGTGCTGGATGCCTTCGCCAAGGGAGCGGATGGCGTCTTGATCGGCGGCTGCCATCCCGGTGACTGCCATTATCAGGAAGGAAATTACAAAGCCTTGCGGCGAGTCCGGATGCTGAAGCGCCTGCTGAAAGAAATGGGCATTGAAGAAGACCGGTTTCGCCTCGAGTGGATTTCCGCCGCCGAAGCGGATCGGCTTCGAGTGGCGGTCAATGACATGGTGGAAAAAGTGCGGGCGCTCGGTCCTTTGCGCCTGCAAGTCCCGCCGGAAGTCTTTGCGGAGGAGGTGAACGCGTGATGGCGGAAACGACGCAATCCTCAAAACCGAAGGTGGCGTTCTACTGGTGTGCCGCCTGCGGGGGCTGCGAAGAAGCGGTGGTGGACCTCGCGGAGAACATTCTTGACGTAGTCGGGGCGGTCGATATCGTGTTCTGGCCGGTCGCCCTCGACTTCAAGCGCTCGCACGTGGAAGCCTTGGCCGACGGGTCGATTCTGGCATGCTTCATCAACGGGGCCGTCCGCACCACCGAGCAGGAAGAGATGGTGCAGTTGCTGCGCCGGAAATCGAAGCTGGTCGTTGCCTATGGCGCCTGTTCGCATCTGGGCGGGATTCCCGGGCTTGCCAACCTCTGGGATCGGAAGTCCATCTTCCAGGCCGTCTACCACGAAGGGCCTACCACCGTGAACCCGGAGGGTACTGAACCCCAGACGTGCTTCAAAGAAGACGGCCGCACCGCAACCCTACCGGGCTTCTTCAACACCGTGCGCGCGTTGGACCAGGCGGTGGACGTGGACTATTACATCCCGGGTTGCGCGCCCACGCCCAAGGTGACCCTGGCTGCTCTCCAGACGCTGCTCAGTGGCAACCTCCCGGCCAAAGGAACGGTTCTGACCAAGGATGAGGCCCTGTGCGAAGAGTGCCCGCGCAAGGATAGCCGCCCCGAAAAACTGACCCTGAGTGAATTCAAGCGGCCGCACCAGGTCTTGATTGACGAAACGAAATGTATGATCGCCCAAGGGCTGGTCTGCCTGGGGCCGGCGACCCGCGGCGGCTGCGAAGCGCTGTGCGTGAGCGGCAACATGCCTTGCACGGGGTGCTTCGGACCTACCAGCCGCGTGCATGATTACGGGGCCAAGGCGCTGGCCGCCCTGACATCCATTGTCGAAAGCAACGACGAACAGGAGATCGATCGGGTGCTGGCGGCCGTGCCCGACCCCGTCGGGACGTTCTATCGTTACAGTCTGCCGTCCTCCTTGTTGCGGCGAAAGAGAACGGCGGCATAGCGCGCGAGAAGGCGGGAGGCCCGCCAGGACCGGCGCAACAGCAGGGAAGTCGGACCGCAAACGCGGCCCCGGACGGCACTTGCGGATTCCATCGGTGGAAAGGGACAGCCATGGCAGGCGAGCACAAGGACGTGCGACAGGAAATGTGGGAGGCGGGAGCCGCGAAAGCACAAGCGGCATACATGCGGCGGCGCATCACCATTGACCCCATCACCCGCCTCGAGGGACACGGCAAGATCGACATCTTCCTGGATGACCAGGGACAGGTCGAACGCGCCTATTTCCAGGTGCCTGAATTGCGTGGTTTCGAGAAGTTTGCCGAGGGCCGGCTGGCGGAGGACATGCCGCAAATCACCTCCCGCATTTGCGGCGTCTGTCCGACTGCCCACCACATGGCCAGCACCAAGGCGCTCGATGCGCTCTACCGGGTGGACCCGCCGGCGGTGGCCAAGAAGATCCGCGAACTCATTTACAGCACCTTCATGGTGGAGGATCACACGCTTCACTTCTACTTCCTGGGCGGCCCGGATTTCGTGGTGGGACCCACGGCGCCGGCGGCGGAACGCAACGTGTTGGGAGTCATCGCCAAGGTCGGCGTCGAAGTGGGCAAGAAGGTCATCGCCACGCGGCGGCGGTTGCGCGAGTTGATCAGTCTCGCCGGCGGAAAGGTGATTCACCCCGTGCTGGGTCTGCCGGGCGGGGTGGCCAAGCGAATTACTCCGGAGATGCAGCAACAGTTTCAGGAAGTCGCGGCGGACGCGGTCGATTTCGCGCAGTTCACGCTCAAGCTTTTTGAAGACGTGGTACTGAAGAACACCGACTACGTGAACCTCATCACTTCCGACCCCTTCACCCATCGCACTTATTACATGGGGCTGGTGGACGAGAAGAATCGCGTCAATTTTTACGACGGACAGATTCGCGTCGTGTCACCCGAGGGCAACGAGTGGGCGAAGTTCCAACCTGCACAATATCTCGATTACGTAGCGGAACACGTCGAGCCGTGGAGCTACGTCAAGTTCTGCTACCTCAAGCCGGTGGGTTGGAAAGGCTTCATGGACGGCGCCGAAAGCGGCATTTACTGCGTGGCCCCGCTGGCGCGCCTCAATGCCGCGGACGGCATGGCTACGCCGCTGGCGCAGCAGGCTTACGAGAACTTCTACGCAACGCTGAGCAAGCCCGTGCACCACACGCTGGCCAACCATTGGGCGCGGGTGATCGAACTCCTCTATGCCGCCGAGCGGATGAAGGAGCTGGCCAACGATCCCGACCTCACCAATCCCCAAGTGCGCACGCTGCCCACGGCCACGCCGCGCGAGGGCGTCGGCGTCGTGGAAGCGCCGCGCGGCACGCTCTTCCATCATTACCAGACGGATGAGCGGGGAGTCATCACGAAGGCAAACCTGGTGGTTGCCACCCAGAACAATGCGGCGCGTATGGCCATGGGCGTCGAAAAGGCCGCGAAGGGGCTGATCTCTGGCAAGGAGGTCACGGAAGGCACGTTGAATATGGTCGAGATGACCTTCCGGGCTTACGATCCCTGCCATGCCTGCGCCACGCACTCGCTGCCCGGCAGCATGCCGCTGGTCCTCCGCTTGCGTGACCGGCGCGGCAATACCTTGGCCATGATTCGGCGGGATGCGAACGGGAAGATTCATCGTGAGTAGAGGACATTCCGCAACCCGGGTGCTGTGTCTGGGCAACGAGCTGCTGGCGGATGACGCCCTGGGGGCTCTGGTCGCGGAGCGGCTGCGTCAAGTGTTGCCGAGTACGACAGAGGTCACGTTTACTTCAGCGATGGGCTTTGACTTGATGGAGGATGTGCTCGGGACATCGCGGCTTCTGGTTGTCGACACGATCGAGACCGGCGTGCGCCCGCCGGGAACCGTGTACTTGCTTCGCGAAGAAGATGTGCAGCCCGTCTCCGGGGACTCGCCCCACTACATCGGCCTTTTTGAGACGCTCAAGCTGGGAAGAAAGCTGCAGTTGGATGTTCCCCAGGAAGTGATCATCGTTGCTGTCGAGCCTGCCGATTGCCTCACGGTCGGAGGCGCGATAAGCCCCGCCGTGCAAGAAGCCATTCCCAAGGTCGTTAGCCTGGTGCAGAGGCTTGCGAGCCAGCCGCAGCGCGACGGCTCCTCACTTGATGCTGCACCTTCCGTAGCATAAAATACATTCTGGGGTTGTGGGGCCGCGGGAGTAAGCTCTCTGCGCCGAATGAGCTCAAGGGGAGTTACCATGTGTCTGGCCGTTCCGGGGAAATTGTTGGCGGCTGAAGAACGTGAAGGAAGTCGCCTGGGTCGCGTCGAGTTCGGCGGCATCGTCTGCGAAGTATGCTTGGACCTGGTTCCGGAGGCCGTTCCGGGTGACTACGTGATCGTGCACGCCGGGTTCGCGCTCAGTCGCCTGGATGCGGAGGAGGCGGAACGCACCTATCAATTGCTGGCCGAGCTGGAGCAGGCCGCGAACCAAACTCCCGCCGCGGCGCCGGCGGCCCCGGACCCTTCCGGCCGAATGTGACCGATGAAATACGTGGATGAGTACCGCGATGCACGCTTGGCGCGCGGCTTGGTGGCGGAATTGGCCCGCAAGGTGACGCGCCCCTGGGTGCTGATGGAAATCTGTGGCGGCCAGACCCACACCCTGATGCGCTACGGCATCGACGAGTTGATTCCTTCCCAGATTGAGCTTGTGCATGGGCCCGGTTGCCCGGTCTGCGTTACGCCCCTGGAGATTATTGACAAAGCCATCTATCTGGCCGAGCAGCCGAACGTAACCCTGGTTTCCTACGGGGATATGCTGCGCGTGCCCGGCTCGCACACGGACCTGCTGCACGTGAAGGCCGGCGGCGGCGATGTGCGCGTGGCGTACTCGCCCATGGAAGCGCTGAAAGTGGCGGGCGCGCTTCCGGAGCGGCAGATCGTCTTCCTGGGGATCGGCTTCGAGACCACGGCGCCGGCCAATGCCACGGCTGTCTGGCAGGCGAGGCGACAGGGCCTGAAGAACTTCTCGATGCTCGTCTCGCACGTGCTCGTGCCGCCGGCCATCCGGATGCTGTTGAGCTCGGGGCGGAACCGCGTGCAAGGGTTTATTGCGCCGGGGCACGTCTGCACGGTGATGGGTTACAGGGAGTACGAATCGTTGAGCCAGCATTTTCGCGTGCCCATTGTGGTCGGCGGTTTCGAGCCGGTCGATTTACTGGAAGCCATCTCCATGCTGGTGGCGCAACTCGAGCAGGGACGCGCGGAGGTCGAGAACCAATATACGCGCTCGGTGACGCGCGGCGGCAACTTGCCGGCGCAAAAGCTCATGGAGGAAGTCTTCGAGGTATGTGACCGCAAGTGGCGCGGCATCGGCCTCATCCCGCAGAGCGGTCTGCGGCTGCGGGCGGAGTATGCGGCGTATGATGCCGAAAAGGTTTTCGAGTTGCAGGACACGACCGTGCAAGAGCCGCCGGAGTGCATCAGCGCCCAGGTGCTGCAAGGCTTGAAGAAACCGACGGAGTGCGCGGCGTTCGGTAAAGCCTGCACTCCGGAGAGGCCGCTCGGCGCGCCCATGGTCTCGGCCGAGGGGGCGTGCGCGGCCTATTATCGCTATCGCCGGCATGCTGGCGCCGGCAACTGAGGAGTCATCCGCTGGACGACAAGCCGAATCGCATGGCGCAATTCGTCTGCCCCGTTCCGCTTCCGGCCAAGGACAAAATCCTGCTGGGCCATGGCAGCGGCGGCAGTCTGGGCGCTGAACTGCTGCGCCGGGTGTTCCTGCCTGCGTTTGACAATGCGATTCTGGCTAAATTGAACGACCAAGCGATCCTTGACGTGCAGGGTGTGCGCCTCGCTTTCACCACCGATTCGTTTGTGGTCAAGCCGTTGTTCTTCCCGGGTGGCGATATCGGTTCCCTGGCGGTGCACGGGACGGTGAATGATCTGGCGGTGGGGGGGGCGACGCCGTTGTGCCTGAGCGCCGCGTTCATTATTGAAGAAGGCCTGCCGATAGAGACGCTCGAAAAAGTGGTCGCATCGTTGCATCGCGCGGCGGCCGATGCCGGCATTGAAGTAGTGACCGGAGACACCAAGGTGGTGGAGAAAGGCAGCGGCGACGGATTGTTCATTAACACGTCGGGGATCGGACTGGTGCCTGCGGACCTGAATCTCTCCGCGGACCGGGCGCAGCCGGGTGACCGCCTCTTGTTGAGTGGGTCGATTGGCGAGCATGGTATCGCTATTATTGCCCAGCGCGAAGGGCTCGAGTTCGAAAGCCAGGTCAGAAGCGATTCGGCGCCGTTGCATGGGCTGGTGGCCGCGATGCTCGCGGCAACCCCTGGCCGCGATTCAATTCGGTGTATGCGCGATCCCACGCGCGGGGGTCTTTCCAGCGCCCTGAACGAAATCGCGGCACAATCCCAAGTGGGGATGCTCCTCGAGGAAGAGAAGGTCCCGGTGCGCGAAGCGGTGAAGGGAGCGTGCGAATTGCTGGGATTTGACCCGTTTTACGTGGCCAACGAGGGCAAGCTGGTGGCCATCGTCGAAGCAAGAGCGGCAGAACAAATCCTGGCAGCCATGCGCGCGCACCCGCTGGGCCGGCAAGCGCAGGTGATTGGCACGGTCACCGCGGCCCCTGCGGGAATGGTCAGCTTGCGGACGGCGCTGGGCACTATGCGCATTGTGGATATGCTCTCCGGCGACCAGTTACCGCGGATTTGCTAGGTGTTAGGTACCAGGTGCCGGGTTTCAGGTCTCAGTCTGACACCTGGCACCTGACACCTGGAGCCTGTTTCTCTATGCACGAACTGAGCATTGCCCAATCGGTGCTCGAAGCGGTGCGGGCGGAAGCGGACCGCCGTCCCGGAATGCGGATCTGCAAGGTAGGACTCCGCGTGGGCGAACTGGCGGGCCTGGACCCGGATGCCCTCCAGTTTGGTTTCGAAATACTGGTGCGCGAGAGTGAATTCAAGTCCTTGCAACTGGAGATTGAGCATTGCCCGCGCCGGCAGCGGTGTCCGCAATGCAGAAACGAGTTTGCCGCCCGGGAGTATGAGTTGGCGTGTCCCGCCTGCGGCGCAGCGCGAACGGAGTGCATCGGCGGCGATGAACTCGAGATCGCCTATCTCGAGATTGAAGAGATGACCGTGAAGGCAGAGGGGAAAGCTCCTGGGCCGGAGCGCGCCGAGTGAGGTCGGCAAAGCATGGAACGAGTTTCGGTGGCCAAAAAGGTCCTGAGCGAGAATGACCGCATCGCGGCGGAGTTGCGGGCGGGGTTCCATGAACACGGAATCTTCTGTTTAAATCTCATCAGCTCGCCGGGGGCAGGGAAGACCGCGCTGCTGGAGAAGACGCTCGAGGCCTTTCCCCGCGCCGAGCGCGTGGCGGTCCTGACCGGGGACATTCAGACGGACAACGACGCGCGGCGGCTGGCGCGTTTCGGTTTCCCGGTGCAGCAGATCACCACGGGGGGCGCTTGCCATCTCGATGCGCGCATGGTGGAGCGGGCCCTTGGCGCGTGGCGGCTGGGTGATCTCGATATCTTGTTCATCGAGAATGTGGGCAACCTGGTCTGTCCTACCAGCTACGATCTGGGCGAAGCGGCGAAGGTGGTGCTGCTCAGCGTGGCGGAAGGCGAGGACAAGCCGCTGAAGTATCCGGGAATTTTCGCCAAGGCCGCGCTGATGGTATTGAACAAGACGGATCTGTTGCCACACGTGCCTTTCGACATTGTGCAAGCGCGGGCCAACGCGCGGCGCATCCATCCCGACTTGCGCATCGTTGAGGTCTCCTGCACGACCGGCGAAGGTTTGGCCGCCTGGCTGGAATGGCTGAAGGAACAGCGCGCGGCGGCAAGCGCGGTGAGGGAACGAACGAGCCAATCCGCATGACGAAAGTCCGTAAGGGCATCGATGTCTTCGGCATCGTTCAAGGCGTCGGGTTCCGCCCGTATGTTTACCGGCTCGCCACCGAACTCCAACTGAACGGATTCATCACCAACACGGCCGCGGGTGTCGCTATTGAAGTTGAGGGGCTGGCGGAGCGGGTCGATGACTTCGTGGTGCGCCTGCCGCGCGAACTGCCACCGCTGGCACGGGTCACGGGCGTGGCCCTACGCGAGTTGCCCGCGAACCACGAAGCCGGTTTTCGAATCCTCCCCAGTCGCGTCGGCGAAAAGCATCACGCGCTCATTTCTCCCGACATTGCGATCTGCGCCGACTGCCTGCGCGAGCTTTTCGATCCTCAGGATCGGCGCTACCGATACCCGTTTATCAATTGCACCAATTGCGGGCCACGCTACACCATCGTGCGTGACATTCCGTACGACCGCCCGCGGACGTCGATGGGCGTGTTCCGCATGTGCCCCGCCTGCCAGCGCGAGTACGACGACCCGTTGAATCGTCGATTCCACGCGCAGCCCAATGCTTGCTGGGATTGCGGCCCCCGGACCGAGTTGTGGGACCGTGCGGGGCAGCGCCTGGAGGTCTCCAATCCGATTGGGGAAGCTGCCGCACATCTGCGAGCGGGAGCAGTTGTCGCCGTCAAAGGTCTCGGGGGCTTCCACCTGGCGGCGGACGCCACCAATGGGCCGGCGGTCGAACGGCTCCGGGAGCGCAAGCGGCGCGTGGGCAAGCCCTTTGCCATTATGGCCGCGTCCCTGGAATCCGTGCAGGGCTGCTGCCGGGTTGATGGGATTGCGCGCGAATTGCTCCTGAGTCCGCGACGGCCGATTGTGCTGTTGCCTAAACTCGAACCCAACATAATTGCCGAGGCGGTCGCGCCGCAGCAACGCCACCTGGGCGTGTTTCTGCCTTACACCCCACTCCACTACGTGCTGTTCGCCGACTGCGGCCTGCCGGCGCTGGTGATGACCAGCGGCAATATCAGCGAGGAACCCATCGCCATCGACAACCAGGAAGCCGTGGCGCGTTTGCAGGACTTGGCTGACTGGTTCTTGGTTCACAATCGGGACATTCTGCTGCGTAGCGATGACTCGGTGGTGCAGGTGGCTGGCGGACGCGCGCGGCAGTGGCGGCGTTCGCGCGGGTTTGTGCCGGTGCCGGTGTTCTTGCGGCAGGAAGTCCCCGCCATTCTGGCGGTGGGCGGGGAATTGAAGAACACGATTTGTCTTACCCGCGGGCGCGAAGCCTTCCTGAGCCAGCACATCGGGGACCTGGAAAACGTCGAAACCTACAAGTTCTTCGGGGAGGTCGTCGCACACCTCGAGCGGATTCTCGAGATTGAGCCGGAGACCATCGCTTACGACCTGCATCCTGATTACTTCGCCACCCGCTGGGCGCTGGGCCAGAAAGGCGTGAAGCGGGTTGGCGTGCAGCACCATCATGCGCACATCGCAAGTTGCATGGCGGAGAATCATCTCGAGGGAAGGGTGATTGGGTTTGCCCTGGATGGTACGGGCTACGGCACCGACGGCCGCATTTGGGGCGGGGAAGT
>Ga0315282_10009848_pt1 | contig 15124 bp, 10 predicted proteins | sample YL17G07_20_MG_FD_203693 | JGI IMG/M metagenome (GOLD analysis project Ga0315282, IMG submission 203693) | Sediment microbial communities from Yellowstone Lake, YNP, Wyoming, USA - YL17G07_20 | ecosystem: Environmental > Aquatic > Freshwater > Lake > Sediment | place: USA: Wyoming | collected... | reverse complement strand
CTTGAAGGGAATCCCATTCTGATCTCCTTTGGTTTCCGTGGTTGATACAATTTTTTAGAGGATTTTAGTGATGCATGATCATAAGCAGATCGTCTTACCCATCACAGGTATGACCTGCGCTAACTGTGTGGCGACCATTGAACGGAACCTAAAAAAATTAGATGGTGTCTCAACGGCAGTGGTCAACCTGTCCTCAGAACGCGCCACCGTTGAGTTCGATCCATCCAAATTGGTTTTAGACGATATTCTAACGCGGGTGGCACGCGCCGGTTATGGCGTGGCTCAGGGAGAAGCTGATATCATAATCAAGCAATTGGGCGATACCAATGATGCTCGGCGTCTTGAGAAAGCCTTATCGAAGATAGAAGGCGTATCAGATGTTCAAGTCAACCTGGCTATCGAACGTGTTCGACTGCACTACATTCCAACACTTATCAGCCAAGCCGATATTCGCCATGCAATCAGCCGGGCTGGTTTTGAAGCCGTGGAGGTCGGCGGGTCTTCAGATGATGCTGAAGCCAAGGCCCGTGAGACCGAAATCCGGCACCAGCGACGCCTGTTATTCATTGGCATCGTCTTCACCCTGCCCCTGTTCCTGTTGGCGATGATCCGGGATTCTGGTTTGCTGCCAATGCCGACCGGCTATGCCGGGTGGATGAATTGGTTGTTGTTTGCACTGGCAACACCTGTCCAGTTCTATGTTGGCTGGCAATATTATGTTGGGGCGTACAACGCTTTACGCAGTAAGTCAGCAAACATGGACGTATTAATTGCCTTGGGCTCCTCGACCGCCTATTTATATTCCATCCCGATAACTTTAGGGCTGCTGCCCGGGCATGTTTATTTTGAAACTTCCGCCGTGATTATCACCTTGATCCGTTTGGGGAAATACCTGGAAGCACGTGCCAGGGGACGTACCAGCGAAGCCATTAAAAAATTGATGTCGCTGCAAGCCAAGACGGCCCGCGTTTTTCGCACCAATATCGAAATGGACATACCAGTCGATGACGTTGGAATTGGAGATATCGTGATTGTCCGCCCTGGGGAAAAAATCCCGGTGGATGGGGTTGTTGTAGAAGGGCACTCTTCTGTCGATGAATCCATGCTAACCGGCGAATCTCTGCCGGTAGAAAAATCACCCGGAGCAGGCGTGATTGGCGCTACCTTGAACAAACTTGGCCTGATTAAGTTCGAAGCTACCCGGATAGGGAAAGAAACCGCCCTATCTCAAATCATTCACCTAGTCGAAGAGGCCCAGGGCAGCAAAGCTCCCATTCAAAAGCTGGTGGACCAGATTTCCGCCATTTTTGTGCCCGTCATCCTGGCGATTGCTTTCATCACATTTTTGATATGGTACTTTATCGCTCCTGCCCCGCTTGCCAGCAGCGGAGTAACTGCATTTACGCGGGCATTGATCAATATGGTTGCAGTACTGGTTATCGCTTGCCCGTGCGCTATGGGTCTTGCCACCCCAACTGCCATAATGGTGGGTACAGGCAAAGGAGCTGAGGCAGGTATTCTTTTCCGCACAAGTGAGGCTTTGGAGCGCGCTGGAAAAGTGAAGTTAGTCGTACTCGATAAAACCGGTACAATTACCCGCGGACAGCCGGCTGTGACCAACATAATTGTCAAAGACTTCCCACCGGGTGAAGATGAGCTTTTACGCCTGGCAGCCAGCGTTGAAAATGGCAGCGAACATCCCCTTGGAGAATCCCTGGTGGCCGAGGCAGGTAACCGGGGGTTGCATTTATCTGACCCACTTGGTTTTAGAGCCATATCAGGCGCCGGGGTTCAGGCGGAAGTTGATGGATACCAGGTCGCAGTTGGCAACCTCCGCCTGATGCAGTCTAATGGTAGCTACCTCAACGGTTTACAGGAAGTCACGGACCAATTTCAGAAACAAGCCAAAACAGTTATAGTAGTGACAATCGATGGCGTCGCCAGAGGGCTGATGGCTGTGGCAGATACGGTCAAAGATGGGTCAAAGGACGCCATCGCCGAGTTGCACCGGATGGGTTTGCAAGTTGCCATGATTACCGGTGATAACCAGCTCACCGCCCATGCCATAGCCAACCTGGTTGGTGTAGACCATGTCTTAGCCGAGGTTTTGCCAGAAGGGAAAGCCGCTGAAGTGAAGAAACTTCAGGCTTTGGACCAGGTCGTGGCAATGGTGGGTGATGGAATTAACGATGCCCCCGCTTTGGCCCAGGCCGACGTTGGCCTGGCGATTGGCACAGGGACAGATGTGGCCATGGCTGCTGCTCAAGTAACGCTGATCAGCGGGGATTTGCGTGGCGTACCGCGGGCAATCACTTTATCACGCCGGACAGTCTACACAATCCGCCAGAACCTTTTTTGGGCTTTCATCTACAACATTATTTTAATCCCGGTCGCCGCTTTTGGCTTACTCAACCCAATGCTGGCGGCTGGAGCCATGGCATTCAGCAGTGTATTCGTGGTCACCAACAGTCTAAGGTTGAGAAATATAAAATTGGAATAGGAAAAAATGGTACAATTGCCAAAAATCCGAGTGAGGAAACAAATAGTGTCAAAAGATCTGGAACAGCGTGCAATTAATACGATCCGTTTTTTATCAGCGGATGCCGTCCAGCAAGCTCAATCTGGTCATCCCGGCTTACCCATGGGTGCGGCGGTTATGGCTTATGCAATCTGGATGCGCCATCTGCGTTTTAATCCCGCTGACCCGAATTGGCCCGATCGCGACCGGTTTATTTTATCTGGTGGCCATGGGTCAATGCTGCTATATTCCTTGCTCCATCTCACAGGTTACGACCTCTCATTAGATGAGATAAAGCATTTCCGCCAATGGGGCTCACTGACTCCGGGACATCCTGAATATGGTTTAACGCCTGGCGTTGAAACCACCACCGGTCCTCTCGGGCAGGGCTTTGCCAACGGGGTTGGTATGGCCATAGCAGAAGCTCACCTGGCCAGTGAGTTTAACCAGCCAGGCCACGTGATCGTCGACCACTATACTTATGCCATTGTGACGGATGGCGACCTGATGGAAGGCGTTACTTCTGAAGCTGCTTCCCTGGCCGGCCACCAAAGCCTGGGTAAGCTGATCTATCTCTACGATGATAACCATATTACTATCGAAGGTTCAACCAGCCTGACGTTTACAGAAGACCGGGCAGCCCGCTTTGCTGCTTATGGCTGGCAGACAATTCAGATCGCCGATGGTAACGACCTGGAAGCAATCGACCAAGCCATCAGCCAGGCCAAGCTCGATCCCAGGCCATCGCTCATCTTTTGCCGCACCCACATCGGATTTGGGTTGCCGTCCCGCCAGGATACTGCCAAAGCTCACGGTGAGCCGCCGGGAGACGACGAGTTGAACGGCGCCAAAGTTAAGCTCGGATGGCCTTTGGAACCCCGTTTTTATATACCAGAAGATGTCTTAACCCACTTCCGCCAATCCGTTAAACGGGGAGAGATTCTTGAATACGAATGGAAACAGCGGTTTGAATCTTATCGTTCGGGTTTTACTGATTTGGCGGCTGAATTCGAGCGGCGCATTTCAGGCACACTCCCCATCGGCTGGGACGCACAACTTCCCCAATTCCCGCCGGACCCTAAGGGATTGGCTACACGATCCGCGTCAGGAAAAGTCATGAATTCGCTGGCTGCCAAAATTCCAGAGCTTTTAGGGGGCTCCGCTGACCTGGCTCCCTCTACCAATACATGGATCCAGGATAGCGAAGCCTTCCAGGCCAATATGCGTGGCAGTCGGAATTTCCATTTCGGTGTACGCGAGCATGCCATGGGTTCTATTGTAAACGGGATGGCTCTGCACAAAGGTTTAATTCCTTTTGGGGCGACCTTTCTGATATTCTCGGATTATATGCGGCCTGCCATCCGGCTTTCTGCTCTTTCTCATATGCCCAGTATCTGGATATTTACGCATGATAGTATCGGGCTGGGCGAAGATGGACCGACCCACCAACCTGTAGAACAACTGGCATCTTTACGTGCCATCCCCAACCTGGTTGTGGTGCGACCGGCAGATGCCAATGAAGTCGTCGAAGCGTGGAAAATAGCAATCCAGCGCAGGAACGGCCCAACCTTGCTCGCTTTCAGCCGCCAGGCTACACCTGTAATGGATCGTCAGGTTATGGCGCCTGCTGATGGATTGAAAATGGGGGCTTACATTTTAGTTGATCTTGGCTTGGGAAAGCCACAAATCATCTTGATAGCTTCGGGCACTGAAGTTGGATTGATCGTGGAAGCAGGTAATCGCCTGTCATCAGAAGGTATTTCAGTTCGTCTGGTTTCTTTCCCAAGCTGGGAATTATTTGGGGCTCAGGACCAAAATTACCGCGATCAAGTCCTTCCGCCCAGCATTCCGCTCCGCCTGGCAGTTGAAGCAGGGGTTACCCAGGGTTGGGAGCAATGGTTTGGTTCCCAGGGAAGGATGATTGGGGTGAATCAATTCGGTGCATCTACGCCTTACAAGACAATATACGAACACTACGGCCTGACCGCGGAGAATATATACCAACAAGCGAAAGCTCTCCTGAGTCTAAAAGACTGATCGTTTATTGTTGGAGGAAGATATGAGAATTGCGATAGCATGTGATCATGGAGGTTTTCCATTCAAAAACATGATCATGGAAACTGTCCGCGCCCAGGGGCATGAAGTGATCGATTTTGGTACGTTTAGCCAGAAAAGCGTAGATTATCCCGATTTTGTTGAGAAAGCCGGGCTGGCAATCCAACAAAACCAGGCTGACCGGGCCATCATCGTTTGCGGGTCAGGGGTTGGGGCCTGTATTGCTGCTAACAAAATGAAAGGTCTTTATGCCAGCATCTGCCATGATACCTATTCGGCTCATCAAGGGGTCGAACATGATGACATGAATGTGCTTTGTATGGGCGCACGCATTATTGGCGTTGAATTAGCAAGAGAGATTGTGATCGCTTTTCTGCATGCTGTTTTTTCGAATGTAGAAAGGCATGTTCGTCGTGTACAAAAGACTCGCCTTTTGGAACAAAAATATTTTTTACAGAAATAACTGGGGTTTCTTATGAAACCGATCATGCAATTACATAAAATGGGTCAAAGCCTGTGGTACGATAATATCCAACGGCGTTTGCTGGAAAATGGACAAATGGCCGCGATGATATCATGGGGTGATATTCGCGGCGTAACCTCCAATCCTTCCATATTCAATAACGCCATATCAAAATCGCACGATTATGATTCTGCCCTCATCCCAATGGCCTGGGCTGGATGGAGCGCTGATCGCATTTTCTACCAGTTAGCTGTGGAAGACATCCAGGCGGCTGCCGACCTGTTTCTCCCTCTTTATGAAGAAACCGGGGGAGGCGATGGCTTTGTAAGCCTGGAGGTGAACCCGTTCCTGGCACATGACACCGCGGCAACCGTTGAAGAGGCTAAAAGGCTGTGGAAATGGGTCAACCGGCCTAACCTGATGGTTAAGATCCCGGCTACACCCCAGGGCATTCCTGCCATTCAACAGGCCATTGCAGCCGGTCTCAACGTAAATGTTACGTTGATCTTTTCTCTCGAACGATATAGCCAGGTAATGGAGGCTTATTTACGAGGGTTGGAAGACCGGGCAAAGGCTGGATTGCCCCTGAATAACATCGCGTCAGTTGCATCTTTCTTTGTCTCCCGAATCGACACCAAAGTAGACCCAAAGTTAAACACAATAGTCCAGCAAAATGGCCCCGGAAAACAATTGGCGTGGAGTCTGCTTGGAAAAATTGCCATCGCCAACACTGCCCTGGCGTATGCTCTATTTAGAAAGACTTTTGACCAGCCGCGCTTTAAAACACTGGCAGGAAAGGGAGCCCATCTGCAACGACCGCTGTGGGCTTCTACCAGCACAAAAAATCCGGCCTACCAGGACTTGTTGTATGTAAATAACCTGATTGCACCCGATACTGTCAACACACTCCCACCCCAAACATTGGATGCTTTTCGCGACCATGGAGAACCCAGGTTTTCATTGGAGAAGCAGGAAGTAGAATCGAGCGCATTAATTGGCTCGCTTGAGATCCTCAGAATTTCAATGTCGGGTGTCACACAGGAGTTGGAAGAAGAGGGTGTAAAAACCTTTTCCGACGCTTTTGCAGCTTTACTAAAAACGATAGAAGAAAGATGCAGCATGGCTAAAGTAGCATTAGGATCATTACAACAGCCCACTGCACAAAGGATTGAACAGCTTGAAAAGGATAAAGCCAGCAAACGTCTGTTCGCTAACGACCCTACCCTATGGACAGAGGATTCTAGCGGGCAGCAGTTGATCCGGCAACGATTGGGTTGGCTAAATTCGCCTCAGACCAGCCGCGATCTTCTGCCAGAGCTACGAGCTTTTGCTGCCGAGGCACAATCCGCTGGCTTCAAGTACGCCTTACTCCTGGGAATGGGCGGTTCCTCGCTTGCGCCAGAGGTTATGGCTTACACTTTCGGTATTCGTGAGGATATCGGTACCCTGGGCCTTGATTTGTCAATCCTTGATTCAACCGATCCGGTTCAGGTACGAGCAGCTGCTCGCCGGTCTCCCATTGAGGACACCCTTTATATTATTTCGAGCAAATCGGGCGGCACCGGTGAAGTGTATGCTTTTCTGGATTATTTCTGGGATCGCGCCCATAAACGTTTGGGCGAAAAGGCCGCAATGCACTTCATTGCGATTACCGATCCAGGCACATCTCTTGATAAACTGGCAGTCAGCCGTAACTTCCGACATGTTTTCCGGGCGAACCCATTAGTTGGGGGACGCTACTCCGCCATGATTGCTTTTGGCCTGGTTCCAGCCGCCCTATTGGGATTGGATGTCGAGCGTCTGCTTGAAAATGCCGCCTGGATGGCTGCTCAATGCAGCCCAGAGATCCCTGTGGGACGCAATCCTGGCCTGGTCTTAGGCGCCATTCTTGGCGAGGCCGCCTTGCATGGGCGCGATAAATTAACCTTGCTGGCTGACCCCGAGATCGGCTCGCTGGGTTCCTGGCTTGAACAGCTGGTTGCTGAAAGCAGCGGCAAACAAGGGAAAGGGATCATCCCGGTCGATAGCGAACCCCCCGCGAAACCGTCGGATTACAGTTCTGATCGCTTGTTTGTTTATTTGCGCCAAAGTGGCACGCTGGATCAAACCGTTGAAAAGCTGCAAAAAGCTGGCCAGCCTGCCATCACCCTGTCAATTCCCGAAGAATATCACCTGGGCGCCGAGTTTTATCGCTGGGGTATCGCAATCGCGATTGCGTGCAGTATCCTCCAGCTAAATGGATTTGACCAACCCGACGTTCAGGACAGCAAAGACCGCACCAGCCAGAAGATTGCCGAGTTACACCAGAGTGGATCTCTTGATGAAGGCAAACCCATCTGGGAAGGTGAAGGTGGACGGATCTATGGCAAAACATTCGCTGGCCTCGATCAGGCAAAAAACCTGGCGCAGGTTGTCAAACTGTTCTTGAAACAGGCTAAACCCGGGGATTACGTGGCTTTGAACGCATATCTGCCTCGAAATAGCCGTACCTTTGCCAGCTTGCAAAAGATCAGGGCGCATATATTAAAACAGACAGGCACAGCCACAACCCTTGGTTTTGGCCCGCGTTTCTTACATTCCACCGGTCAGTTGCACAAGGGTGGCCCCAATTCGGGTCTTTTCCTCCAGATAACTTCTGATGCCAAACAGGACCTGGCGATCCCTGGCGAAGATATCACTTTTGGTGAATTGGAACGCGCCCAGGCGTTAGGTGACCTGGAAGCATTACTGGCTCGCGGGCGACGTGCAATCCGCATCCATCTGGATAAAGATACGCGTTTAGATGCCCTGATAAATTTCTAGAAATCACCGAACAAAAGGGGCTGTCTGAGGAGGAGAATTAATAAGATTTCCGCCGCCGCATATTTGCAGCGGCGGATAATTATTAATCACCACTTTTAGGACAACCCCTTATTTATTTTCCCTGCTCACCGGTTTCTTCGCCGGGGATAGAGGAACCAGGCTAACCAAAATAATCCGCCGAATACCAGCCATGGATGAGCGCTGATCCATAACAGCCCGCGCCCCAGCCTGCGGAAGCGGCTGATTTTTTCCGCAGTTTCAACAGGAGCAATGACCGTTTCTTCCCAATCAAAATTTACCAGGTCTTTGATAAAATTTTGTTTGACACAACCCTCAAGGCTGAAGATGAAAATCGAATCGGTTTTTTGCCTGGCTAATAATAAATCTCTTTTAAATTCATGCCAATCCAGGGATGGCATTGCACCTTCTCCCAGATCAACACCTCCCCCAGTACTGCCTACGCCAATCCCCTGGGCATCTGGTGCATAGCTCCACAGGAAGCTCACGCCGGAGTTGGGTATGAAGCTGGAATACAACATCAAGACTTCGCGGTCAACCTGCAGATCTACTAACCCAAAACTGGATTGAATGAGAGTCGACCCCGCTTTACGCTCGTCCACAATAAACGGGATCTGGTAACTTTCGACGAAATAACCATCGCTGCGGATCTGTGCAACCAACGCCCGGTAATCGATCAGGCTCAACTGGCTGCGTCGTGAGTTCACCACATTTTTTAGCATTCTGCAGAAGCCAGCCCGGCGGTCTTTCATGAGTTCCTGAATGGCTCGCATATCTGGTTCGATATCCAGTCCAATACCTGCCCAACGCAATTTATTTTTAGCCGTCCAGGTTTTGAACTGCCCATAACGGGCAATAGCTTCATATGAATTATCCCGGTTGAACCAGTACCCCTGTTCTTTGGGCAGCAACAGCCAGGCGGTAACCGGGATGCCCGCTTTGTTCAACTGGCGCACAACTTCAACTCTTGCAGGGCTAAAATCCAGGATGCCGAGGCTGATACTGGCGTTCATTGTTTTTAAATCATTGATCAATTCTGGGGCCGCGAACAATTCCTTGAGGGGTTCCGGGGCAAGCTCGCAAGCCAATGTCAGAATAGGTTTTTGCATAATTTACCTCCTTTCTTAGGTTGTATCTGTTGCGCCAGAGCAATCGCGCCCAATGCACCAGCCCGGTTGCCTAAACCAGGTGGCACAATGTATTGGTCAATGTGCCGGATTATTTCTGACGCCATGACATATTGGTTCAGGTATTGTTGGACTTTCGCCCTCACACGCGGGAAAAGGTGAGCCTGCTGCATGACTCCCCCACCCATAATGATTTTCCTTGGGGATGCTATACAAACCAGGTTCTGAATAGCCAGTGCGAGGTAATCCGCTTCAATATCCCACCCAGGATGGTCCGGTGAGAGGCTGCCAGAAGTCTGGCCCCAACGTTCTTTAATTGCGGGCCCACATGCCAATCCTTCCCAGCAATCGCCATGGTAAGGACAAATCCCAGGGAAGGGATCCTTTTCCCAGTTATGTGGCACACGCATGTGCCCCATTTCAGGGTGTACCAATCCATGCACTGGCTTACCATTTATAATCGCCCCACCGCCAATACCTGTCCCAATCGTAAGATAAATAAAATCATCCAACCCTTGGCCAGCTCCCCACACGCCTTCTCCAATCGCCGCCACATTCACATCTGTATCCATTAAAACCGGCACACTCAATGCTTTACTGATTGTGCCTACCATATCTGTCTGAGGCCAGCCAGGTTTTGGAGTGGTCGTGATATAACCATAGGTCGGTGAAATTGGGTTTAAATCAATGGGACCAAAACAGGCGACTCCAATTGAAACCAGGTTCTGGCGCATCCCCACCTGGTGGTTCCGGAAAAATTCGATAACTTTTCCCAGGGTCTCTTGAGGGATTGTTGTGGGAAATTTCGTTTCGGCTCGGATATCATCAGGTCCACCAGCAATGATGCACACGAATTTGGTACCACCAGCCTCAATTCCACCGTATAAATCCATCCTTACCTCCAAGCGAGTAGATTTTGGTATGAATCATGAACCCAGAAGGCATCTTTAATGATATCACAGGTGATAACCAGAGAGGTTTTCCAGCTATAATTAAAATAATGTCCCTCAATTTATTCCTGATCCGGCAATGCACTCGACCGAACTGCGGTTTTCGGTTTCCAGTAGCCGACCTAACTGAAGGTTATGAGACCTGCCCCAAATGTGGGGCGCCCACCCGTATATCGGAATCGCCTTACTCCGATCTGAAAGTAGAAACCCGGCCGAAATCGGATGATGGACCCATTATCGAAGTTCTATTGGATAATATCCGCTCCGCGATGAATGTTGGATCTATGTTTCGGACGGCGGATGGAGCTGGTATCCGGCATATCCACCTGTGTGGAATTACGCCCGCACCTGACCATCCGAAAATTGCCAAGACTGCCCTGGGGGCAGAATTTGTAGTCCCCTGGACGCAGCATTGGGATGCGGTCAGCACTACCACTGCGTTAAAAACTGCAGGGTATAAAATATGGGTTTTGGAGGGAGGCGGTCGATCACAATCGATCTTTGAAGTATTAACAGACTTGCCCGCCTCACCCATCCTGCTGGTGGTGGGTAATGAAGTAAGCGGAGTTGATCCGACTATTCTTGAACTTTGTGACCGTGTACTTCACCTGCCCATGCAGGGTGCAAAACATAGTCTGAATGTTGCCGTGGCTTTTGGGATAGCAGTCTATACATTACGGTTTACGCCAGGATTAGAGAAAAATAAGGTCAAATCCAAAGAGAATTGACGCTGAAACTCTATATTCCCAGAAAGGAGTCTCAAGTGAGCGCCGATGCCAAATCAACTTATAAAGCGGCTCAATGCCCACAATGTGGCGCTGCCATTCCGGCGCTTGAATAATCGATCATTTGCCAGTATGGTGGCACACGTCTCATTCGCCAATCAATATCCAGCTCATCTTCGCCGTCAGCTCCCCCAGTAATGATGAAAGGTATGATATTCTCCACCGTTACCTGCAAAGATTTGCAGGGGACAGGGATGAATGCCTTCCGCCTGCTCATTCCATCCGGTTGGCAGTTCCAGGGAAGCGTCAGTTGGTTAAATGATAATCCTGGCATGCCGACGGTCGTCGCTTTTTTGGTATTGAATCCGGCAGGATTGGAAGCGTTCGAGGTTTTTCCTAACCAATCCTTTTACTGGACCAAAAACCCGATGTCCCGGATGACTTTCCCGATTGGCAGCCTGTATTACGGCAATGAAGTCCGTCCACCGATGAATGCACAGCAATCCCTGCGCCAGATCGTGTTACCGCGTTTTCGCTCCAACCAACAAATTACAATCCTCAAAGAAGAGCATCTCCCTGACCTACCCAACCAGATCCGTACCACCCCGGTCGATCCGAATTTGCCTTTGATCGCAGATGGAGCAAAGATCCGTATCCGCAATCCATTCAATTCCGAGGTTATTGAAGAGGAAATCTTCGGTTGTGTTGAAGTGACTAACACCTCCGCTCCTACCAAGATGGGTTTGATGGAAATGACTTTCTGGTTCGCTGACTATATGATGGGTTTTCGGGGCCGTTCTGGGCAGTTAGACAGCCTGGCCGATCTCTTCAGGACCATCTTAACCTCTTTCCAGCTCAATCAACAATGGTTTGCAAGGGTGCAGCAGATCAGCCGGTATTTTATCCAAAATCAGATCCAACAAATCCACAACGTAGGCCAGTTCAGCCAATGTATCAGCCAGACTTATGACCAGATATCACAATCCAATCTGGAAGGATTTTATCAAAGAAGAAGGGTAATGGATCACCTGGCTGACCGCGCCAGCCAGGTGATTCGTGGGGTTGAAACGTATTCGGACCCCAACTCGGGGGAATTAGTCGAGCTTCCTAATGGCTATGCGAATGCCTGGTCAAACCCTCTCGGCGATTTCATCATCAGCAACGACCCTGATTTCAATCCCGATCGCGAGTCCAGCCAGACCTGGACACCCTTGGAACGGCAAGAATCCTGACTTTCATCCCCCTCAATTCCTGACAATTATCTTGCCTAGGTCATCAATATAAAAATTTGGTTCGAGTATAATATCTAAGAAAATCTAACCATTCCATAAAATCCGTGCTCGACTCCAGGCAAAGTTTATGAACCAGGGAGGCTGAAGTGTTAAAATTTGTTGCTGCCATTGACCAGGGAACAACCAGCACTCGCTGCATGATTTTCGACCATACGGGTAATGTCGTCGCACTCGCACAAAAAGAACACCAACAAATTTTCCCCAAACCGGGCTGGGTTGAACACGATCCTCTGGAAATCTGGGATCGCACTCAGGAAGTCATTCAAAGCGCCCTCACCAAGGCCAGTCTTGGTCCGGATGACCTGGCGGCAGTCGGTATTACCAACCAGCGCGAAACCACCCTGGTCTGGAACCGGCAAACCGGCAAACCTTATTACAATGCGATTGTATGGCAAGATACACGCACCGACAGCATTTGCAATGAACTCGCCAGCCATGGCGGGCAGGACCGCTTTCGCGCCAGGGTAGGTTTACCGCTCGCCACCTATTTTTCTGGCCCTAAAGTCAAGTGGATTCTCGACAATGTGCCGGGAGTAAGAGCAGATGCCGAGAATGGAGATGCAGTTTTTGGTAATATTGACACCTGGATCATCTGGAACCTGACCGGCGGCATGCGCGGGGGCGTTTTTATCACCGATGTTACCAACGCTTCACGCACGCTTTTGATGGACCTCCGGACACTATCCTGGGACTCCGAAATCCTGGGCATCCTGGGCATCCCCGAAAGTATGCTGCCGGACATCAAACCCTCCTCAATCGTCTATGGGTATGCAAAAGGAGCACTCGAGGGCGTGCCAATCGCCGGCGATCTGGGTGACCAGCAAGCTGCATTATTTGGCCAGACATGTTTTGATCCCGGCGAAGCTAAAAACACTTATGGGACAGGCTGCTTCATGCTGCTTAACACGGGCCTAAAGCCTGTTGCAAGCGAACGTGGCCTGCTGACCACGTTAGGGTATCAGATCGGCAGCCAACCGGCTGTCTACTGCCTGGAAGGTTCGATAGCTATTACCGGTGCATTGGTCCAATGGCTGCGGGACAATCTAAAACTGATCGAAAAATCAGCGGATATCGAACCGCTGGCCCGCACTGTCGAAGATAATGGCGGCATGTATTTTGTCCCGGCTTTCTCCGGCCTTTTTGCCCCCTATTGGCGCAGCGACGCACGCGGCGTGATGGTCGGTATGACCCGCTACATCAACCGCGGTCATATCGCCCGCGCCGTACTGGAGTCAACCGCTTACCAGACGCGTGAGGTTCTGGATGCGATGGAAATCGACTCGGGTGTAAGGCTGACCAGACTAAAAGTGGATGGTGGAATGGTGGTCAACAATCTGTTGATGCAGTTCCAGGCTGACATTCTTAACGTGCCGGTTGTACGTCCCCTGGTCGCTGAAACCACTGCCCTGGGCGCAGCTTACGCTGCCGGGTTGGCAGTTGGTTATTGGAACTCTTTCGATGAACTGCGCGCCAATTGGGGAAAAGATAAAGAATGGGAACCCAGGATGGATGGCGAATTGCGCACAAAATTATATAGCGGTTGGAAAAAAGCGGTTATGCGCACATTAAACTGGATCGAATAAGATGGTCGATAAACCTCAAGCAATTATTATCGGAGCAGGATTTACCGGTTGTGCGCTGGCTCATGACCTGGCGCTGCGCGGTTTCTCAGTAACGGTGGTAGAACGGGGTGAAATCGCCTCAGGAACTTCTGGTCGCACGCACGGTTTGCTGCACAGCGGGGGACGCTACTGCGTCACCGACCAGGAAGCTGCAATCGAATGCATTGATGAAAATATCATCCTGCGTAAAATTGCTGCACAATGTATTGAATTTAACGGCGGCTTATTTATCGCATTGAATGATGCCGACCTGGAATATGCTCCGAAATTCGTTGATGGCGCTCAAATCTGTCACATCCCGCTAGAAAAACTGGCACCCAAAGAAGCCCTCCGCCTGGAACCGAATATCAATCCCCACGTTTTACTTGCCTTTCGTGTGCCGGATGGCGTCTTCGATCCCCTGCGCCTGGCGCTGGCTTTTGCCGCTTCTGCCCGTAAGAATGGAGCCCGATTCCATACTTTTTATGATGTGACAGGGCTACTGCTGGATGGGAAAGGTAATGTTACTGGAGTTGACATTTGGGACCGGGCATCGGATAAGAAAATCACCTTGCATGGCGATATCGTTATCAATGCCACTGGTGCCTGGGCCGGGCAGATTGCTGCAATGGTAAAAGTGGAGGTGCCTGTGGTGCCAACCCCGGGGGTAATGGTCGCTTTCGACAAGCGCCTGACCCACCATGTGATCAACCGCCTGAATGAGCCAGGGGATGGAGATATCCTTTTGCCACAACGCAGGATGGCAGTCATCGGGACCACTTCTTTCGAAGTTGAAGATGTGGATTACATCCCAGTTTTCGAAGACCAGGTGAAAGAAATGATTAAACGCGCCACCGAGCTCGTTCCAGCAGTGAAACACACCAAAATGCGCGGCGCATATATGTCTGCCAGGCCGTTAATCGGAACATCAGCGCCGGGTCGCAGCCTGTCACGCACCTTCAAGTGTTACGACCATAAAGCTAACGATGGCACCGATGGCCTGGTGACGATCACCGGTGGTAAAGCAACCACCTGCCGGATCATGGCTGAAAAGACGGCTGACCTGGTCTGCCAGAAGCTGGGTATCCAATCTGAATGTCAGACCAGCGACCTAGTATTGACTTCTTATCGTAACTTCTTTCAATCTTAATTACGCTATAGCACGCCAGCATCTTTATTAATCCTTCACAAGCAGGATATAGGTGTAAATAAATCGATAAAATATGACTGAAAAATGGATCATCTCTCTCGTCATTTCTCGTCAGAAAACTGCCCGCAAACGACATTTTGACAACTTCCAGTTAGAAGTGAACCCTGACGAATATGTGCTGGACGCAGTCGAGCGTGTTTGGGCATTTCATGACCGCAGCCTGGTGTTCAGGCATGCTTGCCATCATTCAACCTGCGGCGCATGTGCCATGCTGGTCAATGGAGTAGAAAAATTGACTTGCATTACTACCATTCGCAGTGTAACGCACAACGGAGGAAAGTTAAAAATCGAGCCGCTGCGTAATTTCCCGGTAGTGAGCGACCTGGTAGTTGATATGAGCAGCTTTTACTCGAATTTAGAACT
>Ga0315282_10009847_pt1 | contig 15124 bp, 6 predicted proteins | sample YL17G07_20_MG_FD_203693 | JGI IMG/M metagenome (GOLD analysis project Ga0315282, IMG submission 203693) | Sediment microbial communities from Yellowstone Lake, YNP, Wyoming, USA - YL17G07_20 | ecosystem: Environmental > Aquatic > Freshwater > Lake > Sediment | place: USA: Wyoming | collected... | reverse complement strand
TGATCAAAACATTCTCTTAGAAATGGTTGGTGGCGGAATTGGCGGTTATATGAGTAGTCGATTGCCGGATGTTATTGAGCCAGCTTCATGGCCTGGTCATCGTCAACTTGCTCATTCTGCTGCTACTGGAGCAGTCATCGCGACTACCGCCTACAAACTAATCGGAGAGTGGGAGGAATGGTGCCGCTCCAAGGCTGAATATTACCACAATAGGAAAAGCGATGAGACCATAAATTGGTTTGAGAAATTTTTGTATGCCTTGCTCGAAATATTACTACACATTGCCAGCGGCACTTTGAGCGGTCTTAGCGCTGGTTACTTGTCTCATCTTATCTTGGACGGTTGCTCGCCAAATGGTTTGCCAGTTTTCCAATAGCCCAGGTGCGACAACGGACGTTTCTGATTTCGACGCCGACTTTTAAGTGGCACGAATGGGGAAGTTGTATTTCTGCTCTCTTTTTTGGAACGCTTCTGGTCCACCTTCCAAAACGTACCAACAGTGCTGCCTTATACCCTTCGAGTACAGTACAGATGTGGTACTGTCATCTTCAAAGGAATCTTCCAGGGCACCCGACACGTAACAGATTCTTGCTTTTTGCTCTTTCCGTTCTTTATCAAAGTTGGCAACAATTACCTGCTCAGAATCGGTGTTTACAACCAGATTAGCATTGTGGGTGACAATTATTACCTGTCTTTTTTTCTTAGCTTCCCTGAAGTATTGTACAAGAGTAGTGTATGCCGATCTGTTATCTAAGTTTTCTTCCGGCTGATCAATTAAGATAGGCTTACAACTCTCATCCAAATCTAAGTATAGAATAAGCAATGCAATACCTTTAAGGCCCGGAGTGAGCTCATCTAACTTCTTCTGGTCGAATTGGATAGAATACGAAAGTTTGTAATAATCCGTCGCAAAAAGCCAGTTGTAAAAGTCTGTTATCGAATATGCGGCGCTAATTTGTTTTATTATGTTCACCTCTTCAGACAGCGTTTTATTTGCTACAAATAGCTGAACAACACCTGATATGAAACTTTCGATTTTTCTCACGTTGTTATTTGCTAATCGGGGACTGCCGTCGCTGTCTTGCCATGACGCCAACGAAAAATCTAAAGAAAGTACTGTATCCTTTAATTTCTCTAACTCATCCAGAAGTTCTTTTTCGTCCTTATTGTAAAAATACCCCGTTTTTCGGTGGTCTATAAGTTTGTCCCCTCGTTCGGCCATCTGTTGGTAGTCAAAATCCATCTTTACGGTGAACTGGAATAGGTTTCTTTCATCGCGGCCTTCTTTGAGTGCCTGTTCTAAGGGTTTATATATTTCCTCAAGAACTTTTTTTTCTTCAAACAGAGTAACAAAAAAATCTGCAAAATGAGCTTTTTGTTGCTCTTTTAAATCAGGTAGCTTCTTTTTAGCTTCGGAGCACTTCTGCAGAGACGCTTTCAGCGAAGAAATTTCCTGGTTCGTTTTCTTTTCGACGGTACTTAGTTCTGTAAGTTTTTGTTGTCTTGTTTTCTCCAAGCGTAACCTAGTGACAATTTCACTTATTTGTGTGTTAAGCTGCTTAAGTTGTTCTGCCTTCTCTTTAATTGAGTCTTTGCGTTTTTCTTTTACTGTTTTCAGAATACCGATAAAGTTGTCTGGAGAAATCGTAACTTTCAGTTGCTCTTTCACGCCTAATGCTTTTAACCTACGGTTAATCTCTTCTACTATACCGCTGGCATAATCCTCAAAGTTGCGATACTCCTCCATTAATTCGTCCAAGTTTCTAATTTGCTCAGCGACTGTTGCATTTTCTTTTTCGAGTTTTACTTTTTGGCCATTTAACTCGTTATACCGGTTAAGGAGTTTTTTACTTTCTTCACTTTTTTGGGTGATGCTTTTCGATAAATTCTCAATCTCAGCTCTTATTTTTTTGTATTCGTCTTCCTTTTTTGAAATCTCCGATGTAACTTCAGCTTCTTTAAGTATAAGGTCAAGGGTTTCCTTTATCTCCAAGTTAATACTCTGTAACTGTTTTCGAATCTGATTCCTTTTCAGATTTATGGAATCCAGCTGCGACTTTTTGAAACTTTTAAAATCGCTGTATATTGCTTTTTCCTCATCTCTGACTTTTTGGTAGATAACATTTTCTATCTGTGCTTGTAGTCTTGTCACCTGTTCTTCTGAGCACAGTTTGGTGACAAAGCCCTGTGATAAGTATGTTACCTTTTCATCTGTTTCATAGTGATCTTTACTAAGTTCGAGTAAATCCTCATTGTTGTCCATCCATTTAAGCATTATCTTAAGCTTGGGAAACTTACCTATCGCCTTTTTCAGGAAAGAATTGTCATTGCTTTCTATTTCCTCCCAATTCTTGTTGGCCGCTAATGCGATTAAGTCTAACAATGCGGTTTTGCCGGTACCTTTTCCTCCTATAACGCTAACTAAGTCTGGGTTGAGTTCAAATTCTTCTTCCTCAAACCAGCCATTCGGATTTTCGACGCTTATAGACTTGATCACCTTGCTAGGTTCAATTTTTGATGGCGGTTCTTCTCCTATGTAAACGCGAACATCCCTTTCATACAAAATCTGCTTTAACCCCTCAAAGGTTGGATCGGCTTTGATCCATGTAAAGCATTTGCCGATTCTGTCTTTGTCTTGTGAATTGGAAAAGCGATGTGCGTCGCTACAATCCAACAAGAGATCGTTCACATTTGATTTGGTTAGCTGAGCATTTGATTTGTTGAAACTTTCCGGGTCGCTTGATGAGATAAAGACTAAGTCCACTTTGTTTATGACGTTTTTCTTATCGGCGATGCTGCGATCGTTCCATTTGATATCAGCCCATTCTGTCTTGCCTACAGCTGTAAGGTATTTGCCCTTAAAATAGTGTGACTTTTCCAATACCTCTATTATTTTGTCCTCATCAAAGTTGATGTTGTTGAAACCTTCTTGCAAGTCGTTACTATATTTCGCCAGTTCGGTCTCAGGCACCGTAGCTTTTATCTTCCTGCCTAGTTCTTCGAGGCTTTGTCTTGTTGCAAGTGCCTGCCATTTTCCCTTTAACTGTTCGTATTTTGGTGTCAACTGATAGTGTTGAGGAATGGCATTCAGAAAATGCTGCTGGATAATGTCGGGGTCAACATCTGGTGAGAAAAGCACGTGGAAATTCACCCTGTTGAGCTTGCTCTCCGACCCGACAAACTTCTTGATCCTAAATTCAATGACAGGTAGAACCAAAGCTATGTTTCGCAAACGGTTGTTTTTTTCTTTTTCATCCTTGACTCTTCTGTACCCATCAATAAACAAATAGTCATTAATGCCGAGAACGCAAAACTCCGGCGGTAAGGACTCCAAGTCTTTCAGGAATGACTCCCATGCTGCTTCATCACTGCCATAGAAATTAAAGAGTGAGGCAGGGGTATGAACCTGCAGGTCCCATTTTCGCCATTCGGAACCTTTTGGGTATGGGAAATTGTTTGTTTGATTGCTCATAGTTCTCTTTTTGAATTACAACTTTTATTTCTTATACTTTCAACAATGGCGAATCTCGTCGTCAGTATGTAGACGTTATATTTAAAAACTCTTCAATATATTTGGCATCAAGACCACAGTCTCCAGCCCCTTCGAGAACAGTATCTTTGTAAGCCTTGCTTGGAATGCCACTTTTCTCACCTGTTCTGAGATAAACGAATGCTTTATAAACATTTCTGTCCTTGCCGTAAACCGGCAATTCTTTCCTTTGGTACTTCTTCGGAAATCCTTCACATCGGTCAAGTTTCTCTATGTCGCTTTCTGTGACCTTGAAGAGGCCGCCCCAAACAACGCATCGGATTGATTCTATTATATTTGCTACTGCACCCTGCCACTTTTGAGAATAGCCGTCATAGACAAATTTATAACCATTTAAGGTCGCTGCCCTAATAAACTTGCTGTTTGGGCATCTTTTTTGCATCTGTTTGTGCGACATATTTGAACCGTAAGCAAAGTAGTACATCTTATTGTTTGCCCTCGATGATGGCGATTTCTTCGTCGGTCAGGCCGTAAAGTTTATAAACCATCTGGTTGATTTGTTTCTCCAATTTTTTGACTTCACATTGCTTCGATTCATTACTTTGATAATCATCGGATTTGGTAATAGCAAGGATTTTGTCAACCAAATCAATAAAAGGCTTTTGCTCTAGTGCTGAAACATCTTTTATCGGTAGCTCTCCGATTGTTTCATGTTTCAAAGTAAATGCTCCTCCGGCAGTCATAATGCCAATAAAACCAAAGTAAAACTGGATCAACTTACTGTTTAACAAGGCCAGCAGGTATTTTAAAGAAATTTTCTCAGACGTAAGGATATACCCATTGCTCGGTAGATAATGTTTTTTGTTGTCAAACGCGAAGGCCCATTTGTCTGCCGTTAAACCCCATATGATTTTCTCTTTCTCAAATTCGGGATAGTAAGATGCCGCACACCTTTGTAAAGCATACCACTCATAACGCTTTCCGGTCTCCTCTTTATTTCTGCTTTCCAACTTTTCTTTAAATCTCAATAGGTGCTTATAAATAGAAGGAAAGAGCTTTTTGAGTTCAGTTTCAGCTTTCGTAGAGGCGCCTATGATTTTTTCATCAGCATGCAATGGGTAATGCCAAGTAACAAACAAAAGGAATTCTAAGCTGGGTTTATAAGTCCATTTCCTAATATTTCTTCCTTGGAGAAGACGCTTGATCACTTGCTTGGTATTCGGAGCATCCTTAACAAAGCTGTGAGCAGTATGCTGATCAACAACAAAGGCTTCGTTGCAACCGGTAGTCACTCCTCTGAAGATTTTGACTTCCTTGAGTTCGCTTATTTTCTTGGAGCCTCTTTCAATTTTGGTTTTCAGCTTTACCTTTTCGGTGTCTTCTAATTGCCAAATGTTATCACCAAGGTGTTCTGAGTTGATTAGGATGTGTTTTCTCCTGATGAAATTATCAAAACTACCAAAGTCAGTGATGGTATCATCTGCAAAAGAAACCACCACGTCATGCCCATCTTTTTCCTTTGAAACGACCATGATGCAGCTTGCAACAAGGGCGTCAAATACGTGTACCTTTGTGAAATCAACGATTTGGTGTATTTTGTGCTCAGCGAGTAAACCTCGCAGCTTGGCCCCATAGCTCGTCCTCATGAACTTATTTGAAGAGATAAAAGTGAGGACGCCTGCTTTTTTAAGTAAATTCAACCCTTTCTCAAAAAAGTAAACGTATAGATCAGTTGTGCCGCTATAGGTCTGATATCTATTTTTTAAGAGGCTGCTGACCTTCTTTAGTTTTTTGTGCTCAACATATGGCGGATTCGCGATAGCAATGTCAAATCCACCCTTCTCGTGAAATACTTCAGAAAAGTACACTTCAAAATCAAATTCTGTATGGCCGTTCGTAATCTTGGCAATTGTCTGGTCGATCTGGTCTTTGTAGCCTTGTTTCTTCTTAACATTGATTTCATTGAAATAGAGCGGTTTCAGTCTTTCGAGTTCTGCAAATTCTTTCCAGTTTTCCAAGGTTCGTTGCACACCGAGAAGTGAATTCCCACAAACGATTTTATAATCAAGGTTCGGTAATGGTTTTATTTGCTTTATATCTTCTTCTTCCACAATCAGAGAAAGCCACAGGCGCAGTTTGGCAATTTCTACTGCACCGGGGTCAATGTCTACACCGTAGAGACAGTTTTGAATTGCATCCCGCTTGAAGTCATACGGCGTTCTGTGTTTTGAGCCATTAAGGTATGTGGATAGAACCATCCTTGCATTGACAATTTCGTGCATCATTCCAACAAGGAAGGCACCGGAGCCAGCGGCAGGGTCACAGACCCGTATTGACTCAAGGGCTTTGTCCAAAGCAACGGCATTTTCACGTATGGCTGGTGACATTCGATAAGAGTAGTCCTTAGTTTCCTTACCTTTACTTTGGACTCTTTTATCATGTTCGAGAGTAGATTGGCCATGCAAGATTAGAGATGTTATATCTTCCCGTGGTATAACAGCTCCACGCAGAGACATCTGCTGATGTTCAGGTTCCCCAAAGAACTTATCTTGCCTTGGCTTTTCAGGAACGATTGGTTTCTTTTTTCCCGTATTGATTGCAGTATCCATATAGTTGGTTAAACTCTGCAGGCACATATAGTGGACAATTTCACGGGGAGTATAATAGGTGCCCTTGGATTTTCTGTCCTTTACCTCCAGCAGGTTCTCAAAGACTTTTCCGAGCATCTCAGGGTCGATTGCCACTTCCTTTTCGAGCGGCTCATCTTCCTTGACAGTGAAATTGTAACGGTCAAAAACATCAAGGATGCCTGTGCCGGTATCACCTTGTTTTGCTTTCTGGTCATTTGAGAAAAGTTCATTGGGCAACAGAATGTCGGTATGTACCCAATCGTAATTGCGGATTGGGTCAAACAGACCTCCGTTTAGGAATGGTATTTTGCAGTTGAACCGGCTGTAGAAGTCATCGCGTCTCTCGATAGCCAGCGCTTCGTAGAAAAGGGGTTCCAGGATGTCGTTGAAAAAGTTTTCGTATCCGCCGTGTTTACCTTCGAATAGTCGTCGAAGGAAGTTTTTCGGCCCGGTGCCCCAGTCCAAATCTCGTTCTACGCCGAACCAGCCTTTTTTCTGCAAAAAGTACAGGAAAACAATCTGGCCGAGGAGCTTTTTGGCAAAATCAACGGTTTCAACTTTTTTGGCTTCAAAGTCAGCTTTGATTCGCTTGTCTTTGCTGACAAGCTCATCAAGGGATTCCTTGAGCTTTAAGAAAAGTTCTCTGTATTTTTCAAAGAATTCTTTTGTGACCTTTTCAATGCCGAAGGCTTCTTCGAGTTGCTTGAGAGAAGGGTTATGTTCATCTTCGATAAGGATTGGTACAAGCCGACTCTGGGCCGTATGGCTTGTCTCATATTTGCCTACTAAGAACGAATACCGGCGAGCGGGAGTGAATTCCTCCTTGGGCCTGATGCCTTTTAGGGTTTCGGCCAGCTTGTACTCCATCTTGACGAATGAGAAACGCCAATCTTCCTGAGCAGGTGAGACAAAGGCAACGAGGGCCGCATCCTTCAACACACCACCACGGCTACCATTTAAGTACCAGGCAACGAAGTTTCTCTGCATTGTGCGGGCACGTTCGAGGGAAGTCTCTCTTTTCAGGTGAACCACAAGGACATCGACCTTGTGTTTTTCCGGATCTTCATATTTGCCTATACGCTCAAGGGTGTTTATGTACGGCTCATAGGCATCAGGGATGTAGTTTCCGCGATATATGGTTTGAGGGGTTTCTTCGATATGATTGAGAAGATTCTTTGCGAAAAAAGTAAAACGCTCTTTGTCGAAAGAGTCCTGAAGCGTTTCTTGCACCAATTTCTTGGCAGTATCTTTGTCCATATTATCCCCCGATTAAATACTCGGACAAAATAACCTCTCTCGGTCCAAAGGTGTGTGCGGCACTTTCGGCAAAGTGGCTTTCCAGAAGCTCATCAGCGATATTTTTCTGTAAGATCGCAAGGACCCTCAAAGGATTTACATCGTTCTTAAGCTCCTGGCTTAATTCCCGCAAGGTCTTCTTTGTTGTCTGCTTCGGCAGTCCGCCTTCTTCTAGTTGTTTAACCACTTTTTTAAGGTAGAGTTCCTGTTCATCGGTAAACTGTCTGTAATCCGTTATGGCCTTTAAGATTTTCAGCATTTGCATGGCACTATCTCTGCCGCCTCTGGCCTTGGGTTCGGGCGGTTCCTCGAGAGTGGCATAGAGGAAAGCCTCTTTGTTTTTGTCGAGGTATCCGTAGAAATCCTCGCCTAATTTTTCTCTTTTTGTTTCCGGCTTTACCTCAAGGGTCTTTGCTGCTTCGATAAAACCCAGTTCTTTTGGTTCTCTGTTAGCTGCCAAAAAGAACTTCTGAAGTTTTCCCTTGCGGAAATAAGTCAGAAGCTGGTTTCCTGAAACCTCAAAGGAGCGGGCTGTCCTGGCTTTTTTCGGCAGTCGCTTTATTTGAGCAAACAGGTCAGGGTTATTGTCCCTTATGTTTCTTATTATCTGAAGGTATTTTAGTTCGCTTTCTTCTATGTCATCTTCACCTGTGATGGTTTTCTTTGAAACCAGCCGATTGAATAATTCGTGGGATTCAATGGGTTCGCCCTCGGTTAAAAGTCGGGCATCTGCGCCCAACAACGAGATAAAGGCGTGTATTTTTGCCTCGGCAGCCTCTTTTAGTTTTATCTGGTCATTCGACTGTTTGGTCGGAAAGAAATTAAATGTATATATTTTGTCAAAGTTCGTATCGACGCGGTTGATACGTCCAACCCTTTGCATAAGCCGAGTTGGATTCCAGGGGATGTCATAATTTATAACGATATTGGAACGGTGCAGGTTAACACCCTCTGACAATACTTCGGTAGCGACGAGTATTCTATAGTCATCTTTGGGAAACCGGGCCCTGGCATCGAAGTTCTCGATGGTTTTCTCGCGTACAGCGGCGCTGGATGCTCCGGTGTATGAGAGGACTGTGTTCGTGAACTTTTTCTCCAGTCTTTGGGCCAGGTAGTCGGCTGTTTCTTTTGATTCAGTAAAGACGATTACTTTGTTTTTTTTCAGAATCGGACGAGAAGAAAGAAGGTCAATGAATGAGAGCAACTTAGGGTCGCGGTTTATCTTGCCCCATAGGTTTTGAATTTTCCTTAGGATATTCAGGTCGTGTTGAAGGTCATCCTTTAGTTCCTGGCGAAAGTCAGAAGCAGGATATTTTCTTGCCTTATCTTCATCGATAAGCCGCTGGATTGCCTCTTCATCATCATTTTCAAGCAGGTCAAATATCTTATTTATGTGCTTTTTGCTGACGTAGACATTACCTTTTTCAAATTCCTCTATAAAGCGTTGGTAAGAGGAAATGAATCTGCCGATGCTATTCCTGAAGGCATAAAAGCTGCTTTCTAATCGTTTGACCAGAAGGATTTTCATAAACCTGCCCATGTTCTTTTGGGACTGAACTTCCAACTGGTCTAACGTTTCTTCGCCTTTATAGTAAAGCATTGGCGTGTAACGGGCGTATCTGAATTTCTGGGCTACCAAGCCGATCGTTTCATTGAATATCCTGTCTTCCTCGTCATTTAATTGGTACAAAACAGGCTCAGGGTCAACTATTTCCGGAAATTTGAGATTTTGTTTCTTGAGATCGTCACTGAAGAAGTTTTCAATCTCTGTCCTTGTCCTTCTGACCATCAAGTACTTCAAGACTTGCTCGCGTATCTGTTTGGCATTTTCTTTTGCCGTTCTTATATACTTTTCACTGTCTTTTTGCCGGTCTAATCTTTTGATTTTCGCTTCGAGTTTCGAGAAGAATGATTCCAGATTCGGGACATTGGGAATGGTGCTTTTTCTTGCCTTTTGAAAGAGTTTAATCTGACTTAGGATATCTCTTGGTGCGTTGTTGAAAGGCGTGGCAGTAACCAAAATAACCCGTTTTCCTCGACAGATCTGGGCAAGCTGCTCATAGCTGATAGTAGTTTCTGTTCGGAAGCGATGGGCTTCATCGATAAAGATGTTCTTATATTTTGCCACTCCTCTTTGAACAAGATGGTCTAATTTACCCAAGGATTCAAAATCAGCAGGCGCACGGAAATCGGAAAAGACATTTGGCCACGAGCCGGGATAGTTCTTTTCCAGCAATATCGGTGGGGCCACAACCAGCGTTCTGCCGTCAAGTTGATTAGCAAGCAGGGCTGATATATAGGTTTTTCCAAGTCCGACTACATCGGAAATGAACACGCCGCCGTATTCCTCAAGGATTTTCTTGGCGTTCAATACGGCCTGCTCCTGGTATTCCAGCCTCTTAAATTGTGTCGGGACATATTGGAAAAAGACCTCATCGGTTCGCTGCAGTTCATCTTTGAAGTATTCGTACAAGAACTTCAGATACAACTGATGCGGAGTGATAGTGTTATTTAGCCAGGTTCTTGTCTGGATTGTTTCAATATATTTGTCTTTAACGTCAACCGCGTTTGCCCATAGTTCATTAAACTTCTTAAGGGCAAATTCATAATCGGCCCGTGTCTTTAATTCCACGTTGAATTCCAGGTTCTCAACAAGGCCTGATTGGCTAAAGTTGCTCGATCCAGTAATAACCCTTCCAACGTCTCGGTCGCCCTCGATAAAGGACATAATATAGAGTTTTGCATGAATGTTTTGAGTTGGGTACGCCCGGACTTCGAGTTTACCACTTTTTAACCATTCGATGAACTTCAACACTCCTTCGTCAACCTTGGAGCTGTCCTCAGAAGTAATCATTTCTTCGGCAACCAACTCTGAAAAATGATCCTTGGTTTCGGCATGGGAAAACTCAAGGTCGGGCTGTCTGGCTTGGTTAATAAGGTCAACAGTTTTGGGGTTTGTGCTGATTCCTATGAGGATTCTGATCTTCTTAGTGTTCTCCAGCGACTTGTATAACGCATAAAAGCCGCTGGTATAAAAATAGCCAACCAAGGCATCAAAGAACTTGGTATCTTTTATGAGAACCTTGAATCTATCCAGAAGGTTTTTCTTCGGCTCATTCGTAATAAATGTTAAGTCTGTATCCGCCATATCTTAAATCTTATACACTTAATGGTTCGTTAACATCATAATAATCAGAACCGCCTTAGCTATAAGGTCTGTCTCTGAATAAATATAGCACACTTTTAGCCGTTTGTAAACGACATGATTATCAAGCCTAAGCAGGCTCATCAGCAGGTCAAAACACTAATTTCTTGACGTTAAGTAAGATTCGTGGTTATAATTCTCTGGTTAATATAGTTAAAATTTGAAAGACTAAAATATGGCTACAAAAGTCCCGCCGACATCTTCCGGCTGGTCTGAAATCCTTGAACAGTTCCGTAAATTAGCCGAGGACATTTTCACCAAGGCAAAAGAAGCAATCGGGCAACAAAAGATAGGCGAACGGCTCCAAAACTTGTGGAAGAGAAGAAAAGCCCGAAAAGCGTCCCTGATACTTTCGCACTGGCATAAGCTTTTTGAGGGCTTCCAGGACTCACCTCAGCGAATTTATAGTTTGATAGAGGAAGCCATTGGGCGGCGGGAAATACCGGACGTGGACATCTCTCGCATTAACTACCCGGAGGCTGGAGCATTGTCAGCCAGACGAGAATACCTACGTGTACGGCGCAAGGACCATATCTTTGACATTTGTGCCGCCCCTTTTGGCACTGGTTTTTTCGTCTCATGGTGGCTCGGTGAACCGAAGGCGTTCTTTTGGCTGCTTGCCTCAATAATCTTTGTTTTGGTTCTAATTATCGGCTGGATCATTGGACTGCCATGGTGGCTACCTCCGCTTATTGGCCTGACCATTGTAGTGTTGTGGCGACTATCTTTGCGGCCAACGTATTATCGCTTAGATACTGCCCTGATGTTTCAAGATTCGGTTCATTCCGCTGTGCTTGAGGTGATGGGCCAGGTAACTGAGGGTAAGGGTGTAAGGGCTCTGACTGAGCTAGAGAAAAAACCTATTTTAAGCGATCTATTCAAGCGAAAATTTGCATAACTTATGACTGAGGCTGAAACAGAGCTAAGTTCGTTAACCCCTACTCTTTCTGAGCAGCTTACCAGAAATTTCTACCGCTGGGAGAAACGATGCCGGGGCTGGCAATTCTGGTATGATGTGGTGGAACTGGAGCCACCATTTGAGCCTTTCTTTTATCATGGACTTTCTTTTCAAGTAGCTGTTGATGATGGTCGCAGGCCCACATTGCTCAGCTCTTTGGTCGGAAGACTCCGCAGGCGCTTAACAGGTTCAAGTAAGACAAGGGAGATTTTGATTCCCTCTATGCCGGATATGTTGGATGAGCCGGAACCTGCCTTGTTTGAGGATAGTTCTGTTTTACGCAGTGTTACTATTTCTTTATCACCCAAGCAAAAAGTCTTTATCGACTATGCCGAAGAACTGCTTCTGAACTTAAGCTCTTGCTTACTGCCTCTTAGTTTTGAGGTCATCGGGACAGTTCAATCGACTTCGGTCCAGCTGGTTTGCCGCGAACCTGACTTGCAGCAAGTCAGGCAGCAGCTTAGCGCCTATTTCCCTGAGGCTGTTATTTATACCCAAGGCCAAACCCTGGAGAGCTTATGGGATAATAACAAAGAGACCGTCGTCGTTGACTTCGGCCTTTCTCAGGAGTTTATGAGGCCGCTTCGGACCTTCAGGAACTTGGAACCCGATCCCTTAACAGGCATCATTGGAGCGATGGAAGACCTTGCTGAAGGCGAGTTGGGTATTTTGCAAATTCTTTTTCAAGCTAGCCGCCAGCCCTGGACTGAAAGCATCCTAAACTCGGTAACTGACTGCCAGGGCAAAAGCTTCTTTGCCGATAGCCCGGAAATGGTTAAATTGGCCAGAGAAAAGGTGGAAAGGCCTTTGTTTGCGGTAGCTATCAAGGTGGCAGGTCAGAGTCGATCAACCAGCCGGGCCTGGGAGATTGCCAGGGCCCTGGCAGGTGGGCTTGCCCAAGTTGCTAATCCTCAGAGCAACGAACTTATCCCTCTTACAAATGAAGGCTATGATGATGCTCTCCACGCAGAGGATGTCTATTATCGGCAGAGTCGCAGAAGCGGCATGCTTCTAAACAGCGAGGAGCTGGTTTGTCTTATCCATCCGCCCTCGGGCTCGGTGCGGGCAGCAAAGCTGCGAAGAGAACTCAAAAAGACCAGAGCCGCTCCGGAAATCGCCACTGGCAATGAGTTTGTGCTCGGAGAAAATGAACACCAAGGAAAGACAATACCGGTGACCTTGAATCCTGAACTGCGACTTAGGCACATGCATATCATCGGGGCAACCGGAACTGGAAAGTCGACTTTACTTTTAAAGCTGATTACTCAGGATATTAAAAATGGTCTTGGTATAGGCGTTCTTGATCCTCACGGTGACCTTATTGATCGGATTTTAGGATACATTCCAGAGGAAAGGTTTGATGATGTGATTCTACTTGATCCTTCGGATTCTGACTATCCAGTTGGCCTTAATATCCTTTCAGCCTATTCAGAGCTTGATAAGACGGTTCTATCCTCAGACTTGGTGGGAGTCTTTAGGCGGCTTTCAACAAGCTGGGGCGACCAGATGAATTCGATCTTTGGCAATGCTATCCTAGCTTTTCTTGAAAGTAAAGAGGGTGGGACCTTGATGGATTTGAGGCGGTTTTTGATTGAAAAGGAATACCGAAGAATCTTTCTGGAAACGGTTGAGGACCCGGATGTTATCTACTACTGGCAGAAGGTTTTCCCCCAATTGGGTGGCAGGCTCTATGCGCCTATCCTTACAAGGCTTGATACATTCTTACGGCCTAAACCCATTCGTAATATGGTAGCCCAAAAAGAGGGGCTTAATTTCCAGAGTATCCTGGATGGTAAGAAGATATTCCTCGCCAAACTCGCCCAGGGCCTGATCGGTATGGAAAATGCCTATCTTCTTGGAACCATTATTGTCTCCAAGTTCCACCAGGCCGCGATGGCCAGACAGGCAAAGGCCGTAAGTGAAAGACAAGATTTCTACCTCTATGTCGATGAATTCCAGAACTTTGTTACTGAATCAATGACCGAGATACTTTCAGGTGCAAGAAAGTATCATTTTGGCCTTATCCTAGCCCATCAGGAATTGCGTCAACTCTGGTCTCGGGATAGTGAACTGGCAAGTTCTGTAATCTCAAATCCTGGCACACGCATCTGTTTTCGTTTAGGTGATTTCGATGCTAAGAAGTTAGAGGACGGCTTTTCTTCTTTTGATGCCCAAGATTTGCAGAACCTCGGTGTCGGTGAGGCAATAGCCAGAATCGAGCGGGCTGACTATGACTTTAACCTAAAGACCCTGCCTCTTCCTGAGATAGCGCGTGAGCTTGCCCGCAAAAGGCGGGAGAAGTTGGTTGACCTTAGCCGACAAAAGTATGCTCTTCCCAAGGAACAATTAGCTTCAATATTGGCAAAACAGAAAGAGCTGGTCTTAACGGAGGAACCTATCGCAGAAACATCAAGGACTTCCTTGGAAGAGATAAGAGAGATAAAAGAAGACACAAAGCAGGAGGTACTATCTGAAGAAAAGCCTCTTTACTACAGGAGAAAAAGAGCCGAGGCAGAAGAGACAGCCCTTGAGGGAGTAGGCGGAGACAAACACAGGGGCATCCAAGATGATATTAAAAAGGTAGCTCAGGATAACGGTTTTCTTGTCTTAATCGAACATCCAACCCCTGACGGCAGAGGTAAGGTAGATGTCCATCTGGAATGTGATGGATTAAAAATCGCCTGTGAGGTCTGTGTAACCTGCCCTGATACTCACGAGCTTAGCAACATCGAAAAGTGTCTGAATGCTGGCTATGATAAAGTAATATTATGTTCACCTGAGAAAAAGGTTCTAACCAAGGTAAGAAAACTGGCCTCAAAGAATCTTAAAAAAGATGAGTGGCAAAGAGTTTTGTTTTTCCTGCCTGATGAACTTACAGCTTACCTGAAAGAAGAAGCAGTGAAAGCTGCAAGCATAACTCAGAAGATAAGAGGCTATGAGGTTAAAAGCCATCTCAAGCCAGTCTCTGAGGAAAAGCAAGAAGCCAAGCGTAGGTCGATTCTCGGCACCCTTTGGCCTTTCAGACGACCAAAGAATGATAAGTGAAAGCGGCACGGGTTTATAGGAGTCTATTATCTGATATGACAAAAAGGTAACGAACGGGGGTTTGTGCCCCAAACAGGTACATAAGTAAGCCCCAGAAGGTTGTTACGGATTGCTATCACCTCTCTGACAGTTCTCGAACGGGTCGTACCCAAGAAAGTCGATTAGTTTTGGCAGATGACAAACGGCAGGTATGGTGCGGCTGTGTTCCCAGTTTTGGACGTTTTCGACCCGCACGTTGAGTTTTTGGGCCAGGGTCGTTTGGGATATTCCCAAGTGTAGCCGTTTTTGCTTTATTCGGGCTCCTATGTTTTTTAATTGCAGTCTGTATAATGACTTACTATACCAATCCTTCGGCGGTTTTTGGGCTTTTAGAGTAATTTGACAGAAAGGGAACGGAACCCTCCTGCTCCGTTATGAGCTCCGCGAATAACGGAGCAGAGCAGTCCGCCTGCGGCGGACTTGTGCTGCGTGGGGATTTGAAGGGTTTGCGATGTGCGCAG
>Ga0315282_10009846_pt1 | contig 15124 bp, 24 predicted proteins | sample YL17G07_20_MG_FD_203693 | JGI IMG/M metagenome (GOLD analysis project Ga0315282, IMG submission 203693) | Sediment microbial communities from Yellowstone Lake, YNP, Wyoming, USA - YL17G07_20 | ecosystem: Environmental > Aquatic > Freshwater > Lake > Sediment | place: USA: Wyoming | collected... | reverse complement strand
ACCATGGGGGATGAGCTTAACATTCACCCTCAAAAATGCTCAAGAAGAGAAGATCCGACTCGAATACCTGAAAAAAGTCGGCTTTATAATCAAGGAAAGTTAATATGGCCAGACGCGCTTTAATTGTCAAAGCTCAGAGAAAACCAAAATTTCCGACCAGAACGGTTCGGCGCTGCGGGCGCTGCGGCAGGGGTCGTGGCTATCTTCGTGCTTACGGCATTTGCCGCATTTGTTTTCGCGAACTGGCTAGCCGTGGGGAAATTCCCGGAGTCACCAAATCTTCGTGGTAGTAAATATATTTAAAATGACTGACACAATCGCTGACCTGATCAATCGTCTCAACAATTCACAAGGTACCCGCCAAAACGAACTGACGGTGCCTTATTCGCGTCTCAAAACGGCAGTCTTAGCTGTCCTCAAAAGCGAAGGCAGAGTGATAGATTATAAGCTTGCTGACGAGAAAAAAGCAATTGAGGTAAGGCTTAACAGTAAAATGCGACTTTTTGAAAAGATCCGCCGTGTCAGCAAACCGTCTCGACGAGTTTATGCCAAAGCCAAGGATATTCCACGTCCGAAGGGCGGATATGGGATGGTTGTCATCTCCACTCCGCAGGGAGTAATGACCGGCAAAGCCGCCCGCAAAAAGGGTCTCGGCGGAGAAATAATTTGTGAGGTTTACTAATGAGCCGTATCGGTCGACGTGAAATTATTATTCCTGCTGGCGTAGAAATCTACCTTAGCGGCGACACCCTCGAGGCAAAAATGAATGATCAGCGCCTCTCATTGGTGATTCCTTCAGAAATAAAAGTCGCTATTGACGGCCAGCGGATTTGGGTAACCAGAGAGAGCGAACTAAAAAGTGCTAAAAGCAAGCATGGGCTGATTCGAACCTTGATCGCCAACATGATCCGGGGCTTGACTGAAGGTTACGAGAAAAAGCTGGAGATCGTTGGCGTCGGTTATAGGGCTAGCGTTGAGGAAAACAAGCTTATCCTCAAGGTTGGCTTCTCCCATGACGTTGTTTTGACAATTCCCGAAAACCTTTCTATTGAAGTGAAAAAAAACGTTATCACCGTCAGCGGGACGGATAAACAGATGGTGGGACAATTTGCCGCCCAAATTCGCGCCACCAAAAAACCTGAACCGTACAAGGGCAAAGGAATCCGTTATCAAGGCGAGCGCATTTTGAAAAAAGTAGGCAAGGCCGCTAAGGGCGTGGAGAAATAATGACCGATAAAATGGAAATTAAAATCAACCGTAGCAACCGAGCAATTTATGCCCAGGCCGTTTTAAATTGTCAAACCACGGCTGGGAAGCTTTACCGGTTCAAAGCCAAAAGTGGGACCCCCGTCGAGCAAGCTCGTCATTTTGGAGAAGATTTCGGCCAAAAGATTCTTAAAGCCGGTAAGGGACAAAGCAAAATCTGTTTTGATCGTGGAAAACATATATATCACGGTCGGGTAGCCGCTTTTGCCGAAGGGTTACGCCAAGCCGGATTAAAATTTTAAGAGGTTTTATGGATCGCCAACGAGAAGAAAAACTTTATGAAGAAAAGGTAATCGAAATTAACCGTGTTTCCCGTACCGTCAAGGGAGGCAAACGGATATCTTTTCGTGCCTTAGTAATCGTCGGAAATCGCGCTGGTAAGGTTGGAGTTGGAATTGGCAAGGGCAAAGAAGTCGCTTTAGCCATTAAGAAAGCGGTAAGCTGCGCCAAGAAAAATTTCCGCGAAATAAAAATTGATGAAAATGGCTCAATCGGGCATGAGGTTTTGAGTCAATTCGGACCAGCCAAGGTGCTCCTGCGCCGCGCCCCTGAAGGGACTTCGATCATTGCTGGCGGCGTCGTGCGAGCCATTTGCGAGCTTTCTGGCGTCAAAAACCTTGTCGCCAAATCATTCGGCTCAAACAATAAAATCAACACCGCCAAAGCCACAATTCATGGCTTAGTTAGAGCGGGGGAGAAATAGATATGTTTAGTTTGCCAAAAACAGTCAAACCGTCTCGGAGAGTTGGCCGCGGCCGCTCGTCAGGGCGCGGCAAAACTTCCGGTCGAGGAATGAGCGGCCAGAAATCAAGGACCGGTTCATCCACCCATTTTTTTGAGGGTGGGCAAACAAAGCTTTCGGCACGACTGCCTAAGGCAAAAGGTTTCAAACCTCACGGCACTCCTCGAGTGCTTGAGGTTAGCAGTGCTAAACTTGAAAAGATCTTTGCTGCGAGTGAAAAAATTACCTTGCCCGAGCTCATCAAACGCCTAAACATCCGACGCTCTCAAGCCAAATCAATCACCAGTGCGAAAATCATTCAAAAAGGAACGGTCAAACACAAATTTAAGATTTCCGCTTCGATCAAAGTTTCCCAGGCCTTGCAAGACAAATTTGAAGTCATTTGAGATGAGCCAAGCCGTCGATATGCTCAAGAGAGTTTTTACTCTAAAGGATTTAAGAAATAAAATCCTTTTCTCTCTGGCGATTATCGTAATCTTTCGACTTCTTGCCCACATACCTTTACCTGGCGTAGACACGTCGGGACTAACGAACTTTTTCCAAAACAACCAGGCCTTCGGGTTACTCGACCTCTTTTCCGGCGGCTCGATCAGCCGTTTTTCGCTGGTAATGCTCGGCGTCGGCCCATATATTACTGCTTCCATCGTGATTCAGCTTTTGACGGTGGCGATTCCAGCCCTGGAAGAATTACAGAAGGAAGGGGAGTACGGTCGGCAAAAAATTAACCAATACACCCGCTATCTATCGGTGCCGCTTTCTTTTATTGAATCGTTTGGCCTGATTCGTTTGCTGCAAAGCCAAGGTGTCGTCCGCAACCTGAGTGTCGCCGAAATGACTCTAATTATGTTCGTGGCGGCTGCCGCCTCAACCCTTTTAATGTGGCTTGGGGAGCTCATTTCAGAGCGAGGGATCGGCAACGGTGTCTCGCTGATCATTTCCTTCGGGATTATTGCGGGTATACCAGCTCAGATCACTTCTACCGCCCAAGTTTTAGAAAACCGTTTCATTGTCGGCATTGAAATCATTATCGCCGCCGTGGCAATGATCGCATTTATTATCTGGATGAGCGAAGCCGAGCGACGTGTGCCAATTAGCTACGCCCGCCGGGTGCGTGCTGGACGAGCCACTCAAACCATCGACTCGTACCTTCCAATCAAAGCCAACGCCGCCGGTGTGATCCCCATTATCTTTGCCACTAGCATGCTGGCTTTGCCAACCGTTGCTGCCCAGTATTTACAAATCTCCAAAATTGAACAGGTCAAAGCCATTGCTCAACAGGTTCAAGCGTTTTTTGCCAACGACATCTATCACGGAATTACATTCTTTGTCTTGGTTTTCGCCTTTACTTTCTTTTACACCTCGATCATCTTCCAGCCTAAAAACATTGCTGAAAACTTGCAAAAACAAGGCGGCTTTATTCCGGGTATCCGCCCGGGCACTCAAACAGCTGGTCACCTGTCTTCGGTCATTTACCGCATTACTTTCGTCGGTGCTTTTTTCCTTTCGATCGTGGCAATTTTCCCATTTATTCTCCAATCTGCCACACACATCCGTACTCTAGCCATCGGCGGAACGGGAATCTTAATTATCGTTTCGGTAACACTAGAATTTGTCCGTCAAGTTAAGGCGCAGCTCGCGATGCGCTCTTACGACGAAATTATCGGTTCATGATCGCCAAAAAATCAGATCTTAAAGAGCTCGGAAAATGCGGTCGAATTGCCGCCTTTACTTTGCGTGAGCTTGCTCGCAACGTCCGACCGGGGGTAACAACTAGCGAGCTCAACTCAATCGCCGAACGTTTAATTAAGGCCCGCGGTGGCGTTCCTTCATTCAAAGACTACCACGGTTTCCCAAGCGCTTTGTGCGTTTCCATCAATGATGAGGTCGTCCACGGACTTCCCGGACAACGTAAGATTAAACTTGGAGATTTGGTTGGCCTCGATATCGGAGTCAATTTAGGTGGCTATTTTACCGACTGCGCCATTACTGTCAGCGTCGGCTGTCCCAACAAAAAAGTTCAAACACTTCTACTTGGCGTTAAAGAAGCCTTGGTCAAGACGATTAAAATCGCTCGTGTCGGCTGTCATGTAGGAGACCTTGAGGCAAAATGTGGCGATGTTCTTAAGTCTTATCATCTCAAACCAATTCTTGCCTTGAGCGGCCATGGCACTGGTAGGGCCGTTCATGAAAAACCCGCAATCAAAAGCGACGGTCGAGCCGGGGACGGGTCAAAAATAATCGAGGGAATGGTGCTAGCGATTGAGCCGATGGCCACACTCGGTAGTGGCCAGGTCATAACTTCATCGGATGGTTGGACAGTCAAAACCGCAAACGGAGAACCATCAGCCCACTTTGAACACACAGTTGTTATTACAAAGACCGGCGCAAAAATTTTGACCCTGCAAGGCCCATGTTAAGACGTGCTTCGCAGTTGCACGAGTTGACAGATAGAACCGAAAATGGTATCTTAAACTAAGACACGAATGAGTAGAGGTTGAATGCCATCAAGCGACGCGATTGAGTTCATCGGAGAAATTGTCGAGGCATTACCCAATGCCCTTTTTAAAGTTAAATTGGAAACTGGTCAAGAAGTCATGGGGCATCTTTCGGGTAAGATGCGCATCCACTACATCCGCGTCGTGCCGGGAGATCGCGTCAAAATTCAAATGACTCCATACGATTTAACTAAGGGCCGTATCGTCACTAGACTAAATAAAAATGAAAATTAGGCCTTCCGTCAAAAAAATCTGCAACAAGTGCAAAATCATTCGCCGGCGCGGCAAGACCAGCGGGATGAGAATTTATGTTAAGTGTGAAAACCCGCGTCATAAGCAAAGGCAAGGATAATGATTAGAATCGCGGGTGTCAATGTTCCTGAAAACAAGAGGGCCGTAATTGCTTTAAAGGCAATTGTAGGATTGGGAAAAAGTTCAGCTGCGGCCATTCTCAGAAAGGTTAACATCTCTGAAGACGAACGGCTCAAAAATGTCAGCGAGCCCAAGATTGAACAAATCCGTCAGATCATCGAAAAAGAATACGTTGTCGAAGGCGACCTGCGTGTAGCAATTAACCAAAATATTCGTCGGCTTAAAGATATCGGCACCTACCGAGGAATGCGCCACATCAAAAATTTACCGGTTAGAGGACAACGTACCAAAACCAACGCTCGTACCAAACGTGGTAATCGCGTCACAGTTGGCTCGGGACGCAAAAAGGCCGCAGAAAAGACATAACCAAAGCATGATGCAAAAGACGAAGAAAAATAAGGGGCCAAAAATTGTTGATAAAGCCAACGTTTACATCAAGTCAACATTTAACAACACCCTGCTTAGCGCCACTGACGAGAAGGGAGCGGTTTTTGCTTGGTCGTCCGCAGGGCGAGCTGGCTTCAAGGGCAGCCGCAAATCCACTCCTTATGCCGCTACACAGGCTGCCAGAGCCTTAGTTGACAAAATCCGCGATGCCCAAGTCAGAGAAATCAAAATTTTTGTCTCTGGCGTGAGCGCCGGTCGTGATGCCGCCATCCGAGCTTTCGGGACCGCTGGAGTAAGAATTTCGTCACTGAAAGACACCACACCGATTCCACACAATGGTTGTCGACCCAAAAAACCACGAAGAGTCTAATTATGGAAAAACAAGATAAATGTCGGCTTTGCCGTAGGGCTGGAGAAAAACTCTTTTTGAAGGGTGACAAATGTCTCTCACCGGCCTGTCCTTTAAACAAGAAAAACTATCCGCCAGGACACCTTGGGGCGAAAAGAAGGATGGGGCGCTCGAGTGACTACGCCGCACAGCTCAAAGAGAAACAAAAAGCTCGGAGCATCTATGGTATCCCCGAACAGCAAATGGCCAACTATTTCAAACTAGCTCGCCGGACTCGTCATGCTACCGCCTCTCAACTTGTCTCCTACCTTGAAAGACGGCTTGATAATGTTTTTTATCGGGCTGGTTGGGCTCAATCCCGCAGTCAGAGTCGTCAATTTGTCTCTCATGGAAAAGTTAAAGTTAATGGACAGACAATCAAATCACCATCGTTTCAGCTAAAAGTCGGTGACAAAGTCTCTATTCAAGATGTTAGCATGCTCACCAAATCCCATAGCGAGGTCCCGACCTGGCTTAAGGCTGAAAAAACTAAAGGCCAAATTGAAGTCAAGGCTCTGCCGACCCTCGATGATGTCGCGGGAGCGATCGATATCCAACAAGTAATTGAATATTATTCAAGATAAATTAGGAAGGAGCAACGTGGAATATATTTTACCAGACTTGAACCTCCTAGAAGTCAAAAGCGAAATTTCCCGGGACGGAGTTTCCGGAAAATTCGTCATAGAGCCACTCTCGCCAGGTTATGGTGTAACTGTTGGCAATACTTTGCGGCGAATTCTCTTAGCTTCACTAGAAGGATACGCCGTTCGATCTGTAAAAATCAACGGCATTGATCACGAATATTCAACTATTAAGGGCATGAAAGAAGACGTAGTTGATCTAATCCTGAATTTGAAGTCAGCGCGCTTCCGTCTCGTAGGGGCTGATGTAGCAACTCTCGAACTTTTCGTTAAAGGGCCAAAAAAGGTAACATGCGCGGACTTTAAGAAAAACGCGGGTGTGGAAATTGTAGACAGCCGACATTATCTAGCAACCCTTGAATCTGGCGGGCAACTGGAGCTTTCGGTGGAGATTGACAAGGGTCGCGGCTACATGCCAGTTGAACGGCGCCAAAAAGACAAAGGTCCTGTTGGTACTATTGTTGTAGACAGTACCTACACTCCAGTTAAGAAAGTCCGTTATGATGTGGAGAACGCGCGTGTTGGAGGCATGACCGACTATAATCGCTTAACGCTTGAGATAACCACAGATGGTACAATGGCGCCGCAGGAAGCTCTAGGCCAAGCGGCACAAATAATGAACGAACACCTGCAAGTAGTGAGAGAGGCCTGTGAAAAAATTAAGCCTCGTGCCGCAAAAAGTGAAAAAACCAAAGAAAAGAAAGCAGAAAAAGGGCCTGTGAAAAAATCCATCAGCAAACCCAACAAAAGGAAAAAATAATTATGATGGTTGGCTCAAAACCTCAAGCCGAGAATCGTCTTGTCAGGAATCAACTTTCCGCCTTAATTTTGTTTGAGCAAATTTCCACAACGCTCAAAAGAGCAAAGCAGCTCAAAAGCGAGATGGAGATTCTGCTGAGCAAAATCAGTGCTTGTAAAGACCGCATGTCCTTAGCGAGATTTCTTAAAGGACGCCTTTACGGCGGGGCACGAGTCAAGATGCTCGATGATCCACAGCGCTTCAAGTCTGTTTCGCTTTATCATCTCAAAGCAAGAATGGGTGATGGGGCCTTAATGGCCAAAGTAGTGGTTCGCCCTACGGAAGCAAAAGAGAAGACAGCAGCTAAAGAAACTAAGGCTAAACCGAAGAAGAAATGAAAAAAATTGTTTATGACGCTGCTAACCAACCCCTCGGCCGAGCCGCTTCGGAAGTGGCCAAGGTTCTATTGGGTAAGGGGGAGCTGGACTATGCGCCTAACCGTGTCTTTAGTTGCGAGCTGACCGTCAGAAATGCCAACAAGCTTAAAATTTCAGCGAAAAAATTACAGCAAAAGGAATATTTTACTCACAGCGGATATATCGGAAATCTCCGCCGCTATCAGCTCAAAGATCTAGCTGCCGCCGACATGAAAAAAGTCTTTTATCGTGTCGTCAGAGGAATGCTGCCAGCCAACAAACTACGCAATGAACGACTAAAGAACCTAAAGATTGAGAGTTAAGATGAAAGAATATTTTTCTGGCACAGGACGGCGTAAAACTGCCATTGCCCAAGTAAGACTGCAACCGGGCAACGGGAAAGTCGTGCTGGTCGACAAAAAGGGCCCGATTAATCCCTTAGTCGAAGCTGTCTCAGAGCCACTTAAGCTCCTTTCAGTCGAAAAAAAATATGACCTGTCAATCAAATTAAGCGGTGGCGGCATCCAAGCTCGTCTTGAAGCCGCCCGTCTCGGCACTTGCCGCGCGCTCGAAAAGGTTGATGAATCATTTGCTAAAGCTCTTCATAAAGAAGGCTTCTTAACACGTGACCCGCGCGAAAAGGAGCGCAAGAAGCCAGGGCTGAAGCGCGCCAGACGTGCGCCGCAATGGCAAAAACGATAAAATGATGGCACCTGCAAGGAGGGACAAGGCCGGGGTTTTGGGTAAAGCGATCGAGCGGGCTGTTAACCTGTACCTAAGTGAAAACGCCGATCGCTGCGGATCGTTGTTCGTTGAAGCCGTGGTTTTATCGGGAGATCTTAAGTCCGCTACTGTTTATCTGCCGGGAGATTCTAAGTATCTGGAAAAACATCGGCGCGATATTGGCCATTATCTTAAACGCACCTTCCGCACAAAATATTTGCCTATCCTCGTTTTCAAATCTACTCAAGATGGCTAAACTGATTTTTGCCCAAATTACCGTTTTCTTGGTTGCTCTCGGCGCAGCCGTGGTAATTGTTTTTAACACTTCTCCCGGCTCCGCCGATGCCCTTATTAGAGTAGCGTTCTTCGCTTTTAGTTGGCTAACTCTGGCCTCGGCAATCTCACTAATTTTTAGTCTCGCTCAGCACAAAAACAATCGCGTCCAGCGAACAACCCAGATACGAAGAGCGGCTCTGATTGCCTTTGCGATCACAGGATTGTTGGCTTTCTCCGCTCTACATGTCCTAAACTTCATCTCCGTTCTAACCTTTCTTCTAGCCATTGGTCTGTTGGAAGTATTCTTTATGGCTCGAAGAATCGAAAAGAAAAATGATATATAAAAAGATTCTCTTTTATGCTCTAATCGCCGCCCTGGTCGGCATAGGGGGCTATCAACTTCTCAAGGCTAATAGCAAGGTTGACGGAAAAGTGATGGGGGCAGCAATAAATAGTGTCTACGGCGAAAAGGTTATTGCCGCCCGCAAGCCTCCTCAGCGCAAGAGCGACGTGGATGATCCAAAAATTTATGCCCAGTCAGCTGCTTTAATCGACAAGGAGACTAAGTATCCGCTCTATTCCAAAGGTGCGGACAATGCTGTTCCGATTGCTAGCGTCACGAAAGTAATGACTGCTATAGTGAGCCTCGACACTTACAAACTAGACGAGGTGATTGAGGTCAAACAAGAAAGCGCTGAGGTGGAAGGCTCTAAAATTGACCTTGTCCCGGGTGAAAAAATTTCAGTCGAGAATTTGTTGTACGGGCTTTTGATGAATTCTGGCAATGATGCTGCCAAAACCCTCGCCAACGGTAGGGGAAGTGAGGAAAATTTTGTAGCAGCGATGAATAAAAAAGCTGAAGAGCTAGGTCTTCGAAATACTAAATACTACGATCCTGCCGGGCTAAACGATCAGGGTCACTCAAGCGCCTTTGATGTTGCTGTTCTTTTTAGCTACGCGATTCAAAACGAAACTTTCGTCAAAATCGTGAACACTCCTGAGAAGGATATTTCTTCCCAAGATCTCAGCGTGCATCATCAGCTAAAAAGCTCAAACCGACTCATCAACGGCGAGATGCCCTTCGAAGGGGTTATTGGAGGTAAAACAGGCTACACTCCTGACGCTGGCCATTCCCTGGTTTGCGCCGCAAGTAAGGGTGGGCATACGCTCATCAGCGTTATTCTTAAAACCGACTCCAGCGCTAAAGAAGCCAGCGCCCAAGAGACGCAGAAGCTTCTGGCATGGGGCTTCGAATCGTTTGTATTTTGATTTTAGATTTATGTTGTTCTCGAGTAAAAAGGTACTTGACGTTCGTGAGTTTGCTTTGCTACAGTACTAAGGCAATAAGATATATGGAGCAAAAGTGAAAATATCACCGCTCTATGAACAGTTAATTTTCCTTGAAGACAAAAAAGAGGCGACTGCTGACGAGTTAAGAAGTGTCAGCCCCTCACGTTTTGCTGGTGTTATCGGCAAGATGGAAGTCATGGGCTTGGTAGAGCGCCAGCAACTAGGCGGGGTAAAGAGCTACCGTCTCTCGGAACACGGTTATAAATTTCTTAACTCAGTTTTAGACACTATCCATTTGAGCACACTTCATTGGGATAAAAAATGGCGTTTGCTTTGGTCTTCCGTTCCAGAAAAAAACCGCCGCACTAGAGACCAGCTGCGTAAGGCGCTTGAGGGACTTGGGCTGCGTCCGGCTCTGCGCAGTCTTTGGGTCACCCCGCTTGATCTGAAAGACAAATTAATCGAGATAGTCAACCAGCTGGGCATCCGAGAACAAACGGTTGTCGTCGAAACCGAAGAGGGTGATGGGATTAGCACTACAGCCTTAGTTAAGGCCTGGAATTTCAGCAAATATAGAAAACTCTACGAGGAATTTATCGGACAATCCGAGAGCTTAATTCACGATCGTGAGCGAAGACAAAACCCGAACGAGATCAAAAAGCTTATCTTTCAATATGCCCTTATTTTGAACAATGAGCCAAGGCTGCCGATCGAGCTGCTACCGAATGACTGGCCTAAATTCCGTGCGCAGCTTCAATATAAAAAACTAAGACGACTCCTGCGCTAAAAACATCTTTTTAAGCGCCGCTTCAGCAGCTTCTTGCTCCGCCTGACCTCGAGAGGGCCCTTGTCCTTTAGCCACAACTTCATCACCGATAAAAACACCCGAAGTGAAAACCTTATTGTGATCCGGCCCCGACTCCTCTAGGATCTTATAGCTTGGCGTAATCTTAAACTTCTCCTGTATCTTTTCCTGGAACAAGCTTTTGGCATCGATAGGCGATCCGGCTGAAACGATTTCGTCAATTTTCTGCGCAACATGATCTCGCACAAACTTTTCGGCTTGTGCGAAGCCTAAATCAAGATAAATTGCTCCAATCATCGCCTCCAGAGCATTGGCGAGTATCAGCTCGCGTGCCCGCGCCGAACCTTTTCGCTCTCCGGCGCTCAAATATAGGCACTCGAAAACACCCAAATCCTTAGCAATCTGAGACAAATTCTTCCCCCTAACCAAAGCGCTGCGCAAAAGAGTCAATTCTCCTTCAGGCTTATGATTATATCTTTCAAAAAGGAACCTTGTCACCGCTAGCTCTAAAACCGCATCTCCCAAAAATTCCAATCGCTCGTTGTTCTCTAGCATAAACCGAGGATTTTCATTCAAATACGAACGATGGACAAAAGCATTCTCGAACACTTCAGGCTTGTTAAATTTCAGATGCAGCTTCTCTGCCAGTTCATTTATTTTCGGCTGGTTACTCATCTTTTTCTTCCTTATATTTATCCATGGAGCGGTAAACCGTCCCCAAAACGCCATTTACAAATTTAGAGGAACTCTCCGAACCAAAGGTTTTGGCTAGCTCAATCGCCTCATTGATTATCACTTTCGGCGGAGTCTCAAAATAAAGCATCTCGCAAATTGCCAACCGCAAAATATTGCGGTCGATAATAGCTACCTGTTCAATCGGCCATTCCGGGGCAACCTTTTCGATCTGTTGATCGATTTCCTCATGATGACGAAAAACCTTCTCCACCAACTCTCGCGTAAAATCCAAATTTTCGCCTTTTTCGCCAATATTTGAAAAGTGACGTTTGACGATCCCTTCGATGTCCGGATCGGAACGAAAGTCTGCTTCGTAAATGGCTTGCATCGCCACTACCCGCGCGTAATGTCTATTCATCCTTCAACTCTTCTTTGGCCTTCTTTTGGATTACTTTCTGCTCCATCGCAATCACCGGCTTCCCTTTATAATAACCGCAATTTCGGCAGACTTGATGAGGGGTGGTCAACTGGTGGCAATGCTGGCAAACGCGTGAGGCACTCCGCTCAAGGCGTTGGTGTCTGGTACGATTACCGCTTCTGGTCGAAGTCGAACGCTTTTTTGGTTCCGCCATTTCTTCCTTTCTTTATGATGATTATACAACAAAGTTAATTAATCGGCCTTTAACGAAAACGATCTTTTTAGCTTCGCTTGGATCAAACGCCGCCATATTTTTTTGAGCCAGAAGTGCAATCAACTCCTTCTCACTTGATTTCGGCGATGCTGAAATCACGCCTCTCTTTTTCCCGTTAACCTGTACAACGAAATCGACTGACTCAAGCTCTAAGGCCTGGCCCTTGGGCCAGCTCGACTGAAATACAGACCCCTTGTTGCCAAGCTCTCTCCAGCAGTGTTCACAAAAATGCGGCGCGAAGGGCGCGAGGATTTGAAAAAATATTGTCCATTGCCCATCCGAAAATCTTTCAGGATTAACTTCGCAGATAAACTTCATAAAATCAGAAATTGCCGTGTTAAAATTCATCTTCTCGATCTTTTCGCTGATCCGACCGGAGAGCTCGGCTAATTTCCGCCCAGCCTTGTCTTGAGCATTTTTTTTGCGTCCCGCAAAGGCTATCGCCACCTTGTCAAGGAACTTCTTCGTCCCAGCAACGCCTGTCGGAGCCCAAATCGCCGGTTGGTTGAATGGCCCGATAAACATCTCGTACATCCTAAAAGCATCGACGCCATTTTTAGCAATGATATCACCCGGATTGATAACGTTGCCACGAGACTTCGACATCTTCTGACGATCTGTCGCCAGGATTAACCCCACATTTTGTAACTTTTTAAACGGCTCGTCGGTTGAAACAACTTTCTCGTCGTAAAGCAGCTTGTGCCAAAAGCGCGCATAGAGTAAGTGCAAAACTGCATGCTCGGCACCGCCAATATACAAATCAACCGGCATCCAGTACTTAATCAAATCTGTACTTTCTTCGAATAGGTTTTGCTTTTTACCTTTTGTCTTTTGCCTTCCGAGCATTAAGTACGCGAGGTAGTACCAGCAAGAACCAGCCCATTGCGGCATAGTGTTCGTCTCTCTCTTCGCTGCACCACCACACTTTGGACACTTCGTATTAACCCAGTCTTCAACATTAGCCAAAGGTGATTCACCGGTTCCGGTCGGTTCATATTTTTCGACATCTGGGAGCTTAACCGGCAATTCATTCTCGGGGACAGCGACCACGCCGCATTTCGGACAGTGAATCAGAGGAATCGGCTCTCCCCAGTAGCGCTGACGAGAAAAAATCCAGTCACGAAGCTTATAATTAACGGAAAAATCTCCATCACCATTAGATTTCAGCTTATCCGTAATCTTTTTAATTGCCGATTTCGAATCAAGCCCACTAAACTCACCTGAACCGAAAAGGACTCCGTATTCGTCAAAACTTCCCGTGTCACCGATAAACATATCCCAAATGAATTTATTATTTTTAAGGTTCAAAAAGTTTGAAACTTTGTTTTTATCGACCCAAAAGCCTTGATGATTTTTAGTATGAGCGGGGTCCGGTTGCTGATATTCTCCCGAACTAAGTTCAACTAAAAACGTATCATAGCGACCATAACGGTTTTCGTCTTTATGCTTAGCGAAAAATTTTGCGTGCGTTTTTATGCCAATTTTTGTAATTTCTTTAATGTCTTGATAGCCGGTTTCTTCTTTCACCTCTCTTTCAACAGCTTTTTCAGCCGACTCACCCTCGTCAACACCACCAATCACCAGGCTTTTCCAGCCAAAATTTTTCCAATCCAAACAAAAATATTTATCTTCAGACCAATGTTTTACAATCCCCAAAACAGTATCTCGCTCAACGGTTTTCTTATCTTCTCTGACCGCATCTTCACCGTCTTCGATGACAAACAGCGGTGCGACAGTCTGGACTACTGGCAAATTATATTTTTTCGCAAAGTCAAAGTCCCTTTGGTCGTGAGCGGGAACTGCCATAACTGCCCCCGTTCCGTAGTGAGACAAAACATAATCGGCAACCCAAATCGGGATTTCCTTATTATTAATCGGATTAATGGCCACAAGACCTTTAAGCTCAACGCCAGTTTTTTCTTTTTTCAGTTCGGCTCTTTCGAGATCAGATTTGTTAACAGCTGTATCAACGTATTTTTTAACTTCAGAATAATTTTTGATTCTATCTTTGAACTTCTCAAGAATTTCATGCTCCGGCGCTACAACCATATAAGTCGCTCCGAAAAGGGTATCGGCTCGAGTAGTAAAAACATCGAGAGAGTAATCTTCGTTTTTTAACTTGAACTTTATTGTCGAGCCAGTACTTTTACCGATCCAATTTCGCTGCATCTCCAAAATCGGCTCGGGCCAATCCAACTTTTTTAAATCATCAAGTAAGCGCTCTGCGTAGGCGGTGATTTTCAAAACCCATTGGCGGATCTTTTTCTTCTCAACTTTGGTCCCGCAACGCTCGCAAAAACCGCCTACGACCTCTTCGTTGGCAAGGCCAGTTTTACATGATGGACAAAAATTTATCGGCTCGTTAGATTGATAGGCAAGCCCCTGCTTATAAATTTTTAGAAAAATCCACTGCGTCCATTTATAGTAGTCTGGGTCAGTAGTATTTATCTCACGAGACCAATCATAACCATAGCCGAGCTCTTGGAGTTGTTTCTTGAATTTCTCAATGTTTCCCTTGACTGTTTCTTGAGGCTTTTTCCCGACCTTAATAGCATAATTTTCTGCCGGCAGTCCGAACGCATCCCAACCCATAGGATGAAGCACGTTGAAGCCCTTCATCAAATAATAACGGGAGATAATATCTGAAGCGGTGTACCCCTTGACATGCCCGACATGAAGCCCCTCACCTGAAGGATAGGGGAACATATCGAGACAATAGTACTTGGGCTTATTAGAGTAGTCTTCAGCCTCGAATATCTTTTTATCTTGCCAGAATTTTTGGCTCTCTTTATCTATTTTAGAAAAATTCATTTGTTTATCTAATCGTGGTGGTGTTTGTTGGAAAAAGTCAGAACTCATTTTGAACAAAATCCCGAATGATTGCCGAGCTTCGCTCGGCAGAACCAAAACTGAACGCTCGGGCGGGCAAAAAGGAAGGGGGTTGGGGGGAAGGAATTTTTGCCCGCCCTCGCTTTCCGCCGCCGCCGAATTTCGTATTTCGCTTTGCGAAATGCGCCACCGAAAATGAAGTTGTGTTTGCCCCGCCCACCCGTGCGCACACAACAGATTTACTCCCTAAAACTTTCTTTTGATTAGACATCTTATTATCTCAAAACAAAATTAAAAAGATAACCTGTGAAAATAATTCCTATCCCGACAATTCCAGCAAAAATCAAAATCAATTTTGTTTTCATCACTTTTTTCAAAATCAGAAATT
>Ga0315282_10009845_pt1 | contig 15124 bp, 17 predicted proteins | sample YL17G07_20_MG_FD_203693 | JGI IMG/M metagenome (GOLD analysis project Ga0315282, IMG submission 203693) | Sediment microbial communities from Yellowstone Lake, YNP, Wyoming, USA - YL17G07_20 | ecosystem: Environmental > Aquatic > Freshwater > Lake > Sediment | place: USA: Wyoming | collected... | reverse complement strand
ACTTTTCATGGGACGCAACAGGGGGAATATTTTGGGCTTCCCCCGACGAACAAGCAGGTGAGCTATTCCGGAATCAATATTTTTCGAATCGCCGGCGGGAAAATTGCGGAAATCCGGGATATGCATGACCGGTTATGGCTATGGCAACAACTCGGCGTATTGCCGGATCTCAGGGATGCCGTTGGAAGGGTCAAAAAATCCGCTGCAGGATAACCCGGCTGAGATAAATAGGATCCATGGGACGCCCCCAATCTGCGGTTGCCCCGTTCTTATTCCGCTTCGATGAATCCACGTTCTCATCCTCGACGATCGTCGTGTACAATGAGCGGGGATCACAGGACCGGACAGACAATTGCCCAGGAGGATTCCATGTCGTTCATAAAATTGGAAGATCATGCCAAGAAAGGCTCTTCGGAATATTTCATCCGGACGGAACTCATCCGCGAGGTGGATATCGAGCGGGATGAACAGGGGCAGATAACCACCATGGATGTGTATCTGATGGATGGAAATTACGAGGTGTGGGAAGACTCGAGATTCAGTTTCGAGAGGGAGGATGCGTCCAAAGCGTACGCCGTTCTTTACCCGTTTCTCGCCGCTGCGGCTCCTATGGGCGGGGCGTAGCCAATCCCGGGCGAGCGGTATCTCTGCAAATAGCAGCAGCCATCGGGGGAGTTCGTTGCATCTTGCGGTTCGGACGTGGAAAAAATGGATCGGATAAAAACTGCCCGGCAAGCCGTTTTCCTGGAACGTTTGACGGACGCAAAAAACCGTCTGCTCCATTCCATCGCGGGCCTGGACCAAGCAACGCTTTGCACCGAGCCCGTCGCGGGCGATTGGACGGCGAAGGATATTCTCGGACACGTCGTTTCCTGGGATCGCGAGTTCCGCGTCGATATCGGCATGATCCTGCGGGGGAAGCATCCCGGGCACGATCACTGGATCCTCTCGGACGAAGACTACAACCGATGGAATCAACGTTGCGCGGCGCACAAGCGCCGTTGGACGTGGCGACGCATTCGGGCCGACTTGGACCGGGATTTCCGGGAAACCTCAACCTTGATCCTGCGCCTGCAGCCCGGCGACTTCCGCAAGCGGGGTGTAACACCGTGGAAACGCGCGGCAACAGAAAAGCCGGCCGCGCCCTCCCCGGCGGATACCGATTCGGTAGCGACCCTGATCACCTTCCATTGGCGGCACATCCACCAGCACGCGCGCATGCTGGAAGTTTGGAGGAGGCGGCGGGCGCGCAGGATGTTGCCAAGGAAATAACCATCCATTGAAACAGAAACGGATTTATTTTGGAACCGGCGAATCAAATGGGAAAGACGGATTAACCTGTGGAAAGGTCAAACTCATCCGACGTTCCCAAAATGGTTGTGTGGATTTCCAAGGGCCGGTCCGTTTCGAGTTGCTATAATTTCCGATCTCATTTATAGTTTACAAAATTTTTAGGAGGCAACCCATGACCATCCTTGGCGTCTTTTTTACTTTTCATATGATCGGTTTGGTCCTTTGGCTTGGAGCCGCAGTCTTGCTTCCCCTGGCAATCCTCCCCGCCGCAAAGAGTCTGGAGCCTGCGAGCCGGACCCAATTCATGGGGGTGTTTACAAAGCGTTTCCTTCCGTGGTTCATCGCGGGCGGAATCGCGGTGGGAATTACGGGTTGGATCCAGACGGTGCAGATGCTGGACGATTTAAATACCCCGGTAATGATTGCCAAGCATGCGGCCATTCTGCCCCTGATCGCGGTCAGCGGGTATATCTGGTTTTATTTGGCCCGCAAGCTTTCCAAACCGGCAACCGCCAGCGAAGGAATTTGGACTCAGATGGCGGTGTGTTCGTGGATCCAATTGGCATTAAGCCTCGTCGTTTTATTCCTTACCGGGTGGCTTACGGGCAGTTGATCCATCGCACCCCTTTATCTGCGGAGTGTATTCATCCGCTGATGGTGAATATTTGCGAAAATATTTTTATGGATAATGGATGAATCGTTTTTCCGGCGGTCAACCAAGGACAACGGATTGGCCAAATACCGGCGGGGAGCGCAGTACGCCGGAATTTCCGCCCTGTCGCCGGCCCGGCTAATGCCATCCGCTCGTTTTAGCCCCGGCGGGAAAGGAACTTTCCGAATATGGGCGAAGTAGAGGATCGACGCGGCGCCGAATTCTACGTTGAGACCTACGATGAGTCGGTTCCGGACTGGCCCGGCGAGATCGAGTTTTATAAGGCGCTGGCTTCCGAGGTAAAGCCCGGAGGAGCCGTGTTGGAAATTGCCAGCGGAACGGGGCGAATCGCCATCCGCGTGGCGCAAGAAGGCGTGAATGTTGTCGGGCTCGACCTTTCCGCCCGGATGATCGAGGTGGCCAGGCGGAAAAGCGCCGGAATCCAAACCATGCAGTGGGTTCAGGCGGACATGCGCTCGTTCGAACTTGGACGCGCGTTCGATCTGGCGATGATTCCCGGACACGCGTTCCAGAATCTCAACAGCCCGCAGGATCAGGCGGCGTGCCTGGAGTCCATCCGGCGGCATCTGAAACCCGGCGGACTCCTCGTGGTCCATCTGGATCACCAGGACTTCGTTTGGCTGGGGGAATTGCTCGGGGAGAAGGGCGGGGTGTTTGAACCGGCGGAGCAATTCCGTCACCCGAAGACGGGGCGTACCATCCGAACCTTCCGGGCCTGGTCCTATGAACCTTCCACTCAGACGGCGATTTGCCAGACGGCTTGGGAAGCCATCGGAGAGAACGGGGAAGTGATCGACCGCTGGGAAACGGAGCCGATCCGGTTGCACTGCGTCTTCCGCTTCGAGATGGAGCACTTGCTCCCCCGGGCCGGGTTTACGGTGGAGGCGGTGTACGGGGATTTCTTCCGCCACCCGCTCGAAGACAAAAGCCCGGGGATGATCTGGCTGGCGCGGAAACCGGCAAAAAACGCATGATCCGGTAAGGATCACCTGCGCCCCGGCCTGCCCGACCTCCGAAACACAATATAATGTAAGAAGGTCAGTAGGATCTTCTGGATAAAATATATTTACAGGTTGTAGCGTGTGCTTCATGATGGATCGCGTGACCGGTTGGGAACCCATACCGGCTCATAAAGGAGGAAACGCCATGACCACGACCGAAATCGCCAAAGTGGGTGACATTCCCGCAGGCCAGATGAAATCTTTTGTCGTCGAAGGCAAGGAAATCCTGGTGATCAATGATGCCGGGAAATACTATGCCATTGGAAGGTATTGTACCCACCTGCACGGAGACCTTTCCCATGGAAAGCTCGAGGGAACAGCCATCCGGTGCCCCCGGCATGGTGCCCAATTTGACGTCACGACCGGCCGCTGCCTGTCGGGTCCAAAGATCGGGCCGCTGAAGTTGAACACAAAGGACGAGACGGCCTATGCGCTGGAGGTTGCGGGGCAGAGCATTCGGATTAAACTCTAGCCGGCGCTTTACCAATCCACCCACAGGCATCTCTTTTTGGATCGCAATGGCGTGGAAACGCACCGAGCATCGGCGGGATGCAGCCATACCCGTGCGGACGTTCATAATACATCAGCGGAGAGTGAAAGGAAAATAGATGGAACCTGTCGCCGAATCGCTTTCCGCTATGGTTTGTGATTTTTACGACCGTTACCGGCAATTGCCGGAAGAAAAGTCGACCTTGAGGTCCTCCCCATCCGGATGGACTTTGAAGGAAATCATCGGTCATTTGATCGATTCGGCTTCCAACAATCACCAGCGGATCACCCGGTTGCAGCTCGCCCCGGAACTGCAATTTCCATCCTATGAAAATGAAAAATGGCTCGCCGCGGAAAAATGGAACCGCCTTGCCTGGCCCGAAATTCTCGATTTGTTCAAACAATATAATCTTTTCCTTGCCCATTTAATCCGGAATGCCGATCCAAATAGCCTGAAAAACCGATGGTTCGGGCGCGACCGGTCCGGTGAGCGGATATTTTCATTGGAGGAGATGATTGCTGATTATCTTAAACATTTAAAGGAACATCTGGCCCAATTTGAGGCACAAGAAAAGGAAATTTTGAAATAATATTTTAACAGGCTGCGGAAAAAGTCAGGATTTGTCATTGCGAGCCCCGCCCCGGCTTCGCCGGGCGAGGCCGGGGGAGCGAAGCGACGAAGCAATCTCGGGTTTTCCGACGAGAAAAACGAGATTGCTTCGCTCCCTCCGGTCGCTCGCAATGACATCGACCTTGTTTTTCCGCAGCCTGTTAAAAAGAATGAAAAGCGATCCGGACGGCGGGTTGACGGTTTTGCTGCCCCGTAATTTGGGATTGCTCATTTCCGATCATCATCTCCCGGAACATTTGATACAATCCATTGCGTGATGGCTTTCCCCCGGATTGCAGTCAGATCAGAGGTCTTTCGATCGCAATCCGACATCCACTTGCTTCGAGGAGGGACATGACCGATCATCCGCGTTCGGACCACGACTCCCTGGGGCTCAGCCGGCTGGTAGCCCTCATCGACGGCGTCTTTGCCGTCGCCTTGACCCTCCTGGTGCTGGATTTGAAACTTCCGGAACAAAACGGGGATTTGTCCCATGCGCTATGGCGGATGATCCCGGCACTAATCATCTACCTCATTGCGTTTGCCTCGGTCGCCGGCCATTGGACCATTCATTACGGAAATTTCCGTTCCGTCCGCCGCACGGACGGCCGGCTGGTCTTCCTCTCGCTGTTGAGTCTGCTGTTCATCACGCTCTTTCCCTTGGCCGCAAGCATCCCGGGCGCCCACCCATTGGATCCGCTCGCGGCAGCCTGTCTGTCGGCCAACAGCCTGCTCTATTGCCTGAGCGCCTGGGCGACCTGGTCCCATTTGGCGGCCAGTCCCCGGCTGCTGGAGGAAGGCGCCGATCCCGGAAGATTTTTAATGGTTGGCCGGATCATGCTCCTCGTGGCCATCGGTCTGGCCCTGGCTATACCCCTGGCGTACCTGAGCGTTTTTTTCGCTTATGCCATCTGGATACTGTGGACGGCCGTAGCGGTGGAATGGGTAATCCGGAGATGGAACCCCGCCCGGTAGCGGGTTTATTCACATCGGCAAATACACGCTTTAATAGGAAAAATCCGGACATGTCTGCGGACATCGTCTTAACTTCGGAAATATTCTGGCAAAGCGCCTTGATCGCCGCCGTTCTCGATGCGGGATTAATCGCCATCATCCTGCGGCTGATCACCCCGGACCGCTTTTTCCATTTGCGTCGGCCGCTGATTGTTTCGGCAGGAATCTCTTGGGGGGTTCTGGGTATTTTTATCGTCCAATCGTTTTGGGATGATTATTACCGATATTTTTATCCCGGATGGATGCACGGGTGGGGGATCATCCTTTTCGGACCGGCAATCGGCGCGGTGTTGGCGACCCTGTTTTATTGGATCGCCCGGCGGTTCCAAAGCTATCCAATCCCGGTTTTTATCATTCTGGTTGGCATCGAGGCTTTGCTCGAGCATTTAATGGGAATCCACTCCTTTAAAATCATGGAGATTCCCATGTTTCAGGGAGTTTCCCTATATTCCATGCTTGCCTTTTCCATACCGGAATACATTTTTTATTGGTGCCTCATTATCCTCGCAGCGTTCCTAGTCCAGCAAGGTTGCGCACGGATCAAGGGAATACCAGGAATCAAGCCGGTATAGCTATCGAAAACCATCGCCGTCCCGGACCCCTCGCGGATAGATTTCCCCATAAAAATAAGCGATTCCGACCCTCGAATATTGCCGAAAGACAACCTAAGTCGACCCCTTGACATTCCGGCGCAAGCATATATAATGATAGACAGGTTTGTATTATAAACCTGTCTATGTTAGATTGGAGGAACCATGGAAAAACAGATCGAAAGCGCCATGAAGCGGGGCCGTGGGTACTGGTTTGTGGACGGTTTTACCGAGCTGTTCGCAGGCATATTGTTTTTCATTCTGGGAGGACTCACCCTGCTGGGCGGGATTGTGCCGCCCAGTTCGTTCCTCTCCCAATTTATCTCCCTCGCCGAGAGCGCGGCGATCGTAAAGCTCCTCGGGCTGATTCTCGCCGTTCTGGGGCTGTGGTGGTTGAAGGACCGGTTTACCTATCCGCGCACCGGATTTATCCGGGAAAAAGGTGTGCCGAGGGCGCAATTGTTTGTTTTTCTGAGAAACTCCATCCTCATCGCAATTGTTCCGGTTCTGGGATTGATCATCCCGCTTTTCATCGTGCCGGCGGTTCGCGGAGCCATTTTCTCCATGCCCGTATGGTTTCCCCCGGTTCTGGGTATTTTCTGGGGGGGGCTATGCATCCTTTTGGGCCGGTGGACCGCTCTCCGCAGATTTCAGCTTCTGGGCATGGTCATCATGCTCGCGGGAATTTTAATCGGCGCCTGGCAGTTGACCCTGGGCTTGCCGAACGTTCCAGCGGATGCACTGCGGGGCAATATTCTAGATCCGCTGCCGGAGGCTTTATGGCCTCCCTTGCAGGAAAGCCTCAGCCGGATGCTTGCCGGCGTCGGGATAATAACTATGGTATCCGGAATTGGGTTTTCCGTTTCGGGACTGGTGACCTTCCTTCGTTACCGGAAAGAGAATCCCGTTCCGTATAAGGAGGAAGGATGACCGCCCCGCTGAGCAAGATCTCCGATGTGGATCGGGTGATCCACGAGCCGTCACGCCTGCTGCTGGTCGCGCTGCTCTCGTCGGTCGAATCCGCGGATTTCCTCTTCCTGCTCAAGGAGAGCCGGCTGACCAAAGGGAATCTTTCCGTGCACCTCACGCGGCTCGAGGAAGCGGGGTATCTCACGGTGAAAAAATCGTTCCGGGGCAAGATCCCGCACACGGAGTTCCACCTCACCCTCAAGGGCAGGTTGGCGTTCGATGAGTATCGGAAGAGCATGGGATCGATCTTGGCCGCAAACAAAAGATAGGAGTTAATCGCAATGATGGGTTGGAATCGGAAAGACTCGGAAAAAGAACATCGCAACGGACACCTGATCAATCTGCAACGGATCGATAAGGTATACACCAGCGCGGCGGGAGAATTTCCGGCGCTGCGCGGGGTCAGCCTGAAGCTCGAGCGGGGGGATTTTGCGGCCGTGGTTGGAAAATCCGGCAGCGGCAAATCCACGCTGCTCAACATTCTGACCGGCATCGACCGCCCGACCGCGGGGGAAGTCTGGGTGGACGGCACGCCCCTTCATCGGCTGAGCGAGGGGCAGCTCGCGGTATGGCGCGGGCGCGAGGTTGGGATCGTGTTTCAATTCTTCCAACTTCTGCCGGCGTTGAGCGTCGTCGAGAATGTGATGCTGCCGATGGATTTCGGCAACACCTTCCCGCACGGTCAGTACGCCCGGGCGATGCAACTGTTGGAGCAGGTGGAGATGGCCGAGCATGCGCGCAAGCTGCCTTCGGCGCTTTCCGGCGGGCAGCAGCAGCGGGCCGCGATCGCCCGTGCCCTGGCCAACGATCCGCCCATCCTGGTGGCGGATGAGCCGACCGGCAACCTCGATTCGCAAACCGCCGAAGCCATCTTCCAATTGTTTGCCTGTCTGGCCGGGAAGGGGAAGACGATCGTGATGGTGACGCACGACCACGAATTGGCCCGCCGGGCCGCCCATATCATCCGCATCGTGGACGGCCGGATCCTCCGCGAGGAAAAGCAGGCGGTCCGGATTCCGGAGGAGGCCGTTTATGATTAGGCCGCGCTGGAGCAAGGTTCTGCGGGATCTGTGGGGGAATAAAACCCGCACCGCGTTGATCGTGCTCTCGGTGGGAGCCGGTTTGTTCGCCACCGGCATGATCCTCAATGCCAAAATCCTTCTCGACGAGGGTTTGCGCGAGGGATATGACGAAATTCATCCCTCGAGCGGGATCATCCGCACCAATCCGGTCTTTTCCGAAGATTTTCTCCAATCGGTCCGCCGCATCGAAGGCGTGGCGGACGTCGACGCCCGGGCGCATTTCTTTACGCGGTTTCAATTTCAGACTGCCGAGGAACATGGCGCCGGAACATCCGCCGGGGAAAACCCTAAACCATGGGATGATCTGCAAATCTTCTCCGTGACGGATTACGACGCGATGCGCGTCAACAAAATTGTGCCGCAGGCGGGATCTTGGCCGCCGCCGGATCACGAACTCCTGATCGAGCGTTCCTCGGCCGTGCTGATCGGCGCCCGCAAGGGCGATTGGATGATTGTGGAAACCCCCGACCGCCAGGCGCGACCGATGCGCATCGCCGGGGTGGTTCATGATCTGATCCAGCTCCCCGCCCAGCTCGACGGATCGGTGTATGTATACGTCTCGTTCGATACGCTCGAGTGGCTGGGGGAACCGCGCGGACTCAATGAACTGAATATCCGGGTGAATAATCCGGAAAACACGGCCGAAACCCAAGCCGTTGTCAACCGGGTCAAGGACGCCGTGGAAGCGCACGGCATGGCGATCCCGATGGATACGGCGGCTAATCCGAACGACATCCCGCTCGGAACTGTCCTGCAGGTGATCCTCTTAATCTTGGGCGGGTTGGGATTGCTCTCGCTTTGCCTGAGCGCTTTCTTAATCGTCAATACGGTCTCCGCTCTGGTCGCGCAGCAGGTCCGGCAAATCGGTGTGATGAAGGCCGTCGGCGCGCGGGCCGGGCAGATTGTGGAGATGTACTTGGTGTTGGCAGCGCTGTATGGTGTTGCCGCGCTTCTCGCGGCAGTGCCGCTTGGAATACTCGGAGCCTGTGCGCTCAGCACCGGGCTGGCGGGTATGTTTAATTTTGACCTGAACGGTTTCCGGATTGTGCCGCAAGTCGTGGCGATTCAAGTCCTCATCGGGATCGCGGTTCCTGTGTTGGCGGCGCTCGTTCCGGTGCTCGGAGTCTTGCGGATCTCCGCGGCGTCTGCGATGCGCAATTACGGAACCGGCGACGAAAAATTCGGGCAGGGGTGGCTCGACCGGAGCCTGATGTCCGGGTCCCTGACCGGATGGCTGCCGCGCCCGGTCCTGCTTTCGCTCCGCAACACGTTCCGCCGCAAGGGGCGGCTGGTGCTGACCCTCGCCGCGCTAACGTTGGGCGGGGCCATCTTCATCAGCATCATGAGCGTGCAGGCTTCTCTGAAACGCGCGGTGACGGAACTTACTCCGTACCGGTTCGACTTGTCCGTTATTTTTACCCAGCCGCAGGATGCCGCGCGGGTCGAGCAAATTGCGTTGGAATCCCCGAATGTGCGGGATGCCAGGGGTTGGTACCAGATGTCGGTGCGCCGGGTGCGGCCGGATGGAAGCGAAGGCCAGAATCTCTACCTGCTTGTCCCGCCGGTTCAGGACAATCTCGTCGTACCGACCATGGTGGAAGGCCGATGGCTGACGCCTGAGGATGATCACGCGATCGTCATCACCAGCGGCATGCTTCAGAACGATCCCGATCTTCATATCGGCGGGGAGACCGTCGTAAAAATTAATGGGAAAGAGGTCCGCTTCCATATCGTCGGCATGGCGCTCGGAATGGGCATGGTCCCGATGGCCTATGCCGGGTATGACGACGTCTCGCGGATCATCCAGAGCGCAGGGAAGGCAACCAACCTGATGGTGGTGACCGGCCGGTCCGACCCCGCGGAACAAGCCAAGGATGCGGCGGCGCTCGAGGCGCATTTGGAGCAGACCGGGGTTCCCGTCCGTTCCATACAACTGATGACGCAGGAAGTGGATGAGATCCGCAGCATTATCGACGTCATCCTAGCGCTCGCGATGGTGATGGCGTTCGTGCTAGCCGTCGTCGGCGGGCTGGGGCTCGCGGGTACGCTTTCGATCAACGTCCTCGAGCGCACGCGCGAGATCGGAATGATGCGCGCGATCGGCGCGCCCGATGGTGCGGTGGCGCGGATCTTCATCGTGGAAGGCGAAGTGATCGGGGTGATCAGCGGATTGTTGGGACTGCTGGCGGCAATTCCTTTGGGCGGATTCCTCGGACGTGAAATCGGGATGGCCCTGCTGCAGACGCCGCTGACCTCCGCCTCCCCGCTGCCGGGCGCGGGACTGTGGCTGATCATAGTCATCATCGTGGCGGCGCTTTCCAGCTTTTGGCCGGCGCGGAGTGCATCACGGTTGACCGTGCGGGATGTGCTGGCATACGAGTGACGTCAGGACTGGGCGGAACCATCCGCCGAATGGGAATCAGAAGGTGGAAAATGGATACTGCGATTGAAACAAACGGATTGTCAAAATTCTATGGCCCGGTCCGCGCCGTGGACTTGGTCAGCCTGCGCGTGGGGCGGGGGGAAATCTACGGTTTCCTCGGCTTGAACGGCGCGGGCAAGACCACCACCATCCGCGCCCTGCTGGGGATGATTCGCCCGAGCGCCGGTTCGGTGAAGGTGCTTGGACAGGATGTCGGCCCGAACGGACGCGGACCCTGGAAGAGAGTCGGTCACATGGTCGAACGGCCCTCCGCTTATCCGGAATTGACCGTCAGGGAGAATCTCGAGGTCGCCCGGCGCCTGCAGGGGTTATCCGACCGGGGCGCCGTTTCCCGAGTCATTGAGCGCCTCGGCCTCGCCCACGACGCGGACCGTAAAGCCGGCGCGCTCTCGACGGGAAACCTCCAGCGCCTGGGTCTGGCGCGCGCGCTCCTGCACGAACCCGAACTGCTCATCCTCGACGAACCGGCCAACGGGTTGGATCCGGCGGGCGTGGTGGAGATCCGCGAGCTTCTGGCCGGTCTCGCGCGCGAGAAGGGCGTGACGGTATTTATGTCGAGCCATATCCTCACCGAGGTCGACCGGCTGGCGACGCGCATCGGAATCATTCATAAAGGGCGGTTGATCGAGGAGCTCGAAGCGGAGAAATTGGAGGAGCTGCGATCCCAGCGTTTGGAAATAAAAACGCGGGAATTGGGAAGGGCGGAACGCGCGCTGGAGGGGGCGGGCTACAGGATGAAAGTTGTCGACGACTCGATCTTTCTCACCGACTCCCGTGCGATCGACGCTCCGGATGAGGTTGCCGCGCTTCTGGTCGGGGCGGGGACGCCGCCGATCCGCCTGGCCGTCGAACAAGAGGATCTAGAACAGCATTTCCTGCGGTTGACGGGAGAAAAGACCTGACAGGTCTCCAGAGAAACCGATCGACAAATCCGGATGGGAGAAGACCTGTCAGGTCTGGAATAACAAATTTACGATCGACGGAATAAAAAAACCCGTGAGGGCGAAGGAGATTAACCATGAACTCGTTTATTTCCGCATTTTGGGCCGAAGCCCTGAAAGCCTACCGCTCCAGGGTATCCTGGGTGACCGCCGCCGCATTCTCGGTTTTCCCCATCGTCGGCGGGCTCTTTATGGTCATCATGAAAGATCCCGAGAAGTGGCGGGCGATGGGATTGATCGGGGCAAAAGCGCAGCTCCTCAGCGGGGGCGAGGCGAACTGGCAAACCTACTTTGGTTTCCTTGGAGTTGGAACCGCCGCGGCGGGAGCGATCCTGTTTGCGTTTGTCGTGGCCTGGATCTTCGGGCGCGAATATTCCGACCACACCGCGAAAGAACTGCTGGCGCTTCCCACGCGTCGCGAGACCATCGTCGGCGCCAAGTTCCTGCTGGCCGCAATCTGGATCCAGGCGCTTGCGGTTCTCATCTTCCTCATCGGGCTCGGCGTCGGGACGGCCGTTTCCCTTCCCGGCTGGTCCGCCGGGCTGGTTTGGACTTCTTTCGGATCCCTGATGCTCACCACGTTCCTGAACATACTGTTGATGCCGTTCGTCGCACTCTTTGCAAGCGCGGGACGCGGGTATATGCCTCCGCTCGGCTGGGCTTTTGCTACGCTGGCCATGGCGCAAGTCGCGGGCTTGATGGGTTGGGGGGACCGGTTCCCCTGGGCCGTGCCCGCGATGATCAGCATGATGTTCAGTGTGGTATACGGGAGGGACGCGCAGCCGGTCGGAATCATCAGTTACCTGCTGGTCGTACTGACGTTCCTGATCGGAACGGCGGCCACGTTCTCATGGTGGCGGAGCGCGGATCAATCGCGATAACCCTGCGACGATCGAATCGCCCGTTGTGGATCGGCCACTATCCGCTCATTGAAAAATTTGCCGGATACCGCCGAGTCGGGATCTGGTGTAGAACAGTCCGAATACTGGCCTTAAATCTTTGATAAAATCATTGCTCCAGCCGGAGAAATTTGGATGGTCCATTGCTCATCTGAGGATACTGATTGAGTTTGACGAAAAGGCAGGGAAGATGAAAATCACCATTGCCGCGATCGGTTCGCGCGGCGACATTCAACCGTACATTGCCTTGGGCGCCGGGTTGCAGCGGGCCGGTTATGAGGTTTCCCTTTCCGCCCCGGCCATGTTCCGGGAATTGATCGCTGCCTACGGCCTGCGGCATCTGCCGGTCAGCGTCAATCCCAAGCAGATCGTGGAACATCCCTCGATGCAGGCGGCATCGCGGAGCGGAAACCCCTTCCTCCTGATCCGTTCGATGTTCCGCGAGGGGTTGCCCTTAATCCGGACGTATTTGGAAGAGGTGTATGCAAATTGCCTGGAGTGCGACGCCGTGATCCTGACGCAGATTCCCTATGGCGCATACGACGCCGCGGAAAAAAGGAACATCCCCTTCCTGCAGGCGGGATTGGGTCCGGTGTATCCCACCGCTGCATTTCCGATGATCGGCATGAACCTTCCCAATTTCCGAATCGGTTTTATTAATAAATTCACATATTACTTGATGGATCAGGCATTCTGGCAGTTCTTCCGTCCCATTCAAAATGCTTGGCGCAAAGAAAAACTGGGGTTGCCGCCGCTGCCCATGGGCGGCCCGGCCGGGAAAATCCGTAAGAGCGCGCCGACCGTGCTGGGTTATAGCCCTTCGGTCGTGCCGTCACCGGCCGATTGGCCGGCCACTGTCCGTACCACCGGTTATTGGTTTTTAAACGAAGCGCCCGGGTGGCAGCCGCCCGCCGATTTGACCGCCTTCCTGGATGCCGGATCCGCGCCTGTCTACGTCGGTTTTGGCAGCATGCCGGATAAAGACGCCCGGCAGATGACTCAACTCGTCGCGGATGCGCTTCGCCTCAGCGGCCAACGGTGCGTCCTCTTAAGCGGATGGGGTGGGTTGGGGCGCGAACAGCTTCCCGATACGGTGTATCCAGTGGATTCCATCCCGCATTCCTGGTTGTTCCCGCGCATGGCGGCGGTCGTGCACCATGGGGGCGCAGGCACCACGGCGGCCGGATTGCGTTCCGGCGTTCCGTCGATCCTCACGCCCTACACGGCCGATCAATTCCTTTGGGCGAAACAAGTGGAACGCCTCGGCGTCGGTCCGAAATCCGTTTCCTACCATGCCTTGACCGCCGGGAAGCTTGCGGAGATGATCCGGCAGGTGCTGACGGACCAAGGCATGCGCGAACGGGCGGCGGCCTTCGGCCGTCGCATGGAAGCCGAGCACGGTGTGGATACGGCCGTGGAATGGATCACGAAGCACCTGGAAACCAAGGTTCGGAAGGGTGCGGGTTGATTGGGCGGCCGCACCGCGCGCAACATGAAAGAAAGCGCGTATCTCCTCGGGCGCTTCCCCCGTTATGGATACATTTAGTGTACGTTCTCTTCTTGCTTTGGCGACCAGGCGGGTTTAAAGTCATCGGCTGGATTGGACGTAAGATTTGTTTGCCCGCTGCCGTCCGCATTCATCACGTAGATCTCCCAGTTACCATCGCGTTTGGAAGTAAAGGCGATCATCTTCCCGTCCGGCGACCAGGAGGGCCACAAGTCTTCGGATGTATTGTTCGTAAGACGTGTTTGCCCGCTGCCGTCGGCATTCATCACAAAGATCTCACCGTTACCATCGCGGGCGGATACAAAGACGATTTTGTTCCCATCCGGCGACCAGGCGGGACTCCAGTCAGAGGTTGAATTGTACGTAAGACGTGTTACCCCGCTGCCGTCCGCATTCATCACATAGATACGATCGTAGGGTCTATCGCGATCGGAATCAAAAGCGATCTTCTTCCCATCCGGTGACCAAGAAGGGCTCTCGTCTGTTGCTTGGTTATTTGTGAGGTTGTTTTCGGCATAACTGCCGTCCGCATTCATCACGTAGATCTCATAGTTACCATCGCGGTAGGAAGTAAAGGCGATCTTCTTCCCGTCCGACGACCAGGTGGGGATTCCGTCTTCGGATGTATTATTCGTAAGGCGTGCTTGGCCACTGCCGTCGGCATTCATCACGTAAATCTCATCGTTACCATCGCGGTAGGAAGTAAAGGCGATCCTCTTCCCGTCCGGCGACCAGTCGGGGATCAAATCATTGGCTGGATTGTGGGTGAGATTGGTGGCACCACTCCCATCCACCTTCATCACGTAGATCTCCCAGTTACCATCGCGAGTGGATCCAAAGGCAATTTGTTCACCTCCACCCTGTGGCACGGGCGTAATTGTGGCCGTAATTGTAGGCGTGAGTGTTGGCCTCAAGGTGGGTGTGAATGTGGCTATTGCAGTCGTTTCAGTCATCGTTTCGCGAGTGGGACCATATGTGATTGGTTGGTTCGTCGCAGGACCTGGACAACATGCCGGCAATGAAAGGATGAAAAATGTGACCGTGGAAAAAATATATATCTTTTTTCTGGCTACTACAAGGGAGGATTGCATATCGAAAGGTAACATAATTATTTGCTCCTTTCATTAATTATTATTATATTATTAATCTTACAATAGACAACTCTGATCTTCAGACATGAGTTCGGATAGGGAGGACAAGTCGGGACAATGCAGACCGTACATGGGAAAGAAAGGGAGGGAAAAATCGGGCTTGCGCTTCAGGAAGACAAACGAAACCGAGTAAAGCTTATTCTTTCGGTCGCCTTCCTGGATGCCGGGACCGCCCCCGTTAACATCGGTTTTAACGGCATGTCGGACCTCTGACAAAAAAGCACGGTTGCGTTCCTTATCCCGCGAGGCTTGGCCAAAAGTAGACTAGCAAAATCCGTCCGTTTGGTTTTTAATAACCGGTTGAAACGCAAGAAAAAGGATGGTCATGAAACCCCCAAATTCCCAATCCGAAAAAGGAGATTCCCATGCTTAAGGAATTCAAAGATTTCATCATGCGCGGAAACGTCCTGGACCTGGCTGTGGCGGTCATCATCGGAGCGGCCTTCGGCAAGATTGTTTCTT
>Ga0315282_10009844_pt1 | contig 15125 bp, 12 predicted proteins | sample YL17G07_20_MG_FD_203693 | JGI IMG/M metagenome (GOLD analysis project Ga0315282, IMG submission 203693) | Sediment microbial communities from Yellowstone Lake, YNP, Wyoming, USA - YL17G07_20 | ecosystem: Environmental > Aquatic > Freshwater > Lake > Sediment | place: USA: Wyoming | collected... | reverse complement strand
GGGGTTTCATTGTCTATACGGCCGGAAATCACTTAATGTCCCTGGGCTATATGCAACTTTGGGAGAGGGTTTGGGAGCAGGGTGCACAGGGTCGGGCTAGTTCCAACTCTGGACCGTGAAAGCTTGAAACCAGCGGGTAGTGGGGCCTCGGTTCATGAGTCCTGGGGTTCTTCCTCAGATTCGGGCTTTCGAATCCAAGGGCAAACGCACACGACCGATCGTCAACCCGCAGCGGCGCATGGGTTGCACCGCACGAGTTCTTGCACATTCCGCCGTGGCGGCGGTCTACCTGTCCCGATGATTTGTGTCGGGATGACCGCCGGTCGGTGCTCCCCCCGACGGCTGCGCCGGCGCCGAGCGCCGCTGCAATTTATGTCTTTCTGAATATGAGAACTTCGCCGTGTTGATATGGGACTCCACGGCGGGCTGCGCCCGCAAGGTTTTATGCGCTCATGATCGTAGACGACCAGGGAATTGAAAGAAGGAACCAGACTGCCAGCAGGGATGCGTTTTTCCGCAACCTGCTTAGGAAAAACTTATCGTACCTCGAATGCTGTTTACATCCACATGGTCAAGGGAGAGTGGTTACTCGATCGACCACCGGCCCCATCACCGCCGCTCCCCTTTCCAACGGGGTGGGGGGAGCAGTTTGGTTCTTATCCCACATTCTTCAAATCCACGTGGAAAAGCTGTTCCCCCATGAAGAATTCGTCGCCGTCGGCGAGCACGACTTCCGTGCGCACGCGGCGGTAAACACCGTTCCGGCTGCGCAGATCCTGTAGAAGGAAGCGCCCCGGCTGGGCAACGATGCGGGCGTGCGTTCCGGACATGTATGGGTCATCCTTAAAGACCAGGTCGCCCGTGGTCCGGCCCAGAGTGGTTTCTGGCTTATCGAGTTTGAACTCTGCTACAACCTCGCCATTCAACCTGATGTGCTCAAGCTTTGCTGTGAGCGGTCCCTTTTGCAGTTTGGGGACGGTCCACATCACGGTGCCCGCGGCGGGTTCTCTGTTGAGCGATTCGTCAAGGCTCTGGGTGATGAAGCGGAAGAGTTCGCGCCCCAACAGGAAAATGTCGCCGGGAATAAGTTCCGTATCCTGTCTTTGGCGGATATAGGAACCGTTCTGGCTGTTCAGGTCCTTCAGCACCAGTTTGCCTTCGCGCACGGCAACCGAAGCGTGGCGAGGGGAAAGCAACATATCCTGGGGATAGCTCAGGTCGCAGTTCTCGCGGCCGATGAGCGTCTCCTTTGCGATGGGCACCGTTCTGCCGAATGTCCCATCGGGTTTCTTTTCGGAAAGCTTGGCGTCGATGCGAGGGGCCGCGCGCAGGCCCGAAAAAACTATAGTTCCCTCCATGGCCGGTCCAGGGATGCCCGGCGCTGCGGGCACAGCCGGCTTGGCCACCGGCGGAGTCGGCGGAGGGGGTGGAGCCACGGGGCGCGGTGGAGGAGGAGGCACGGGCCGGGCAATAGGTGGTGGCGCCGGAACCGCAGGCCGCGGCGGAGCTGGGGCTGGAGCCACGGGGCGCGGTGGAGGGGGAGGCACATGCCGGGCCACCGGCGGAGCTGGAGGTGGAGCCACGGGGCGCGGCGGTGGTGGCGCGACGGGCCTGGGGGGGGCCACAGGCTGTTGCCCCGGCGCCGGTGGCGTCGCCATCTGCGGTGCAGTCGCCGGTAGAGGTGTGCCACAGTATCCGCAGAATTTGCTCCCGAGAGGAAATGACTTGTGGCACTTCGGGCACATGACCTGGGGGATGGCCGGTGCGCCGGGGCCGCGTAGAGCTGGCGCGGGCGCCGGTGGCGTCCCCGCGTGTTGCGGCTTTCCGCAGCGCGCGCAGGTGGGCGCAGACGCCGGGTTCATGCTTCCGCAGGATGCGCAGCGCATGTAACGTACTGTTCCTTGTTCATTTGCGTCAGCAGTCATATTCTATGCTCGTCTCGATTTTGGTCGGCATCACTCGCCGGTGGCTTTAATCCAAATGGGGTTAGTATAGCAGCGAAACTCACTGTTGGCGCTGTTTCGCGTGCTGGCCACCAAGCGAATATATATCCAATTTTTCGATCCTTCCTTCAGGATTGGGTGAAGGTCGAAGGGAACCAAACCTTCGCTGGCAAGAGCCTTTGCGGAAGGCACAGGCACTTCCACGGGCGGCAATTCTCCCGCGCGTGTCCCCACGATCAGTTTGATGGATTGAAGGGCCCCAAATTCTTCGCTGCTCACCCAGCGGAGTTGCAAAGGGGGCAGCGACTTCAATGGGCAGGAAATCTCCTGTCCGATGCCGACATCTTCGGGGTCGTCGAGCGAGCCGTTGGCGTTGCGATCGAAACCGGCAATCAGGATCGGGCCATTGCTTCCCACGGTACGGCCTTCACGCAGGGCACGCAGAACGTTTTCACCCCGCGGTCCCATGCCGGCCGGCGCATAAACCACCGTGGATATTCGGCCCAGCGCGTTGTCCTCGGCATATCCATTTAAGCTGCGTGACGGCTTGCCGAGGAAGTCGGTTACATCCATGCTGGCTTCGTAATTCAGGTCACCATGGGCGTCCGACCCCGCGGCGAGGAAGGTCTTGAAGAGGGGGGCATTGATGCCGTCACCCCGCGGCTCGAGGCCGCGCTGGAGCAGCGGTTGCCATCCTACCTGGATGCCTTGCTCGAGGCGGATGTACTGGTTGGCTTCCTTGTCGGGTTGGAAGCAGGCATTGGCATCCTCGTGTTGGCGGATGCAAAACGGGTCGCGCAGGTCGTCAGCCGTGGTCATGGTGGCGCGGTTCCACGGTTCCAGACCTGCCAAGCCGGCCTGGAGTTGTTTTCCGCCCGGTGCCAGGAAATCCGCCTCAAGGTCCCATTTTCCTCCACGCATCACCGGACTGATGGGATCAAACGGGTGGGCGGCGTAGGCAAATCCCCCCGTGGCGGCAATCCGCGCCAGAGCGTCCTTGATCGGCATGGCCGGATAGGAAACGGAACCGTCGCCGGATACGATCACGGTGTTGTCAGGATCCTTGAGTTCGGGGAATCCTTTGTCGGGATCATCCGGGGACGGCGCCGCCACCATGTGCACGGTGGTCAACATCGCGTCCTTGCCGGAAGCGAGCGTGACCTCCTCACCCCGAATCAGCATCAGCCGCCCGTCGCGGAATTTCTCGACGTCGTCCAACTCTGCTTTATAGCGGTCGGGAGAGAGATCGGTGGAGTGATCGGTTAAGAGTAACCAATCCATCCCGGCCTGGATCGCCGCTTGCTTGGTGACGTCGAGAGGATACCCACGTTCCGCGGGATTGTCCGTGTAGCCGCTGTGGTAATGGAGGTCCCCGCGGTACCAGTTGGGGATTTGCGGAAGTGGAGCGGCGTTCAGCATCACGCGAAGATAAAAGTCCTGGTCCGGCCAATCCATGACCCGAATTGAAACCCGGAAGTCCGCTGAGGAGAACGGTCCGCTCAGGAAGTGGCTGGCGAGAAAAGACTGAATCGCCTCGCGGGGGACCTCAAGCGTCTTCTTTAGCCGGTCTGGAATCACCAGGGGTTGGCCGTCCGTGCGCGCATCGAAGGAAAAGTCTTTGCTCGTGCCCAACAGTAAGGGCTCCGTGGCGAACTGGTGCCGGGGGCCAGCGGGCTTCACGAAAACGTTCACACCTTGGAGTTTCAACGGGTCACGTTTGACATAGTTGGAGACGCCGAACCCCGTGGTGTGGGCTTCCTGCTCGACGCCGTTGATGATCTCTACGAAAATGGGGAGATAAACATCACCAGAATTTCGCAACGAGCGCGGCGCGTCAGCGCGAAAAAACACCCCAGTCTTCGAAAGCTTTTCCTTCAATTGGTCTACCAGGCCTTCCTGAAGCTGGGAAAAAGCGGGCGGGGCCGCCGTAAAACACGCCACGATGATCATGGCGCCAAGACGAGAATAAAAATGCCAGACTTTAGGTCTCATAGGATTAGCTTTCGCGCAACCTCAATGGGGATGCACTGGTTCGCTGAGGTCGCCAGCGCCACAACCTTCCCGTCAGCATCGAGCAAAGGCGCGCCGGATTCACCCGGATCCGCCTTATGTTCCATCTTCAGAGTGCTTCCTTGCGAGGTCACCTGAACGCTGAGAAGGCGCGGGGCGATTTGAGGTTGACTTATGCCGAAGGGATAACTGCACAAGACCAGCTTGGAGTCGGCGGCGAGGCTGGCCGCCGGGTCAGGAAAAGACAGGGGTTGAAAGCCCGTCCCCGTCAGTTGCAACAGGGCTAAGTCCGACAAGCCTTCGGCGTGAAGGTGCAGCGTCGCCCTCTCCCCGGAGTCGGGGTCTTGGTAATCTTGCTGAACCATTTCGTCGGGTGGCGTCTGGAGGATCTTCAGGGATTGCTTTTCGGTACTGAGAGCAGATTGAAAATCAGGCTGACCGTCCGCTGCCGTTATTGGCGCGCCCGCTGGCCAGGCATAGGTCTTCACACTGTTCTTATCCAGTTCCAGGTGTTGGTGTTCAATCAGGAAGTCTACTTGCGGGTCGAACTTCCAGGGCGCGATCACGCGTTTGGTGGTCAGCAGTTTTCCATCCGCACTCACCAGGAAGCCCGTGCCGGCTTGCGAAAACTGTTCCGATGCTTTGGACTTCGGATCGCGCACCCTGTACTCCGTGTACAACAGGTAGAGAGCGGGTTTTGCCTTTCCTCCCACGGTCTCGTCCAGGTGCAATTTCGCCAGATGTTCCTTTGCCATGTTGATGGCCGCAGCGGAGGTTGGGTTGGCGAGGGTGTCCAGGATCGTATCCGCGGTCATGTGGAGGAGGGGGTTGCCCCGGAAAAAATTGAGCGGGACTTGTTCGTTCAAGGTCACCGGAATCACCACCTGTTTGGCGCGCAAGGCAAGCTTCTCCAGCGAGTTTAGCTTGACCTCGATGAAGCTCTGGCCGGTGATCTGAATCTTGTCCTTGTCCACCAAATCGCGGACCGGCTGCATGGAACCGAGATCAGAGAAAATGATGGCGCATTTGAGGGGGGCGGGAAGGTCGACGGCTTCTTTATTGGAAAGCTTGAACTCCTGGTCAAAAGTTTCGATGTGGAGCGGAATGCCGTTTGCCGCCACATCTTGAAAATACATGCGCTCAACAGTGGCGGCGCGATCTACGGGCCGAATGCTGACGGAGAGACCGAGCAGCAAGCGGTCGAAGTTAATATCCCGGAATGAGAGGCTTTTGTAAACACCAGGATTGGGCGCCGGTTGACCTCCCTTCGTGGGAAGTTGATAAATCTTGGCGCCGCGAATTGCTTCCGGCATCTGGGCCGTGGGTTTGGATTGTTGGGCGAGGACAGGCGCGGAAAGAGTGCACAGCATCAAGACGATGAGCGTATGAAAACCAAAGCGTGCGAGGTTGGATAGCGGCGAGAACATTTTGTGTGAGCTCCCGGATTTATCCGGCGCAGGAGCAGCTTACCTGTAAGACCGCGCAGTTTCTTCCCTAGGAGACGGGATCCTGCCAGAAAACCTCATAGAGTTCCACGGGCGTCTCCTTGCCTTTCACGCGGATGGGTTCCAGCCGTTGCGCCGGTATTCTGCCGTTCAACTGCAAATAGGAAGATTCGGAAACAAGGATCTGCCCCCCGGCTGCATTCGAGCACAGTCGTGAGGCCAAGTTGACCGCGTCGCCGATGACGGTGTAATCCATGCGTTTGGCGGAGCCAATGTTCCCTGCCGTCACCGGGCCCGTATTCACCCCCACGCCCATGCGGAGCGGTTGTTGGCCGCGGCTTTCCCAATCGCGGTTGAGAGCGGCCAGGGCGCGCTGCATTTCCATGGCGGTCTTGGTGGCGCGCAGAGCGTCATCGGGTTTGGGAAAGGGAGCTCCGTAAAGCGCCATGATTCCATCGCCGAGGTATTTGTCGAGCGTCCCGCCACTTTCAAAAATCAGGTCCGTCATCTCCGAGAAGTATTCATTCAGCAATTCCACCACGGCATGGGGTTCCATGTGTTCAGACATTCTGGTGAAACCGCGAATGTCGGAAAACAGGATGGTGACGGTTTGATTCTCCCCTCCCAGGTGAATCTCGTTCGGGTTGGCGAGAATTTTTTCGACGATGTTGGCGCTGAGAAAGCGCCCCAGGGCCTGACGTTCAATGACGCCTCGGGCCAGTTCCTCATGCGAGCGCGCATTGTCGAAGCTGATGGCCGCCTCGGCGGCGATCACGGAAAAAATCCCCAGTTCTTCCTGGTTGAAGGCGTAGGGCTTGCTCAGGCAATCGACGTAAAAGATCCCGAAAACGCGGTCCTTATAGATTAACGGCGCGCACATGGCGGAGCGGATACCTGAGATGCGCAGGCTCTGGCTGGTGGAAAAGCGCTCGTCGGTACCGACATCATAAATCAACAGCGGCACGCGGTCATTCATGAGCTTTTCGGTCACCGTGGTGGAAAGAGCGACGCCGCGCGCCTCAGCTTTCCGGGCTTCGTCTTTGTAAAGGAGGACGGCAGGCTTGAAACCCTTCTTGTCGTCGCGGAGCATGACGAAGCCCCGTTCGACGTTGTCCATCTGAAACACCAGTTCCATAACCCGGTGCATGATTTCGTCAGGCATCAGAACGGAGGAGAGCGTCTTGCCGACCGCCAGGAGCAATTTCAGGAGGTTGTTTTCCTTCTCCAGAGCTTTCACCCGCTCCTGAATCGGCACCGGAGTTATGGGCGCCGTGGGCGGGGTGAGTCGCAGGGCCGTGCCGATATTTTCCGCACCGACCAAACCGTTTACATCGGTTACCGTTCCGCTGCCGGCCTCAATGTGTAAGTCGCCCGCGCGCGTCGTCTCATACTTCAACTCATACATGCCGATGGCGACGCGGTCCTGGTCCTTAAGTCGGTGCTCCTGAATCTGCGCGTTGTTTACGAAGGTTCCATTCATGCTCCCCAAATCATTCAGCAAGGTCATATCGCCGGGAAGCACGGTGATCCGCACATGGTGGCGAGAGACACTGGGGTGACGCAGCACCAAATCATTTGAATCCGCCCGTCCCACGCTGATCGTGGGGCTGGTAATCTCGAAGATCTGGGTTCGGGCCGAGGGATCGGTAATGACGAATCGAGCCATGTAGAGAGTCTCGTTTACTCCACGCGCACCACGTCGGAAAATTCCGGTTTCAGACCGGAATTCATAGTAACAATCCGGGCACGCGCGTTACCGGAGTCAATCACCTGGGTGACCTCGATGACTCCCACCCGCGTATTGGGGTCCGTGGCCTTGTAAACAGCTAACCGGGATCCCTGCTGAATGCCTTGCGCTGAGCCCATGTCAATCATCACATTCGTGCCATCGACGGACGTGATGTAGCCCTGTAACGTCTGTCGTGACGGCACAGGAGGGGCGGGACGCGCCACGGGCGCGGCCTCAGCCGGAGTGCCGGGCGGCGCCGCGGGCTGGCCTGTTAGCTTGCTGACGGCATTATCGGTCTGGGCACGCAAGTCCCCGATCGCCGTCTTCAACTTGGAGAAGTTATCCTCATTGTTAATCCGCAGGGATGAAAGCATCTCATCCAGGTCCTGAAGCTGGCGTTGTTGACGAATGATCACCGCTTGGAGTTGTGCCTGATTCTGTCTTATTTCCGCCAGTTGCGCGTTCAACGCCGCGACTTGATTGCCCATGGCCTGCATCTGGTCGAGCACGGCCCTAAACTGATCGTCGAGATACTTCTGTTCGTCCTCTTTGAATTTCGGCCACGCACTGGGCGTTAAGCATAGGAGCAAAAAGATGGCAAGAATTATCCGGCGCGTCATAATCAAACCTCCGCAGCAATTCTGGGTGCTTCGCAAGGGACGTCCCCGTTATTGGCTGGTGAGATTAATATTAACGGGAATTGTCTCGTTTTCTGAGACCGTAACTTGCCGCCGAATTGGTGGATATCCGGATTGCGACACGACCAGCGTATGAGTCCCAACCTTCAATCGAAAAGACGTGGGAGTCTGCCCCCCGACGAGGGATCCATCCGCCTGCACCGTGGCGCCGGGCGGAATAGTTCGGACTTCCACAATCCCTGTCGCCACGACCGCGCCAAGGTTTCTTAGCGTCTTGGTGAGGATTTCCCCGCTCTTGAGCGTGACGGTATTCTGATAAGGCGCCGCCCCGGGCGGTTTCACCGTATAGGTGTGATTCCCCGGTGCTAGGGGAGCGTGCACGGGGCTCGGGCCATAGGATTTTCCGTCAATGAGGACTTCCACGCCCGGTGGGTCCGTGACAATGCTAAATTCGGCGCGGGGGGTTGAAAGGCTGCCCACCACGTTGCTTGTCTGCCCGCCTTCGATCGTCACACTCTGTTGGAAATCCTCGTAACCGTCCATGGAAATCACAACGTTGTGTGCCCCAGCAGGAAGGTCTGCGATGGTATGAGGCGTCAACCAGCTTGAATCGGACCGTCCATCGACGGAAATCCTCGCCCCGCTCACGTTCGCGCTCACCATTAGTTGCCCCACCTTCGCGGCCGCGGTGCGCCCACGAGGTTCCGGTTTGGAAACCACTCCAGGATTGGGCGGAGCTTCCACTGGCTTAGGTGGCGTCGGCGTCTCCGTCCCGGCCGTTTGCGTGGCCAGCTTCTCGGGCACCTGCGGATTCTGCACGTGGGGGGTCACACTTGCAACCGGCGGGGGCACGCCCGGTTTGCTTTGCGGCCGCAACACAAAGAAGTAGCTGACAATGCCCATGATCGCCACCACCAGAAGCGCACCCAGAACCCAGGCAATCTGAGGGATGGATTGCTGGCGGAGCGCGGGCGGCGGAATCATGTGGATATTGAGAGAACTTCCGATCGGCGTCTCCTCGACGGCGGTCGGAACGGGTTGAGCCGCCGGCGGTGGGGCGGGTCCGGCTACTGCCACCGGAACCGGGGTTGCCTTCAGAATTACCGTGCCCTGGCCTATCGCTGTGCCGCCCAGGTTCTTATAATTCCTTAGATCTTCCGCCAGCTCGCGGCAAGTCTGATAGCGTTCATCGACATTCTTGGCGAGCGCTTTGGAGATGACATAGCTCAGGCCCCCATGGATCGACGCGTCGAGTTCGCGCGGCGGAATGGGATTCTCATTGATGATCTTATAGATCACCGTCGTAATGTTTTGGCCCCCGAAAGGCTTTTCACCGGTCACCAACTCGTAAAGGATCACACCCAGAGAAAAGATGTCAGACCGGCCATCAATTTGGCGGCCTTTAACCTGCTCCGGCGACATGTAATTCGGCGTCCCCAGGATTTGGCCCGCTTGGGTCATGCCCATGGCCATCATCTTGGCGATGCCGAAGTCGGTCACCTTCACAAGGCCGTTTTGCAAAATCATGATGTTAGCGGGCTTGATATCGCGGTGTACAATCTTGTTTCGGTGAGCATGATCGAGTGCGCCGCAGATCTGGTCATAAATGGGCAAAATGGTTTCGATCGGCAGCACGGCCTGTTCCTGCACGATTCTTTCGAGCGATTTGCCTTCCAGAAACTCCATGGCAAGGTAAAGGATGCCATTGTCTTCGCCGAAATCGTAGACCGTGATGATATTGGGGTGAGCGAGAATTCCGGCCGCCATCGCTTCCCGCTGGAAGCGCGCCTTATACTCCTGAAACTCTTGGGGAGAGAGACCTTCAGGGAGCATCGTCTTGATTGCCACTGTGCGGCCAATGATGGGGTCAAACCCTTGATACACAACCCCCATCGACCCGCGGCCCAATTCACCGACAATCTGATATCGCCCGGCTTTCGTCAGTGCTTCGGCCATATTGCCTCGCTCTCACACCACGGCTTCGATCCCTCTGTGTTCGGGAGCCGATCCAGTCGGTTTTTGCCTTCAGACCGTCACCACGCGTTGGCGTAACCGGCTTCATAAACAAAGCCTTAACAGCACGGCAAGCGTAACTCAAGAGTTGGTGCAAGTCAACGCTTCTCCCTTCCTTCTCCCTTCCTTCGGAGCCAGCAAAATCAGACTGCCTCGCAAGTGTAAGTGCAATGCCGTTTTTGTCAAACTGGTGAATAAATGCGGGGCTTTGCCCCTGAAAGCTCTTCACCAATTCGCAGTCCAGCGCTGAGCAAATAGGCAGCCACTGGAGGCATTGCCAATACTCCCACGGATAGTAGATCGCCACTTTATCCCCGCGCTTTAGCCCCGCGCTTTAGTTCCTGCCTTCGTTGGCGTTCGCACTTGCCCAAGTTCCGGCTTGCGTTGTGGCTAATCCGAGTGTTTTAATCGCGTTATCCGATGGGGCAGGCCCTGGAAGATCCCGGCGCTCTTCCCCATCTAGCGTCCAAACAAAGTACATCGAGGTGGACCGTGAGAAACCAATCCATGAGCACTCCCTTTGCTTCCCCGCAAGCAGTCCGATTCCTCTCGGGAGTGCGGACCCGTTATGGGTCATGCTTTGCATGTATCATTTTTGGTTTTACCAGTTGGGCGGTTACTTTGGGCGTCCTCGGGCGTGGCTATTCACTGGCGGACGCCCCTAACCCGCTGGCAAGCGGTACAAAGCTTTATGTCCGGCTGGAGACGGCCGTCAGCACCAAGACCTCGCACCTCAATCAAGCTGTGACTGCCCGTGTCGTGCGGGAGGTCATGAGCGACCAGGGTGTTCTGGTTCCGATTGGATCGGAGGTGACCGGGAGAATCGAGAAACTGATTCCCGCATCCGATCCAACGGACCACGCGCGCCTGTTGATCCACTTCACCCAATTGGCCATACCTCGTCATCCTACCCTTGACCTGACCGCGCATCTGACGGAAGTGGAGAACGCGCGTGAAACGGTCCTTCAGGATGGGACGATTCAAGGTATCCTTGCTAAGGATGCGCCCGTGGGACGCGTGGATGACCTGTTGGATAAGTTAGGATCACCGGGCAGCGCAATGCAGAAGGTGTCGGGCAAAACCTTGGGCAAGGCTGATACTTCCATTGATTTTCCGGTGGGCACTGACCTGGTTTTGACTTTGGATCAACCCCTCGCCGTGGATTCCACCTCGTCGCCGGCAGCGGCGACGGAAATCTCACCGGCTTTGGCGCAAGTTGTCCAAAAACTGCTTGTGGACGCGCCGCAGCGCGCCCAAAGCAAGATGAAGAAGCCCGGGGATCCGCTCAATTTGGTCATCGTCGGAAATGCCGGCCAGATTCTCGACGCTTTCAAGCAAGCCGGCTGGAGCGAAGCGGAGAAATTGAACAGGAAATCGATGACAGGAACAGTCCGGGCAGTGGCCAGCAATCAAGGCTATGGACAGGCCCCTGTCTCCCAGCTCTACCTTTTCGGCCGCGCCGAGGACTTGGCCTTCGAAAAGATGCTGAACACCTTTATGAAACGTCATCACCTGCGCCTGTGGCGGACTACCGTCACCACTGCCGATGGCCGTGAAGTCTGGCTGGGTGCGTCGACACACGATATTGGTCTGGATGTGCATCCGGGAGTGGTCTCACACGCGATTGATCCTGACCTGGATGCGGAACGCGGCAAGGTCGGCGCCGATCTGATGGCAGGCGGCTTGGTCGCTGCGGAACAACTGGTGGCCCGCCCCAATCCTCTCTCCGAAGGAAAGACGGCGACCGGGGGCACTTGGAAAACCGATGGCCAGTTGCTGGTGATTGAACTGAAAACCTCTGGCGCTATGTGAAGAACCGGCAGAGGCATTTTGGGTTTTCGATTTTGGATTTTGGATTAGGGCCACGCCTGCCCGCCATCCCTTCTCTTAGCGGTCAGCGATCAGCCATCGGCTTTCAGTAGATGTTTTAGCTAATTGCTGACCGCTCGCTGCTCACCGCCGAACTTTCCAATCCAAAATCGAAAATACAAAATGAATTGACGCCCTTCCAAGGCTCGATGTATGTTTCCTTGCGGAGGAAACAATCCTCCGTTCGCCCCCGGTCCGCGTTTTGAGCGTGAGGTCAACCATGGCTTCGACACCTGCTTCCCCGACCGCGGCTGCCCCGCGCGTCACCGGTAAGATCATCGACACGGTCGTAAAGGTATCCGTGGATGCCGCTCGCCCTTTGCCTCTCGCGTGCGCGCTGTACGCCGTGGAAAACTCCGAGGGCGTGTGGCTATGCGCTTACTACGGAGCTAACCGCAGCGTTTTCGACTACCTCCCCCAAAAGGACGCGGAAATCGACGAAGCCCAACTGGGCATCGCCTTTCTCCACAAGGTCTTCATTCCCAAAGACCAGTATCAGCCCGCCCAGTGGGAACAATTCAAGAAAGAGCGATTCATGGCTTACGGAGCGCACAGCGAATAAGCTCCGGGGGTTTTTTCCGCCACAATTTCTCAAATCTACATCTCAAATCTACACGTTCCACCACCGCGCAGGTTTTCTGCTATACTCTGCGCCAGACCCGGCTCTTTACGAACTCTTGAAGAGCTGCAAAATTGCCGCCATTGGTCAGGCATTCTTATTGAACATTTCTGGCCTCAGAGAGAGTGGGGTTCCAGGTGGGCCAGTAAAAATGGGAGGTTCCAGCCTATGAGTTCTTTTAAGAGAACAAGTATGTCTTTGGTCCTGGCCCTGGCAGTCGCCGCGAGTGCCTGGGCGCAGAGGGGTGGAAAAGGAGGGATGGGCATGATGGGCTCGTTGCCCAAGATGCCCGGCCTGAGCAACCCGGTGGTGGGCTCGGGCGCCGAGTATCAGATGACCGCAAAAGGCAAGGACATGGATGTGGCCTGGGCGATCGTTGGCAAGGAGGATGTGAACGGCAGTCCCGGGCTTTGGATGGAGACACGAATGCAAAGCGCAGACATGGGTGGGGAGATGGTCACGAAGATGCTGATGGTCACTTCAGGTCCCGAGGCCGGCATGAAGCGCATGATCATGCAGCAGCCCGGCCAGCCCCCCATGGAAATGAGCGGCATGATGATGGGACTGATGAAGGGGGGCCAAGCCCAAGCCAGTTCCGCTGGCAAAGCGGACTACGGCGAACTGGTGGGCACGGAAACCATCACCGTCCCCGCCGGCACCTTCGTGTGCCAACACTATCGCAAGCAGGAGAAGGCCGGGACCGTTGACTACTGGGTCTCGGACCAGGTCACCCCTTACGCCATGGCGAAGATGACCGGTCCGGATGTGACCATGGTCTTGAAGAAAACCCTGACCAACGAAACCTCGCACATTAAGGGCGAACCGCAGAAGATGCAGATGCCCGAAATGCCACACTTCTAGGTTGTACCCTCCTTTCGCCGTTGCCACGCGGGCCGGGGTTTCCGGCCCGCGCCGCCCGGCGGGCAACGAAAATACTGCCCCGCCGGGCCTGAGCCTGGCTTGCCGCGCCCTCCCGGCCTGTGGTATATTTATAAGTTGTTTGCATAAAATTGCATGGACAAGGTCTATCGACGGACGCAGATCGTGGACCTCCTGCGAAGCGCAGAGGTCGAAACGCAGGAGGACCTTCGCCGCAAGCTGGCGCGTCGGGGCATCCATGTGACCCAGGCTACGGTCTCGCGCGATATCGAGGAGCTCGGCTTGGTCAAGACGCGCACCGGTTATCGCCTGCCGGAGGCGGCGGAACCAATGGCGCCTCCCCAGCCGACCCTGGCCATCGTGCTGAAGGAATTCCTGACCGAGGTGCGCCAAGCAGCGAACCTGGTGATCCTGAAGACCCGGCCGGGGAACGCTCACTCGGTGGCCGTGGCGCTCGATGCCAATCCCTGGGATGAGGTCGTCGGAACCGTGGCCGGTGACGACACCATTTTTGTCGCGGGTGGCGCCGACATTGCCTTTTAATGTCGGCGACCATTTAAGAAGCCAAGACAGGCCAGGGTTAGGACGCGTGGCGAGAGATGTTGCGCGTGTTGCCGGAGCGCATACATGAAAAGCAATGTATGCGCCACCCGCGGAATCATATCGTCCCTAATCCTCCACGTTGGTGGGAAGACCCTGAAGACCCGAACACGGCGTAGGGGTAGGCCTCGTGCCTGCCCTCCGCACCCACGAGGGGTGCCCCTACCCTTCTTAGTTCGGCGGCAATGTACACAGAGGGGACGGCAAGCCGTCCCCCTACGGCGAAAGGCCTTGCGGACATCGGGGTCCAAGTGATTCCTTGCAAGGCATTCCTACCCGTGGGAAAATCAGGCGCCAAACCTCAAAAATTCCACGTGTTTGCGGGCAATGGGTCCATGCCCACCTTCTTTATGGATGGGTTATTGCTAGCATAGTATATGAAGAGCTATGCCAGAGTGAAACCGCGCACAGTGCCAGGAGTCAGGTGCCAGGATTGACGATTGACGATGGACGATTTGCGATTGCTGACGGCTGAACGTGTTCTTTAATCGAGGATGAAACGCCATGGGCGTCAGATGGAAGCCTTAGGGAAGGGTGATGAAAAAAAGGGGTGCGTTTCTCACGATGTACTAGAAAATAGAGGGGTTAGCTGTTGAAACTCAAAACTTCTCAAAAGTTCATCTCATTCAAATAAAAAGAGTTAGTTTGAACTACGGGAGTTTGGACGAAAAAGGCGCGGATCTCGCGATATATCAGAAAGTAAAGGGGTTAGCCGTGGAAAGTCAAAACCTCTCAAAACTTTATCTCATTCAAATAAAAAGAGTTAGCTTGAACTACGGGAGCCGGGGAGAAAAAACGCGGGGGGAAAAAATGAAGGATAGTTTCGCGATGTTGTTGAAAACAAACGGAGAAAAAATGTCCGTTTACAGGCCTCTCGCGATGTTGATGAAAAAAAACGAGTTAAAATCACTCTCTCGCGATGTTGATGAAAAAAAGGGAGTTATTTAAAATAAAAGTGACGAGTGACCCTTCGACAGGCTCAGGGCAGGCTCAGTGACAAGTGACCAGAAACAGGCAAAGGACGAAGGCAGAAAGGCGGGCGAGGCGAGATCCTTCGCTGCTGCTCAGGATGACAGCGAAGTGGGGCAGGGTGGCGTCCGAGAGCGCGTCAGGCCTTGATGGCGGACCAAGCTGCACCACCATCCCGGCTGAGCCTTGCTTGCAGGGCCCTTCCGCCCTATGGTATATTTATAAGTTGTTTGCATAAAATTGCATGGACAAGGTCTATCGACGGACACAGATCGTGGACCTCCTGCGAAGCGAAGAGGTCGAAACGCAGGAGGACCTTCGCCGCAAGCTGGCGCGTCGGGGCATCCATGTGACCCAGGCTACGGTCTCGCGCGATATCGAGGAGCTCGGCTTGGTCAAGACGCGCACCGG
>Ga0315282_10009843_pt1 | contig 15125 bp, 11 predicted proteins | sample YL17G07_20_MG_FD_203693 | JGI IMG/M metagenome (GOLD analysis project Ga0315282, IMG submission 203693) | Sediment microbial communities from Yellowstone Lake, YNP, Wyoming, USA - YL17G07_20 | ecosystem: Environmental > Aquatic > Freshwater > Lake > Sediment | place: USA: Wyoming | collected... | reverse complement strand
AGCACACGGTGAGCGTGACCGCGACGCAAACGTTCCACTACGCTGACGGCTCCTCGCAGACCTACTCCGGAAGCGACTCGGTGGATGTCGACGTCTGCGGTCCGGGCCCGTGCTCTGCTTCGCTGGCCCTGTTCAAGGACCAGACACTGACCACCCCTGCAGGGAGCCCGCTCGGCGGGACGGTGTACCCGGTGCTGTACGTGAACATGGGCCCGGGATGCCGGGTCAAGCCCACGGAGGGCGGCCACGCGCTCCGCATCACCGACCTCTACGACGACTACTGGTACGACCCGGACGTAGACTTCGACATCCCGGTCGACTTCGGTACCGGCTGGGAGGTCCAGGTCGAGGGCGGATGGACTGCCGGGTCGCCGACGACGCACTTCGACGACGAAGTGTGGCACTACCGCCACAAGATGACGTGGGACTCGGTCCACGAGCCCCTGGGGAACAACGGGCCGCACGAGGTGGCGATGCGGGAGGCTGTCGAGTACGAGCAGTGGCTCGGCCGGCTCGGTTGGCAGAACCCGACCGGCATGACCCCTGACCCGCTCGAGCCTGAGGCGGAGAACGTCTACGTCACCGGCGTGACCGCGACGGAAGGGAATGTGGACTACTTCAAGTGGGACCCGGAGGCCGGCGGCACGCTCGCCGACCCGGTGATCACGTTCACGATCGTCGACGCCGACCCGCACAAGTATGAGTGGATCATCTGGTACCGGGAGACGGCCAACGGGCCGACATGGGTCAACGGCGCGTACTACGGGCTGTCGGGAGTGGTCGACGGTACCGGGACGGTTACCGTCCACCTGGCTGACGAGTCCACGTACGGCAGCGGGGCGATCAGCGCCGGCGGGCATGCCCGGGGACCCTACACCTACGACGTTGCCGTGATCGAGTTCACGGGCGACAATCCGCCTCCCGAGCCCTCCGGAGGGGTGGACTCGTACTACTTCAAGAGCCCGTACGCCCTGACCGTGGACTGGCACGAGGCCGAGTGGTTCTTCAATGATCCCTCTTTCACGGCGCAGATACGGGTGAAGTACCGCCTTGAGCACGCGGAGGGTATAGACGCTCAGGAAATCGTCATCGTGCCGATGGACCCGGCGCTCGACGAGCGCTCCGGGTTCTCGGGACCATGCGAGGTAGACGTCGACCACGTCGGCGCGGACGTGGACGGGGACGACGAGCCCGATGGGCTGGTGGTGTACGAGGCGCAACAGGGCGACCGGCCTGGAACGTGGTGGGTGGTCTGGACGGGCTCCGACGAGTCAGGCATCCACTCCGCGAACCGCCGCACACACGATGCGCAACGCATGATGATGACGAACGGCCGACCGGAGAACGGCCACGGGTACGTGATCGTTGGAGCGCCTTACGGCACTGCCCTGCCTAGCCTGGCGGGGACGATCGCGGAGTCGATGTCCAACGCGTGCGTCGACATCATGAACATGAGCAGGGTGTGGATCGACACGCAGATCGGCGACTTCAATGACCCTACTCCGGCGGGACATCGCTGGAAACAGGGCTCCTGGGCGGACGCAGTCCGCGCGGCCATGGCCAACAGCATGTTCTTCCACTTCTATGGGCACGGCGTGATGAGCAGGGACGTCCACTACCAGGCCACCTACGGCATCAAGGTCGGAGAGAAGATCACGGAGCACCCCGACGGGACTTCGACCCGCGTCGTGAGCGAGATAGAGACCGGCTGGGAGCACCACTGGGCTGAGGTGACCCCGGAGGAGGAAGCGCAGTGGAACGCTGAGTGGGAGGAGTGGGACGAAAAGAACCCACCCAAGGAGGGCGAGACGGTGGTGAAGCGCAGCGTGACCGCTGCGAGCTGGGCCGGCGACCCGGTGGAGATGCAGAACGCCCATCTGCAGGGGTGCTCGACAGGCATCGGGGAGCGGGCTAGCCAGTGGGCCCACGGATCAATAGCCGAGTGGTTCACCGAGAACGGTGTAGGGGCAAGGTCGTCTCTCGGCACGCGGGCTGAGCTGGAGCCCGACTTAGCGCCATGGTGGGTATCGATGTACTACGATTTCGCCGGCGCGGATGACAACACCGACGGCGACCTTGACAACTCGCTCGAGGAGGCGAGTGAGCTCGCATGCGAAGAGATGCAGCGGCTCCATTGGGACCGCCCCGATCTTGGTGCCTACGGAATGCTCGAGGAGGTGGCTGAGCCGGGGCCCGACACCATCACGGTTCGGTACGAGGGCGTCGATCACTACTTCAGGTTCTACGGCTTCAAGTGGTTCGGGCCCAGTCCCATCTACATGACCTGGGATGGCAACCGCACACTGGCGGGCCGCTGATATGGCAAGCCCCCGTCGCCCGCACCTACGCTGGGTTCTCATAGTGCTGCCACTCGCGCTGGCCGCTGCTGCACTCGGCGGGGTCCAGGACTCCCAACGCGGCCTGCAGCCCGCACCTGCAGAGGCGGACCACCTGCTTGGGGCTCTCGCGGAGTACCTCGGGGTGGGCCCTGTTGAGTGGCGCTCGGCCCGCACCCACCCGCTCGTAGTAGATGAGGCCTGGTACGGAGCCGCTGTTGGCCCGCACGTCGAGGGTGGGACGGGGGTAGGCCGCGCAGCGGTGCGCCTGCCAGACGGACGCGTACTGAGGATCCAGTACGAACGTGACGGTCCCGACCGGGGCCGTCCGCCGTGGGTTACGCCGGAGGAGGCCATGGCGATTGTCGAGCCGATCGCGAGGCGGTTCTTCAACTTCCTGGACGGGCCCGACGCTGTTCCGTCGTTGCGCCCAGGGAATCCCCTTCCTGACAACCACGACCGCCTGTGGGTCGGGTGGGAGAACAATGGGCCCACCAGATGCGGGCTCACGGCGTACGTCAACGCCTTCAACCGGGAGATCGTGGAGGTCGAGGTGACATTCCCCTCCGCGCCGCCGCGCGTTCCGCCTGAGGAGGCGGCCAAGCTGCGCGCGAAGGCCGTGGAGCTGGTTCAGCAGGGCCTTGCCGAGAAGGGGCTGCCCCCCTTCTCGGAGGACCACCTGATCTCCGAGGGCTCGGGCGTGTGGCCGGACGAGGGGGTGCTGCGGTGGGGCTGGTCGGCTCGGTTCGTAGTGGACGCATGGCCCGAGTCTGATAGGGGGTCTGTGCCGGTGGCGCACGCGCTCGTGTACCCCGAGACCGGCCGGGTGAGCGGCCTCGGGGTGGAGGACGAGCCCTGCGATGTCGTGAACGTCGCGCGGCGTGAGCATGTCGGCCTGATCCAAGCACGGGAGATCCTGCATCCGCATCAGCCGCTCTCGGTTGAGTACAGGGCTGAGGACGGCTGGCCCCGGCCCTTGTGGGGTGGACGCGCCGTGGCGGTTAGGTCCGAGAACCGCCACTTCGTCGACTATCCACCCTGGCGTCGGGTACAGAGGCAGTTCTGCGCGATTGCAATGGACGACAGCCGTCCGGCGCTCAAGATCGCTCATCTGACGAGTGGCCTGGTGCGCGAGGTTGCCCCGGCGGCAGCCAGTCCTTGGGTTGCCTATGACGACACATCCGCTTTCTACCTGCGCAACATGAGCTCCGGCGCGACGTACTGCATCGACTGGCAGCGCGGAAGGACCCCGCGGCCGTTCGCGATAGCATCCGCGCATCCCTACGTGATCGGGGTCTGCACGGACCTCACCGACCACCAGTCATGGTGGCTGTACCGCCCGCCCGAACAAGGCCGCATCATCGCCTGCGTCCCGTTGGAGGGGGAGCTCGAGCCTGAGGACGAGTTCGTCGCGTTCAACGGCAAGGACACGGAGCTTGTGGCCGCGAGGGTGGTCAACGACGAGGGCATGATCAGCCTCCGGCTCGACTTGCTCGGAGTGAGTCCCGAGTTCAGCATCACCGGGCGGCGGGAATGGGTGAAGGTCCCTCTGCCGGAACAAGAGGCGCGCCGCGGAGCGCCCGAGCCTCCGGACATCTCGTGGGTGCCGGGCGATAGTGCGGTTGTCGTGAACTTCTTCAGTGCTCGCGTGGTCGTTGACAGGCTTACGGGCGCGCAACGCGCGCTCGAGCTGCCGCCGCTCAGAGACCAGGACGACGGGGCGGACCTGATCGTCTGGAAACACCCTATCCGGTTCCTGACCCCGGACACGGTTGTCTTCGTAGCGAGGAGCTCCGCATGGCCAGACACGCGGGGTGCGCGCATCTACACCTGCCGTCTCGACGGCAGCGCCCTTCGCCGCCTGACGCCCCTCGACGACGACCCCGCAATGCCCCGCTGGGTCTTCCCGGAGACAGGCAAGCTCGCGGTCACCTGGCCGGATGAGGAGTGAGTGCCGCAGCCGTAAGTGCTCACGCTTGTGTGGCGAACGGGTCCGGACACCGCCGGCACCCGTGTGCCCGTGCAGACCCTAGCCGCGTAGCGGCGGCAGCAGAGAGGCCAGGGCGTGAGCCCTGGTGACCAAGTGCCACATATCGTGGAGCGCCGGAGGTGCGACAGAGCGCGGTACCTGCCGCCCTGATGAGGCTCAGGGCGAGGCGCGGCCTGTACCAGGGCTTTCGCCCTGGCCTCTCTCCTTTCGCCCCTTGCGGGGCTAAGAGCCTCTTGGCCCCATACCTTCCCAGCGCTTCGGTACCCGAGCGTGAGCAGCTACCCGCAGCGCCTTCTGTTGACGCCTCCCGCCGCTTCCACTATCCTCGCCTGAGCACGTTACCACTCTGTGGAGGCTCTGGGGTTGATCACTACCGCTGATTTCCGGAACGGCAGCTCGATCGTACTCAATGACGTTGTGTACCAGATCCTGGAGTTCCAGCACGTCAAGCCCGGCAAGGGCAGGACGTTTGTCCGCACGCGCCTCAAGAACATACGGACCGGACAGGTGATCGAGAAGACCTTCACCGCCGGCGAGAGCGTTGAGCCGGCACACGTCGAGCGCCGCGCGGGCCAGTACCTCTATCGTGGCGGCGAGGCCCGGGTGTTCATGGACCTCGAGTCCTACGACCAGTTCGAACTGCCCGAGGAGGCGGTCGGGGAGGACGCGCAGTGGCTCGTGGAGGGGATGGAGGTCTCCATCACATTCCACAACGGCGCTCCCATCGGGATGGAGGTGCCTGAGCACCTCGACGTGGAAGTGGTGTCCGCGGAGCCCGGTCTCAGGGGCGACACCGCGCAGGGCGGCACCAAACCCATCACGCTTGAGTGCGGCGTCGTCGTCCAAGCGCCCCTGTTCATCGAGACCGGCGACCGGGTGAGGGTAGACACTCGCAACAGGAAGTACATCGAGCGCCTGAGGAAGTAGCCGGGCATGGTGCTCGCCGCGTGGGCCGGCTCAAGGCAGCCGACCTATCCCCTGTCATCCTCTCGCCGCCGGGGCGAGAGGGGGCGCCCCTGAGCTTGCCGAAGGGGCGGGGGTGAGGTGATCGGGCGACCGAGCGCGGATCGCGAGAGAGAGCAAGATGCCCTGGAAGAAACAGCCCGGTGAGGCATGACCCGACCCACCACTGAGCGACAGCCCGAGATCGACGGCAGGCTGGAGTACGTTCGCGGCCTGCTGGAGGGTGGCGAGCTCCCGCCCGATGAGCGGCGCGACCGCACCGTCGCCGAGCTGGCCGCGGCTGTTGCCGACCTGTCAGCCGCCGTGAGGGACCTAGGCGCGGAGGTCACGGCACTCCACGCGGACGGGCGATCGGCGGGCCCCTCTCCAGGGGCTCGAGCACAGGCCGAGACGATGCAGTCGATCTTCTGCCCGGGCTGCGGCGCCGTGATCCCCGCCGGCGAGGCCCTCAGATCGCCGGGTGTGCACGTGCTGCCGTGCCGGGCATGCGGCGCCGTCGTCGAGCTTGAGTGAAGCCGGTCACGAGAGGCATGGTGCTGTGACGGAGCAACTGGACGAGAAGGAGATCATCGCCACCCTCGTGCGCATCGCGGAGGAGGAGTCGGTGTTCGGCATCGAAGTGGCCATCCGTCCCGAGCAGGCGAACGGCACCTCCGCCGGCGCGCCGGATCGCAAGTACGCCATTCTGATGGCCCGGGCCGCCGCGGTCGTCGAGCCCGCGGGAGCCGAGCCGGCACCCACAGCCGAGGTGCCGGACGAGCCGGCGACGCCTCCCACGGAGCCCGCGCCCGCGGCGATCGTGCGCGCTCCTTTGGTCGGCATCTTCCATCGGGGCCTCGAGCCGGGAGGCCGGCCACTCGTCGAGGTCGGCGCCAAGGTGAGAGCAGGGCAGATGCTGTGCTGTGTGGAGTGCCTCAAGGTGTTCCGCGAGGTTTCGAGCGAGACTGCGGGCATAGTGCTCGAGGTCCTCGCCGAGGATGAGGAGCCGGTCGACTATGGTAGGCCACTCTTCCGCGTTCAGCCGTTGCCCGACGAGGAGTAGCCGGGTCCGAGGGGCCAGCAGCCTCGTAGGGATGCTCGTCTCGATGACCATCCTGATGGTGCTCGCCCTCGTGTCGATGGGCCTGTGGGGCCCGGCCGTGTCCGGGGGAGGGAAGAAGCAGGAGTCGGTGCCGAAGCAGGTCCTCGACCGGGCGCACGACACCGAGTGCACGATGCTCCTGTCCCAGTTCAGACAGTCCGCGGGGTCGGGCGGCATGTACGCCGATCCGACCGAGCAGGCAGGGCCGCCGAAGTCCGCGTCCGAGATCGGCACGCCGAGTGAGATGCGGTGCCCGCTGTGCGGGCTGCCCTACTCGTACGATCCGTCAAAGTACAGCGATGGCAAGTACGGGCTGCATTGCAGGTACCCGAAGCACCGCAACCTGTAACGCGGCGCCCGCCCGTCCCGCCACGAGAGGCCGCTCAATGTTCAAGAGGGTTCTGATCGCCAACCGCGGCGAGATCGCGGTCCGGATCATCCGTGCGTGTCGCGAGCTGGGCGTCGAGACGGTCATAACACACTCTGAGGCCGACCGCGAGAGCCTACCGGTGCGCATGGCTGACCGCGCTGTCTGCATCGGTGGGCCGGCGCCCAAGGACAGCTACCTCGGGATCCCCAACATCATCACCGCCGCCCTCATCCACGAGTGCGACGCCATCCACCCGGGCATCGCCTTCCACGCTGAGAACGCGGTGTTCGCGGAGACCGTCGAGCGGACCGGGCTTACCTTCATCGGGCCCCCGTCGGAAGCCATCGACCAGATGGGCGACAAAGCCAGAGCGCGCCAGATCATGAACAGGGCCGGCGTTCCCGTGGTACCCGGCACGAAGGGCGTCATTGAGCCTGGCGCGGACGTGACGAAGGTCGCCAAGGCGTTCGGCTACCCACTGATGATCAAGGCCGCTGCCGGAGGCGGCGGCAAGGGCATCCGCGTCGTGCACAACGACGAGGAGCTTACCAAGTCGGTCGACATGTCCCGTGTGGAGGCCCAGGCCGCGTTCGGGGTGCCGGACGTCTACATCGAGAAGCTCGTGGTCGAGCCGCGCCACATTGAGGTGCAGATCCTGGGCGACAAGCACGGCAACGTCACCCACCTCTGGGAGCGCGACTGCTCGATCCAGACGACCGGGCACCAGAAACTCCTCGAGGAAGGGCCGGCCGCCGGGCTCAACGAGAACGTGAGACGGCTCATCTGCGAGACTGCGGTGAAGGCAGCGCGCGCAGTGGGATACGTGAACGCCGGCACGGTCGAGTTCCTGCTGGACAAGGACGACAACTTCTACTTCATGGAGATGAACACCCGGCTCCAGGTCGAGCATCCCGTGACCGAGCTCACCACCGGCGTCGACCTGGTGAAGCAGCAGCTAATGGTCGCCGCCGGCGAGAGAATGCCCTGGCGCAACGCCAGGCCCCAGGCTCCGAGCGGCCACGCCATCGAGTGCCGCGTCGACGCGCGCGACCCGGACAACAAGTTCGCGCCATCGCCCGGCCTCATCACCGAGTGGATCATGCCCGGCGGCCCCCACGTTCGGGTGGACACGCACTGCCACGCGGGCTACACCGTGCCAACCTACTACGACCCGCTTCTGGCCAAGATACTTGTCCACGGCGCATCGCGCGAGGAGGCGATCCGACGCGCCGAGCGCGCGATGGGGGAGACGTTCGTCAGCGGGATCCGCACAACCGTGGACTTCCATCGCAGGATCCTCAGGAACGCCTTCTTCCGCCGTGGCGAAGTCACTACCAGCTTCATCAGGAAGCACATGCAGGTGTGAGACAGGGTCACTACATCGTGCCAGACCTCGGCTCGTGTCGACCTGACCTCAGCCCCCGGATCTTCCGCTGTGCCGTAGGGGCGCTTCTTGCTGCGCCGGCGGGCCCGCAGGTGAGGTCGGCCTTTGCATCCGGCTCGGGGACAGCGGAATGACCATCCTCGCCATCTTAGTTGGCAAGCTGGTGGCCTGGCTCTGTCGGATCAGGGGCCGAGGGGGCACGTCCCTGCCCGGTGCGGTGGCGTCGCGGGTGTGTCGCGATCTGCACGTACGGCTCGCGGCGCAGCTACCGCGAGGCGTTGTGCTGATCACCGGCACCAACGGCAAGACCACCACCAGCAAGATGCTCGCGGGCATCATGCGGGCCGCGGGCTGGCGGATCGTGCGGAATGTGTCAGGGTCGAACCTGCGGCAGGGGCTGACCTCGACCCTCGTCGCGGCGGCGTCGCCGCTCGGGCGCATCCGGGCCGAATGCGCGTTGTTTGAGGTCGACGAGGGCGCCGCGCCGCGTGAGATCGAGGCCCTCGCCCCGCGCGTGCTCTTGGTGACGAACCTCTTCCGCGACCAGCTCGACCGGTACGGCGAGCTCGCCACAACCGCGCGCCGGCTGAGGCAGAGCATCGCCGCGCACCTACCCGCTTTGGCCACCCTCGTACTGAACGCTGACGACCCGATGGTAGCGGGGCTGGGTGATGGATTCGCGGGCGAGACGCGGTTCTTCGGGCTCGACTGCCCCGGCCGGGCCGTAGCGGGAGCGGATCACGCCTCCGACTCCGACGAGTGCGAATCGTGCGGCCACGAGCTCGCGTACGCCGTGAGGTACGGCGCGCATATCGGAGCCTGGGAATGCCCCGGGTGCGGACGACGTCGGCCCGAGCCGAGCCTCGCGGCCACGGAGGCGGAGCTGACGCCTCAGATGCGCGAGAGCGTCACCCTCAGCGTCAAGGACGGTGCCGGCGAGGTGGACCTGCTGCTCCGGCTGCCGGGTCTGTACAACGTGGCGAACGCCGCCGGCGCGGCGGCCACCGCGTTCGCTCTGGGTATCGAGCGGGAGGCGGTCGTCGGTGGGCTCGAGGGCACCAATCCCGCCTTCGGCCGACTGGAACGGGTCGCCATGAGGGACGGCAAGGCTGCCCTTCTGATGCTGGTGAAGAACCCGGCCGGCCTTAACGAGATGTCCAGGCTGATCGCGGAAGCCGGTGGGCCGAGGCCGACCGTGTGCGCTCTGAACGACAACACGGCCGACGGCCATGACGTGTCTTGGATCTGGGACGCCGACTTTGAGCGGCTGGCAGGAATGGTTGGGCCCGTGTTCGCGAGCGGCGTGCGCGCCCACGACATAGCCTTGCGGCTCAAATACGCGGGCGTCGACGAGGACGCCATCTCCGTCGTGCCCGACCTGAGGGACGCCCTGGGCCAGGCGCTTGCCGAGGCGCCGGAATGCGGCTGGGTGTACGTCCTCCCCACCTACACAGCCTTGCTCGACCTTCGGGCTCACCTGGAGGCGGAGGGCCTTGTGGCGCCGTTCTGGGAGGAGCTGGAGTAGGATGGCCGGAGTCACCATCGGCTGGCTCTATCCTGGCCTCATGAACATCTACGGCGACCGGGGGAACATCATCTGCCTGCAGCGCAGGTGCGAGTGGCGGGGCCTAGAGGTCGAAGTGCTGTCGATTGGCATGGGTGATCGCGTCACCCCCGACACGGCCGACATCCTCTTCGTCGGCGGCGGACAGGATCGCGAGCAGCGCCTGGTGGCCCCGGACTTCCGACAGGTGAAGGGCCCTGGCACGCGAGGGGCCGCCGAGGCCGGGGTGGCGATCCTCGCGGTCTGCGGAGGCTACCAGCTTCTTGGGCACGAGTACCGCGACGCGGACGGTACCGTCCTGGAGGGCCTCGGTGTGCTCGACCTGCGCACCGAGCCGGCCCGGCCGGGCGAGAAGCGCATCATCGGCAACGTCGTCGCCGAGCCGACGTTCCCCGGCTCAGAGGGGCGGCCGAGGCTCGTGGGCTTTGAGAACCACGGGGGCAGGACGATCCTCGGCGACGGTTGCCGGCCGCTGGCGCGCGTGGTCAGGGGCGGCGGCAACAATGGGCGCGACGGCTTCGAGGGATGCGTCAGCGGAAACGTGTTCGGCACGTACCTCCACGGCTCCGTCTTGCCGAAGAACGCGTGGCTGGCCGATCTGCTCATCGAGCGCGGAGTGCGGAGGCGCGACCCGGGCTTCACTCTCGAACCGCTCGACGACGCGCTGGAGGTCTCGGCCCGAACCGCCGCCGAGCACAGGGCTCTCTCGGTCCGATGGTGACGCCGGGCTATGCGGCGAACGGGTCGCTCCGGCGCAGCGCCGCCAGGGCGCCGTGCGCCATGGCTCGGCAGCCGATCGCCACAAGTGCCGCTCCCGCCAGCGTCAGCGTGCCGAACAGGGCGGCGATGACAACCGCTCCCGACCCGGAAGCTGTCCCCGCTGCCGCGCGGCTGATCGCGGCTACCACCAGCCGCCCTCCCTCGAGCAAGCCTAGCAGGAGCAGGCCGGACACGATCGCGCGCGCATCCGACACCGTCCGCCAGAGCGCGCCGCCCATCGCGGCGTAGCCCGCCGCGGCCGCCGCGAACACCGACCACGCGGTCATGAAGGCCCACTGGACAAGCGTCATGGCCGACACGGCCAGCGCCGCTCCGACCAGCGAGACCACGGCGGCGAGGGCCACCGCGACGACCGCCGGCATCGCCATCGCCCGCGCCCATCCGTCCACGACCTCGCTGTCGGACATCGGAGTCACCAGCACGAACCCGAACGCCTGCCTGCGCCGGTCTTCCGCGAACGCGGTCCCACCTGACACGACGGCGTATACGGCAAGAAGCAGTCCGGCGGCGAAGGACACGAACATCGCCACCCGCCATCCGAGTGGCTCCGCGCCGCCCGGGAAGTCGGTCCACAGAGCCAGAGGGTGGGGCGTGAACGGGGAAGACAGCGCGACGGAGACGCCGCCCAACACGGCGAGCACCGCGAGGACGGGCATGACGAAGGCGCCGCCGGAGCGCGCGGAGAGGCGACAGGCCTGCACCGTGATCGGATTGTCCCATCGCGTGGCGATGCGCTCCAGCAGCCCCGGGGTCTCGACCCGGCGCGCGACCGGCCAGGTCGCGGGGCCCACGCCCGCCCGCCGGCTTCCGGACTCCAGCCGGCGACCGAGGACCGTGGCATTCAGGACCAACATCAGCCCAGCCACCAGGAGCTGGCTCCTCACGCACACCTGCCACGTCGGAAGGTCTGTTAGGGCTCCCGGGAACCAGCGCGCGCCATAGCCGGTGACCGCGGCGAAGCCGGCGAGCGGAGAGACCCCTGCCAGTAGGCCGCCGGCCGCGCCGCCGATCCCGCACAACCCGATCGTGGGCAGGCCGACAAGTAAGGCCAACACCGCGTGGTAGGACGCCCCGTACAGCCACCGTCGCTTCGCCAGCATCAACCAAAGAAACACGCCGATCGAGTAGCATAGGACCAGGGCGGCCCCGGACGAGGCCAACGACGCCCCTAGAGCACCCGATGCGCCGCCTCCGTAAGGGTCCTCGCCTCCAAGCGCGCAGCCCACCAAGTGCACCACGGGCAGCGCCAGCAAGCCTGATACGGAGTGGCCGACCCCGCCCATGAGGTGTGCCCATGCGCCGTGTCCGAAACGCAGCCTAATACCCACGCCGGCCAGCATGTCCCCGCGGGTGCGGGCCGTCTCCAGTAGCTCCGTTCCGCCGAGCAAGGTGGCCGCCGCGGCCAGTGCGAACGCGGCCGCCCCCGCTGCTGACCCGCTCAATCCCATGACGCTCGCGAGGTCTCCGTCCACAAAGACAGGCTGCCAGAGGAGACCCAGCACCGCCACACCCAGCAGCAGACGGTACCAGTACCTCAGCTTGGTAAGCGCCGCCGGGTAGCGCGATCCGGCGGGCTCGAGCTCCGACGCCGCCAGCAGGACCCCGCACCAGACGTGGAGCGGGTAGAGCAAAAGCATCAACACCAGCGGCGGCAGGCCGAAGCCGTAGAACGGCGCCGGCTTGCCAAGCCAGCTCGCCAGCTCCCACACCCACGTGAACACGATGCCCCCGCTATGCACGGCGCGCCAGAATCCGCCACGCATGTGGATCATGAGGGTGAGAAGCATCACCACCAGCAGCAGCGTGCCGAGGACCTGCTGCGAGACGGTGTGGGCCAAGACCGAGTGCCGCAGCCGCACCGGCGGCCGGAACGCGAGGACCGCGTACAGGGCGTATAGCCCCAGAAGCCCCGATGCGGGCACATCGCCCACTGCGGCGCAGATGCAGTAGACCGGCAGCACCACGAACGCGACGATCCCGGCCCAGAGGAACGAGTAGACAGAGCTCTTGACAATGATCTCGGCACGGCTCATCGGGGTGACCAGGATGGGCTCCAGAGTCCCCTGCCTGGCCTCATCAGTGAGCAACTCGCGCCGTCGTCCGGCAGCGGCGCCCCGCCGGACCATGAAGAAGTGCACACAGGCCGTGAACACCACGGCCACGCCGCCCCACGACCCACCCCACCAGTCGGCGAAGCCCGCGGGGCCCATGACCGCGCCGAACAGCGAGATGATCCACACCAGCGCGGCAAGCACCCCGAACTGCACCGCGAAGGCCGACACCCAGCTCCGGCCCCGCCAGTCCGACCGGAGGCTACGCACCAGGAACGGGTTGTCCCAGTACCGCCAGAGAGTCCCCGCACTCGCCAGCAGGTCCCCGAGCATGGAGTCTACGCGCCCCCCAGCGCCTTCGAGATGCGGTGAAGGTTGTGGCACCAGTCCGGCGTGCGCTCGGCGAGGGCCCGTCTTGTGTCGATCAGCCTCTCCGCTGCGAGCATCACCTCGCGAAGGCTGTCGACCGCCGCGTCGACCGACCCGCCCTCGAGCTTCACAAGCGCCACCTCACCGTGCAAGGTGACCACGTTCAGCGGGCTCGCCAGGTCGTGAGCTGCCTCTAGCTGCTCGACCATCACCCTGATCCCCTCACGCTCTCTTGCCACTACCTCATCGAGACGCGCGGAGAGGATGCCGGTCACGGAGTCGAGCGCCTCCAATGCCCACTCAGCGGCCCCGACGCGTTCGGCGGCCTCGAGGACGGCGTCCCTGGCACCCACGAGGAACGAGAGTGCCCCCTCGGGCCCGTCGCGACCGGCCCACTGGGCGAGGCCGTCCGCGCTGCCGGACACCAGCCACTTACCTAGCGCGTCAAGGAAGCGATAGGCGGACTCCCTGCTCGGCGTATCGGGTGTCGGCCCCGTGTCCAGCGGGCCCTTGGGCCAAGCTGACGTGTCGCCGCCGGCCAGCGAGGCCATGCGCTCCACGGCGCTCTCGCGCTCCTCGCAGACAGCCGCCCACACCTGATCCGCGACGCTCGCCATCGTGCACCTCCATCTGAACCCGTGCTGGTTCAGGCTTCGGTCGCCAAGGCGGGTCACCTGCGGGCTGAGGAAGATGGCGAGTCTGTCGGTGCAACCGCGGGCGCCCGTGCGTCAGTTATAGTGTATGCGCCCGGAAGGAAGATGGACCCGGTGGCTAGGACCACGCTACTCGCTGTGCTCGGATTGGCACTATGCGCGGTGTTGGTGTCGTGCAACGTGGCGCTCGTCGACATCACGGTCACTGTGGGCCCGTTGTCCGACATGAACACGCCGGCAGGGCAGTCGGTGACCGGCACAGTCCAGGGGTACGTCTACACACCCACGGGTGCGGGTGGCGGCGACGGCGCACCGGCGCCGCCGGGTGTGTTCGCTACGCCTATCCCGCCCGCCGGCTACGGCATCCCAACGACATCGGTTCTGGTCGGGCTGCAGGGCGGGGGAACGGACAAGAGACCCGATGCCAACGGGTTCTTCATGTTCACGGGATTCGCGGCCGACCTCACACCAGTTCAGGTGCGCGTCGAGTTCCCCTCCGGGGCGTTCACCGACCTCGTCACATCGGTGCCGATCACGCCGATGGACTTCCAGGGCTTCGCCGTGCTCCAGGTTGACCTGCAAGACACCGAGCAGTACCGCAACAACGCGCGGGACATCCGCAGCATCGGCGGCATGACCGTCAACATGAACCTGTCGGCCAGCCAGAGCGCGCTCGCGCGCGTTTTCGTCAGCGGACGCGGCGACCTAACGCGCGACACGGTCCAGACGGATGAGACCGCCTTCATCGTCTTCGAGTCCACTCTGACGGCAGGGCAGACGCGCATGTTGCAGGACCTGCGTCCGCTCAACGAGGCCAGGTTGCTCGCGCTCGCCACCCCGGGGCTCGGGAACGCGATGTTCTTCGTGTACCTTGTGGCCGAGGAGCCATTGCACCCGGAGAACGGCGTGGCGGTGTCCATGACCGGGTGCACGATGTTCTTCAAGGCCCGCGTGAGCGCGCCCCTGTGAGCGGAAGGAGACGTCGTGCCTGACCGCGGCCCTCGACCAACCCCGCGCGTGGAGCCTCGCCCCAGGCCGCGCGCCACCGTCAAGCACCGTCCACCGGCCATCGTGGCCGACCTGCTCTCCGAGGACGAGGAACGGTTCGCGCATACGGTGCGGTCGATCGAGGCGCTCCCGCTGTTCCGCAAGCTGGCCGCGAGAGGGCTCGTGCGCAGGAGCCCTCTGTCGGGCTGGATCCCCGCGGATCGATACCGGGACTTCCTGGACACGGAGATGCTGCCGCTCCTGCGGTCGTACGGGCTCGGAGAGTCCGGTGATTGGTTGCGCGACTTCGGCGCCGCCGGGCCGGCTGAGCTGGCCGCGCTGAGCAGGGCGCACGGGATGTCCCCGGACACGGTGCATCGCATCCGCGCCTACGCTCGGTACCTTCTCCACAGCGACGACGGTCCGACCTCGCCTGCGCGGCCCCCTTCCGAGGCTGCCGGGCGCGCTCTGTCAGGCGTCGCCGACGAACCGGCGCAGGGGTACCTGGAGCGCTTCGTTCACGACCACGGGCTGACCCTGGATCAGTTCCGGAGATACGTGCTGCAGGCAGAGGGCTCGGCGGAGTCCGTGGCCGTC
>Ga0315282_10009842_pt1 | contig 15125 bp, 14 predicted proteins | sample YL17G07_20_MG_FD_203693 | JGI IMG/M metagenome (GOLD analysis project Ga0315282, IMG submission 203693) | Sediment microbial communities from Yellowstone Lake, YNP, Wyoming, USA - YL17G07_20 | ecosystem: Environmental > Aquatic > Freshwater > Lake > Sediment | place: USA: Wyoming | collected... | reverse complement strand
GATTTTTTTCCGGGCAATCCATCCATTCTTCAATCTGCTTGAGTAAAAGGTCAGGATGCTCGTGCCCAATTTTATTCGAGCTGGCTTCAGCTAATTCCATCAATATGTTTTTATCCTGGCAGGATAATGCGAATTGCTGGATAATGTGTAAAACCTCGGTTGCCCTGGTAATTGGAACAAAACCTAATAAATAGGCTGATAAGAGCTGGAATTCATAATAGGGTTGATTCCATAATTTTCGAGCGAGTGTTACGGCTTCATCAGGATAAATCGCAGGTAAATCGATGATCGCTAATTGCAATTGTCGAAGAAAAGGTTTTGGAAGATTGAAATGATTCTGAATTGGTTCCGGTTCACCCATAAGACCCACCCGGTGAACCCGATTGGCATAAAATTCGGATAAACCGCGGAGTTCATGCAAGAATATATCGGGATGATTGAACTGGGCTACAACTTGATTGATCTGATTTTTTAATTTTGATAGCTGAATTGCAGGCATTTCATATCCATGTATTAACTAAGCCGCTAATTATCCTCAGGTCATTCGTTTTTACCCCAATAATCTTCCAATATATTGAGAACTTTATAAATGTCGTTCGAAAAAATCAGCCACCGGCGTTGCTTGTTTGGGATATATTCAGCGAATTGTTCAAAGAAATGGTCGATAATCTTTTTCCATATTGTTCCAAAGAGGATTACCGGGCGGGGAGGGAGCACCTGAATTTCAATATAATTCCATAACAATGTCAATTCTGCGAGGGTTCCAATTCCACCCGGCAGAATAATTACTGCTTCGGATAAATCAATTAATTTGATAATTCTTTGAACCAATGTAGAACAGCGAAGTTCTTTTTGTACCCAGGGATTTGGGCCAATGGGTCGCCACCTTTCGATTTCATCACAGGTTACGCCGATGGAATATCCACCAGATTCAACTGCACCGCGCGAAACCGCTTCCATAGTACCCATGTATCCTCCGGTGATGACTGTCGCTTGCGCTAATCCCAAGAGCTTTCCAAGTTGGTAGGCTTGTTCATACGCCGGTTCGCCTGGTTTGGGGTTCGAGCCGCCAAATATGGTAATATTTTTTAAGGAATTATTCATAGTTTATCCATTGCAATCAGGGATCAATTCCATTTACGCGAGTAATTGCTTTTCAATTTATCATGAATAGCGGTTTCTAAATCGATACCCGCAATGTCAGCTAATTGAAGCAAATAAAGAGCTACATCGGCGAGCTCGGCGGGTAATTTATTTATTTGTCTTGAATCGTCTGACCATTGGAAAAGCTCTAACACCTCAGCACACTCAAGGCAAAGTGATATAGCTAAATTCCGAAGGGTTTGTGGACGAGGGCTGTTTTGATCATACCATCCCTGGGATGTAACGAATTCATGCATTGATTTTGTTAGATCTTTGATTTCCATATAATCATTCCTGTTCATCTATTTTATCTTCTAATTTTACCGGGGAAACAGATCAAAATAATGTTTTACGATGGGCAGACCCAAAGTGAATTACAATTAGCATGAAGGACGACATTATTAATCCAGCATAAATAGATTATATGAGATGCATATCATAATCACGCATGAACAAGCTGATTTCGATGCGATAGCTTCATTGTTAGGGGCGCATATATTGAACAATGCTGCAATTCCGGTCTTACCCCGTCGGATTAATCGAAATGTGCGCGCCTTCCTGAATTTATACGGGGTAGAACTTCCGTTTAAGGAATTTCGGGATCTTCCCGGTGAGCTTGTGGATACGATAACGCTTGTGGATGCGCAGTCAATGATCAGCGTAAAAGGAACCACTAAAGACACTAAGGTACATGTGATCGATCACCATCCATTGCGCGATGATATATCACCCGATTGGGACATCACCGTTACGAATATTGGTGCAAATACTACGATTTTTGTTGAGACAATACGGGATCGGGAAATTGGTTTAAGCACAATTCAAGCAACCTTGTTACTTCTTGGAATCTATGAAGATACCGGTTCGTTGACATACATACGAACAGCTTCGAGAGACTTACACGCGGCTGGTTATCTGCTTGATGAAGGCGCTAGTTTAGCTATAGCTTCTGATTTCTTGAATCACCCATTAACCCTTGATCAACAAAAAATATATGACCAATTATGTAAGAGGATAAATTACATTAATCACTATGGCCACCGGGTGGTTGTTGCCGTTGCCGATGCAAGTGAATTGGATGAGGAGCTTTCAACAGTCGCTCATAAGCTTCAAGATTTACTTGATCCCGATGGATTGTTCATCCTGGTGCAAACTCGCTCGGGAGTCCAAATGATATCTCGCTCGACCAGCGAGGATATCAATGTTGCTCAGATCACCTCTCACTTCGGAGGCGGTGGTCATGAACGGGCAGCGGCAAGTTTAATCAAAGATAAAAACCTCCAGGATGTTCAAAACGAGCTGATCCGAATATTACCTGACTTTATCCACCCATCAATAACTGTAGCTCAAATCATGTCAAAAGAGCCGCATCTTTTGTCTCCAGATACATCCGTATTAGAAGCTGCTAAGAGTATGCAACGTTATGGCTATGAGGGTTTTCCTGTGGTTGATAATGGGAAGGTGATAGGGTTGTTGACCCGCCGGGCAGTGGATCGGGCGATCGCGCACAAATTGAATTTGAACGTGTCAAGCTTGATGGAAGCGGGAGAATATCATATTCATCCGGATGATTCCCTTGAGTCTTTACAACACTTAATGATCGAGACAGGGTGGGGACAGATACCGGTTATCGATCGCGAGGATGGAAAAATCCAGGGCATCGTCACCCGAACAGACCTCCTGAAAACATTAACCGAAAAATCAGGCATACCCGGGCGAAGTAATCTTGCAAATAAGCTGGATAAATCGTTACCTTTAGAGCGCCTGATTTTGCTCAAAGCGATTGCATCGATTGCTTACGAGAACAATAGCGCGCTTTATATTGTGGGTGGGTTTGTTCGGGATCTATTATTGGACCAGCCCAGCATTGACTTTGACCTAGTGGTGGAGGGAGATGCTATCTTGCTTGCCCGAAAGCTTGTCCATCGGTATGGAGGTCGACTTACCAGCCACACCCGATTCGGAACATCTAAGTGGTTGCTGGATCCTAAAACAAAAGATCAATTGACCAAGAATTTAAACTCTATTGTCGATGACCTTTCCGGAACAAGCGTTTTTCTGGAAACAGTAAAATTTCCTGATTCTGTGGATTTGGTCACCGCAAGAACGGAATTCTACACTCATCCCACAGCTCTACCAACAATTGAGCGAAGCAGCATAAAATTCGACCTTCACCGGCGCGATTTTACGATCAATACCCTGGCTTTACGGCTTGATGGAACGCATTATGGAGAGCTCTACGATTATTGGGGTGGGTTAAGTGATTTACGGCACGGAATTGTAAAAGTTTTACATTCGCTCTCCTTTGTCGATGACCCAACCCGAATTTTGCGAGCGATCAGATTTGAACAACGCTTCAAATTCAAAATTGAAAAACGCACATTTGATTTAATGATCGAAGCTGCAAATTTGCTCGAACGGGTGTCTGGCGACCGAATTCGGCATGAATTAGATAGTATTATCACGGAAATCGAGCATATCCGGATGTTCGAAAGACTGGCGCAACTTAATTTATTGAGGGCAATCCATCCCGATCTTATCTGGGATGAATGGTTGAAAGAAAAAGTAATTGCCTTTCATCGCAAAATACCAGAACTGGAGTGGGGGATCGACGATTCTCCTTCAACAAGAATCGATCTTACTTATATTTTCCTTTTACTCCGCCAGTCCGACGTAGCTACACTTGGAATACAATCAAGACTTAAATTATCAGCCTGGCAAGTAAAAATGATCCAGGCTGCCAGGTCGCTTATGGCTGAGCTGCCTTCATTATCTTCACAATTACCGAGCCAGATCGTTTCTCGAATAGAAGCGCTTCCGTTAAAATCGATATTTGCTGTGTATTTTGCAACTGACAAGCCATTCGAAAAAGTTATTCTAGAAAAATATATTGTCGAATGGCGAAAAATCAAACCGCGTATCACTGGTTCAAAACTTCGCGCCAGAGGAATTCCTCCTGGACCGCATTACCGTATTATCCTTGGATCCTTAAAGAGCGCATGGTTGGACGGTGCAATAAACACCCAGAAGGAAGAAGAGATTGTGTTAGAGAGACTGCTCCATGAAGCTGGGATTGCATCTTATAAATGAGCTTTATGAGAATTATTATGTTGTCGCTTGAACTATAAATGACATGGAAGTTTCAGCCCTATCGATCGACATTTCGAAAATGGTTATCAGGAAAGCCGGGGAGAAAGATTTACCTGCCATGGAATGGGATGGCGAATATAGTCATTTTCGTAAGTTATTTCAGAGTTTATATCAAAGTTCTCTCAAAGGAGAAACAATATTATGGTTAGTTGAATTACCTGAGGTAGGGCTTGTGGGTCAGATATTTGTTCAATTAATTTGCTCCCGCCCCGAGTTGGCAGATGGCATTTCAAGGGCTTATTTATTTTCTTTTCGAATTAAGAGTGGATTTCGCAAAAGTGGGATTGGAGCGAAGTTATTGGAATTTGTTGAAAATGATCTCCGCTCACATGGTTATCATTGGAGTGTTCTCAATGTTGATCAAAACAACTACTCTGCCAGGCGCTTCTATGAAAAATATGGTTATGTCGTGGTAGGAGTGGAAAACGGAAATTGGTCCTATATTGACCAGTATGGGAAGCATCGGGAAATTCATGAACCTGCTTGGCGAATGGAAAAGAGATTACTAAAATAGATCTCATAGTAGCAGATTTATTTTTTTATTAAAATTCGAACAAATCCTTGCGATAAAATTCGATTAGTGTTAAAATCAGGATAGGTTGGTAAGCGATGTGGATCGTGGCATGATGAAAAGTGGGCATCCCCCACTTTTCTTCTTATGAGTTATTTTCGATTAGCTCCAAAGGGAGAGTAAGTAAGTATGAAGAATGAATTTGTTTTGGCATTTAATGAGGTTCTTGAGGAAAAGCAACTGCCAAAAGAGATAATATTAGAAGCCTTAGAAGCGGCAATGGTCTCTGCCTATCGCCGAGCCGTCAATGCATCCAATGCACAGCATGTGGAAGCCAAGATTGATTTGGATACCGGCGAAGTTGTAATCTATGCGGAAAAAGAGATCGTGGACGTCGTTCAAGATGAACGCACCGAGGTGTCTTTGGAAGAAGCAATCAAGGTGGATAAAGAGGCCAGTATTGGCGGTATTGTGATTGTCGAAAGCACACCCAAGAATTTTGGGCGAGTTGCCGCTCAAACTGCGCGTCAGGTGATTCAACAACGAATCCGAGAAGCAGAGCGGGATGCTCAATTAGAGCACTATTCTAAACAAGTGGGGGAGATTGTCAGCGGTGTAGTACAAGCTATCAATTCTCAAGCAGTTACGCTCGGATTAGATATGAAAGCCGAAGGCGTAATGCCTCGCAATCATCAGATCCCGAACGAAAAGTATCGCGTCCATGAACGTATTCGGGCATTGTTATATGAGGTTAAACCGACTTCCCGAGGTCCTCAGATTGTTCTCTCGCGCGCCCACCGCAACTTTTTAAGGCGATTGTTAGAAAACGAAGTTCCAGAAATCTATCATGGGTTAGTCGAAATTCGGTCGATTGCACGCGAACCCGGTCAACGCTCGAAGGTAGCTGTCTCAGCGTTGCAAACTGGAGTAGATCCAGTTGGCGCATGTGTGGGATTGAGAGGGGTGCGCATTCAAGCAATCGTAAAGGAATTGAATGACGAGAAAATTGATGTAATTGAGTGGAACCCTGATCCTATGGTCTTTATTGCGAAATCGTTAAGCCCAGCGCGGGTTACGGGGGTATATTTGAATGAGAACGCAAAGGGTGCGAAGACAGCAACAGTAGTCGTTCCGGAGGATCAACTTAGTTTGGCGATAGGACGGGATGGTCAAAATGCGCGCCTGGCAGCGCGCCTGACATCCTGGAAAATTGATATCAAAAGCTTACCAGAGGCTGTGGCAGATTCGATATACAAGTTACAGAATGATCCCGATTACGCTTTATTTGCAGAAATTGAAAAAGAAACTATCCCTCAGGTCGAGCATATTATGGCTAAGAAAACAGAGGGACGTCCGATTACACCTGAAGAGTATCAGGTACTAAGTCAATTCGTCGATCGGATTGAAAGGGGAATTATTCAACAATTGGAAAAGGATAGTAGAGCTGAGGAGGAACGCAGACGAATTGCGGAAGCTGAAATTCCTAAAGCCGCGTATGAAATGCTAATCGAGGATATTGGAATTCCGTTGAGGTATTCGACCATATTAAATGGGGCTGGTATTATCACAGCCGGAGACCTGATGCTCCAGTTGAAACTTGATCCAAATGTAATCCTGGGATTGTCTGGGATTGGAGCAAAAGCTTTCCAGATTATCGAAGAATCGATCGCGAACATCAGTTTTCCTGAAGAAGAAGAGAAAGAAGAAACGACCTTACAGGCCCCAGTCGAAGAAGAATCAATTGAGGCATTGGCCCCTTCTGAAATTCCTGAAATCATCGAAACCGAAGAGATAGCCGCTGAAGCAGTTTCGCCGGCAAGCGAAGTTGAGTATGCTGAAGTAGAAATCGAAAGCGCTCCGTTAGAAACGAAAATAGTTGAGCAAGAAGAAGTTACTGAACCAGAAGAGCCTGTTCTAGTTGCGGAAGAAGAAATCCCGATAGAAGAAGTTCCAATCCTGGAATCAGAAGCGGAGACAGAGCAACCCGTGTCGATCGAAGATATTTTCAAATGGCGTCCCGAAGAGATAGAGATTATTAAAACAATCGATTCGGACGAGGAAGATGAAGATCAAGAAGATAAAAAGAAGAAAAAGAAAAAGAAAAAATACGTCGAGTATGAGTTCGATCCTGATAAAGAAGTCAGCCTCTACAAGAAAAAGAGAAAACGGGGAGGCGGTGAATGGGAAGACGAATGGCATTTTTAATTTGAAGTAATGTGAGTGATGCTTTGGTTGCGAAAAAGGCGATTCGTAAAAAGCATATTCCATTAAGAACATGTGTGGGGTGCCGGAAAGTGTTACCAAAGAGGACATTGATCAGGATCGTCCGGACCTCTGAAGGAGTTCAGGTGGATCTAACTGGGAAGATGAACGGTCGTGGAGCGTATCTTCACAATCAACCGTCTTGTTGGAAAGCAGGTTTAAAAGGAGCGTTAGCTCAAGCATTAAAAACTGAACTTACGGAAGAAGAAAGAAAAAGATTATCAGATTTCGCCGCGGACTTGTTAGCGAGAGAAATTGCGTCTGACGGGGACGCTACGTGAAGTTATCCATGAACAAGGTAGGTTTCTACCAAAAAATTGTGAAAACGGTATTAATCTATAATTGCTCACGGCTATCCGAACAGGTGTCTATGAAAAGCTGAAGATGAATTTGTAAGGAAATTTACCAGCCTTACTGCTCACTAAAGCTCAAAAAAAAACCGGATTGCCAAAGCGTGATTGATCTCGCAGAAAGCCGCTTTCGCATAATTGGAGGTTATGATATGAGCGAAAATGGGCAGAATGCCAAAGAAATCGAATTACCTGCAGTCATAACAGTGCGGGAATTAGCAAAGTCGATCAATGCCAGCCCAATCGAGGTCATTAAAACCCTGATGGCAAACGGGGTCATGGCAAATATAAATCAACAAATTGATTTCGATACTGCTGCAATCGTAGCTGCTGAAATGGGGTTTGAGGTTACCTTAGAGACCCCAAAAACCGCTGTAAATGAAGATCTGGGTGAGATTCCCCTATGGCGGAGGATTATTGCCAATGAAGACCCTATGCAATTAGTGAATCGGCCCCCCGTCGTAACTATCTTGGGGCATGTGGATCACGGGAAAACCACCCTTTTAGATGCGATCAGACATGAGAATGTCGCGGGAGGCGAAGCCGGTGGGATTACCCAACATATCGGCGCTTATCAAGTGGAGCATAATGGTAAGTTAATTACCTTTCTAGATACGCCTGGCCATGCTGCTTTTACAGCAATGCGCGCCCGTGGAGCTCAAGGCGCGGATATCGTCGTGCTGGTTGTCGCTGCGGATGATGGGGTTATGCCTCAAACAAAAGAAGCTGCTTCTCACGCTAAAGCTGCGCACGTTCCAATATTGGTTGCTCTAAACAAGATCGACAAAGCAAACGCAGATATCGATCGGGTAAAACAACAACTTGCCGAAATTGATCTCGTCCCCGATGAATGGGACGGAGACACCATTGTGGTTCCCATTTCCGCTAAGCAGAAGCAGGGGATCGATGATTTATTAGAAGCGATCAACCTGGTCGCTGAAAATATCGATATAAAAGCGAACCCCAAAGGAGAGGTGATTGGAACGGTAATCGAAGCTGAAATCGATCGCGCCAGGGGGGTAATGGCGACCCTGCTGGTTCAAAACGGAACTCTTGAAGTAGGTGATTTGGTGGTTGCTGGAAGATCATACGGGCGATTACGAGCAATGTTCGATTACACGGGTAAAAAAGTAAGAAAAGCTGGACCTTCAACCCCGGTCGCTGTGATGGGTTTAAACGATGTACCGCGGGCAGGCGAGCTTTTTCAAGTCGTGGTTTCTGAAAAAGAAGCCCGCCAGATCATATTTGAACGTGAGCAAGCAACAAAACAATTTGCAACCACTGAAAGTAAAGTGATGACATTAGAGCAATTGTTCGATAGCTACCAGGCTGGGGATGTGAAAGAGCTGCGATTGATTATTAAAGCCGACGTGCAAGGCTCTTTAGAACCGATTGTATCTTCGCTGAATAATCTCGGAAAAGGGGATATCTCAATTAATATCTTGCATGCCGAAACCGGAAATATTGGTGAAAATGACATCATGCTGGCTGCAGCTTCAAATGCGGTTGTTATTGGGTTCAATGTCCAGGCCGATACAGCCGCTCACCGCCTGGCTGAGGCTGAAAAGGTATCCATCCGGCTGTATGATATCATTTACAGGCTTACCGAAGATGTAGAAAAAGCCTTACAAGGAATGTTAGAACCGGAAGAAAAAGAGATCATTATTGGGCACGCTGAGGTGCGAGTGATCTTCAAAATATCAAAGGTAGGTCAAATTGCTGGCTGTTTAGTACGAGATGGCGAGATTCATCGAAATGGACGTATCCGGGTAATCCGGAACGGGAATAAAATCGCTGAAGGCTCTGTGGCTTCATTAAAACATTTACAAGATGATGTTCGAGAAGTGCGCCAGGGGTTTGAGTGCGGAATTGGGGTAAAAGGTTTCGACGATTTTCAGATTGGTGATATTTTGGAATGCTATACCATCGAAAAAGTAAGCCTGGCAAAAGAATTATTCTCATAGAAATAACGAAAGATATATCGTGGTATCGAAACTTAGAGCGATGCGGATAGCGGATCGAGTTCGCCAAGAATTATCTCTACTTATCTTGAATAAGGTATCGGATCCCCGATTGAAGGGGATATATATCACGGAGGTCACTGTCGATCGGGAACTGGCATTTGCCAACGTTTATGTATCAGCGTTAGAAGGAGCCGAGCGTATTCAAGAGGTATTGGATGGATTGAATCATGCCCAGAGTTTTCTTCGCAGAGAGTTATCGCAGTGCATAAAGCTGAGGACTTTTCCCCGATTACGATTTTATTGGGATCCGACTCCTGAACGAGCCGAGCAAATTGAACATCTGATTAATTCTCTTCGTAGCGATCCCAACGATCAAGAAGTTAATATCAATGCAAAATCTTAATCAAATTATTTCGGAAGCCAAATCCCGAATAGACAACTCCCAAAATATCTTGGTTACATCTCACATCCGACCCGATGGTGATGCTGTCGGAGCTGTGTTGGGGCTTGGAATAGCTTTGCTGGCTAAAGGTAAGAATGTTCAAATGATCCTGGTCGATGGCGTTCCGGCTGTATATTCATTATTACCCGGCCGGCATTTCGTACATGAAAAACCGGTGAGTGATTACGAATTAGTAATTGTTTTGGATAGTTCTGATTTTAATCGATTTGGAAAATTCCTGGATTCATCCAAACCTCCGGACATCAACATCGATCATCACCTGACAAATGAAAAATTTGCAGATATCAATATCGTTTTTCCGGAAGCGGCTTCGACCACCGAGATACTAGCTCGATATTTACCCTTGCTGGGACTACAAATAACAAAGGATGTTGCTCAAAACTTATTATTGGGAATAATTACCGATACGATAGGATTTCGAACGCATAGTGTAACCCCTGAAACAATGCGGATAGCTGCTGATTTAATGGAAGTTGGAGCCGATTTACCCCTCTTGTACATGAATGCCCTGAATCGAAGATCGTTCTCGGCGATAAAGTTTTGGAGTTACGGGCTTTCTCGTTTAGAACACCAGGGGGAGATAGTCTGGACGAGGCTTACCATGCATGATCGTAATGCTTCTGGTTATTCGGGGAGAGATGACGCTGATCTAATCAATATTCTTTCGACAATTGAAGAAGCAAAAGTAAATTTGATTTTTGTTGAACAACCTAATGGGCATGTAAAAGTTAGTTGGCGTTCGACGCCCGATTATGATGTTTCTAAGGTTGCAAAGTTATATGGCGGAGGTGGGCATGCGGCTGCTGCTGGAGCAGATGTCGCTGGAAATTTGGATATAATTTGTCAGGAAATTATTAAGAAAACCAATGAAGTTCTTTTCAATAATCATTAAAGATAAAATTTCGTATATAATCTATGCTTCGATGATGGGAAATTAACGATGAATAGCGATCAAATGAAAAACATAGTTTCTGGGGTTTTAGTTGTCGATAAACCAGTGGGATTGACTTCGCATGATGTTGTTCAGATTATCCGAAGGGGGACGGGCATACGCCGGGCGGGACATACCGGAACGCTTGATCCCAGAGCATCAGGGGTATTGGTCGTTCTAGTTGGACCTGCTGTCAGGTTGAGCGAATATGTATCTGCATCAGATAAACGCTACCAAGCCACAATTCGATTAGGAAGCTCAACGGATACCTATGATGCGGAAGGCACTGTTACAAATTTTTCCTCTTGGGATAATGTTACCGAGGAGCAATTCAATGAAGTATTACAGAAATTTATCGGAGAGATTGAACAAACCCCTCCACCTTATTCGGCTGTGAAAGTAAAAGGAAAAAAGGCTTATGAAGCCGCTCGAGAGGGAGAAGAGTTAGACTTAGAACCCCGCATGATCAAAGTATATAGTTTGGAGGTATTGGAATGGGCACCTCCTGAAGTGGTCATCGATGTTTATTGTTCTTCGGGAACTTATGTGCGGTCTTTAGCCAACGATTTAGGGAAAGCATTGGGTTGTGGGGCACATCTTATTGGACTCCGCCGAACAAAAAGTGGACGTTTTACATTAAGGGATGCAGTTCCTCTTCGCCGGTTACAAGAAGCTTTTGACGCCGGTACGTGGTATCGTAATCTGATACCAGCGGCAGAGGCTTTAGCCGATTGGCCAATGTTGGAATTAAATGCTGATCAGGTCGAGCTGGTTCGTCACGGGCATCGAGTTCCTGGAAAAGAAGGCGATCATGGTTGGGTGCGTGGAGTGAGTGAGCAGGGCGACCTGGTCGCTCTACTGGAGTTTGATGAAGACGCCAAAGAATGGCAGCCAAGGAAAGTATTTTTTCAATCCTGACATCCGTCTCTTATGCAGCAATATACTTCACTGGAGGAATTAAACCTCAATGGATCATGGTTATCTATTGGGACATTCGACGGGGTTCATCTAGGGCATCAAGCGATTATTAAAGAATTGGTGAACGGCGCAAACCGGGATGGATTGCCATCCGTGGTTCTAACATTTTTTCCTCACCCGGCTATTGTTCTCAACAAGCGTAACCAGTCAAATTTATTAACCTCACCTGACGAGAGGGCTTATCTTCTAGGCAAATTAGGGGTGGATTTCGTAATAACCTATCCTTTTACTTCAGCCATAGCGCAACTCACTTCGGAAGATTTTATTTTACAACTTCATAAATGGTTAAAATTCCGCTGGTTGGTTGTTGGCTATGATTTTGCTCTCGGTAAAGGCCGGGAGGGGAATGTACCTCGATTGGTAGAATTGGGAAACCAGTATCATTTTTCAGTCGAAGCAATCCCGGCTGTAAAAAGTATGGAAAGAGTGATCTCCTCAAGTGAGATTAGAAGCGATATCTTAGAAGGTAAGATGGTCGAGGTAAAAAAATTGCTGGGGAGAAACTATTCTATCTCTGGTGAAGTGGTTCCAGGTGATGGCCGGGGAAAGTTATTGAATATACCGACCGCGAATTTAGCGGTTTGGCCTGAGAAAGCTATACCCAAAGTTGGCGTTTATGCTTGTCTAGCTCATTATGGCGATAACATCTGGAGGGCAGTTACCAACATTGGAGTACGACCTACTTTTTTGGAATCGTCAAAGCTTATCAGAGTGGAGACGCATATCCTTGGTTTTAATGGCGATTTGTACGGTAAAATGCTGGAACTCGAGTTTGTCAATCGCATTCGGGATGAAATTCGTTTTGAAAACAGCGAAAATTTGATCAGCCAGATTCAGAAAGATATTGCTACAACCGAAAAGGTTTTAGCTCGCATGTAAATAAGTAATTATTGGTATTCATTTCTTCGGAGGCAGCAGTGAGGCAATATTTAGATTTGTTAAAACATATCCTGAATCATGGCGTTAGGAAGGAAGACCGAACCCGAACAGGGACGCTTTCTGTTTTCGGGTATCAGATGAAATTTGATTTGAATGCCGGATTCCCTCTCTTGACAACTAAAAAACTTCACTTGAAATCCATCATCTATGAATTGTTATGGTTTTTAAACGGAGACACCAATATCAGGTATCTTCAAGAACATGATATAAGAATCTGGAATGAATGGGCCGATGAAAAAGGCGATTTGGGGCCTGTCTATGGCGCCCAATGGCGAAGCTGGAATACGGCAGGAGGTCAACAGGTAGACCAGATAAGCAATGCAATCGAGATGATAAAAAATGACCCAAATTCGAGGAGAATTATTATAAGCGCCTGGAATGTGGGGGATATAGAAAAAATGGCGTTACCCCCATGTCATGCTTTGTTCCAGTTTTATGTAAGCGAAGGAAAATTGTCATGCCAGTTATACCAACGTTCCGCAGATGTATTTTTAGGCGTCCCGTTCAATATTGCATCTTATGCGCTATTAACCATGATGTTTGCGCATGTTTGTGGGTTAAATTATGGTATGTTTGTGCATACTTTTGGAGATGTGCATTTATATCTCAACCATATCGAACAAGCAAGACTGCAACTTGGGCGTACTCCATATCCTCTCCCGAAGATGATGTTAAACCCGGATGTCAAATCGATATTTGATTTCAAATATGAGGATTTCACCCTAATGGATTATCAAGCCCACCCCCGTATCAAAGCTGAGGTGTCTGTTTGATCGTTTCATTGATAGTCGCTTACGATAAGAAAAGAGGGATTGGGAAATCGAACAAATTACCATGGCATCTAACTTCGGATCTACAACGCTTCAAGAAATTAACTACCGGTCACTACCTCATTATGGGACGAAAAACGTGGGAAGCAATCGGTAGACCATTACCTGAAAGAAATTCGATCGTCATTTCCCGAAATAGAGAATTTTTACCCGAAGATTGTATTGTGACCCATTCCCTCGAAGACGCACTTACGGCTGCTAAAACAAAAGGTGAAGAAGAAGTATTTATTATCGGTGGGAGTGAGGTTTTTACTCAAGCGATTGAAAAGGTGGATTGCATTTACTTGACGGAAGTCCAGTCTCATGCTGATGCTGATGTCTTTTTCCCGAATCTTGATTATCGTAAATGGAAGTTAATCCATAGCAGTTTTCATAAGAAAGGCGATAAAGACCAATATGACTATACATTCAAAGTATTCGTTAGAGGTAATTCAAAATTTCTTGGCTTGATTGAATCGCGATTTAACGATGGTACACCATTAAATACATAAGAATAAGATAAGGTATTAATATGATAATTGATCAGGAAACAATCTATAAAATAACGGAGACAGAATCAGCCGCCGAGATTGATCTCGATGGCGTTGAGCAAGCAATTAAGGGTTTACTTTCGGCAGTTGGTGAAGATCCCAATAGAGAAGGATTATTGAAAACCCCTGAGAGAGTAGCCCGGATGTATTTAGAGTTATTATCGGGCTACCGGGAAGATCCAATTGCGCTTGTCAATGACGCTGTATTTGATGTTTCTTATGATGAAATGGTATTAGTTCGGGATATAGAATTCTACAGCTTATGTGAACATCATCTACTTCCTTTTATCGGGCGCGCTCATGTGGCTTATTTACCTAATGGCAGGATTATCGGACTATCTAAGATACCACGAGTCGTTGATCTTTTTGCTCACCGGCTTCAAGTTCAAGAGAGGATGACGCGCCAGATTGCAGAATTTATCGATAAGTTATTGCATCCGATGGGGGTGGCGGTAGTTGTCGAGGGATTGCATTTATGCGCAACGATGCGGGGCGTAAAAAAACATAGCGCCAGGATGACCACCTCATCTATGTTTGGTCAATTTCGGAAGAGTATCGCGACTCGCCAGGAATTTTTGGACAATATCTCCCGAGGTTCGGCGCCTATGTTCTAAGGGGAACATGGAGGTCATGAGATATTAAATTTCGAGGTAATTTCTCTGTAGTTAGATATTTCACTATGGATTCTCAAACGGTTGGCAACCGATTCGAGGTTTTCACCTGTTTCTTTGTTTTGCAAGGTTGGCAATACCTGGGCGCAGGGAACGGCAAGATGAGGATATTCCCATAACAATGGCTCGATTAATTCATTATCATAAGTGACGATGTCGATATCTATTGTTCTGGGCGCATACTTATCGTATCCTCTCTGGCGTCCAAGCGTGGCTTCAATCTTTCTTAGAACTCGAAATTTCAAGCGATAGATATTTAAATTCGTACACACCAACACAGCAGCATTGGCAAATTTTGGACCGCTTGAACCCACCGCTTCAGTTTCCCATGCGTCTGAGATCGCCAGTATTTTGACAAATCGCTTCAGGCGTTGGATCGCAAGTGGCAAATGATAGGCCGGGC